>Ga0224501_10000370_pt1 | contig 38033 bp, 29 predicted proteins | sample SF_Oct11_sed_USG_4_FD_169105 | JGI IMG/M metagenome (GOLD analysis project Ga0224501, IMG submission 169105) | Sediment microbial communities from San Francisco Bay, California, United States - SF_Oct11_sed_USGS_8_1 | ecosystem: Environmental > Aquatic > Marine > Sediment | place: USA... | reverse complement strand
GGATCTGGTGGATAAGGGAAGGAGATCCCTGCTTACGCAGGGATGACAGTTGAACGCGAATATACTTTTATCGTCATTCCCTGAATCCACGCTAAGTGGATTCTAAGGGAATCCAGTTTTTTTTACCACGAAGACACGAAGATCACTAAGTTTCACTAAAGAGCTTTTATCTCTGTCATTCCGACTAACCCCGCACTTGATGCGGGGGCATGGAGGAATCTGTATTGGCTGATAGGATATAAGATTTCTCGACTTCGCTCGAAATGACGAGCTTTTCTTACCGCGAATGGACACAAATGAGCGCGAATATACTTTTATTGTCATTCCCTGAATCCATGCTAAGTGGATTCTAAGGGAATCCAGTAATTTTATAGATCGCCCTAGAATCTGCTGAACGCAGATTCAGGCGATGACGGTGGCAGATGGGCCCGTATACACACCCTGATGCCAATCAGGATCTAAGTAGGGTGTTAAGGGATCCTGACTTTCGTCAGGATGCAAGGAGAGGGGTACAGTTTTTTTCCACGAAGGACACAAAGGACACGAAGGGGTTTTTAATTGCCCCTCACCCTGACACTTCCGTGTTTTTCCCTCTCCCCATGGGGAGAGGGATTAAGGGAGAGGGGGATTTTCGTTCATCCGAGTGTATCTGTGGTTTTAACATCAGATTTATTGATCTTGCCCGAAATGACATGTGCAATGGAATATCTAGGCCCCGTCAATATCCTTATCAATATTTTGCGTTAGCATAATCAGGTCAACTGGTTTGGCTAAAAGGGAGTAAAAGGGCTGGGACGATTTGGTTTTGTGAGCACCGCCCAGAATATTTTGCCGGATTTGCCCATGATCAAGGGTTTGCACCATATTGAGCAACGCTTTTTGCCGCATGGCATCAGCGCGCTGCATCACAAGGTTGCCTGATAGACGTTTGGATGGGCTGTAATTCATGCCGCTATTTTGGGTTATGGCAATATTATCATTGCGTGGCAGAGGCGTTTTTCCTTCGAATTTTTTTGCAAAGAAGCTATAGACTTCATGCAAGGTTCTTGGTTCGCCTGTTTCTTTATTATAAAAAACATTCCTGTTGGCCAGAGCCGCTTTGGGGAAGATATCAGCAGCAGGCTGGAGCGGGTTTTCATCGCTGGCATTCAGGAACGTTGCAGCGCCACTGGCGCCAAGAAAATGTGCCAGATATAGTTCTGTATCGCCAATATCGCCGCCCCAATGTCTATTAAGAAATTGTTCGTTTTCCGAGGCAAAAGCGGCAGCCATGAAAGACGCAGCTTGAGGGTCTTTTCGCATTTCTAAAATTTCCTTTTTGCTCAGGCCCTCTGTTTCAAGGCCGTAAGTTTCTCCGTGACGGTCAATCATAGACATCCATGTTTTATCCAGAAACTGGTATAATCCAGTAGCGGAGCTGGTTTTGGCTTTGGCATTATTATCAAAATTACTCTCGACTTTTGCCTGTTTAACCAGATAGGAAAAATCGACCCCGGATTTTGTGCTGGCTGTTTGAATAGCCGCTATGACAGGGTTTGAATTTAGCTGGTTATTTTTACCTAACGCTTTGATTTCTAATGCATTTATGCTATAATCCATGATATACTATTCCAGTGTTAACTTTATTTACTCAAAAACTCTAATTATGAATTGCAACCCTTGTGCCAGATGAGCGCAAAACGGTAAAACAAGGAGATCCGCCTAGATGACTGCCTATAAGCCGCCCGTTGATGATATGCATTTTCTGCTTCATGGTGTTTTGGGGTTTGAACATCCGGAAATTGATCCGGATATGACTCGTGCAATTATGGAAGAGGCAGCAAAGCTGGCTTCTGATGTGCTGGCGCCTTTAAATGCGGTTGGTGACAAAGAGGGCGCTGTTTTGGGTAAAGATGGCAGCGTAAAGACAGCAACTGGTTTTAAGGATGCTTATCAGGCGTATTGTGAAGGTGGCTGGAATTCTGTGCCTTTTGATCCCGAATATGGCGGGCAGGGTTTGCCGTGGGCGTTGGCTTTTCCGGTTCAGGAAATGTGGCAGGGGGCAAATATGTCTTTTGGCCTTTGTCCATTGCTTAATCAGGGCGCGGTTGAGGCCATTTTGCATCATGGCACAAAAGAGCAGAAGGAATATTATTTGCCCAAACTTATATCCGGGGAATGGACAGGCACAATGAATCTGACCGAGGCACAGGCGGGCTCGGATCTTGGGGTTTTGAGGACAAAGGCGGAGAGGCAAGGTGACGGGAGTTATAAAATCACAGGCCAGAAAATCTTTATTACTTATGGGGAGCATGATTTTACAGACAATATCATCCATCTTGTACTGGCGCGGGTTGCAGGCGCGCCGGACGGGGTGAAGGGGATTTCCTTATTCATAGTGCCGAAAATTCTGGAAGATGGGAGTCGTAATTCTCTGTCTTGTATTGGGTTAGAACATAAGCTCGGGATTCATGCCTCTCCGACGTGCACGATGGATTTTGACGGTGCAACAGGCTTTCTGGTCGGGCAGGAACATGAGGGCCTGAAATATATGTTCACTATGATGAATAATGCGCGTCTTTGTGTGGGCCTGCAGGGCGTAGCGATTGCTGAAAGAGCCTATCAGGCGGCAAAGGCTTATGCGCAGGAGCGTGTGCAGGGAAAATCATTGGCAAGCGGAGAAGCGGTAGTGATTGCCGAGCACCAAGATGTCCGGCGGATGCTGGTTTCCATGCGCTCGAAAATTATGGCAGGACGGGCCTTGACCTATAGTGCGGCTCTGGCACTGGATAAAGCCAATACCGGAGATAAAGAGGCGCAAGAACGCGTTGATCTTTTGACACCTCTGGTTAAGGCATGGTGTACGGACATGGCGTGCGAGGTTACGTCAACTGGCATTCAGGTCTTTGGCGGGATGGGGTTTATTGAGGAAACCGGCGCGGCGCAATATTACCGTGATGCTCGGATCTTGCCGATCTATGAGGGTACAAACGGAATACAGGCTCTTGATTTTATGTTCCGCAAAATTTTACGGGATAAAGGCGCTGCGGCATTTGCGTATATCGAGGAAATGGCAGAAGTCTTGGATAAAGAGCATATTGAGACCTTGAAAGGTGCAACAAATTCTATTTTGAGTATTGCCGAAAATGAGGGTATGGATGCAGTTTCCTATTACGCTACACCTTTTCTAAGGGGTTTTTCCGGATCAGCTTGCGGGTATATGTTGCTTCGGGCAAAAGAAAAAATATCGGGTTGTGATCTGGGTGAAGCCCACAAAAAAGATATAGAGGAAAATTCCGACTTTTACGGAGAACAGGAATTACCGATTATTCTGGCTTTACTGAGGACAATAAAGTCCTGAGCTTATTGGAATTTAGCTGAACATCGTATCATTGCCGTACTTGACCAGCTATTGCGGGCACGTGAAGTCAAATCACCTTGATAGGCTTCAAATTGTTTAACCCATTCTTCTGCGACACATTCACAAAAGTCCTTTCTGGGGGCATTTGTAATGCTTGGTACCATAGCATCATCCATGCAGGTCATATATGCTTTACCTGCCGCATCAACAGAGTTCTTGCACTCTTTGTCATTACGCAGCCGTGCCATAATATTATTGACATGTGAAATTGGTCCCAATCTTTTTCTTTCATCAAGAAACTTTGCAGCGATACATTCACAATCAAGGAAGGTGCGCATGTAATAACTTCCCTTACATTCCTGGAGAACGCTTTCTACTTCTTCCAGTTCCTTGTCTGTGAGCTTCGAGATTTCATCGTCATCGTGATTTGTATCAGCGGGAAGTTGCCCATATCTCTTTTCATCTTTTAAGCATCGATTTTTAATAATCTCTAATATTTCTGATTCTTTCATCGTATCGCCCATTGTAACGCGAACGTCCAGATACTCGGCAGCGGAGCATTTGCAATCCTTGATACGATTATAGCTTTCATTATCAGAACAAAACTTATAATAGGCTTGTGCCTCACGAAGTTGCTCATCCGTTGCATCTTCGAAGACCTTTTTTTCCGGAGCGATCTCTGCCGGTGATTGATCCTGAGCATAAATGTTCAGTGGAAATATAAAAGCTAATGTGGCTAATACTAAAATACGCATTAACAAGTTCATTAAAATCCTCGCCTAAGTTTTCCGTATTCTAACATTAAATGTGTATAAAAATCCAATCATAATAAAACCGGAGCAAAAAGCTCCGGCTTCTTCTTATTGCATCTCAGTGCAAGGAGAGAGTTTTATCCCTTAACGCGCTTCCAGAATCGGAATACGGATTGCTCATCTTGCGTAGCGGCATCCATGTTTTCATTTTCGGGACGAAGCTTTTAACCTGTTCTTCAAGCTGCTCTACGGCCTTATTTGAAGGTGTTTGTTCTTTATACTCAATTTTAGCGGGAGCAGCATTTGGTTTCACGGCAGCTTGCTGTAGACGTTTTTTACGAGCGCGTTCTTCCCGCATTTTAATCTCTGTGCGCAATTCTTCAGCTTGCTTTTGAGAATATTGGGTGGTGATAAGCATCTGGAAGGCCTGTTTTTGCCATTTATCACGCTGAATTTTAAGATCTTCTATGTGTTCGTTTGCTGTTGAGAGTTGTTGTTCCAGCATCTTGACTTGCATAGCCATACGCTCTTTCTCAACTAGGGCCTCAACACTGATACTTTGCTGTTCCTGAGTTGCTGTCGGGTTTTTTCTTTCTTTGACAGTGACGGAAGCCTCGACTTGTCTCTTGATGCCAAAAGCGCGTTCCAGCTCGGAAACATCGACAACACGACGGCCATTCTGGTCGTGTTCATATGAAATCTTTCCACTATTCATTGCGCGCTGTATGGTCGATTTTGACCTTCCCGTCAAAACAGCTGCTCTTTGTGCGCCAACTTTTGCCATTCTCTTTACCTTTATATTAAATCATTACTGCAACACAGATACCATCTAGGTATCAGTCCTGATTCATGGTAACAAGGGAGAAAGAGCGTTTGCCAAGATATATCCACAATTCATTGTTTATGAACAGTTTTTTGGCATTTGCCTGTGGATAAATATTCTCGTGAGAATTATATTCCGGCTAAGAGTCTATTTTGCTTCTTTTTGCAGTTTTTCATTGAGCAGGCTTGTGAGCTTGTTCCACTGAAATTCCGAGAAAAAATGGGCATAAATGAAGGGTAGCCAGCCTTTTTTTCTAAATTCGATGATCACTTTATCGTCCAGCTCGTTGAATTTTTTCTGATCGATAATGCGGAAGCCCGAATAATTGATTTTGCGACCATCTGCAACACTGACTTGCGCCTCACGGTCTATCAACAGGCCATGCTCTATAAGAGCTTGTGAAAAGGGTATGGTTTGCTGGGCTGCGGCATGATAGGACTTGCAGAAGTTCAAAGCGTCTTCGGCCAGTTTAGCCGGTTTGCCGTCTTCGGTAAAAAATCTTTGCTCTCCGTTTTCTTCAATCACATCGGTTGTATTGTCAAAGCACAGGGTTAGTTGCTCGCTGTCTGGCATTTCGGAGAAAATGAAGGGGTATCTGCGGATGTAAGCCGGAACATAAGTATTTTTAAGCCATAAGTTCTCATCCGTCATAAAAAGGTTTTCTTTGTCTCTCATGCCAAGAATGACCACGGGTGTGGCTGAGTCATCGGGTGTAAACGTGATTGGATAGAAATGGGCGGCTTGCGGCATTTCAATGAGATTAATTGGAACAGCATTGACAGGTTTTGCAAATTCAAGGCTAAAATTTTTGATAAGTGCCAAGTCTTTATGTTTTTTGGCATCAAGAGGCTCGGGTTTTTTATAAAACAAAGGCATAGCAGGCTTTGTGTCCTGGCCACCTTCTTTCTTTGCTTGTTTTTCTTGCTCTTCTTTTGACTTAGTTTTCGCCATTTTTCTCTCTCAATATCTATTAATATAGTATGCTGCTTTGAATTATGAGGATTGTATTCATTATTACTGCCATTTGACAACGGTTTTTCTTAATCAAGGCTTAAAATCGGTTATCTTTTTTCTGCAAAACTGTTTTTAAATGTAATTGAGGATTTCTATGCTTTTAAAATTCTGCTCAATCTATTATCTTGCGCAAGAGAACGGTTAGAAAGAGCAGGAGTAATATTGTGCATATAGGAATGATCGGGACCGGATATGTCGGGCTTGTTTCGGGAACGTGCTTTGCCGAGTTCGGGCACACAGTGATTTGTGTTGATAAAGACGAACAGAAAATAGAGAAGCTGCGACAGGGAGAAATTCCAATTTTTGAGCCGGGCCTTGAGGCACTTTTGAAGCGGCAGATTGAGGAGGGCAGGATTTCTTTTACGCTGGATACGGCAGAAGCTGTTAGAAATTCCCAGGCTGTATTTATTGCCGTAGGAACGCCGTCGCGCCGTTATTGCCGTGATGCGGATTTATCTTTTGTGCATGAGGCTGCGAGAGAGGTGGCCGAGAATCTTGATGGTTATACGGTGATTGTTAATAAATCGACTGTACCTGTTGGAACGGGGCGCGAAGTTGAGCAGATTATCCGTGAAACCAATCCGGATGCTGATTTTGATGTGGCGTCAAATCCAGAGTTTTTGCGTGAAGGCGCTGCGATTGATGATTTTATGCGCCCTGATCGTGTGGTTGTGGGGACCTCCTCGGAGCGCGCGCAAAAAGTGATGCGGGAAATTTATCGCCCGCTTTATCTGAACGAGACACCGATCCTGTTTACGAAGCGTGAAACTGCAGAGGTTATAAAATATGCAGCCAACGCGTTTCTCGCGACCAAGATCACCTTTATCAACGAGATTGCGGATCTTTGTGAAAAGGTTGGTGCGGATGTTCAGCAAGTGGCTAAAGGCATTGGAATGGACGGGCGTATTGGTTCGAAATTTTTACATGCAGGGCCTGGTTATGGCGGCTCATGTTTTCCAAAGGATACGCAGGCGCTTGTGCGGGCAGGTCAAAAATATGGCGCGTCCCAGAGGATCGTCGAAACCGTCATTGCCGCTAATGAAGACCGTAAGGCGCGCATGGCTGATAAGGTTATTGCGGCATTGGGCGGGGATGTGCGCGGTAAGAAAGTTGCTGTGCTGGGTGTTTCATTTAAGCCGAATACAGATGATATGCGGGATTCTCCGGCTCTTACGATTATTCCCGTGCTGCAACAGGCGGGTGTGGAGATAACGGCCTATGATCCAGAGGCAATGGAATCGGCGAAAGCGTTGATAGATGGGGTGAAGTGGTGCAAGGATTCATATGAGGCGCTGAGCGGGGTTGATGCGGTTGTCATCATCACAGAGTGGAACCAATTCCGTGCGCTTGATCTGGGGCGTATGCGTGATTTGATGAAGGGTAATACAATCGTTGATTTGCGCAATATCTATAAAATGACTGATATGGATGGTTTCCGCTATTTTTCTATCGGGCGCGAGGATATCTTGCCGGAAGACGAAAGGGTGCGTGCTATCGCCGCACAATAATTACATTTTAAAAATGTATATTATGGATATTTGTGAGCGGGTTTTGAAAAAAGAACTTGCAAATATGCGTGTTTATTGTGTATTTCTAATAGAAAGCCAAATAAAAAACAACAAAATTAAAATGTATATTCAGGGATTGGGATATGTATAAATATCTGGACGAGCTTGAGTCAAAAAGCATTTATATCCTTCGAGAGGCCTATAACCGTCTTAATCCGATGGGGATGATGTGGTCGATCGGTAAGGATTCTACGGCAATGCTCTGGATGGTGCGTAAGGCTTTTATGGGGCGCGTGCCATTTCCGGTGTGTTTGCTCGATACCGGTATGGAGATGGATGAGGTCTATGCTTTTCGTGATCGTTTGATTAAGGAATGGAATCTGGATTGTGTGAACTGGCAATGTCCCCCCGAAGAAGAAATGGACCAGACTTTGCCGCCGAAAACGCGTTCGGCGATGCGTAAGACGGAAGGTCTAAAAACCTTAATGAAGGAATACGGTTTTAAGGGTATTACTGGTGGTATTCGTCGGGACGAGCAGGGGCTTCGCGCGAAAGAGCGCGTGTTTTCTCCGCGTACGATTGACGGAGAATGGGATTTCAAAGATCAGCCGCCGGAGTTCTGGGATCAGTATAAAACCGAATTCCCGCATGACGAGGCCAAGGGCGCGCATTTGCGTATCCATCCGATTTTGCACTGGACGGAAATTGACATCTGGCGTTATCATCAACGTGAGGGCATTCCGTTTTGTCCGCTTTATCTGGCGCGCAAGGATGAGGAAACAGGCAAGATGATGCGTTATCGCTCGCTGGGTGAAAAAAATCTAACATTTCCGGTTGAAAGCTCGGCGTCTTCTATTGAGGAAATTATCGAGGAGCTTGAGACCACAAATACATCCGAGCGTGCGGGCCGTGCGATGGATAGCGAAACCGAGGATAGCTTCGAGAGATTAAGAGCGGCGGGATATATGTGATGCGATTGGTTTTATTGGTTTTTTTCGGTGTTGTATTATTTGTTTCGGGCATGGCTCAAGCTCAAAATGAACAGCCGCCTCCATATTATCCGAATGCATATCCTAACCCGTATCCACAACAAAACCCGAATCCATTCGCAGATCCGCAGCAAAATCCAAACCCATATCCGGTTGATCCGCAAACTATGGAAAATAGCGAGGGTATTTATCAACAAATACCCGGGCATAATAGGGCGGAAACTGCTGAGGTTCCTGATGGGCCGTTTGAGCTATGTGAGAGAGAATTTGGCAGCATATTTTTAGCTTTCAGAGATATTCGAGGGGATCTTGAGCTTTCTTTTACCGAAGAAGATGAACGTTACGAATATTATGAAGACTATCTCAATGGTTTGACATGGGTTTTGACAAAGGACAATTTTGAAGCTCATCCTTCAATCTTGTGTAAGGAAATAATAGAACAAAACGGAAAGAGGCTAAAGAGTATAACTATGTTTTGCGGCGCCAAGAAGGAAACTTGTGATCGTTTTCAAAAAGCTCTTGATAGCGGGTTGTAGTGGAAAATAAAAGATTCCTCCACGCGCTGCGCTTGGTCGGAATGACATTATCGGGTTTTTGTCATCCCGAGCGAAGTCGAGGGATCTAAAGAGAAAGAAAATATGAAATCGTACCATGTTTATATGATTACAAATTATACGAATGCGGTGCTTTATATAGGTATAACAGGTGATCTTGAAAAACGAATTTATGAGCACAAGTATGGTTTATATGAGGGCTTTTCCAAAAAATATAATGTGAATAAACTTGTCTATTGCGAAGAATTTATGGATGTGAACGAAGCTATTGCTCGTGAAAAGGAAGTCAAAAAATGGAGACGCGAGAAAAAGGACCGTCTTGTGGAGCGTATGAACCCACAGTGGCTTGACCTTTTTGAACAGGAGAACGGGTCGGATTCCTCCGTCTCTGGCGAGACGTTCGGAATGACAATGGAGTTAAAGGAAAATGACAAAAACTAACCAGAAGAAAAACATAGAGGTGATTTCTTCGAACCCACCAAAGGGACGGAAAAAACAAAATGCGAGGCATCCGCTCAAAGTGGTGATTGTCGGGCACGTGGATCACGGGAAGTCGACTTTGATCGGCCGTCTTTTATATGACACGGATTCTTTGCCGGAAGGGAAGTATGAAGAGCTAAGGGCTATTTGTGATCGGCGCGGGACGGATGCTCTGGAGTGGTCATTTGTTCTGGATTCCTTTCAGGCTGAGCGCGATCAGGCCATCACGATTGACTCGACGCAAATATGGTTTTCTACAGATGAGCGCGATTATGTGATTATTGATGCGCCTGGTCACCGTGAGTTTCTCAAGAATATGATCTCCGGTGCGGCGGCAGCAGATGCGGCTATTCTGGTGGTCGATGGTACGGAAGGGGTGCAGGAGCAAACGCGGCGGCACGCTTATCTTTTGCATCTTCTTGGTTTGCAGCAGATTGCTGTGGTGATTAACAAGATGGATATGCTGGGTTATGAGCCGGAGGCTTATGACAAGGTGGTGCGCGAGGTGAAGGAGTATCTGGGCTCGCTTAATATTGTGCCGCGTTTTATCGTTCCGATTTCGGCGCGGGAAGGGGATATGATTTCCGAGCGCGGGGAGAATATGGATTGGTATGAGGGGCATTCTCTGATTAAGGTTCTGGATAGTTTCGAGATTGCACCTGCACCAATATCTTTGCCGCTTCGTTTTCCTGTGCAGGATGTTTATCGCTATGAAGAGCGCCGCATTATCGTTGGCCGCGTTGAGACGGGTGTTTTACGCAAAGGCGATGTTTTGCAATTTGCACCGGGGGATGAGCAAGCTACAGTCCAATCCATTGAAGTCTGGCCTGAAAATCCCGATAAAATAGAGGCCAAGCCAGGCGAGTCTATAGGGATTACACTGGATCAGCGTTTATTTGTAGAGCGTGGGCATATTGGCTCGCATGTTGAAAACCCGCCAATGCTCTCTAATGTATTTCGGGCGAGCTTGTTCTGGCTTGCTCATAAGCCGCTTAAGGTCGGGAATTCTTATAAGATTCGCTATGCGAAGCACGAGGCGATGGTTTCAGTTCAATCTATTGATAAGGTGATTGATACGCAGGATTTATCCGATGATTCGAAGTCAGGCGAGGTGGTGCGTAATGCGGTGGCCGAGGTTACATTGCGTGCGCGTGATATGCTGCCGATTGATCCATATAGTGATAATCCGCAGACTGGCCGCTTTGTTTTGTACGAGAATTACGATATTGCGGGAGGCGGCGTGATTAGCATGGAAGGCTATGCCGATCAGAGAAGAAATGCGCCAAAGGCGCAAAATGTCGAGGCGGTAGATCATATTATTACGCAGGAATTGCGCGCGAAGAAAAACGGCCATAGGAGCGGAATATTCTGGCTAACGGGTCTGTCTTCTGCGGGGAAAACAACTTTGGCTATGGCGGCGGAAAAAATCCTGTTTGAAAAAGGCATCAATGTGAGTGTGGTTGATGGTGATAATTTGCGTGTGGGTATTAATAAAGATCTTGGTTTTACGCCGGAGGATCGCGCCGAGAATATACGCCGGACTGGATATGTGGCACAAATGATGGCCGAGGCCGGTAATGTCGTGATCGTTTCTGTGATTTCACCATATCGTGCGGATCGCCGAAGGATCAGGGATCGGGTCGAGGGGTTGTACCATGAGATTTATCTTTCTGCTGATCTGGATGCATGCGAAAGCCGTGATAAGAAGGGTGTTTATAAAAAGGCCCGGGATGGTAAAATCAAGGACTTTACAGGGATCGATGCGCCTTATGAAACGCCGGCTAATCCGGAATTAATGATTGATACACAAAATAACGACATTGATTTTTGTGTTAAGCAGCTTGTAGAGTATATTGAAGCACAAATAGCGCCGGGTGATTTGTCAGATGATTCTCAAGCTAAAGAGCAGATTCTAGATTATGTCCTCTAAGAGCTTTGATCTTTCCGTTTGAACGGCGTCACTCATCGCTTACGTAGTTTTTCTGCGCTTCGCTCTTCGTTTCTGGTTCAAACGAAATGCTCTTTGCTCTAATATAGGGTGCTATTTGAAAACGGAGTAGATCTATATGAATTCTGGTTCTAAACTTCTCTCACATCGCGCAGCGCTTTGTAATATGGTAAGGCGCGTGGCTGTGGATGCAGGGGAGCTTATCCTTGAATATGCTGATGGCCTTCAAAAGATGGAAATTGTTTCCAAATCTGATGGCTCGCCTGTAACGCAGGCAGATGAGCAGGCCGAAAAGCTTATAGAAGACTCATTGAAAAAGATTTTGCCGGATATTCCCTTTATCGGTGAAGAAAAAGTGGCTGAAAACGGGATGGTTGATAAGAGTGGCAGCGAGTATTTCTGGCTGGTTGATGCTTTGGACGGGACACGGGAGTTTATAAGCGGCGGCGAGAATTATACGGTTAATATCGCGCTTGTTCATCATGATCTGCCTGTGCTTGGCGTGGTCTATGCGCCGGAAAAAGGCGAGATATATTTTGGTTTCACAGAAACGGATGGAGAGGGGAAGGCATTTCGTTTTTTCGAAGATTCGGAAAAAGAAAAGCCTATCAGGGTGCGCCCCATGCCTAAAGAAGGTTTGGTGGTATTTTCCAGCAAGCATTTTGCCGATAATGAAAAGATGGAAATTTTTCTGGGAAATTTCAAAATTGCAAAAGTCCTGCATATGTCCAGCTCACTGAAAATCTGTAATATTGCGGCGGGAAAGGCTGATTTATATCCAAGACTTGGGAAAACATGCGAGTGGGATACGGCGGCAGGGGATGCTATTTTGAGAGCTGCGGGCGGCATTATTCGTGATTTGGATCAAAATATTTTACAATATGGACAAGGTTTGAGAGAAAACTATCTAAATCCGGAATTTGTAGCGTCTTCGAAAGAGCTATTTTGGGAAAAGGACATTTTTTAAAGAAAAAATGTTCAAAAGCTGTTATTTTTTAGAGAAGACGTGTAATATATTCCTATTGTTTTTAATGAGCGAAGAATAAATACAGATATGCGCGTTTATGTCATTTCTTTTTTTGCACTTGTACTTTTTGCCGTAGCGGTCGGGATATTATTCGCCGATAGCAAGCAATTGGCGGCCCAGAGTGCGGATGAAATATTGTCGTCATCTCGTCAAGGCGGGTTTGTGCCTTCTACCGGATTTGAAGAAGTTGATATCGTGGCGGCGGCTTTTCCTATGACCCCAAGGGGATGCGGAAAGCGCGCAGCATTCTTTACCGTGGCCAAGGGAATGTATTATCAGAAAACAAAACTTGAGCAAATTTCCGCTCAGGCCAAGATGTTCGAGCCGCTTTTTGCCGATGTTTATAAAAAGCTGGATAAGCATGGTCCGATAGAGGCCACTGTGAAGAATATGGAAGAGTATATTGACTGCATTAAAGGGGCGGAAAAGATAAAGGATTCCAAAGACGCCAAAGAAGAGGTCGATTTGCACGAGACATGTGTCGGGGTTACGGAATTTGCACTGGATGTGGTCAATGGCGTAAAAAACAGACGCGAGAAAGAAAGCCTGATTGCGGCGTATGAGCGAAAAGAAGTTAATTTCGAAGGAACGCCCTATGAGAGATTTGAAAACGCAGATGAGATGTTGATCAATAAGATCTATGATCTGGCGAAGGGTGATTATGACGCGGCTGTGGAAACGGCGGGGATGATATCTCTGGGGTGCTATAACAAGTAAGTAAAAAAGCATATTCCGGCTTTTTTTGATATTTTCCTTACTTATGGCAATAAAAAATTTGCATATTCATATGTAATTGATTATAACCCTGAATAATGGGTATGAATTACAACTATTTAAATGACAACAAATAAGGTGATTAAGATGTCTTCTGAAAAAAGCAATAAAACACTAGGACCAGTTTTGGCAGCGGCTTTGGCAGCGACGACTTTTGCAGGGGATGTGCTTGCTCAAGAACCTGTTTCAAATCAAGGTCAAGAAGGGCAAACGCAAGCAGTTCAAATAAATACAAATCGCCTGAATATTTCTAAATCTACTTGGGATACAATGAAAATAGTAGTTGATGAAATAAAAAGGAATCCGAAATCGCAGAAAATTTATGGAAAAACGGTAAATAAAAATGGTAAAGAAAGTTATGGGATTAACAGAGAATTTGTTCATACTGGTGGGATTCCTAAAAAGTATTGGGAATTATCAAATAGAAAACCTCCTGAAGCAAAATCGCATGGGGAGGAGCAGCCTGTTGCTTTTAATATAGAAACATTGAAAGATTACGTTAGATTGTTAGCTCAAAAGAAAGCTCAGACCTTTATTCATTTAGGCGTTATAGGAGATAGAAACAGAATATATAAGGTTGCAGAGGCTGTTCAAGGCGAGATCGACTTTAATAAAGAGCACTATAAAGATACAGCACCTTTTATTGGTGGTATTTTTCGGGTAGTTCCTTCGGAGGGGGACAAGAAAAGTTTAACATCAAAGCAACAAGAAGAAGGCATTTTAGTTTTTGTTAGAGGGGAGCTTTATGGAAACATTGGTGATCTCAAGGAAGCTATTGAAAGTGTAAGAGAGATATGGTGGCACAATCTCGTTTCTATAAACAATGAAGAGTTGATAGAACTTATTGAACAGGGCAATAAAATATCTCAGGAGAAGGCTCGGAATGGTTCTGGTGATTCTACTGTCAAAAATCCAGAGGCTCTTAATCTGGAATAGAAAACCATCTAATTTGTGCTATCAGCGGAAAGATTTTATGCCATTTTCATAGAATCGACATAACCAGTATATCCGTAACTTTTTTCTGCGTCGAGAACTGGCTGATTTTCTTGAACAAATGTAGCTACTGGCTGGAACGCGCTTGCAAGTTCCATTGTTTGCCACGCGCCAGAGGGTAAAAACGAATTTTCCTGAGGATCATCAGAAGTTTCTACGGCTTCGGCAACACTTATGCTTTCATAGTTACGTTCATCTAATGCAAAATCTCCCTCACTTTCAGGTTCAAAAGTAAAGTCGTCATTTTTCATGGAATCGATATTTGATCCGGAGGAGAAGCCAAGAGAAGCCAGCATTGATTTAGCGACATCTTCAGGGGCTTGATCAGCAATTTCCGCACCGTCATTTCCGTTTGTCGTGGTAGATGCTGCGTTAAAGGTCTGTGTTGGTATAGGTGTACCCAGTAATTCATTAGCATTAATTTCAGGCTTGGTTTTGTTCTGCAATATTCTGGTAGAAACATTATCCAGACCCATTTGAGTTGCTGCAGCGGCAATCATGTCCTGATCAATTCTTTTACTATCAAGTGTCCCGTTTTCACCAATATAATCATTAATATCCAGGCCCATTTCTTCAAGACGGCGTCTAAGTTCTTTCCTCTTGTCGATACTTTCGGCATTTGTATTTTTCGTATCCAGATCTGCTTCGCTCATACTGGCGAGGAATGCTCTGGCTTCTTTAAGCCTTTCCAGCAGATATTTGGTCTGCTCACGAATTTGATCTTTTAAACGCTGGTTTGATACAAGGAAGGCGTAGGCTTCCCTGTCTTTTTTCTCTTTGACGGCGTTCAAGCTGTCTATTGCGGTATTATTAAGCGCGGCGCGACCAATTTTAGTAGCAATAACGCCTTTGGTTGGGTCGTAACTATTAGGGTCCCGTAGGCTGCTGCCAATGTCAAGATCTGCTAACACATAATCATTGGTGGTTTGGTCATCTTTTTCTTTTTGTTTTGTTGTAATCTTAAGGTCGGGTGCGTCATCAATACCGTAGGGTTCATCCCATTCATTATCCCCGGTATAATGGTTTTGGTTCCCATTAAGTTCATGTTTGTTTTCAAAACCTACGGAAGCATCACCGAAAACCTTTCTGACGTGTTCTCTGGCGGTATCTAGGGCTCGCTGGACCTGAGCACCATAACTCATATCCTCGAAAGACTTGATTTTTGGAAAGCCATCTGCAAATTGTCCGCGATTTTGTAACGCTGCCGTTAATCCCACTTGTTTCACTTTGTATCTCCCCCCGGATAACATGTGAGCTAAAAAGGGGAGAATATCCTATAAAAGGTTAACATTATGTAAATGGAAGAAGGATTAAAGACACACAGCACTTATATTATCCTATCTCCCCGTATCCGGCCCAAATGGCAATTATTTGCTCTGTAATGACCGCATACCTATGAAACCTACGCCTATTTTTTGTGAATTGCAAATTTTTTTTAGAAAAATCCTGAATAGTTCAAATAGTGAATTAAGTATTTGTTTTGTAAATACTATTGCCATTATTATGGAATACAAAATTTATGTATAATAATGCATTATAATTTACATAGTCATGCTTTTATGGTGTCGAATTCGAAGGAAGTCGTTTTATTAACGCTATTAGAGATGCTATAAAAAATAGCATTCCAATCCACCAGCTTTGCCACATCCCGTAACCAACAGCCATAACGGTGAGGGCGGATATGAATACGGCTAATGTAAGGCGGCTATCTTCCGGTTTTTCCTTACTTATTGTATTGAGATAGAAAGCAAACAGAGCCGAGGCCAGCAAGGCTCCGATGGCGCCGAATTCGATCCAGATTTGAACGGAGAAATTATGAGGATGTAAAACGGTTGCTGCTTTAAAGAAGATTTGTTTGGTGTCAAAATCCTCTATAAAACGTGTGACCAGAATGCCGTGTCCAAATACAGGGCTTTTTAGGGCATAGCTTGTGACAAAGTTCCAGATTTCAAGGCGCTCTGCGGCGTAGCCTTCTTTGATCCAGGGCACGGAATTCACATCAACGACTATGGCGTTAAACATTAGCTTAACAATAAAAGGCGTTGTAACAATCGCGATTGCAATCAAAATGGCTGTGATCTTATAGGCGGGTTTATACTTATAGGGAAAAACGAAATAGGTGAGGGTACCGATTACAAAGGCAAGTTGCGCGGACTGGCTCTGGGTTAGTGCTAACATAATCAACATTAAAGCACAGTAAAACACGGTTGCCTGTTTCTTGTGATTTTCCTCTAATGCTGATTTTTTTATGATTGTGAGCATGGGAAAAAAGAGCAGTACCTGAAAAACAATGCCTCTATTTAATACGGCGGTACTTATATTAGGATTTCTTGTTGTACCATGGCTCAGGTGGTAGAGCTGTAAATCAAAGATTAGTTCAAGCGAGCACAGGAACATGGTGGCTCCGGCGGCGAGCGGCAAGAGTAATAGGGCGGGGTGATTGCCGATTTTTATGTTTGGCAGGCTCGTATACAAAACAAGTCCACCGATAAAAAGTCCTGCAATTTTCAAGATTCTGACTGGTAACTCAGAAGAAAACTCCGACCAGATGAGGCTTGTAGACGCTAAAATAATAATACCAAGTAAGGTAAGGCCAAGAGTTTTGGGAATTATCAGTTTTTCTTGAATCCAAAATCGGCAATATATCAGTGTTCCAATGCCTATTAGAAAGGGAAACCACCCCAGAATTCTGGGAAATTCCAGTGAAAACAGGATCATCAGGGCCATGCTGCCGATCAGGAACCAAGGGGCAAGTTTTGTGTCTTCATGTGCGGCTGAAAGTGTGTTCATCTTAAAAACTTCTAGCAGAGTTTTTTTGTAATTATCAGGGTGAAAATAAAAAAATAAAAAAAATTCCAAGATTTTGTCTGTTCGAAGCGTCTAACTTTTGTAAACTAGGTCCTGTTTTATATTTGGACAAAGGGAATTTATGCCCGAGGCAGAAACGCAAAATTTAGTAAAAGCCGCGCAAAGCGGGAACTCTGATGCTTTCGAGGCATTGGTGAATATGTATTATGAGGCAATGTTCAAAATGGCATTTAAATGGTGCGGCAATCAAAGGGATGCGGAGGATATCACGCAAGAGGCGTGTATCAAGCTTGCCCGAGGGATTTCCAGTTATAAAGGTGATTCGGCTTTTACGAGTTGGCTTTACCGTCTTGTCATTAACACTGCCAAGGACTGGGTGAAGGCGCAAGGGCGCCATGATCATGGTGGGGAGCAGATGCTTGAAACTATTCAGGTACGGGATAATGCGGAGGATAGTCTTTACGCATCCCAAGTCTGGGCAGAGGTGCATAAATTGCCCGAAGCAGAGAAAGAATCGCTTTTGCTGGTGATGGCGCAAGGGTTATCACATAAAGAGGCTGCCAAATTATGCGGGGTAAAGGAAAGTACGATTTCATGGCGAATCCACGAAGCACGCAAAAAGCTGGAAGCTGTATTCGGAAAGGAGCGGAAACATGGATGAGAATAGTTTGAAAAAAATCCTGTCAGAAGATATTGCTCCGCCCGTGGATGATAATGCGCGGAAAAGAGCGGTTAATCTGGCTGTGGCAGAGTTTAAAGCGTCAAGCCATGAAAAAAATCAAAAAAAATCCCAAGGAAATTCGTTATTCGCTCGTCTTATAGGCAAATCCAATGTTTATGAGAGGAGAACACAGATGAAACAACGTAACAAATTTTTGACAGGAACGGCCCTGGCGACGCTGGCAGCGGTTCTTGTGGTGGGCACGATGGTGTCGGAGAAAACCTATGATATTACAAAATTGCCACAGGGTGCAGGGAGCAAAGTAACTAGCGGTACTTATATTGAGAAAGGAGACGCGGTTCCTCAACGACAACCTAGCAGCAGCACGAATAATTTCGGATCTATTGCAGCAAATGTTTCTACATCCAGATCAAGCAAAGTGGCAGAAGCAATTGTCGATTTCTTTTCTTCTGATACGGACGGTAAATCCGATACGCAAGTATCGCATCCACCTGGAACGGATGAAGCGATGCCAGCTTATGTTGCGGCGGTTAAGCAAAAGAATGAAGCGGAATTGGAGCGTGCTATCCAAAACGGTGAAAGTGCAATACCTGTGCCGATGGAAGCGCCGACAGAGCGTTTGGCATTGTCTAAGGCGGATAAAAGACTACAAGATAAACGACTACAAGAGGAAGATCCGCTAGTTATGTGGCGTACACTGCAAGAAGAACGTGTTGAAGGTGAAGCACGTGGGAATAAGCCTGCCGAGGCGGATGCAGTGGCGGGGCGCTCTGCGCCGCTCTTTAATGCGCCGACTTCGAATATAGTGATTGCCCCTCAGCCTGATGTCGTGCCGCCGATTTATCAGGATCAAAACCGCGATAAATTCGAGGAAACAAAACCTAACCCGTTCAAGACGGTGGCCGAAGAGCCTGTCTCGACATTCTCCAGTGATGTTGATACGGCGAGTTACAGCTTTGTCCGTAAGCAGCTTAATATGGGACGTTTGCCGGATCGTCATGCGGTTCGCATCGAGGAAATGGTGAATTACTTCGATTATGCGTATCCTCATGCGACGGATCAGGCTCAACCCTTCAAACCTACGGTTGTTATCATGGACAGCCCGTGGGCGGAAGGCAAGAAGCTGATGCAAATTGGCATTAAAGGTTACGAGATCAGCGAAAAGCCGCGCAGTAATCTGGTGTTTTTGCTCGATACGTCGGGTTCTATGAATGCGCCGGATAAATTGCCGCTGGTGAAATCCTCGATGAAGATGCTGCTTGATAGCCTTCATCCGGATGATACTGTGGCGATTGCGGTTTATGCAGGCTCTGCCGGAACGGTTCTGGAGCCGACAAAAGTGCGTGAGCGCAGCAAGATTTTCAATGCGATTGATAATTTGAATGCAGGTGGATCAACGGCTGGTGCGGCCGGGATTGCCTTGGCCTATCAACTGGCCGAGCAGAATTTCGATCAGGAAGCCTTAAACCGCGTTATTCTAGCGACTGATGGCGATTTTAATGTCGGGATGAGTAATCACGAAGCCTTGAAAGAATATATCGAGGAAAAACGCGATAATGGCGTATATCTCTCTGTTCTTGGCTTTGGGTCAGGTAATGTGAATGACCAGTTGATGCAGGCTCTGGCGCAAAATGGTAACGGCGTGGCGGCTTATATTGATAATCTCAATGAAGCGCGCAAAGTTCTGGTCGAGGAAGCAACGTCTTCGCTCTTCCCGATTGCCAAGGATGTGAAGTTCCAGATTGAGTTTAACCCCAATACAGTCGCTGAGTATCGCCTGATCGGTTATGAGACCAGAGCGCTGAAGCGTGAGGATTTCAATAATGACAAGGTCGATGCCGGCGATATCGGGGCAGGGCACACAGTCACCGCGATCTATGAATTCGTTCCGGTGGGCAGCGAGGCTGTGAGTATTGATCCGCTGCGCTACGGGGTCAAAAAACCAACGGCAGAAACCAGCATCCCCGAAGGCAATACGCAGGAATATGCATATCTAAAGATGCGCTATAAACTGCCAAGCGAGTCCAAAAGCAAGCTGATCACTACGCTTGTTAAGCTAGGCGGTGGCGAGGATGTCTATGATTTCACGAATGTGAAATACGAAATGACGACGGCCGTGAATGATCTGCAACGCGAAGCGCTCTTTGCGGCTTCTGTGGCGGGCTTTGGGCAAATCCTGAAGCATGATCATAATGTCGGTGATCTTAGCATGGATGATGTGATCAAGATGGCCCAGATCGGTAAAGGGGATGATCCTTTTGGTTACCGCTCCGAGTTTATCCAGCTTGTGAGATTGGCGAAAACCTTTAAGCGCTAGTCATTTGATTTTAGTTCCGGACAGCGTTGCGTCGCTTCTTACGTATTCTTATACGCTTCGTCGCTAGCGCCTTGTCCGAGAACTATCTCAAATGACTAATTGTTATTTTCCCTCCCCCTTAATCCCTCTCCCCGTATGGGGGGAGGGAATTGTTTTTCACTAAACGTCATTACCCGCCTTGTGCGGGTAATCCATCAAGTAGATTGCACGGACAAGCCGTGCAATGACGTTATTTTTCTTCCTGTCATTCCGACTAACCCCGCACTTGATGCGGGGGCATGGAGGAATCTAGATCCCTCGACTTCGCTCGGGATGACAGAAAAAGGAAGGGACGGTTTTACTGCCTCTTTTTACTCACCTAAAATACCCCAGAACCTTGGCAATCGAGTTTTTCTCAATTGCTTCATAAAGGTCGAATTCACTTAAGACTTCATGGCCCAGAGCCTTTTCAAATTCTTCCTGTGAGGAGCTTTTGAACAGGTCCTTGGTTTCATGGTCCGAAGCGTTGGAGGAGAAAATTCCGGCGGCGCTGACGGGCAGGAAATCTTCATATACGATCGGGATATAATCAACAAGGCCGTCACGGATGAGGTTATTGATATTGCGTGTTACTGTGCCGTGATGATTTTTGCCTTTTTCGGTCAGGAAATACTGGAAATAGGCCAGATTTTCTTTGCGCATTTCTTCGTAAGTGCTCGGGAAGGCTTTGAAGGTGTCTTCCAGAACCTGCATATATTCATCGGCGTTCGAGCCGTCTATGGCGGGGATGATTGTCTCGCGCACTTTATTGAGAAATTCATCATAAAGGCTGCGCCCCTCCGGTCTGAGGGCTGCGCTGCGTTGTTCGATCTCGCCAAAGCGGGCTGTATGTTCGCCCTCTACTCCGTGGAATTTTACCGGCTCGGTCAGGGCCTTGAAAGAGGTCTGGCGCAATAAAACGGGACAGCTTTGCGGCGGGCCTTCAATCACGTTTTTCGGGTTGATTCCGTGCAAGGGCATCTGGCGCTGTACTTCATCAATGTCGAGTGTGCGCGGGGTCAGGTGGTTGATATGCGGCCCCTTGAAGCACACAATATCGGCAGCGCGCGGGTCGATGGCTTTGAGCTGGAGGTAGAAATCTTTATCGACGACGGCATCTTCGTGCCATTTGAAAACGTGGGTGGCCTCAACGATGAAGGTGTCTGAGTCCTCATCATCCAGACCGCCTTGTTTTTCGGCCTTGTCGATCAGATAACGCAGTTCATCGCCGAAAATATCCCTTATTTCCAGTATGGCTTCACATTTTTTTCTTAATTCCGGATCGGTGATAAGTTCTGTGCGCAAAAGAGATGTGAAAACGCGGAAAGGAGATTTTGAAAGTTCATCCCCGTCAATAGGACGAAAGCATGTGGAATGAACAGGAACTCCGGCCTGGGTGAGGTCGTAATAGCTTACGGCTTTCATATTCATCACACCGAACAGGCGTGACATGGTTGCAAGTTCCTCGGCTTTGCCGATTCGAATCGCGCCGTGACGTTCTTCGGTGATGCGCTCCAGATTATCACTTTCCGAGAGCTTCTTTTTTAGTTCCGGATCATTTTCCAGCACGGACATATTCACATCACGCACCATATCCAGAAGCGTACCATAAGCTGGCACTTCCTCGCGGTACATAAGGGACATGGCGCGGGAAAAACGGGTTCTGATCTTGTGTGGCGGTATTAAATTCTCTGACATTTTTTGCCTTTTTTTATGAGCTAGGTCTTTTAATTCTCTTCTTCCATGATACTGTATTTTATCACTGTCAGGGAAGATGAAAGATGAGAGGCGCGAAAAAGATTTTCAAAGCACTGGGTCTGGACAAGAAGATACTGCAGGGCGGAGATCTTCCTGTTTACTCGCCCATTGACGGGTCGGAACTTGCGCGTGTGCACAAAAACAGTGTAGAGGACGCGCAGCAAGTTGCTCTGAATGCCAGTGAAGCCTTCAAATACTGGCGATCCGTTCCAGCCCCAAGACGCGGGGAATTGGTGCGGATTTACGGTAATATCTTGCGGGAGAACAAGGAAGCGCTGGGCGCGCTGGTTACTTTGGAATGCGGTAAAATCCTGCAAGAGGGTTTGGGTGAAGTGCAGGAAATGATTGATATATGTGACTTTGCAGTGGGGCTTAGTCGCCAGCTTTACGGGCTGACGATCACCTCCGAGCGGCCCGAACATAAAATGCGTGAAATATGGCAGCCTTTGGGGCCTGTGGGGATTATCAGTGCCTTTAACTTTCCTGTGGCGGTGTGGGCATGGAATGCGGCTTTGGCACTAGTCTGTGGAAATAGTGTTGTCTGGAAACCATCCGAGAAGACGCCGCTAACGGCTCTGGCGTGTCAGAAACTCTTCGAGAATGCCTGCATGGAGCTTGGTGCAGGTGTGCCGGAACATCTTTCGCAAGTCTTGATCGGGGAGCGTGATATCGGGGAGGCGATGGTCAGTGACAAGGTTTATCCGCTTATTAGTGCCACAGGCAGTACGGCGATGGGTCGTTCTGTTGGTCCCAAGGTCGCACAGCGTTTCGGGCGCAGCATTTTGGAGCTTGGCGGTAATAATGCGATTATTATTACATCCCATGCCGATCTCGATTTGGCGCTGCAAGCTGTGTTGTTCGGGGCTGTTGGTACATGCGGGCAGAGATGTACCTCAACGCGCAGGATTTTTGTGCATCAAAGTATCCATGATAAATTTGTGCAGCGACTGAAAAAAGCTTATGAGGGGTTACCCATAGGCAATCCACTGGACGGGAAAACGTTGGTCGGGCCGTTGATTGACGAGCAGGCTTATCTGGCGATGGAAGATGCGCTGAACAGGGCCCAGCTTGATGGTGGGAATATCATCGGCGGTGGGCGCGTTTTGGCGGATAAATATCCGCGTGGATTTTACGTGAAACCGGCGATTGTGGAAATGCCGGGCGGCTCGAACGTGCAGGAAGAGACTTTCGCGCCGATCCTTTATGTCTTTAAATATACGGTTCTGGTTGATGCGATTAAGCGGCAAAATGCCGTGCCGCAGGGCTTGTCTTCTGCTATTTTCACAAAGGATATCCAAGAAGCCGAGATCTTTACATCCGAAACGGGGAGCGATTGCGGCATAGTCAATGTGAATATCGGAACATCAGGTGCGGAAATTGGCGGTGCGTTTGGCGGGGAGAAAGAAACAGGCGGTGGCCGCGAAAGCGGCTCTGATAGCTGGAAAGCCTATATGCGGCGCGTGACCTCGACCGTGAATTACGGGAATGCGCTGCCGCTCGCGCAGGGGATAAGTTTTGATGTTAAGGATTAGGCAAAAGAAAAAATGCGCAAAATTTTGTCTTTGCGCATTTCTCACCGTTCAATTCTGATGCAACCCGAATTTATAGTCATTTACGATAAGAATTGGACAGTCTCCAAGCATGTCATTGCCTGAATTTTTTTCTAAAAATTCTAAGGCAATCCATAATTATCTGGATTCCCCTAGAATTTTACGGCGTAAAATTCGGGGAATGACGAGATTTGATTTGTCCAATCAATATTCTAAATAACTATATAATATAAAAACCCCTATAATTTTTTGTTAAGCTTGGCGGGGTTTTCCGTTAGGCTTTGTTATATGATTCGAAATCGAGGGGCAACCATGCGCTATTATTCTCATCTGCTTTTACACTTGTTTGTTGTTATGTTTGTTTTTGGCCTGAACGCGAAGGCTGTGGCTTGCCCCGCCGTTGAGTGCGAGGAGGATGCGGCGACAATCGGGGTGGGGGATTACGCGCCGGATTTTGTGTTGCCCAATGCCTATAACGAGCCGCGCAAATTATCCAAGCTTTTGGAGCGTGGACCGGTAGTGCTGAGCTTTTATCGCGGGGGGTGGTGTCCGATTTGTAACGAGCAGTTACAGGCTTATCAGGAGCATCTGGAGACGTTCAAGAAACATAGTGCGGCTTTGGTGGCGGTCTCGCCGGAAAAGCCGGAAAACGCGAATGATACGTCTGTGCGTAATAGTTTGAAATTCGAGGTTTTAAGCGATTACGGGAATAATATCGCAAGGATGTATGATCTGATCTGGCGGATTCCGGAGGATCAGCACGCGGGCTTTAATGAATGGATGAAGAATAAGTACAATAAGACACTTGCCGAGTTTAACGGGCTGGAAAGCTACGAGCTTCCGATTCCGGCAACGTTTGTGATCGGTCGTGACGGCAAGATCGCCTATATGTTCCGCGATGAGAACTACAAAAACCGCGCCCCGCTGGAGGAGATATTCAAGGCGCTGGAGGGGTTGGAAGAGCAGTAGGTTTTTATATCCCAAAAATGGATATTTGGAAGTATTATTAGGCAAAGTATGGAAAAATATAATTATGAATAGCCAACAGCAAGATAATAAAAGGCAGCTTCGTGTGTACTTACTCTGGGTATTAATTGTGCTCAGTGTAATTATTCCTATTCTTTACTTTACCGCTAAACTTGAAGGTGATTTTATTGGAACCGCAGTTTCAGTAACAGCTCAAGTTATTGAGACTAATAAAAATACTGGAGCGAAAAGAAAATATGAACTTTTGATTGAGTTTAAGACAAACGAAGGAGAGTTGATAAAAACAAAAGTTGAAGAGTATAAAACCAGAGACCATAACCCGATGAAAAAAATAACTGTATTTTATGATCCGAATAATCCGGATAGGGTCATGACTGAATATATATATAAAATGGCATTAACATTTAAAGATATGGCAAATTATGGTTATTGGATTTGGCTTTTTAGTTTGTTTGCTCTTATAGCCTTATCACTTTCTCCTAAAGTGGAGATCGTAGAAAGAAGATAACCTGTTAGATTTCTCCATTACTTTGTAATGTTCGAAATGACAGGTTTTTTAACTCCGTAAAACCTTAAGCCATTCTTTTTGCGTATCGCTCAGGCGGTCATCGGGGGTCATGACGGCGCCTTTGAGGGCGGTGCGGATGTTTTCCGGTGTTTCGGAAATGCCGTTTTCAAGGAGCTTTAGGACCAGTTTTTTGATCTTTTCGATATTTTCAAAGTAAACGGCAAAGACGGCTTCGACGCTGACGTGTTCGTCGGGGTCTTCGCGCCAGCAATCATAATCGGTGGCAATCGCCAAGGTCACATAGCCCATTTGGGCCTCACGGGCGAGGAAGGCTTCGGGGACGTTGGTCATACCGACAACATCGCAGCCAGCCGCCCCGCGCAGGAAAAAGCTCTCGGCCTTTGTGCCAAGGCGCGGGCCTTCGACGCAGGCATAGGTTTTATCGCTGTGGAGTTTCAGGCCGATATCATTGGCGGCCTTCAAGACATCCTGTGTCAATGCGGGGCAGGTCGGGGTGGCGGTTGAAATATGCGCGGTTACGCCTTTGCCAAAGAAAGAGGCTTCACGTTTGCCGCGCGTGTGGTCGAAATATTGTGAGGCCAAGGCAAGATCGCCGGGGGCGATTTCTTCCTGCAGCGAGCCGCTTGCGGAAATGCTTAAAACCGTGCGGGCGCCAAGGCTTTTCAGGGCGTAGATATTGGCACGGAAATTGACCTCGGAGGGGAGAAATTCGTGATGGCGTCCGTGGCGGGGCAGGAATAATACATTGCTTCCGAAGGCTTTGCCCTCAACGACCGGTGCGGAGGGTTTACCAAAGGGGGTGGTGATGTCGTGCTCTTTTATAATTTCCAGTTCATCTAAGGCATAGAGGCCTGATCCGCCTATGATTGCTAACATCTCGTTTTTCCTTTTCTTAAATAGCGTATTGAGTGAAGAGTAACTCATTCGCAAAATCCCCGAAGCTTTCACCATCTTTAGCATTACTGGCGTATTTGGCAAAGAGGTCATCCAGAATTTCCAGTATTTCTGCTTCGTCGGCTTCTTCGCGGTAGACACTGTTCATGCGTTTTCCGACATAATCACCGCCAAGGCGCAAAACGTATTTGCCCGGCGCTTTGCCGATCAGGCCAATTTCCGCAACATAGGGGCGGCCACAACCATTCGGGCAGCCTGTGATGCGGGTTGTAATGGGTTTGTCCGACAGGCCGTGTTTATCTTGCAGAGCCTCGACTTTGGAGACAAATTCCGGCAGGTAACGCTGGCCTTCTGCCAGAGCAAGCGAACAGGTTGGCAGGGCCACGCAGGCGATGGCTTCCTGACGGGTTTTGCTTTGTTTATCGGTTGAAATACCGTTTTTGGACAAAATCTTTTCGATTTTGGTCTTATTTTTTTTATCAATATCAATCAGCATAACATTCTGGTTTCCGGTAAAACGGAAACCGCAGCAATCCAGTTCGGCTATTTCTTTAAGCGCGGTTTTTACTTTGTAATCTTCAAGGTCTTTGACAAGGCCGGTTTCGACAAACATGGTGTAATGCCATTTGTTTTTATGATCTTGCAGCCAGCCAAAAGCATCGCCGCGATGGGTGAAGCTGTAGGGGCGGGCCTCTTCGAATTTAAAGCCAAGGCGTTTTTCGACTTCGCCTTTGAAGAATTCGACGCCAAGTCGGTCAAGCGTGTATTTTAATCTTGCCTGTCTGCGGTCTTCTCTATTGCCGTAATCGCGCTGTACGGCGGCAATCTGCCAGCATGCTTCTATGGCTTTGTCTTTGGGCACGAAGCCGATAATTGTTCCAAGGCGCGGATAGGTTTTCGAATTTCCGTGTGTTGCGCCGAACCCGCCGCCAATGGCTACGTTAAAGCCTTCGAAGGTTTTTCCATCACCAATGGCGATCAGGCCGATATCTTGCGAGAAAACGTCATTTTCATTATGGGGCGGGATGACTATCCCGATCTTGAATTTACGCGGCAAATAGCGGTCTTGGTAAAGAGGGTCCTCTTCGGCGGGTTGATCTTGCGGGAGCTTTTCCCCATCCAGCCAGATTTCCTTAAATGCTCCTGTTTTAGGAAGAAGGGCTTCGCTGATTTTATCGGCATAGGCGTGGACTTCGGCGTGATAGGGGGCGAGAAGCGGATTGCCGCCGGACATCACGTTCCGGTTTACATCACCGCATGCCGCAATAGAGTCCAGTCCCAGCGCATCGAAATCCTTCATGGTTGGCTTCATGTGAGCTTTGACTACGCCGTGAAACTGTACAGTCTGGCGCGTGGTGATCTTGATGGTGCCATTGGCATGTGTATCACAGCTTTTTTGCAAACCCAGCCATTGTTTGGCGGTGATATCTCCGCCCGGTATGCGCAGGCGGATCATAAAGGAATAGGCCCATTCAAGTTTTTTGCGCTCGCGCTCTTCGCGGCGGCTGCGGTCGTCTTGCGCATAGGAACCGTGAAATTTTATCATCTGGGTTTCAGTTTCATTAATATTTCCGGTCAGGGAATTACTCATTTCCTCGGCAAGATTTGCGCGCAGGCCTCGGCTCCCGGTTTTCATCTTCTCAACAGGAGAGAGGTTTTCAGGCTTATTCAATTCATCTTGGCTCATAGCTTCAATTCCTTAATTAATACACATCACGCAGATAGCGGCCTTGTTCTTCCATATCAGAAAGGTAATCTTCTGCGGCGTCTCTATCGATTGATTTTTTGTCAGAGATAATATCAACCAGTGTTTTATGAACATCCTTGCTCATCGGGTCCTTGGCACCGCAGACATAAAATACCGCGCCATTATCCAGCCATTCAACAACGTCGTCGGCTTGTTCTCGGATGCGGTCTTGAACATAGATTTTTTCATCCTGATCGCGGGAAAAGGCCAAATCAATTTTGTGTAAGACTTCGGTTGCCAGATGTTCCTGCCATTCGGCCTGATAAAGGAAATCGCAATGGGCGTGCTGGTCTCCGAAGAATAGCCAGTTTCGGCCTTCCGAGCCACGTTCGGCGCGCTCGAATATAAAAGAGCGGAACGGTGCAATACCTGTGCCCGGGCCAACCATAATGATGTCCTGATCGTCGGGTGCCAGGTTAAAGAGCTGGTTTTGGCTGATATAGAACGAGATTTTATCACCTTCCTTGAGGTCTGCCAGATATTTTGAAGCTAAGCCATAGCCGATAGTGCCGTCTTCCTTGGTGTAAGTGGCCAAGGCAACTGTCATGTGAATTTCGTCTTCATGGTAGGAGGGCGATGATGCAATAGAATATAGGCGCGGTGTTTCATTTTCATCGGGTAATATAATGCCAATCGCATCACCGCAAGAATAATGGATGTCATCATCATACGTCACTTCGATATGGTAGGTCTGTTTTTGGGAATCTATGTCATTGAGGATCAGCGTATCTTTGATGATGCCTTTTACCGGTTCAAGGCGCGTATAGCCTTTGCCTGTGTGAAGGGTTTGTTCTTCTGTCACCACCACAATTTGGGGGGCTGTGCCTGCATGTCCGGCAAGTTTATTTAAGTTGTTAACGGTGCTTTCAATCCATTTAGGGGTGTAGATTGCATAGTCTACATCAAATAATTCTTTTTCCTGAAATGCTTCACCGCCAAGTCGTTTGAGCTGGGTATCCAGATTAGTAGCCGCGCCACAGAAAATTTCATAACTGCTGTCTCCAAGCCCTAAAACAGCATAAGAAAGATCTTTGAGGCTGTTATCGGCGGCGGCTTTGAGGCGATCAAAAAATGGAATGGAGGTTTCCGGCGGATCGCCTTCTCCGTGGGTGCTGCATAGGAATATGGCTATAGTTTTAGGGTCTATGTCTTCTAGCTTAATGCGGTTTACGGCTGAGTTTTTGACCTTAAAACCTGCGGCCTTGACGGATTTCATAAGGCTTAGGGAAAGAGCTTTGGAATTTCCTGTTTCTGTGGCGTAGTAGATCATAACGGGCGGTTTGTCTGCTGTGCCTTGTGCTTGTGCATCTGTATCCAGACCAATTTGGCCTTGCATGAAACCGGCGAGCCAGACTTTTTGCTCTGGGGTTGTAGAGGATAGGAGTTGATCCAGTAGGGCTTTTTGGTCTTTACTTAGCATCGTGTTGTTTTACGCCTTTTGCTCTTTTACAAGTTTTCCATCAACCATATGAAGGCCGCATTCCTGTGCGTCATCATGTTCCCACCACCAGCGACCGGATCTTGGGTGTTCGCCTTGTTTCACGGCGCGCGTACAGGGCGCACAGCCTATGGATGGAAATCCCTTATCATGAAGTTCGTTATAGGGGATGTTATGTGTTTTTATATAGGTTTTTATTGTCTCCAGATCAATATCAATTAGAGGATAAAATTTTATCAGTTTATGCGCGGCGTCATATTCTGCGATTGGTAAGTTTCCGCGATTTTCGGAATGCTCGCGGCGCAGACCACTGATCCAGATTTTTGTGTTTTTCAGGGCGCGGTTTAATGGCTCTACTTTGCGGACATAACAGCAATCCTTGCGCTTATCCAGTGACTCATAAAAGCCGTTAATCCCGTTACGTTTGACCAGATCCTGAACTTTGTCTGTGTCGGGGTAATAGGTTTCTATTTTAAGATTGGGATATTTTTTGTTTGTTGCTTGAATGACATTATGGGTTTCTTCGAAATGGCGGCCTGTATCAAGGGTAAAGACACGGATAGGAAGATTATTACTTGCGATTAAATGCGTGATGACTTGATCTTCAAAACTAAAGGAAGAAGAAAACGCTATATCATCCTGATCGTCGCTCAGGGATTTTAAACGCTCTTGCCAGCTCATATCGGAGAATTTTTCTATTAAAGTGTCAGGCATATTTTTTCTCCTGTTCCAGATAGGGGAAATAATCTTTTGTTTCTGGTTGCTCCTGTTTCCACTGGTTTTGTTCAGCAAGTCGTGCAACATCGCCCACGATCATGGTGCAAGGCGAGGCGAATTTTGAGTTGTCGTGATCAGTCGCAAATGTGCCTATGGTTGAAGTGTATTGCTTATGGAACGGTGTGGTGCCTTGCTCTATGACGACTAAAGGCGTTTGGGGTGCAAAGCCTATTTCCTGTAGTTTTTGGCACAGAAATCCGTAATGCGGGGTGCTCATGTAAAAGACAAAGGTTTCTTTCTTCGCGTGTTTAAGGCTTTGCCAGAAATCCTCATCATGCAGGGTTTGAGTGTAAAGGGTCAGGAAGCGCACTGATAAAGTTTTTCCGCGCTCGGTAAGCGGGATACCGGCATAGGCCGCGCAGCCATTGGCGGCGCTTACTCCCGGGATGATCTGATAGGGGCAATTCATTTTGCGGGCAATGTCTATTTCTTCTGCGCCATGAGCAAATATTCCCGGATCTCCGCCTTTGAGGCGCACAACGATATTGTTTTTGCCTAAATGCTCTTCAATCAGTTCATCAATATCTTGTTGTTCTTTAAGATGATGATTGCGGGTTTTGCCGACTGCTATTTTGGCCGCATCTTTACGAGCATATTGAGTTAAAAGACTTTGGGGGATCAAGCGGTCATAAAGGATAATATCGGCTTGAGAGATAAGACGAATGGCCTTGAGTGTGATTAGTTCCGGATGGCCGGGTCCTGCGCCGATTAGATAAAGAGCTCCTTTCTTGGTATCAGGCAGGGATTTAATTGCCTTATCCAGTAATTCATCGGCTTTGGCTGTGTTGCCTTCAAGGACTTCTTCGGCAATAGCACCATTAATAATATCTTCGCCCAATAATCGGCGGGGTTGCAGGTTCTTATGGGACTCGCGTAGTTTGGTTTTGCGCTCTTTCATATATGTTATGAGCTTTTCGAAACTTTCCGGCACACTCATTTCAATGCGCTGTTTTATCATGCGCGCGAGTACTGGTGCGATTCCGGAAGATGAGATCGCAATTTGCAGTGGTCCGCGCCGCACAAGGGCGGGGAAGATGAAATCACATAGCGCAGGATTATCAACGACATTGACCCAGATATTGCGTTTATTGCATTCAGCAGCAATAGCAGCATTCAGATCATTATCATTCGTGGCTGCGACAACAATCTTTTTGTCTCTAAGGAAGCTATGGTCATAAGAGGCTTCATGAAAAGTAAAACCATGTTTTTTGCATAGATTAAGGATGGCCTGACTTTGTTTTTCCGCAACAATTTCGACTTTTGCGCCGACACTGGCTAAAGCCTCGGTTTTTGCAGCCGCAATCTCGCCGCCACCTATGACAAGGATAGTGCCGTGTTTCTCCGCATTGATAAATAAAGGCGTAAAAGCCATAGTTATCCTTTTATAGTTGTTTGCATTTATTTTGTGACAGCGTTGCTTCGCTCCTTATGTAGGTTAACTACACGTCGTCGCTTGCGCCTTGTCACAAAATAAAGCCAAACAACTATATTAGTTGAGCATATATCATAAAACAAACAAATATATATTGTAAATACAATTTATTAGTGTATATTATACTCATGCAGCTATTTCCTAATAAATTGCGATTGGCTTTGAACACTGTTCTTTTTATTGTTTGTTACGGCAATGAGATAGAGCCTGTTTCCAGTAAGACCATTGTCGAGCAATGTGAGAATATGAATGACCGCACGCTTGAGCCGGTGTTGCAAAAGCTAGCCAAAGCCAATGTAGTGCAATCAATTAAAGGGGCTAATGGTGGTTATTACGTTGATGATCCCGATAATTTGACTGTGCGCCACGTTGTTGAGGCTATGTTGGATAAGCCGGATAACGGAAAATATACATTTTTGGGTCTTGAGGACGTAGAGCATGAAGCGGCTACAAAGATTTATGACGGGTTGATTGAAAAAACTTCTTATATAAGTTTTGCTCATCTTAAAAACCGTGCACAGGAAAAAGGTCTGATTTCACAGGAAGAACCTGTTTTAAATTTTGTCATCTAGGTGAACTCTTTTTAAAAACGTGACTTTTGGGCGCGTAAGTATTACTTTGTGCGCGTTTGAGTAAAATTTGGTATGGCTGGATGAAAAAACTCATAGTAGTTCTGATTATTTTTAACTTGCATGTTTTGTCTGCGCATGCGGGACCTTTTGGCTGGTTCGAGAAGAAAAAAATTTATGTTGTGAAAGGTCTGGATCAGGATGAAGAGACAAAAACCTATATTGAAAGCATAATTAAGGATCGTTTATCACAAGATATTGATGTCAAAGACGAGCAGGAAAAGCAGGAAATTATTGCTTATTCAGAGCGGCTTGCGATTGATGATCTCAGGCGCGGGCTGCAGGCAAAAGGTTATTATCATGCTATTGTGACTTATCAGGACGGCAAAGGAAAAGGTATTTACCGCGTTGAATCCGGTGAAAAGACACTCATAAAATCTATAAAAACGCTTCCGGAAAAATATAGCGAGTATCTGGAAAACCTTGATCTGAGGGCTGAAAAAGCACTAGTGGCGCAGGATGTTTTAACGGCGCAGTCAAAGCTTTATGATCTGTTGCAAAAGGATAGTTGTGCCTATCAGCTGGATGTGCAGCACAAGGTTATAGCGGATAATGATTTACGCAATGCGGATGTGGAGTTTCATATCGAGCAAGGAAAGCCTGCCTCTTTTGGTCCGGTAGAATTTTCATTTGATGATCATGAAAGTGGTCTTGTTAAAGAGAGCTATTTAAAAAAGCTTGTACCTTGGAAAGAAGGCGAGTGTTTCCGTCATCAGAAAATTGATGATTTGCGCAGTAAGATTTTAGCCTCAGGCCTTTTTTCCAGAGCTGATGTTGTTTTTCCGGACGATGCCGAAGAAGGAGGGGCAATTCCAGTTGAAATAGTGCTGCACCCCAAAGCGCAGCGTAGCGTAAGGGCAGGTGTAAGCTATTATACGGATGAAGGCGTTGGGGTGGCTTTAGGCTGGGAGCACAGGAATTTTCTAGGCGGGGCAGAGAAATTAAATGCTGATTTAGGCCTTTCCGTTCTTGAACAGCGCCTTGATTTGAAGTTGGCTACACCGTTTTTTCTAAGGAAGGATCAAAATCTGGCGCTAAATATCTTTACCACGCGGGAAGATACGGATGCTTATGAGCAGCTTGGAACCGGAGGAGGGTTTCAAATCAAGCGGACGCTTAATAAACGACTATCTGCGACTGTCGGGGCGGATATAGAGCTGACTCGAATTAAGGAAGAAGATGGCAGGGAGGAAACTTTCGGCTTGTTATCACCGCTTGCATCTTTGCTCTATGATAGTCGTGATGATACTCTTGATCCAAAAAAAGGGTGGCTTTTGAGTCTTCGGACCGAACCTTTTATCGACGCATTAGGGGAAAGCGCCCCTTTTATCCGCTCGATTTTCAGAGGTCAGACCTATTATGCGGTGCATAAGAAGGTGACATTGGCGGCGCGCATGGCTTTGGGCGCAATAACCGGTGAGCAAAGTGATGATATTCCGGCTACCAAGCGTTTCTTTGCAGGGGGCGGCGGTTCTGTGCGCGGCTTTGGATTTCAGGAAATTGGTCCGCAAGAGAATAATGATCCTATCGGCGGGCGCTCATTGGTCGAGCTTTCCGGTGAGGGGCGGTTTAAGATAACGAATAAAATTGGGGCTGTGGCATTTGTTGATGCTGGTGATGTGGATGAAAATACCATGCCCAGGTTTAACGATCTATCTGTTGGCGCAGGGGTGGGATTGCGTTATTACACCGATTTCGGGCCGCTGCGATTTGATGTCGGAGTGCCTTTGAATAAAAAAGATAATCTGGATGAAAATTTCCAGATTTATATCTCTATCGGACAGGCATTTTAGTTTCATGGAAAACAAAAAACGGGAAGTAAGGCAGGCCAAGCGATGGTTCTCGAAAGTGATTTTGGGAACAATTTCTGCTGCCTTGCTAGTTATTGTCCTTATACAGGCGGCATTATGGGGGGCTGTGGTATGGCTGAATACGCAAAACGGTCAAGACTGGGTTAATGCGCAAGTCAAAACTGCGCTAGAGGGCAGTGGCTATAGTGTTGAAGTGACAGGTTTAAGTTATCGGCCTTTTACAACGCTTGTCATCAGGGATTTAAAAATCAGGAAAAATGATGCGCTGTTTGTGGAGGGCCGGAATATCTACCTTCATGCAGAATTAATGCCGATGATAGCCAAGGAGTTAATGGTTTCTGCTATAGCCGATCAAATTATAATTCATGAAATTGTAAAACCCAATCCGGAGGAAAAGCGATCTTTGCAGTTACCGTCATTTGCTGAGCTTGCATTACCGGATCTCTATTTTACGCAAATTTCCTTGCATAAAATTTCGGTTAAAGACTTACAACTCTCGGAAAGCTTAAGTTTATCACCGTCTATGTCTGCAAAAATAAATTTCAAGAAAGATCGCGCCAAGGCAAGTGTCCAGATAAAAGAGGATAGTGGCTTTGTTGTTAAAAAACTCTCTCTGGATGCGGTTGTTGATGGTGCGGGGTCATTGGTTTCTTTGAATAAAATAGATGTGACTGGTCATGATTTTATTATGAGTTCCAAGGGGCAATATAACCTAAAAACTCCGAAACTTGATCTGGATGCGGTCATAAAGCTTTTGAATGGAAAGAAGGGCGAGGATATTTTTGCCAAGATCACGGCTGAAAACAGGGATCAAAAAATAGGCGGTGATATCCATATTGAATCTAATATAGGTAAGAATTCCATAGTTTTTAAATCGGCTTATGTCAGTGGAGGCAAGAGTTTTGACCTGAGTTCTATTGATTTAAAGGGTTTTGGCGCGTCTGTACTAGGGCAAGCCTCTTTGGACCAGCAGGCTATATCGGCAAGCGGCTCTGCAAGTATGGCGGATACAGCCATAGAACAGTTTGAGCTCGATATTAGTCACGCTCAGACACCCTATAAGGTTTCATTCTCAGCGACGGGAACGCGAGAGGGTCATCTTATTGCGACTGGTTTGTCTTTTGACGCTGATCCAGTGAACACGGTAATTGATAAACTTTCCGGTCATATTAAGCTTAAGGAAAGTGCTGTTGGTCTTTCCGGTTTTGCCGGCATGGAAAAGCTTGATCTAAAACTGGATTTCAAGAATTTTTCCTTGCTGGATTTGCCGAGCAATATGGGGACAGTGTCCAGAAATTTATTTTTAAACGGGAAGCTTAGTGTTTTGGGATCTCCTGATGTTCCGGTGCTAAACTCGGATTTTAGTATAAGGCCAGCAGATGGGAATCCGAATGTTACCATCAAAGCCAAGGGCGGCTATAAAGATAAAGCCTTAAGTTACGATTTTGGGGCGAGTGGTCAGGGAATTAAGGCCCTGACGGGAAACATATCCATGCCGGCACATTTATCTTTGAAGCCATTTGTGTTTGATCTAAAATCTGATACGGCTATTGGTGGAAATATAGAAGCTAATTTGGATGTCATGTCCTTAGCCGCGCTTGTCTTGCCACCTGATCAGGAAGTCTCGGGGACTTTGCATGCATCCGGACAGATCAAGGGGGTTTTGGAGAAACCTGATATTGTTCTTGATGTCATGATGAATAAGGGCACATATCACCATAAAGGCTTAGGATTTCAGCTTAAAGATATAGATTTAAAGGCTGGAATATCTGACGGGCGAGCTACGTTGACATCTTTGAGTGCTACGGACGGGGAGGATGGATCACTTAAGGCTTCCGGTTTTTATGATCTTGCGAAAAACAGCTTTGATATTGATGTGTCTTCAAGAAATCTCCATGCTTTGCAAGACAAGATGATTGATGGGAGTGTGGATCTTGATGTTGACTGGCAAGGTGATTTTAAAAATTCACTTGTGAAAGGTGAGATTACAACCCAAAAAATCACAGTGACGATCCCGCATCGTTTTTCACAGACTATTCCAAGCTTAAACATTGTGAAGTCTTCGGATAAGAAGAAAAAAATAGAACCCTTTGGAGAAAATATAGCACTTGATATCTCGGTCAAAGCGCCGCAGCAGATTTTTGTCAGTGGCTGGGGTCTGGATGCCGAGTTTGGCGGTGCTTTGGATATTGGTGGCACTGTGTACAAGCCGGTTATAGAGGGAGAATTTGAGTCTTTGCGCGGGAAATATAAGGAATTTGGCAGACGTTTTGAAATTGAACATGCAAAAATTTTCTTTAAAGGCGAGTCTCCTCCTTCGCCGCAAATTGATGTTTTAAGTGCGACTGAAGCCGAGGATATTACCGCAAAAATTGGAATTAAAGGGTATATTCAAAAGCCTTCCATAAGCTTTTCTTCTGTGCCGGATTTGTCGGAAGATGAGATTATATCTCGCATCCTGTTCGGTAAATCTATGGAAAAAATTACACCGTTTCAAGCCGTTGAGCTGGCGCAAACGCTGCAACGTTTTTCCGGTAGCGGTGGTGGAGCATCAGGTTTAAATCCTATGGGGCTGGTTAAGGGGTTAACCGGTCTGGATGATGTTCGTGTTGATACGGATGAGGAGGGAGAGACTACTGTCGGTGCAGGCAAGTATCTGACGGACAAGGTTTATCTTGAATTTGAAACAGGGACGGGAGAGAATGCAGGCGGCGCTAATCTGGAAGTCGAGCTTACGCCTCATATCTCAATTGAAAGTGAAATTGGACAGGATGCGCAAGGCGGGGCGGGTGTGTTTTGGAACTGGGATTATTAGGGCATATGACACTATCGCTTGCTGCTTGCTGCAAATGATGGTTTTCTGCGCTTCCGGTACTCAAATACCTTGTATGTATGTTCCGTTCCGGTTCTCGAAAACCATCATTTTCGCTGCGCGATAAACGCAGTGTCATACGCCCTAAAATTCTTTCAAGGTGAATATTAAATCTGATCCTCAAAACACTCTTTGGTTTTAGATTTAGCTTACTTTCCTTAGAAAATACGGGATAGGCTGGATTTAATGTCCTCGACAATCAGATAGAGTGCTGGAATTAATATCAGGGTCAGGAATGATGCGAATAGTACGCCAAAGCCCAGAGATACTGCCATAGGAATCAGAAACTGCGCTTGACGCGAGGTTTCCAAAATCATTGGTCCAAGCCCTATAAAAGTCGTGGCAGTTGTCAGGACAATAGGGCGGAAGCGCTGCGCAGCACCATCGATCACCGCGTCATGGGCCGAAAGACCGTTTTTGCGGCGATTATTAATCATATCAATCAGGATAAGAGAACCGTTTATCACTACTCCTGCTAGTGCGATAATGCCGAACATGCTGACAATGCTGATATTGATGCCCATAATCATGTGTCCCATAACAGCGCCGATAATGCTAAAAGGGATGGCAACCATAATCATTAGGGGTTGGACGTAGCTACCGAACATTATTGCCAAGATGCCATACATGACAAATACAATGAGAATCATACCTGTTTTAAGGCTGTTCAAACTATCACGCATATCGGCTTGCTGGCCCTCATAAGAATAGGTCAGACCCGGATATTTTGTGATAATTTCCGGCAGGACGTCATCTTTCAAGGTTTGTAGTAAAACCGAAGTTTCAGAACGAGGGTAGACATCAGATTCTACAATCAAGGTACGCTGGCGGTTGCGGCGGTTAATGGTTGTAAAGGCACGGCCTTCAGTATAATTCACAACATCACGTAACATGACATCGGCCCCATTGGGGGTTTTAATCATCATATTCTGGAAGAAATATTCTGAATCCCGTTCGTGTTTTGGCAGTAAAACGAGAACACGAACTTCATTGCGGCCGTTTTGCTGCTTTAAGGCTTCGCTGCCATAGAAAGCGCCGCGCACTTGCCGTCCTATATCAGCAGGGCTTAGGCCGAGTGTATAGCCTAGATCACTGACTGTGAAATCAAATTGTCTTTTTCCTTGTGCGGAGCCGTCATTGATGTCACGTGTCGCCGGGTATTCGGCCAGTTTTTCTGCAAGGTCAATAGCAGCTTTGTCCAGAATATCTGTATTGTTATGACTTAGCTCGATTGTTAGAGCCGCACCGCCACCGGGTCCGCCAAGGTTTTCTTTAAATATAAGGGATTCAAGTCCTGAAAGTTGCCCAGTTCGTTCCCTCCAGAGGTTTGTGAATTTTTTGGTACTTATGGGCCGGATTTCAGGATCTTGAAGAAAAGAAAAAATTTGTATTTTATTTTCATTGACTTCGCTATAGACGCCCTTGGCTAATTTTTCCTGACCAAACTCCTCGACAATGCTTTGTGCGGCGTCCAGCATTTTTTGCTCAACCGTTTTTACGAGGCGATCCGGTGATCCGACTGGCAAGACGGCAACTCCGTATGAGAAATCTGATTCCGGCGGATCAAAAAGAACCATGCCCA
>Ga0224501_10000369_pt1 | contig 38166 bp, 35 predicted proteins | sample SF_Oct11_sed_USG_4_FD_169105 | JGI IMG/M metagenome (GOLD analysis project Ga0224501, IMG submission 169105) | Sediment microbial communities from San Francisco Bay, California, United States - SF_Oct11_sed_USGS_8_1 | ecosystem: Environmental > Aquatic > Marine > Sediment | place: USA... | reverse complement strand
TCTTTCAGGTCGGGCCATGGGGCCTTTGGCACAAATAGCCGGTCTGATGACGCGTCTTAATCAATCTCGCGAGGCTCTCATACAGCTTGATGATCTGATGAAACGTGATGTTGAACGCCCTGCCGGAAAACATTTTGTGAGTCTGGATCATGTGGCGGGCCGCGTAGAATTTCGCGACGTCGTGTTTAACTATCCAAACCAGCAGACACCGTCTTTGAATCATGTAAGCTTTACTATCCAGCCCGGTGAGAAAGTAGGTGTTATCGGGGCAGTTGGTTCCGGAAAAACGACAATGGAGCGCCTGCTCATCAATCTTTATGAGCCAACGAGCGGTTCTGTTCAGATTGACGGTACGGATGTCCGCCAGATCAATCCCGGTGATTTACGCCGTAATGTTGGCGCTGTGCAGCAAAGCCCCCAGCTTTTCTATGGCTCTGTTCGTGATAATATTACAATGGGCCATGAAACCGCACCAGACCGCGCGGTTATGAAGGCGGCCGAGATTTCCGGTGTTTTGGAATTTCTTAAAGATTCATCAGCCGGCCTTGATACACAAGTCGGGGAGCGCGGTGAAGCTCTTTCCGGTGGGCAGCGTCAAGCCGTAGCAATTGCGCGCGCCCTTCTTTACGATCCACCAATTCTTATTCTGGATGAACCGACAGCTTCTATGGATCCGGCTTCGGAGAACCGCTTGCTGAAGCGCTTGCATGCAATTTGTCAGGATAAAACCTCGATTCTCATTACGCATAAAGGGTCGATGCTGGCACTTGTAGATAAACTGATTTTGATTGATCATGGCCGTATTGTAGCTTTTGGTCCGAAAGATGAAGTGATCCGTAAGCTTCAAGCGCGTGAATATGGTACAGCCGCGGAGAAAACCGATGTCTGATAAGAAGAAGAAAAAACAGGAAAATCCAGCCGAAGAGGATGCGATGCAAAGCTGGACAGCCATTAGCCAAAACAAAGAGGCCGAGCATGCAGGTATAGTAACAGCCCATGCACTTAGTTTTTTCGATGTCGATGAACAAATGCCGCTTTCAAAGCATTTACTACTGGTGTCCATAGCCTCGTTCTTTATACTTTTTATTATCTGGGCCAATGTGGCCACTTTAGATGAGGTCACGCGCGGTGACGGCAAAATCATCCCTTCCAGCGAAGTTCAAGCCCTGCAATCTCTGGATGCGGGAATTGTCGAAGAATTTCTGGTCAAGGAAGGCGATGAAGTCAGGCAGGGACAAGTTCTGATGCGCTTGCGTGATATTGAGGCATCCTCGGATTTAGGCGCTAACCGGGCGCGCTATCTTGGTCTTTTGGCCTCAATTAGACGCCTGCAAGCCTCAGCAGAGGGTAAAGAAAAAGTTGAATTTCCAGATGAAGTTCTCAAAGAAGCACCTGAGAGCGTTCAAGAGGAATTAAATGCTTTCAGAGCTAATCAACTCCAGATTCAAGGGCAAAAAAATGTTCTCGATCAACAAAAAACACAGCGGGAACAAGAACTTGATGAGCTGAATATCAGGATCGGAGATCTGCGCGGCGTGATTAGTCTGCAGCAAAAAGAAATGAATATGATCAAACCTTTGGTTGAGCGCGGCTCGGCGCCGGAGATTGAATTGCTCCAACTCCAAAGAGGGATTAAGGAAAAGCAATCCGAGCTTAACGGCTTGTTATCCAGTGTTCCGCGAACGAAATCTGCCATTAAGGAGGCTAATGCACGCCTTGACGAGGTTGTCCAAACAGCGAGAGCGCAGGCGCAAGAAGAACTGGCAACCAAGCTTAGGGAGATGAATGAAATTCGCGAGCGCTTAAGCGCCCTTAAAGAACGCAAAACCCGCCGCGAGATAAAATCTCCGGTGAGTGGAACTATTCAGGAATTAACGGTAAATACTGTTGGAGGTGTCGTGCGTGCAGGTGAAGACATCATCAAGATTGTGCCTAAAGATGATCAGCTTATTGTCGAGGCCAGAGTTAAACCGAGTGATCGGGCCTTTATTTATCCCGGGCAAGAAGCAGTGATTAAAATTACAGCCTATGACTTTTCTATTTACGGCGGTTTAAACGGTGAGCTTCTTGATATCTCTGCCGATACAATCGAGGACGATAAAGGCAATAGTTTCTACCGCGTGCGCTTGCGGACCTATGAAACAGAATTGAAGCGCAAGGGCGAGGTCTTGCCGATTATTCCGGGAATGGTGGCCAGCGTGGATATCCTCACTGGCAAGAAAACGGTTATGCAATATTTGATGAAACCTATAATCAAAACTCTGGATAATGCGATGAATGAACGCTAAATTATCGTGATTTCCCCCAGAAACACTTGCATACAGTTACAAACAGCCCTATTAATGCTTTGATAAATATTTTTGACTATGATAGCGACGCGTATAAATATGCTTCATGGTATTTTGTTTAACTAAGACAGGAGAGACTATTATTTCTAGACCAACAAAAAGCGGCCCGCCTAAGCAGGAAGGACCAAATGTTAATGATCAGATACAATCCGATAAAATACGTTTGATTGATTCGGCAGGTGAAATGAAAGGTGTTTTCCCAACGGATAAAGCTATCGAAATGGCTTTTGATGAAGGTTTGGATTTGGTAGAAGTCTCACCCAATGCCGACCCGCCAGTCTGCAAGATTATGGATTACGGCAAGTATAAATACGAGCAGCAGAAAAAAGCCTCCGAAGCCCGTAAAAAGCAGAAAATTGTTGAAATCAAGGAAATCAAGATTAGCCCGCGAATCGAAAAGCATGATTATGATGTTAAGATGCGAAATGCCACACGGTTTCTTGAAAATGGTGATAAGGTCAAGGTTTCTATGCGCCTTAGAGGCCGTGAAATGGCCCATCAGGAAATCGGCTTTAATTTGCTCAAGCAAATGATTGAGGAACTGGAAGAGATTTCTTCCATAGAGCTGCACCCTAAGCTTGAAGGCCGTCAGATGATTATGATTTTGGCTTCAAAAGTAGCATAAGCAATTTTATTATTGCGCATTATTTAGGCGTAATAAATCAATAAGGATTGAAAGCCTCATAAGAGATTTAGGACATTGCTTTTCTTGAATAATTGGCGTATGTATCAAGCTTAAAAAACTTTTTCTTAAAGACTGCATAGAGGTAAAGCTTTGATATGATTGTGGATGTTCTCGTCATTTCTGTAATACTGATTTCTGCAATTATCTCTTTTCTGCGCGGTTTTATCCGTGAAATCCTGACAATATTTGGCATAGGTGGGGGCATTATTGCGGCCTATATTGGTGGCCCGATGTTCATCCCGACTGTTCAAGGCTGGCTTGGTGTTGACCCCAAAGCAGAAGAACCGCAAAAGCTGATGGATATGGTGCCTATGACCATGATCGCAGATATTATGGCATATGGCGGTCTTTTTATTGTCTTTGTTATTATACTCTCAATCATCAGCCATTTTATTGCCGAAGGGGCAAAGAATATTGGACTTGGGGCTTTGGACCGCACCTTGGGCGTGGTTTTCGGTATTGCTCGCGGGGTTGTCTTGCTTGGTTTGCTTTATTTGCCTGTTTACTATCTGGTTGATGAGAAACAAAAAGAAGAATGGAAATGGTTTAAAGACAGCAAATCCTTTATTTATCTTGAGACAACTGCCGAAGTCATTGCAGGGTTTATTCCAAAAGGTACAGAAGAGAATATCCATCAGGAGCTTGAAAAGCCTGAAAATTCATTGGCGCGTGAAGCGCTGGAAAATATGGATTTGCTGAAAAAGAATGAAGATTCTGAAGGAGATCAAAACCCTCAGCCAGATGACTCGCAGGAAACACAAAAAAATACCGATGGTTATCCCGAAGAGTTCCGTAACAAAATGGACGAGCTTATCGAGTTGAATAATATAATTCCTCAAGCTGGCGGGTATAACGAGTAAATTAGTAATGGCAAGGTCCGCACTGTAATGAGCTTTATTGATCAAGATGATGATAAACTGCATGAAGAATGCGGTGTCTTTGGTATTTTCAACCATGTTGATGCTTCGGCCATGACGGCGCTTGGCCTTCATGCCCTCCAGCATAGAGGACAGGAAGCCTGCGGGATCATCACCTTTGACGGGGATAATTACTACGCCAAGCATGCTTTTGGTCTTGTTGACGGCACTTTCAGTAGGGCAGAAGTGATTGACAGTCTAAAAGGCAATATAGCCATCGGACATAACAGATATTCCACAACCGGAGAGCCTGAATTTCGCAACATACAGCCGCTTTATGCTGATATGGATCACGGCGGTTTTGCCTTGTGCCATAACGGTAATTTAACCAATACACTTCAATTGCGGGAGGAATTAGTCAAAGGCGGGTCTATCTTCCAATCAACAAGTGATACGGAAGTTCTGGTTCATCTGGTCGCAAAATCAAAGCAAAAGAGCGTACCGGATAAGCTTGTTGATGCCGTTAAGCATATTAAAGGTGCGTATTCTATTATTGCTCAAAGTGAAGGGCTGTTAATGGGGCTACGTGACCCTTTCGGGATTCGCCCGCTTGTTCTGGGGCGTCTTGGCAAAGCTTATATCATGACCTCGGAAAGTTGTGCATTGGATATTATCGGCGCACAGCTGGAGCGGGAAATAGAACCGGGGGAAATGGTCGTCATTGATAAAGACGGGCTAAAAAGTTTGTTTCCGTTTGAAAAAAAGCCTAAGCGCTTTTGTATCTTCGAATATATTTATTTCGCCCGCCCCGACAGCTTTATGGAAGGCAAATCCGTTTACGAGATGCGTAAGAATATTGGCGCAGAGCTGGCCCGCGAAGCTCCGTGCGAGGGTGCGGATATTGTTGTGCCTGTGCCAGATAGCGGTGTGCCGTCAGCAATTGGCTTTGCCGAAGCATCCGGCATACCTTTCGAGCTTGGTATTATCCGCAATCACTATATTGGACGCACCTTTATTGAGCCTTCGGATAAAATTCGCCATTTGGGGGTGAAGCTGAAACATAATGCTAACCGTGCCTATATTGAAGGTAAGAATGTCGTCCTGATCGATGATTCTATCGTGCGCGGGACAACATCGCGCAAAATAGTAGAAATGATACGCGCTGCCGGAGCCAAGGAAGTCCATATGCGCATAGCCTCTCCGCCGACTTCATATAGTTGCTTCTATGGGATTGATACACCTGATAAGGATGAACTTCTTGCCCATAAAATGTCGGAGCAGGAAATTTGCGATTATATCAAGGCGGATTCTCTGGCTTATATTTCGCTGAACGGACTTTACAAGGCGGTAGGCGAGACCAAGCGCAATGATAAATCTCCACAATTTTGTGATGCGTGTTTCACAGGCGATTATCCGGTAGAGCTTGTTGATAATAACGCACCGACGAAGAATAAACGCGTTACCGGCTTGCGTAACCGCGCGTAATAAAAAACCACAGATAAACACGAATGCCTCTCAGGGATATTCATCCTATAAACCGCGAATAAAGGTAAATAGATACAAATATTTCTTGCCAATATTCCGCCAGCCTCGCCCCTATTGTCATCCCCGCGAAGGTACGAAGGGTTTTATTCCTGTCATTCCGAACGTCTCGTAAGAGACGGAGGAATCTGAACAGGGTGATAGCGGGTCAGATTTCTCCATTTCTACGAAATGTTCGAAATGACATATTTTACAAACTTCGATTTTTCGTACCTTTGCGTAAAAAATACGGCGAAGCCGTTATAAAAACTACAGAGCGCGCAGAGATCACAGAGATATCCCTCAAATTAAAAAACTTTGCGCTCTCTGTTTATCTCTGTAGTTAAAATCAAAGATATTAGTAGCCTGCGGTGCTTTATGTATTCGCGTTTATTGGCGTCCATTCGCGGTTAATAAAACTGGGAAAAAATACAAAGCCTCTTTCTGCTATTCCCTAAATTTTTATTTGCAAAAATTTTAAAGAAATCTATTAATAATTTATAAGTTTTACACATCATACAACCAAAGTGTCATATAATGGGCAGCACAGATAACGCCATAGAAATCCGCAACCTCAATAAAACCTATAAGGCCGGCAAGGTGTCGCGTGAGAAAATAGCGCTGAAAGATATATCGCTTGATATCCCGAAAGGCTCTATATTTGCCCTGTTAGGGCCAAACGGAGCGGGAAAATCAACGCTTATCAATATTATGGCAGGCCTTGTGCTAAAGACCTCGGGACAGGTCAATATCTGGGGGTTTGACATTGACGTGAATGAGCGTAACGCGAAATCCTCCATCGGGGTCGTGCCGCAAGAAATAAATTATGATCCGTTTTTTACGCCCTCTAAGCTGCTTGATCTTCAAGCCGGACTTTACGGGGTGCCGAAAGCCAAACGCCGCACGAATGAAATTCTCGAGATGGTTGGTCTGTCTGATCAGGCTCATTCCTATACGCGCTCGCTTTCAGGAGGAATGAAAAGGCGGCTTTTAATGGCCAAGGCCATGGTTCATAACCCGCCGATTCTTGTGCTGGACGAGCCGACTGCCGGCGTTGATATCGAACTTCGCAAGCAGCTCTGGAATAATGTCAAAATTTTGAATAAGCAAGGTGTAACAATTTTGCTGACAACCCATTATCTGGAAGAGGCCGAAGAGCTGTGCGACCATGTAGCTATTATCAACAATGGGCAGATTATAGCCAATGAAGATAAGGAAACTTTACTCTCGCGTCTGGAAGGCAAGGAAATTACCTTTATGCTGGATCGGGAGATTAAAGAAATTCCGGAAGGGTTGATCAGCTTTGGTGCCGAGCTTAAGGATAAGCGCTCCGTATTTATCCGCTATAATGCCTCGGAAACACCGGTAGGCGCCATTATAGAGGCTGTACAAAAGACAGGATACGGCATTGTCGATATCACCACGGACCAAAGCGATCTGGAAGATGTCTTCCTCCATCTGACTTCAAGTCATTGAAATGACTTTACTTTTTACAGACAGAAAAGCGCAGTATTTATAAGGGACTTGCCTTGGTGGTTAAAAAAGGATTGATCTGTTTGATATTTTTGTGATAATTATGTTAATATCGGCTATTGAGATCAATTATTACAAGAAAAGGAGTTAAGAAATGTCAGCGGGTATACCTTTAATTTCAATGGATGGAAGTGATTTGGAGGAGTTAAAATCTGATTTTTCGGGACTACTAGAAAATAATAGTAAGCATTTTCCTCATGGCGGCGGTGCCGAACTTATGCAGGCCTATATTAATGAAAGTGATGTCTTAAGATCTGCCATCAGACTTATTGACCAATGGAAAAATGCCGGAAAAACAACTGTAACAGCAAAAGATTGCAGAGATATTCCAAAATGGAATCATATGCATTGGGGTGCTGATCCTGCTTATCAATTGGTAAACATGCCCGATAGCTACACTGTTTCATAATTTATGGACGAACTTAACCGCCATCCCCAATAATCACAGCTTTGACTGCGCCTCTGGTAAAGGAGCGTAACTGAAAAAGAATGGTCCAAAATTATGAAGAAGACTTTTTCCCTTTTGCTTTCTCGCGGCTGTCTTTTTTGATAGGGCGCGCCACAGGGCAAACATCTTGAAGATACCCGTTAAGCACATTGGTCAGGTTTTCTTCTACTAGGCTATAATGAACAAATTGCCCCTTCTTTTCGCTTTCTACAAGCCCTGCATTTTCAAGAATAGACAAGTGTTTGGATAGGGAAGGTTTTGAAATATGAAAGTAATCTGCGATTTCACCTGCAGTCATATCGGTAGCAGAAAGATAAGCCAATATTTTTCTTCTGATATCGGATGAGAGTGCATCGAAAACTTTACTAACGTTTTTCATATTTTTCCTTTTTTAGTATTTAGCCTATTGACTAATTATCTAAGCTATGTCATTTTAAGATAATTAACTATTTAGTTAAATATAACATACTGAGTGCGAGAGGGCAAGACATGATTAAGTCAGGCAAAGAAAACATAGAGCTAGTCTATGATGACCAGTGCCCTGTTTGCAGGACATATTGCAAGAATATAAAGGCTGATGACACTGTAAATCTCACCCTTATAGATGCCCGCCTTGATAGTGAAATCATGGATAAAGTGACCAGTCAAGGCTTTGACCTCGATAAAGGTATGGTCGCCAATATTGACGGAGCCATGTATTTTGGTAGTGATGCTATGAGAGAAATAGCGCTTCGCTCACAAAGGAAAGGGTGGCTGGCTCTTCCTAATCGTCTTTTCTTCAATACGAAATTCAAAGCAAATATTTTCTATCCTCTGGGTAAGGTTATTCGTAATTTTATCCTTAGGCTTTTGGATATCGATGATATTCATAATCTAAAACCAAAAAATACACTCAAAAGCCAGTTAGGGGATGATTGGCATAAATTAAATCCTAATATTCAAAAGCGTTTTGAAAAAGAGCCTGTGATAGGTAATGCCACGATCTATGAAGGGGTGATGCAGATTATGCGCCGTTCATTTATGGGCTGGCTGTTTGCAAGCCTGACAAGAATAATAGGCAATCCTCTTTCTTCCTATCAGGGAGAAAATGTGCCAATGGAAGTTGCTCTGTTTAAAAAACCCAATAGAGAAGGTGTTTACTGGCAACGTACATATTTCATCCCAAACAAGAATCCTTATGTGGTTGTGTCTTCCAAGCAAGAAAGCAAGGCGGGGGAGATGCTCGAATGTGTAGGCGGTGGTTTCGGGATGAAGCTGCATGTTTATGAAGAAAACCAAGAACTACACTTCAAGAGCTATCGTTATTTCTGGAAGTTTCTTAAATATAAAATACCGCTTCCTCATTGGCTAACACCCGGGAAAACGCATGTCATTCACGCAGATTTAGGCAATGGAGAGTTTACCTACACAATCACGATGACACATAAGCAATTAGGTGAAACCTTCTATCAGCATGGCGTCTTTCACAGCAAAGGAGATGTAACATGGAACTAATCCTTTTTCTTCTGCATTGATCAAAGCGGTTTGCAAAAATCTGGAACGTAGTATAAAAGTTGGATAGCAATGTTAAGATCAGGGGTAAATAGCGAAATTTTGTCACCTATATGTCACCCTGATAAAATTTTGCAAAAAATGACTTTATTGTAAGTTGTTAATTTAAAACAAAAAGCGCCCGTAGCTCAGGGGATAGAGCACTGGTTTCCGGAGCCAGGTGTCGCAGGTTCGAATCCTGCCGGGCGCGCCATTGAAACAAAGCCGTCCTTTTCATTTCTGTGAAAATCATTGTAAATGACCATTCTTTTACTTTTTCAAAGGTAAAATAAGACATATACTATCGATAGTTTAAAGGTCTCGTGGGGTAAATATGACAGGAAAGCCTAATAATCTGATAAAGGTACTGATTGTGGATGATGATGCTACAGTTTTGATGAAAACTGCGGCAGTTCTTGAAAAGGCGAACTATGGCGTAACGAAAGCATCAGGGGGAAAGGAAGCCCTTAAAATACTAAATAATAATTATATGCCCAATGCCATTATTCTGGACCGGCAAATGCCTGATATGTCCGGTGATCATGTTTTGATGCAGATCAGAGACAATGAGAGAACAAAGTCTATTCCGGTTATTATGCTTACCGGCGATAAAAATGTAAGTGACGTGTCTACATGTCTGGAGTTAGGCGCGAATGATTATATCGTAAAGCCCTTCGAGCCTGAAAACCTGCTTCTAAGATTAGGTAAGATTTTCAGAAGGGGCCAGAAGGAAAAATGACGCTGGACATACATGAAATAGATGATGGCATAATACAGGATATGCAAGAGCTTATGGAAGATAACTGGCCGGCAATGGTAGAGAGTTACTTGGCAAATGCTTCAAAATACATACAGGCCATCAAAGAGGGGTTAGCGGAAGACGATTTCCAGAAAGTGTCTTCGGGGGCACATCCTTTGAAATCCTCAAGTTTGAGCGTGGGCGTTTCTGGTATTGGAAAAATTGCTGAATCAATTGAAGTAAGTGCCAGAAATATTATAGAGCAAGGAGGAGATGGTAATTCTATCAATGAATTAATACCATCACTGGAGGAGGCCCTCTCTTATGCGGATGCTAAATTGCAGGAAACAATTTAAGCGCTGCGTTGTTCTTCGCCTTTATAATGATTCTTTAGATAATCCTCATAAGCCAGATTTAATCCGGTATTCAGATCTGTTTTGGGTGCCCAGTTTTTGTTCTTCAGAGCCGAGCTGTCCATAACTTTTCTGTATGTGCCATCAGGTTTGGATGTATCAAAAACAAGCTTTCCCTTATAACCAACAATCTCGCATATAAGCTCAGCCAAATCAGCAATTGATATTTCGATGCCTGAGCCGACATTGATATGATCCGGCTCTGCATAATTCTTCAGTAAGAACACAAGAGCCCTGGCCAAATCATCAACATAGAGAAACTCCCGCAGCGGCTTGCCGCTTCCCCATATTTCCAGAGCAGGGCTTTGGCCAAGTTTTGCTTCATGGGCTTTCATGATGAGGGCGGGAATCACATGAGAGTTTTGGACATGATAGGAATCCCCAATGCCATAAAGATTGCAAGGCATCGCCGAAATATAGCGCATATTATGCGCCTCACTATAATATTTAGCCAATTTTAGCCCAATTATTTTGGCCAGTGCATAGGCCTCATTGGTTGGCTCTAAGGTCGAACTTAAGAGCTGGTCCTCAGTGATGGGCTGTGCCGCATCCTTCGGGTAAATACAAGATGACCCCAGATTGAGAACATGCTTTACCCCGTTTTCATAAGCGGCGTGAAGAATATTCATGGCAATCATTGTATTGTCATAGAGGAAATCACATTTAAAAGCATCATTAGCCAATATCCCCCCGACTTTGGCTGCGGCTATAATGATCATTTCCGGCTTATTGATCTTCACCCATTGATGTGTCGCAGCTTGATCTCTTAAATCAAGCTCGTTACGACTGGCGGTAATAATGCGGCATCCCTCATTGGCCAAAGTGCGGTGCAGCGCCCGTCCAACCATGCCATTATGGCCTGCGATCCATATGGTTTTATTATGCAGAGAGAGGGGCTCTTTTAGCCAAAATTGGCTGATCATACTTCTCCAAAGCCTTTTCTATTCTAAGTTCTGTGCGATCTGTTCTAATCATATCCTTTAGCACAAGTGAAATCGTGTAAGAGGGGGTCCAGCCTAAAATATCCCGTGCCTTAGAAGAATCGCCCAGCAAATTATGGACATCTTTTGGCCGAAACAGGGCCGGATCAATACTCACAAGGGTTTTTCCAGTCTCTCTATCGTAACCCTTTTCTTTTAATCCGGAACCTTTCCAGATAATATCTGTTCCTATCTCATGAAAAGCAAGGGTTACAAATTCCCGCACCGTACAGGATTGCCCTGTAGCCAGCACAAAATCATCTGCACTATCGTGCTGCATCATCATCCACATGCCGCGTACATAATCCATAGCATGCCCCCAGTCACGTTTGGCATCCAGATTACCGAGCCGCAATTCGTCCATCATTCCGGCTTCTATGGCGGCCACAGATCGTGTAATTTTACGTGTAACAAAATCATCGCCGCGCAGAGGACTTTCATGGTTAAATAATATGCCATTGACTGCAAACATCCCGTAGGCGCTCCTATATGTCTTTACGAGCCAGTAAGAGGCCAGCTTGGCAACACCATAAGGGCTGCACGGGGCGAAGGCAGTATTTTCATTTTGTGGGGGCGGGGAATTGCCGAACATCTCGGAAGAGCTGGCTTGATATATTTTGGCCAATTTCTCCATCTTTAGCAGTTTTACAGTTTCCAAAATGGCCAAGCACCCCTTTGTATTGATATCCATGACAGAAGCCGGAGTCTCGAAACTGACCCCGACCTGAGAGAGCGCCGCAAGGTTATAGATCTCATCCGGCTTAATGTGGGAAATAAGGGCGGTAATATTCTGCGCATCGGTCAGATCACCATAATGCAAGGTGATATCCCCTTTTTCTATCCCGAGCGTTTTAAGTCTAGCTATGTTTTCAGATGAATCTACATAGCTGTCCCAGCGCACAAGTCCGTGTACGCGATATCCTTTATCCAAAAGAAAGCGCGCAAGATAAGCGCCATCTTGACCTGTAATGCCTGTGATAAAAGCTGTTTTTTTTCTCATGAGGTCTCACGAGTAGAGGGAGGATTGTAAATACCTACTACAGTATGCCTTAAAATAAAGCTGATTCAAAGGGGTTTTTATAAAGTCTATTTGTTGGCACACACTATTTTAGCCCCTTATATTGACCAATAAATGGCCAAATACAAATTGTCTTTTTGAAGTATGCTAAAATCAAATGACTATATTACTTCTTCTCGAATAATATACGGCGCAAAATTCCGGGCGTTAAGACCGATAAAGGGTTAAAGGTGATAACAGGTTCTTCCGATGGTCCTTTAATGCTGTAGGTCGCGGCAAAGACACTGCCGGAGCCACCTGTTAGAATATCTCCTACTAACGGGATTTTACCGATAAAATTATTTACACCCGACATAGGTATAATCGTGCCTGCAACATCAACCAAACGCTCGGCATTATCAAAAGTCCCGTCAAAAGTCAGACCAATGGAATTGCCAGAGGTTGTTCCATTTTTAAGGACAAGAAGACTTCCTCCTTTTCGGTATATCCAGTTAAAATTAGCCTCCAGGCGATTAAAATCAAGTCCGTCATTGGACAAAACATCGGCTATGCCCGTCAGGGACATAATCCCTAGCAGGCTTGCCAGGGCAGGCGCATTAACAACTTTAAAACCGGTCAGTTCAGCCTGCCCGCTAATGCTCCGGTCAAAGACGCCGTTTATGGGCTCGCCGTAGATCACAAGCTGGCCGCCGCGAATATTATCATAAACCTGAAAGGCCTTTAAGAACGCACCTGCATTATCCGTTTGAAGGCGGAATGTACGCTTGCCTTGCGCATCCGGTTTAAAACGCACATAAAGTTCACTACCGCCGACAATCCCGTCCATCTCAAGCTGGTTAAAACGGCCCTTATCATCAATATCCATATAAATTGTATTGGACGTGATAATTTCCTGCGGCGCTGTGCGCATGGATTTTGCTGTTACTGAGATTTGCATGGCAGGCTCGTCATAAACTGCATCCTTATCTGCGGGCAGGAAAAAGGGCTGTGCATCAAGGAAGCTGGTATTCATAAGAATCTTAGCGGCTCTTGATTTGTCAAACTGGAAATTCAATGTGCCTTTAGTCTCTCCGATTGAAAAGTCCTTAACATCACCGCTTTCTAGCTCCGCCCCGTCTTCTCCCTTGGTGAAGTTAATATTTGCTCCTGATATAGAAAAATCGCTACCCGAAGCTTTTAGATCTGTAATATTTTGAATTTCATTATTTTTGAAATGTGCGGTAAAGCTGGCCTGCCCTTTTTCGCCTGCGGCTTTGGCAAAATTAAACGGCTCGACAAAAAACAGGGCAGGCGTTGCATTCGCAGTTACTTTTGCTTTTGCGGTTTTGTTTGAAAAAGACGTGTAATCAACAGTAACAGGCACAGGCCCTTCTATGAAATCGCTTAAATCAATACCAAGCATAGTGCGAATATTCGGATCGGCTGTGATTTTGGCCGATACTTTGCTCTTATAAGGTTTTCCTTCGCTTTCAAGGAATTCTTCCCATGAAAAGTCCATCTCTCGCTTTTCAAGCATCCCCTTACCGCTTACTTTGATAAGCCCGTCCGTGAATACCAGATCAAGCGGTCCACCGCTTAAATCCAGATTTTGTACGACATCGGGAATCAACGTATCTGTGAGGGTCCCTGTAACATCAATATCAAATTCTTTGAGCTCCACACCTGGTTTAGTAGGAAATTTCAGGCCAATATTAAGGGCCGCATGGCCTTTGACCTCGGAGATATCCATATCAAGCCTGTCTCCCAGATTAATCGGCTCTTTGCTGATATATTGAAAAATATCCTTGATTTTGCCTTCCAGCTCGACGTGCATATCGGCGTTGCCCTTGCCCACAGCTGCAACTTCATCAAAAACAAGTCTGCTGTTTTTGACCTTCATGGAACCCAACATTGAGTCTTCTACTGTGATGTCCAGAATATCTGTATTCAGGTCAAATGTACCCTTACCATTGGCTTTGGTGACCGGATCAAGCGGCGCACGGTAATCCACGCTCATATTTTTAAAGCTAAAGCCGGCCTTAACATTTTGCGCATCAAAATCAAAGCCGTCCGGCCCTTTGGATGTTTTGAGAATAGCCGTGGCCCATAGATCATAAAGCGTGCCGTCTGACATACGCTTGACGATCCATTTCTCGCTGCCATCACCGCGCAAAGCTTTGGGCCATAACGCATTGATTTTTTCATGTGCAAGCTCTTTAATTTCGAGTGAAATGGGACCGGACAGCATGTTCTCGGGATTCTGGATATCAAGAGTCATCTGACTTTCCAGTGATAACTTTATATCATCATTCAAGGTAATGCCGGAATTGCCAAAAGAAAGCTGCTTGTTTTTGGCGCTATATTCAGTTTCCAGAACCATATCCTTATAAGGGATCGGCGCATCGAAAATATCCGGATAGGCAATAATGCCTTGCTCGGACCAAAGAGCAAGTTTAACAACATCAGGTAGAAAGTTATTGTCCAGCAAAGCTTTAAGCTCCAGATCGACAATCATGTCCTGATCGTGATACATGGCAAGAAGAGGGGATTGCCTGGCGATTGTTGAAACTTGCAGTTTCTTCATATCGGCTTCGATAAAAGTATTTTTATTGTCCCAGAAATAGGAAACTTTTACGAAGACGCCTGATTCATTCCCGTTTACTTCCGGCAGTGGCAGAGAAAAATCGGCAATCATCCCCCGGGGGGCACTGACCATTTTTGCACTAAAATCCGGCAGACTCCATGACATACCCATAATATCATCGGCCACTCTCAGTCGGGCTTCCCGGATCTCGACACCTTCAAGGCGGGAAACTATGGAATCATTCACAGCGTGTTTCCCGGGCCGGGCAATATAACCCATAATGCGGGCTATCATTTCACTTTGGTCTTGATCAGTTGCTGTGATATCGGTTTTTTCATGCGCCGTAAAGCCGAAAGAAAAACCGCCATCTTGAAGGCGTTTAAGCTGAATACTGGGCTTGGTGATGATGATATGCTTGGGCATTAAGCGTCCCTGAATCAAACCGTATCGAGAGAAACTCATGGCGATTTGATCGGCGGAAAACAGGTTTTGGCCCTCTGGCGTTACGATCACACTATTGCTCAAGCGCAGGAGGAGCGCACCGGATAAATTCGGCCAGAAAAGATCAACGGCTTTTACTTGTACGGAATTTCCGGTTTCTCGATCATAAAGAGCCGCCTCAATAAAGCCCTTGGCAAAACCCAGATCAAGGGGCTTTTGGTGAACGCGCCACACAAAAAACAAGCCCAAAATCACAAGTGTCAGCCCCAAAGTAATGGAAATTACCAATCCCCAATACCCAGCTTTCTTGCATATATGAATATGTTTCTCAGCCAAAGAGCTCTTCCAGAAAAATGTGTGATATCTTAAGGGAGTATAGCAACAATTTCCCGAACTATTCTATACCATACAATAGAGATTGTAACATTGATCCATAAGATTCATTGTTTTCCTCTTGTTAATGCTTTTCTACTCTCACCTCCGACCCTGCCGCGTCTTCCCCTCTCCCCACGGGGAGAGGGAGTATAGCAGGCACCACCACACTATTCCCCCTTCCTTTAGGGAGGGGGTAAGGGGGAGGGTTATATATAATATCTGCAACCGTCATCGCCTGAATCTGCGGGAAGCAGATTCTAGGGCGATCCATATAGATTCCCCTAGAATTTCCTAACGACAATTCAGGGAATGACGATAAGTGTTTATCAGTGTCTATTTGCGGTAAAAATAACTGTCATCCCGAGCGAAGTCGAGGGATCTTATAAGATTCCTCCATGCGGGCTATACCCTTAGTCGGAATGACAAAAGCAAAAAATCTTCCTGCCATTTTTGGTGAAATTAAATCTTGCTTCTTAGCTGTAGCTTTCATAGCCTTAAATCCCATCAACACAAATACGAAGGAGATTAACCATGCCTGACCTCAAAGAAGGTGACAAAGCACCGGATTTTACACTGCCCACGGATGGGGGTGGAGATATTACGCTTTCCGGTTTAAAGGGCAAGAACGTGGTTTTATATTTCTATCCCAAGGATGATACGCCGGGCTGTACAACTGAATCTTGTGGTTTTCGTGATGCCTTACCGGATTTTGAAGGGCTGAATGCGCAGATTATCGGCCTGTCCAAATGCAGTGTCAAAAAGCACGATAAGTTTAAGGAAAAATACAAGCTGAATTTTCCTTTGGCTTCTGATGAAAATGGAAGTGCGTGCGAAGAGTATGGCGCTTGGGTAGAAAAGAGCATGTATGGCCGTAAATATATGGGCATTGAGCGCTCGACTTTCCTGATTGATGAGGACGGCATTATCGCCAAAATCTGGCGCAAAGTGAAAGTCCCGGGTCACGTGGAAGATGTGCAAAAGGCTCTGGCCGGGTTAAAACAGCAATCCGTAGCTTAGAATCTGTTGTTACAGATTCGGGCGATGACGGTAAATGTATACCTTTGTCATTCCAACTAAGGGCATCGCCCGCATGGAGGAATCGTCAGGTACAGGCAATGATGGCGGCTGATGGGAGCCGTATTCGCATCCTGATGTCAATCAGGATCTGATATAGCTGGTCAAGGGATCCTGACTTTCGTCAGGATGCAAGAGTGAAGGGATTTGCTTCTATTTGCACCTTTCCAGAAAAAACAAAAGCGGGCTTTAAGCCCGCTTTACAAATCCCATAGCGACATGGTAGCTCTAGGCAGCTTTCTTAATGGTCACAGGAACGTCCATACCGCCACGTCCGGCGTTGTTCATGTGATCATGTATGTGTTCAACCAATTCATCCGTGCGGTCATGGAAGAAGTGATTGGCGCCTCTGATCTCGCGGTAATCAAGCTCAATGCCCTTCTGATCATGAAGTACTTGAATGAGCTCTTTTACAGACTCGCCGCTTACAATATCATCGTGCTCGCCATGCAAAATAAGACCTGATGTCGGGCAGGGCGCAAGAAATGTGAAGTCTTTTGTGTCTGCCGGAAGGGCTGCGGATACAAAGCCTTCAATCTCGGGCCGGCGCATCAGAAGCTGCATGCCGATCCATGCTCCGAAGGAAAATCCGCACACCCAGACATAAGGCGCATTCGGATTGATTTCCTGTAGCCAATCCAGCGCAGAAGCCGCATCGCTAAGCTCGCCTTCACCTTCATCAAACATGCCTTGTGACCGGCCAACACCGCGGAAATTAAAACGCAATGTCGAAAACCCGCGAGCTTCCATAGCTTTGAACATCGCGAATGTGATCTTGTTATTCATCGTTCCGCCATGTTGCGGGTTGGGGTGCAAGACCATAGCCAGCGGCGCGTTCTTTACCTTGGAGTGGGAATAACGACCTTCAAGGCGGCCCGCCGGGCCATTGAGGATAACTTCAGGCATTAAAAAAACCTCATTAATGTTAAGATCTGTATGTATAATAAACCTTTGTGCCTATATACTTTTTTACATATTGTGTAAAAATAAAAGGGCGCATATAAATTTAGTGTTCAGTTTATATTAGAGAACAATAAATAAGTCTACAAAATTATGATAAGTGCTTGAAACTACTGTGGATAGTGAGTAATAAAGTATGAATAATGCATAAGAATACACAAAAAATTTATCTGGATTACAGTGCAAGCGCGCCGCTTCGCCCTGAAGCATTTGAGGCAATGCTCAAGATTTTGTCGCTGGAAAATGCAGCCCTGAATGCATCTTCTATCCATAGCTATGGTCAGGAAGGTCGTAAAATCATCGAACAGGCAAGGGAGAAAGTCGCGGCATTTATGGGATGCGATTGTAATCAGATCACTTTCACCAGCGGTGCAACCGAGAGTAATAATGCGGTGATCCGGCATTTCTTGGAGAAATTTCCTGATGATATGATTCTGATCAGTAATACTGAGCATCCTTCCATTCTGGAATTCCGGAAGACATATCAGACGCAAGTCATTCCGGCTTGTGTTGAAGATAACGGCCTTATGTTGCCTCAGACTATTGATGACATATGTCATGACTACGGGAACATATCTCTTGTCTCGGTGATGCTGTGTAATAATGAAAGCGGCATATTGCAGGACATTCCGGCGCTTGCGGAAGTCGCTCATAAGCATGGTGCACTCTTCCATTGTGATGCCACACAAGTATCTGGTTGCTTGCCAATCGAAGATCTAAATGCGGATTTTGTGACCATTTCCTCTCACAAATTAGGAGGACCGCAAGGGGCGGGCGCGTTAGTTACCAAAATCTGTGGGCAGGAACCTGTTGCCTTGATCGGAGGGGGGCAGGAAAAAGGCTTGCGAGCCGGAACAGAGAACATTGCGGCCATTGCGGGTTTTGGCGCGGCATGTAAGGCGAGTGCCGAAGATGCGGGAAGGAATGAAACGCTCAGGCAATGGCGCGATGAAATGGAAAGACGCCTGAAAGAAATCTCTCCGGATATTATCATCCACGGAGAAAATGTTAAGCGCTGCGCCACGACCAGCTTTTTTAGCATGCCGAGCCTTAAGGCTCAAAATATGCTTATGGCTCTTGATGTTGAAGGAATATGCATTAGTAACGGCTCAGCCTGTTCCAGCGGAACAGTTAAGCCCAGTGCGGTTTTGAAATCTATGGGGTATAGCGATGATATAGCGGCCAGTGCTCTTCGTGTCTCGATGGGTTGGGCTACGGAGAAAACTGATATTGATACTTTTCTCGAAGTGTGGGAAAAACTTGTAAAACGCCAAAGTAAAAAACAGGAATAAGTTTATGTCCGAAATAACTGTGATATTAAAAACCGGAGAAGAAAAGACTCTGGAGGTCGAAGAGGGCTGGTCCTTGATGGAGATTTTGCGTGATGCGGGGATTGAGGAAATCGAAGGGGCATGCGGTGGCTCTATGGCGTGCGCCACATGCCATATGTATATTCATCCGGATTGGGAAGAGCGCGTGACCGCATATAATAATGAGAAATCGGACGAAGAAGAAGATATGCTTGATATTGCTTATGATATAAGACCTGAATCCCGTCTTGGATGTCAGATCCGTATGAGCGATGATCTGGATGGGCTTGTTATAGCTGTGCCGGGTACAAAAACTAAGTGGTAGGTCGTTAAGTTTCGTCATCGCCCGAATGTGCAAAGCATATTCTAGGGCGATCCATAAAATAGATTCCCTTAGAATTTTTTAAGAAAATTCAGGGAATGACGTAGAAAGTTAAAGTTAGGATGGGGTAAAAATGATCCGACATATAGTTTTATTCACCGCAAAAAATCCGGAAGACATAGATCGGGTTTATAATGGCCTGAAAGCTCTGGAGGGCATTAAGGGCAATTGGTCCTTAAGTGTGACCAGAAATAACAAGATAGACCAGATCGCTAATGATGTCGACATTGTCGTTTATGGCGAATTTCCCGATGAGGCAGCATTACAAAGCTACAAAAACGATCCGGTTTATGCCAATACCATCGAAATAGTCCGCCCCTTGCGCGATAAACGCATCGCCGTTGATATTCCAGCCTAAAATCCATTTTTTTGTCATCCCTGCGAAAGCAGGGATCAATAAGCCTCAAAGAACCGGATCCCGCATCAAGTGCGGGATGATAATACTGATTTCACGGGAGAACATTAAACCTTGAAAATCGCGTGTTTCTTTTTACCGGAGGAAAGTTTGATCTGCCCGTTATCATTGAGATCAGATATGCTTATATTGGCATCAATGTCACTAATTGAAACATCATTGATGCGCGCCCCGCCACCTTTAATAAGACGCTTGGCCTCGCCTTTAGAGGCGCAAAACCCTGATTCCACTAGGATATCTATCACAGCAATACCGTTTTCCAGAGCGCTCTTATCAATCTCGAATGTTGGCAGATCACCGCCAAGATCACCTTTTTCAAAGACGCTTTGCGCTGTATCTTGGGCATCCGTAGCAGCCCTTTCGCCGTGACAGATCTTGGTGGCCTCATAAGCCAGTACTTTCTTGGCTTCGTTAATTTCTTGTCCCTGAAGGCTCTCCAGCTTGGCAATCTCCTCCATCGGCAAAGTGGTGAAGCGCTTGAGAAGCGTCCCGACCATGACATCTTCAATGTTGCGCCAGTATTGGTAATAATCATAAGGGCTGAGCATATCGGCATTCAGCCACACAGCGCCATTTTCGGTTTTACCCATTTTCTTGCCGTCCGGCGTAGTCAGGAGCGGGGCCGTCAGTGCGAAGAGCTGTTTCCGGTCGGCTTTATGGGCAAGATCGACGCCATTGATTATATTACCCCATTGGTCGGAGCCGCCCATTTGCAGGATCGTTCCGTGACGCCGGTTGAGTTCAAGAAAGTCATAGCCCTGCATGACCATGTAATTGAATTCGAGAAGGGTAAGCGGGCTTTCACGGTCAAGGCGTTGCTTGACGCTCTCGAAGGAAACCATGCGGTTAATCGTAAAATAACGCCCGTAATCGCGCAGGAATTCAAGATATTTCAGGTTATCCAGCCAGTCATTATTATTGACCATCATCGCATCTGTTTTGCCTTTACCGTATTTCAGGAACTGATTGAAACAGGTGCTTTGAATATGCTTGATGTTTTCTTCGATGGTCTCGTCATCCATCAATTTGCGCTGTTCGTCCTTAAAGGAAGGATCCCCGATTTTAGATGTGCCGCCCCCCATCAGCGTAATTGGCTTATGGCCTGTTTGCTGGAACCAGTGCAGCATCATAATGCCTGTCAGATTCCCGACATGCAGGCTTTTGGCCGTGGCATCAAAACCGATATAAGCACTTTGCAGGCCGCTGGCTAATTTCTCGTCCAGTCCTTCAAAATCACTGCATTGATGAATGAATCCTCTTTCGTTAAGGATATTTAAAAAATCTGATTTATAGGTCTTACTCATATCGCTAATAATTTTTCCGTGTCTAAGTCTTTAATTTTTATGTCCGATTATTGCCATCACTTTTTTCGTAACATAAAATCCCGTGAGAATAAAAGGTTGCGCGATGATACAACAAAAAATATTTCATGCAATAGGTCTGATGTCCGGAACATCTCTGGACGGAGTGGATATTGCCCTGATTGAAACCGACGGCGAGAATCATATCGAAAGAAAACGATTCGAAAGTGCGTATTATACGAAGACAGAACGCGAAGCTATTCGCGATGCGCTAGGTAGTCGAGGCGATTCGCTGAATGTGCGTTTGGCCGATAAAATTGTCACAGATAAGCATATTTCCATAGTACGCAATTTTGTCAATAATTATGATTTGAAGGGCAAGATAGATATTATTGGCTTTCATGGCCATACGATTTTACATGATCCAAAAGAGAGAATCACCCGTCAGATCGGTAATCCTCAAGCTTTAGCTGATGCATGCGTGATTAATGTCATAGGCGATCTGCGTCAAAACGACATTGCAAATGGCGGTCAGGGTGCACCGCTCTTACCACTTTATCACAAGGCTCTGGCGCATGAGTGCAAAAAGCCGTTGGCCTTCGTAAATATTGGCGGTGTATCTAATATCACATATATTAATAAGGATGAACTTCTGGCTTTTGATTGCGGACCCGGTAATGCCTTGATTGATGATTTTATGAGAGAGCATTTTGAAAAAGACTATGATGACAAAGGTGAGTTAGCACGGAGCGGTACGCCGGATAAGGACATGGTCAGGAAATGGATGAAGCTGCCTTATTTCGATGAAGCGCCGCCCAAATCTCTGGATCGGAATGCCTGGGATATTCAGGAGCTTCAGTATTTGCCCAATGCGGATGGCGTGGCAACTCTTACGCAATGGACTGTCGAGGCCATCAATAAGGCCATATCCTTATGTCCGCAAAAGCCAAAGATTGCTTATATCACAGGCGGTGGTCGCAAGAATACTTTCCTTATGGAGCTTTTGGAAAAGCATTTAACCTGTCCTGTTGAATCTGCGGAAGAGCAGGGCTGGAACGGCGATGCGATGGAAGCCGAAGGCTTTGCCTATCTGGCTGTGCGTTCACTCCAAGGGCTGCACATTACGGAGCCCAACACAACGGGAGCGCCCAAAAAACTGACGGGTGGCAAGCTTTATAAGACGAATTTTGTAGCAGAGCATCAACATTAAAATGCTATGGCTAGAATCGTAACGCCCACGCCTCAATCCATCGAAGAAGCTGCCAGAATATTAAGGGATGGTGGGTTAGTTGCCATCCCAACGGAAACAGTCTACGGCCTTGCTGCCGATGCACGAAATGGAACGGCAGTTGCTAAAGTTTTCAAGGTCAAAGGCAGGCCCAGCTTTAATCCTTTAATCGTACATGTAAATAGCGTTCAAGAGGCATCAAGAATTGCCGGGCTTTCAGACAAGGAACGCATCATCGCGCAGAATTTCTGGCCCGGTCCGTTGACTATGATCCTAAAGCGCCGCAGCGATAGCGGCTTGTCTGATCTGGTCACGGCGGGTCTGGATACAGTGGCCGTGCGCGTACCCACCCACAAAACCGCGCGGGATCTGATTAAGGCTTGCGGCTTTCCCATCGCCGCGCCCAGCGCTAATATATCAGGCAGCCTCAGCCCGACAACACCTGCACATGTTGCAAAAAGTCTGGGCGATAAAATCGATCTGATTCTGGCCGATGGAGCCTGTAAGGTCGGGCTTGAATCAACAGTGCTGGATTGCAGCGGAGAACATCCCCTCATCCTCAGGCCCGGCGGGATAAGCGCCGAGGAGATTGCCCGCATTCTGGGTGAGGAAGTCTCTTATGATCTGGGCGCAACCGATACGCCCAAATCTCCGGGGCAGCTTTTGAAACATTACGCGCCGGAGTGTGCGGTGCGCTTGAATGCTATTGATCTGGAAGAGGGTGAAGCCTTGCTGGCTTTTGGCTCTATTAAATTTATGGGGATGAAGGGCGGCGGCGCGGCCTCAAGCCTGCCGGATACGATGATCCGGAATTTAAGCGAATCAGGTGATCTTTACGAGGCCGCCAGTAATCTCTTTGCCATGCTCCGTGATCTGGATAAACCCGAACATAAACGTATCGCCGTGATGGCCGTGCCGGAGAAGGGCATCGGTATCGCGATTAATGATCGGTTGAAACGGGCTGCTAGTGGGTGATTTTAAAGAAGAATAAAATGAAAAATAGAAATGCTTGCGTGAAAGTTGTAAAATATATCGAAATAATTTTGGTGGTATATGGGCATGTCATAAGAGAAGTACATAAGAGGGCACTGCTCTTCCTGAAACTGGAGACAAAATTTGTTTGAAGGTGATATTACAATTATTGGACAAAAGGTCTTTATAATCTTAGTTATCTTGCTCGTTATTTTAATCGGGCCAACGGCAGTTCGTGATGTTTATCGTAAAGCTCTTGTCTCTGATGATCCCTATGAAACATACAAACTGCACCACCAATATGGCCCCAGTATGGGGGTGTCTATCTCTGTTTTGCTTTTATGTATCATTTCTGCCTTCTTATACAGAATTTACAATAATTGGATGACAGGTTCAGATATTATCACGGATTTCCTAAGTTATATTTTTCTTGGTGTTTTAATTATTGGAGCTTTTAGTCCAATCTTTGTTATTACTCAAGTTCACCTTTATACTCGCGATTTACAACTAAGATTTCCAGAATACTTCACAAATAAGAGCATTTATATTGCGCTGTCTTTCTATGTTTTCCATCTATTAACATTTCATGGTTTCTTTTACTACATCTCAGCCAAAGAATATGGCTGGATGGGATTTAGTTAAAATCTCTTTTTTGCAAAAGCTCTGCCTGAGGATGTTTTCAAATATTTTTCGAATTTTTCTGCACGTTCTTTTTCATCAAAAACCATATAGGTCCTGATTTTCCAAGGCTTAAATTTATTGGTATGAATAGATTTTCCGGAGTTATGCTTATCAACGCGTTTTTCTAAGTCGACAGTAAGTCCTGTATAGAAATGTTCAGGTGTATTAATGCTTTGAAGAATATAGACATAGAACATTTTATTTGCCCGTCTTCGTTACTCCGTTTTACACTTCGACGGGGCATCCGCTTCTCTAAGCTTCGTCTCGTCAATCTCGCCGAAGCGTAAGCGAAGGCGGATGGCGGAGACTGAGGGATTCGAACCCTCGATAGAGCTATTAACCCTATACTCCCTTAGCAGGGGAGCGCCTTCAGCCACTCGGCCAAGTCTCCTTATTAGAGCTTGGATCGTTCAGCCTGAATATCGTTGCTTCGTCGCTCATGTACGTCAAGGTACACTTCGCTCCTAGCGCCTCATTCACTCTAAACGCTCTGTGCTCAAAAATATTGCACTCATTTTCTATGACGTTAGGCGTGCTTTGTAAAGCTATTATCTCACAAAAGAATCGCTTATAATCAGGGTCCATTAAATCTTAAGGAGCGTAACTATGAAACAATATCTCGATCTCATGCAGCATGTCCTTGATAATGGTGCGGTAAAAGAAGACCGCACAGGCACGGGCACACGCTCGGTTTTCGGCTATCAGATGCGCTTTGATCTCGCGCAGGGTTTCCCGCTCGTCACCACCAAGAAATGTCATTTGCGCTCCATCATCCACGAGCTTTTATGGTTTCTGCAAGGTGACACGAATATCAAATATCTGAAGGAAAACGGCGTGTCCATCTGGGATGAGTGGGCCGATGAGAACGGTGATCTGGGTCCTGTTTACGGGCATCAATGGCGAAGCTGGGGCACGGCGGACGGGCGCGAGATCGACCAGATTTCCAATGTGATAGAGCGCATCAAGACCAATCCCGATGACCGCCGCATGATCGTGTGTAGCTGGAATGTCGGGGAGATCGGCAAGATGGCGCTGCCGCCTTGCCATTGTTTCTTCCAGTTTTATGTGGCCGGCGGCAAGCTTTCCTGCCAGCTTTATCAGCGCAGCGCCGATATATTTCTAGGCGTACCGTTTAATATTGCCTCTTATGCGCTTCTGACCATGATGGTCGCACAGGTCACGGGACTGAAACCCGGCGAATTTATCCATACGCTTGGCGATGCGCATCTTTACTCCAACCATATCGAACAAACACAGCTCCAGCTTTCGCGCGAGCCTTATAAGTTGCCGGAGATGCACCTAAACCCGCACGTTAAGAACATCTTTGACTTCAAATTCGAGGATTTCGAGCTTGTCGGCTATGAATCCCACCCCCATATCAAAGCCCCCGTGGCGGTATAGGGAATTATGGTTACTTTATCTCTTATAGTGGCCATGGCGGAGAATAACTGCATAGGCATGGATAACAAAATGCCGTGGCATATCTCCGAAGATCTTAAGCGTTTCAAAGCTTTAACGATGGGGCATCCTGTGATTATGGGGCGTAACACCTTTGAATCAGTGCTGGGCTATTTGAATAAACCCTTACCGGGCAGGGAAAACATCGTCATCAGCCGTTCAGGCTACACGCCGCCTGAAAATATAAATGTGCCAGTTTTTGCTTCGCCGGAAGAGGCAATTGACTATGCCCTGAGACGCACAAATAAAGAAGTTTTTATTATTGGCGGCGCGCAAATCTATAAGAAGACTTTGGATAAGGCGGATACTATCCATCTTACACAAGTTCACAAAGCAGTTGATGGTGACGCGTTTTTTCCAGACCTGAATATAGATGAATGGACGGAAACGACCCGCGAAGACCATTTAGACCATGACCCGCCCTATAGTTTCATAACTTTGAAAAAACGTGTCATCCCTGCGAAAGCAGGGATCTGAATGCCAGACCCAAAAGATTCCTGCTTTTGCAGGAATGACGCCGTTAGGGAACTCAGGCGATGACAAGGAGTTGTCTAAAAATCCCTTCCGCCACTTCTGCAAAACTCTGGCCTTCCGCACTTTCCGGATCGGATAAAACCACAGGCGTGCCTTCATCGGAATGGGTGCGGATAGACTTGGACAGGGCGATCCCGCCAAGATAAGGAACGCCGAGTTTTTTTGCCTCATCTTTCGCGCCGCCATGCCCGAATATATGCTCCTCATGCCCGCAATTCGAACAAATATGGGTGCTCATATTTTCGATAATGCCAAGAATCGGAACATTTGTTTTTTCAAACATCTGCACAGCGCGCCGCGCATCAATCAGGGCGATATCCTGCGGCGTGGAAACAATAATCGCGCCCGTAAGTTTAACTTTTTGCGCCAAAGTTAATTGTATGTCGCCAGTCCCCGGCGGCAAATCGATAAACAGGAAATCCAAAGGCACCTCCTTACCCTCTACATTATCGCTCCAAGCGACATCACGCAGCATCTGATAAAATGCACTTTGTGCCATCGGCCCGCGCCAGATCAGGGCTTTATCCGGATCAGTCATATAGCCGATCGACATCATCTTGATGTTATGACGCATGGGTGGCTGGATTTTTTTGCTTTCATCAAGTTCGGGCTTGTAATCCGCCTTGCCCATCATCACAGGCTGGCTGGGTCCGTAAATATCTGCATCCAATAGACCAACACTATAATCCTTGCTTGTTTTATTGGCGATATAAGCAGCCAGATTCGCCGTAACGGTTGATTTCCCAACGCCGCCTTTCCCCGAAGCCACGGCAATAATATGGCGCGCGGGAATATTCAATGGCGGGTTTTTATTCATACCGTGCGGATCAGGCCCTTTGGGCGGCGGTGCGGATTTGGTTTCCGCCGTGAGGATAACAGTTGCCTTTTTAACCTCTTTCAAAGCACTAACAGTTTTTTCCGCGTCCTGTCTTAAGGACTCTAGAGCAGAGCCTTGCGCGGCATCCACAGTGATAACCACAACCGCATGACCGGCCTTGTCCATTTGCACGGAAGTGACCATGCCTGCCGATATAATATCTTGCCTTGAGGCCGGATCAATAATATGGCCGAGCGCCTCATAAACAGGTTTTGAATTGTCTTTTTGCTTTCTGAACAAAATTTCACCCTTCAAGGCTTGCTTTACGTTGTAAAAAAGATATTGTTACCTTCTATCTGAAACTATAGGAAAATGCCATATCATGTCTGACGATAATGAGAAAGACCGTAAAAAACGTAAAAACCCCTGGGGGGATTATAGTGAAGGCTCCAGAGAAGGAAAAGGCAAGCGTCAAAGCCCGTGGGGAAATCATAATGGTGGGGGTCATCGTGGTGGCGGTAATCACGGCGGCAGGGGAGACGGCCCAAATGATTTGGATGATTTTCTTAAAAATGCCCAAGATGGTTTGCGTGAAGTCCTTCCCGGCAATATGGGAGGCGGCACAGCACTATTATTGATTTTACTGGCTGTACTTGCTTTATGGCTGGCGAGCGGGTTTTACATCATTAATCCGGGTGAGCATGGTGTGATCCAGCGCTTTGGGGCTTGGTCACGTACGATAGATCAAGAAGGTCTGGGCTATCATTTTCCCGCACCGGTTGAACAAATGACCAAGGTCGAGGTTACAAAGCAGCAAAGCATGAATATCGGCTTAAGAGAAGCTATCTCTTCGCGTATGGGAACCACGCAGATTCGTGTTAATGACGAAAGTTTGATGCTAACAGCGGATCGTAACATCATCGAACTTAATATGACGATACAATGGGATATCAAATCGGCCGAGGATTATCTATTCCAGATCGAAGATCAGGAAGGAACAATAAAAAAGGTGGCAGAAAGCGCAATTCGTGAGGTTGTTGGTCAAACTGAGATGTTTCCGGTCATCACTACGGGCCGTGCCCAAATTGCTTCTAAGGTTAAGGACATTATTCAGAAAAATCTGGATGAATACCATTCCGGTGTGAACGTCAAACAGGTTCTAATTGACAAGGCCGAAGTACATCCAGACGTGCAGCAAGCGTTTCAGGACGTGCAGTCAGCCTATCAGATTGCCGAGGAAACGCAAAATCTGGCTCAGGCCGAGCGGGAAAAAATTATTCCAACCGCTCGCGGTAATGCCACGCAGATCCGTCAGGAAGCCGAAGCCTATAAGCAGTCAAAAATTGCGCAGGCAACAGGGGACGCCGAGCGTTTCCGTCTGATCTATCAGGCCTATTTGGGTGGCAAGGATGTAACCAAGGAGCGCATATATATCGAAACAATGGAACAGGTTTTGGGTAATGCGCAAAAAATTATTATGGACTCAAAGGATGGGGGACAAGGCGTTGTACCTTATTTGCCGCTAAATGAGCTCAAAGCGAAAAAACAATAGTCAATAATTTAGGAAATAGATCGATTATGGATACAAAATTATTAGTCCTCTTTGTAATACTGGCACTGGCTCTTTTGATCGGTTCCCAGTCTTTCTTTACCGTGGATCAAAGGGAGCAGGCTATCGTCCTTCAGCTTGGTCAGCCAAAAGGTGAGCCAAGAGGGCCGGGTCTTCACTTCAAATTGCCATTTGTCCAGAATGTCCGTTATTTTGACCGCCGGATACTCTCGATTGATCCAAATCCCGAACAGGTTGTTATTTCCAGCTCTAAGTCACAGGCCGTTGAGGAACCCAAAAAAGACCAGAATGAAGAAAATGAAGCCAACACAGATCTTAAACCCACAATTGGTAATGTCAGCGGGGAGCCGATTATTGTCGATACTTTCTTGAGATACCGCATCGTGGACCCTCTGCAATTTATGAAGACTTTGCGCACGGTCGATAATGCAAATAAGCGTATCGAAAGTATTGTTAACGATTCTACTAAAGCTGTACTTGGTGACACGACTTTGCCGGAATTGCTTTCGGAACAACGGACTGTTGTCATGGCAGCCATTAAAAACCGCGTCAATAAAAAAGTAACGGATGACAGTCTGGGGATTGATATTATCGATGTGCGCATTGTGCGCGCCGATTTAACCAAGGAATTGAGAGACTCAACTGTTCGTCAGATGAACGCAGCTTTGGCCGAGCGTGCTACGGAGAGAAAAGCCAAGGGTGAGGAAAAGGCCCTTGAAATTCGTTCGACAGCCAGAAAAGACAGGGATATCATTCTTGCGGAAGCACGCCGTGATTCAGAGATCATCAGAGGGGAAGGTGATCGTCAGGCTATCAAGATTTATGCCGATGCTTTTAATGTCGATAAGGAGTTTTATTCTTTTCTGCGCTCAATGGAGGCCTATAAAAACACAATGGGCAATAGTGATACACGCATGATTCTGACGCCGGATGGCGAATTCTTTAAACATTTTAACAAACAACAGCCATAAGGCTTATAAACCTTAGTCACAACAGAGCAAAACAAGGAGTTTTATGATGAAAAAAGGACGATCTTTTGCAGTTGTAAAATTTGTAATGATTGCCGGGTTCTCATTGGCTGTAACAGGTGACGCTCTGGCAAAAGGTCAGGCAACTCCGGCAGTTCAGATGGTTCCTGCCAGCTTTGCCGATTTAGCGGAAAAGCTGACACCCGCTGTGGTTAATATCTCGACTACGCAAAAACCGGTTATGCCGCGTGATTTTCCGGAAATGCCACAATTCCCTGAGGGCTCGCCTTTCGAGGATTTTTTCGAGGAATTCATGGATCGTCAAGGGCGCGGCATGCCTTCTATGCCCCATACATCGCTAGGTTCCGGTTTCATAATTGATGCACAAAACGGGTATGTCGTCACCAATAACCACGTGATACGTGATGCGGATGAAGTAAAGGTTATTCTTTCTGATGATACTTCATTGCCAGCAGAAGTCATCGGTACCGATGAGAAAACTGATCTTGCTGTTTTAAAAGTAGATGCAAAAGATGTTAAATTAGTGGCTGTGCCCTTTGGCAATAGTGACGCGGCGCGGGTGGGAGACTGGATTATGGCGATCGGAAATCCCTTTGGCCTGGGCGGGAGTGTGACCACCGGTATTCTCTCTGCCCGTGCTCGTGACATTGATGCCGGTCCCTATGATGATTTCCTCCAGACCGATGCCTCGATCAACCGCGGGAATTCAGGCGGACCGATGTTCAATATGAGCGGCGAAGTGATTGGCATTAACACCGCCATTTTTAGCCCCACAGGGGGGTCGGTTGGAATTGGCTTTGCTATCCCTTCTTCTTTGGCCAAGCCTGTGATTAACCAGATTATTAAATATGGGCGTACACGAAGAGGCTGGCTGGGCGTTCGTATTCAAACCGTGACCGAAGAAATTGCTGAGAGCCTTGAACTGGGTAAACCGCGCGGCGCATTAGTAGCCAGTGTAACGGAAGGCGGACCTGCCGAGAAAGCCGGCTTGGAAGCTGGTGATATTATTATCGAATTTAACGGCAATGCCATTGATGAGATGAAAATGCTTCCGCGTTATGTGGCCGAAGCCGGCATTGAATCCGAAGCTACTGTTAAATATTGGCGGGATGGCAAAGTACATTCTGCTCATGTTACAGTCGGTGAACTTGAAAAGGCCGAAGATGAAGGGCTTGTGCCAAGCGCCGAGGATAAACCGAAAAGCTCTGGCATCGAAGTGGAAAGCGTTGGTATGACGCTTAAGGCTATTGAGGATAAAGATCGCTCTGCGTTTCAGATCCCTAACGATGTTAAAGGCGTATTAGTTTATGATGTGAAACAGGCTTCCGAGGCAGAAAATAAGGGGCTGGATTCCGGTGATGTCATCGTGGAGATCAACCAGCAACCTGTTGAAACACCGGAAGATGCGCTTGATATCATCGAAAAGGCGAAAGCTAATGCCCGTAAGTCGGTTCTTTTGCTTGTCAATCGGGGCGGCGATGTGCGTTTTGTGGCGCTACGCCTTGATCGATAGTTATCGGGCAGTTTTTTGCCTGTAGAAAAAGAATATGCCCGAAGCCGATATAATAAGCGCTCCGGTTATTTTTAAGGCATCGGGGATATCACCAAAGAGAAAATATCCAAAACCAAGAGCGAAGATAAGCTGTGTGTATTGAAATGGTGAAATGATGGACGCATCGGCCAGTGTGAAGCTGGAGGCGATCATAATCAGAGCCGTGCCGTAGAAAAACCCTATGGCTAAACCCGCCATTAAAAACTGCATATTATAATATTCGATCTGTCCGCCAGTTACAGTGAAAACACCAATGGCGACAAAGAATAATGGCCAGAACCCGAAGGATATCTTGGCACTACCGCGTCCTGCATAACGGGCAAAAATATTGGAAAATGCAAAAGTAAAACAGGATGATAGCGCCAGAAGATGCGCGTATCCTAAGGTTTCAAAGCCGGGACGAAAGGCAATAACAACTCCTGCAAACCCAACGAAAATGGAAAGCCATCTGTAAAGACCGATTGTTTCACCAAAGAGCATAATAAACAGCAAGCAGGTTATAAAAGGCGATAAAAAGAAAATCGTGTATGAATCAACCATCGGCAAGAGAGATAACGCGTTGAGAGATAAACATGTATTCAAACCCATCATTGCGCCGCGCGCCATATGCCATTTCTGGTTCTCGGTTTTCCACAAGGCTTTGATTCCGCCCAATAGGGGCGAGAATGTTATAATCAAGCCCATGCCGAAAAGGGCCTGCCAGAATAAAATATCGGTAATTGCGTAATCCATGGATTGTAATTTACGCAAAGCATCACTGCACGAAAAGGCGGCAAAGGCTAGAACTGCCAGTATAATGGCTTTCAGATTATCTTGCGTATTTGGCTGTGACATGGGATAAGGCGTTCCATTATGGTTGATAGGCAACAAGATACACATACCATCTATATTATTGGCGGACCGACGGCAAGCGGGAAGTCTGCGCGCGCGCTTGAACTGGCGCTCGAAAAAAACGGTGTGGTGATCAATTGTGATTCCATGCAAATCTATGAGGGACTGCCGAAGCTTACCGCGCAGCCCTCCGAAGAAGATTTAAGCGCAGCGCCACACGAACTCTATAGCCATTTACACCCTAACGAGACGTGTTCAGCTGGAAATTGGCGTGAGATTGTCGAGCCGCTCATCCATAAAGTGCTTGAGCAGGGTAAAACCCCGATTATCGTTGGTGGATCCGGGCTTTATATTAAAGCCCTGATCGAGGGGCTATCGCCCATGCCCGACATTCCGCAAGAGATACGTGATGCCACCGTAGCCATGCAAAAAAAGCTAGGCAATCCAGCCTTTTATGAAGCGCTGCATAAACGCGATCCCGAAATGGCGGAGCGCTTTCATCCCTTTCACACAGCGCGGCTGATGCGGGCTTGGGAGGTTCTGGAAACCACAGGCATGTCCTTGTCAGTATGGCAGGAAAAAGAGCGCATCGCTCCGCCGGAAAACTGGCATTTCGAAAAGGAGCTAATTATTCCGGAGCGTTCCGTATTGCATGAACGCTGTAATAGCCGTTTTCTGATGATGCTGGAAAATGGTGCTTTGGAGGAAGTCGAGGCTTTTAATAAACGCGTAGAAGAGGGTGAAGTCCATCATAATGTACCGCTCCTCAAGGCTTTGGGCTATCCGCAGCTCGTGGCGTATATTAGGGGAAAACTCTCCAAAGATGAGGCAATAGAGCAGGCACAAGCCCGTACCCGCCAATATGCCAAACAGCAAATCACATGGTTCCGGAATCAGTATTAGCGACCCCTCTCCCTCAATCCCTCTCCCCAGTGGGGAGAGGGAAAGATGCGTAAGCATCTGGGTGAGGGGAAAATATTTTTTCTTGCATAAAGAAAAAATTCCACATAAAGTCATAATATGATTAATAACTCATATATTAACGCTGTGCTTGTCGTGCTTGTGGCTCTCGTACTCAACGGGAGGGCGCACGCTTGAGGTAACGGCATAAAACCAAAAAGCGCAGCGCCCCCAAAAAGGGGCGTTTTTTTATGCAGTTTTTTGGCATTAAGGCTAAACATTGTACACAAAATAGGATAATTTACGAAACGCGAAGGCGAGGCATAAAGGATAAAAAATGACGAATACAAAAACAAAAAAAGAAGAAGACGATAAGATTGCTTCGATAGAGGTAAATAAAAAAGCAAAGGAAATGACGGGCGCAGAGATCATAATTGAAGCCCTGATCGAGCAAGGTGTGGATACAATTTTCGGTTATCCTGGCGGCGCGGTTCTTCCTATTTACGATGAAATTTTCAAACAGGATAAAATCAAACATGTCTTGGTTCGCCAAGAAGGCGGGGCTTTGCACGCTGCAGAAGGGTATGCACGCTCAACCGGAAAAGTGGGCTGCGCTCTTGTAACGTCCGGCCCTGGTGCCACAAATGCTGTGACAGGTCTGACAGATGCTTTGCTGGATTCAATTCCCGTTGTTTGTATCACGGGGCAGGTTCCCACCTTTCTGATTGGAACAGATGCGTTTCAAGAAGCCGATACAGTAGGAATTACACGGCCCTGTACCAAACATAATTATCTGGTTAAAGATCCGAATGATCTTGCCAGCGCCGTCCATGAGGCTTTTCATATTGCGCGCTCCGGCCGCCCTGGTCCGGTTGTCATTGATATCCCAAAAGATATCCAATTTGCCAAGGGCTCTTATACGAAAAAAGAAAAAGCGGTTATGCATACACATTATCAGCCGCCGATTGATCCGGATATGGAAGCGATTGAACTGGCCGTTGAAATGATGGCCGAGGCCAAAAATCCGGTATTTTATACGGGCGGCGGGGTTATTAACACAGGCCCGGGAGGAAGCGCAGCTTTGCGTGAATTGGTGCGGGAAACAGGATTTCCAATCACGAGCACCCTAATGGGTCTTGGAGCTTATCCGGCTGATGATAAGCAGTGGCTTGGGATGTTGGGGATGCACGGCACGTATGAGGCGAATTGGGCGATGCATGATTGTGATGTAATGATCAATATCGGTGCGCGTTTTGATGACCGCGTGACAGGGCGCATTGATAAATTTTCTCCTGATTCCAAGAAAATTCACGTGGATATTGATGCGAGTTCGATTAATAAAAATGTGGTGGTGGATTTACCAATCGTTGCAGATGCCGAGCGGGCACTTAAGGCAATGCTGGAAGTCTGGCGCAAAAAGGGTTACAAGGCCGATCAAAAAGCATTGACCAAATGGTGGGACAAGATAGATCACTGGCGCGCTAAAAATTGCTTGGCTTATAAGAAAGACAAGAAAATTATAAAGCCGCAATATGCTCTAGAGCGCCTTCGTTATTTCATGGAAAAGGACAAGCGCGAGGTTTTTATCACCACGGAAGTAGGGCAGCACCAGATGTGGGCGGCGCAGTTTTTGTCCTTTAACAAGCCGAATCGCTGGATGACGTCGGGGGGGCTTGGTACGATGGGTTACGGCCTGCCTGCGGCAATCGGAACTCAAATGGCGCATCCCGACGCGCTTGTGGTGGATGTCGCCGGTGAGGCTTCGATCCTGATGAATATTCAGGAAATGAGCACAGCTGTACAATACCACCTTCCGGTGAAAATATTTATCCTGAACAATCAATGGATGGGTATGGTCCGCCAGTGGCAGGAATTACTTCACGGAGAGCGATATTCCGAAAGCTATACCGAAAGTCTGCCGGATTTTGTCAAGCTGGCCGAAGCTTATGGTGGCAAAGGTTTTATTGCAAACACACCGGATGAATTGGATGATGTCATACAGAAGATGCTGAAAACCGATTGTGTGACGATTGTGGATGTTCGCGTCGATCAGAAGGAAAATTGCTTCCCGATGATCCCCTCCGGCAAAGCCCATAACGAGATGATCTTATCGCCTGATGCGGATAAGTTCGATAAGAGCTTGGTTTGACGAAGCGCGCAACTTGATTGTAGAACTCCAAACAAAGACTTGATTGCGCGGGCCAGATATAGGACAAAAGAATAAGACATTATTTTTAGGTAAGAACAATAAATGACCGAACCGAAAAGACAAAAAAGAACCAAGAGCGTGAGCGTTTATGCGCCAGCGCCCATTCAGGAAGAAGAAGAGACACATATTCTGGCGATACTGGTGAATAACGAGCCGGGCGTTTTGGCGCGTGTGATCGGATTATTCTCAGGGCGGGGGTACAATATCGAGAGCTTGACCGTGGCGGAAACCGATCAGGACCAGCATTTATCACGCATCACAATAGTTTCCACCGGAACGCCGGTCGTTATCAATCAGATCAAAGCGCAGCTAGATCGCCTTGTGCCGGTTCTGGAGGTTTCCGATTTAACAATTGAAACCGCTTATGTGGAGCGGGAGCTGGCGCTGGTTAAAGTTAACTGCACAGGGGAAAAACGCATTGAAGCTTTACGGTGCGCCGATATTTTTCGGGCCCGCGCCGTGGATAGCACATTGGAATCCTTTGTCTTTGAAATCACGGGAACGTCGGAAAAGGTCAACGCCTTTATCGATCTGATGCGTCCGCTTGGTCTGGTCGATGTCAGCCGGACCGGCGTGGCAGCAATTTCACGAGGGAAAAACCCCATAGGAGCATAACATGAAAGCTAATCTAAGACTGTGTAGCCTGGCCATCTGTTTAACACTTCTGACGGGATGCGTCACGCGGGAAGAAGCCGATAAAAAAATGGGCAGGGCATGCGAAGCCGCAGCAAGTATTTTTAGAAATGATGGCTTTACAGTTAAATCTGTCAACAAAGTCAATTCCAGAGTATCAAAGAAGTTAGGGAATGGCTATCGTGATGTCACGGTTTCCGTAACCGAGAGCGATTCTTGGCTGGATGTTAATAAGGACTATAATTGTACTTTTATTGAAAGCTTTGGCATGTTTAATTCTTCTTTCGATGCTAACTTGTACCGGATCGAAGTAGACGGTCAGGTTTTCGGTTTGGATAATGGACAAATTCTAGGCGGGCCGGAAATTCAGATACAATTGGAAAGAGCAGTAAAAAGCGTTCTCTATGACTAGGCCGCTATAGCATGTCATGGCCTTACCTTTTCAAATCCAGAAAAGAGAAGACAGCTCTGCTGTTTGAAACGATCAGGCAGGACCCGTATTTCGAGGATATCCTCTATAGCCTTGCCGATTTCGGTTATGAAATGCATTTCCCCTTCTTTGGCAATGTCGGGCTTTATATCCCGCACAGCATAGCCACTGAAAAACTGGATAGCCCTGAAAAACAACAAGCCTTTGCCGATGGATTTGTGCAGGCTTTGGGAAGCGAAAATGCCCCCATAGCACGCTTTCACCTTTGCGCAAGTCTGGGGCAGGATGTAAACACCCACAGCCTTTTGCACGAGATCATCCATTTCTATCAGGACATGCTCGGTTTGTATCTGATTCCGATTGCCGAGCGCGGAGTTTATCCCGTTCATCTGGACATGCAAAGCTTCGTAAGCGCCTTTCTCTTCTGTGAGGCTTGGGCGGAAGTAGAAGCCATAGGCGCATCATGGCGCTTAAAGGAAAAAGGCGTAAGCAGCCCGTGGAACGGGGCAATGGCGAGCGCCGATTGGCGGGAACTGGCCAGAGAATTTGAAAAGGATATGGAGCGGGGAACGATGTTTGAAAAGGCCTCTGCCAATATCTTCAACACCTGGTATGAGGGAAAACACCGCAGCTTCTACGAAAAACACGCTGCGGAGATTTATAGTGATATGACAGAAAAATACCGGAAAAATGCACCGGATATATCAGAAAGAGAGATCGGGAAAGCCCTTAGAAAGCTGGAGCTGCCGATGGTGCTCATTAAAATCCCGAAGAAGAAAATTCCGGCTTATCTTACGCATCTGGATTGGGCGGATGAGCGCTATTCTTCAATCCAAAGCCCGCATGTGCAGGAAAAAATAGCCGCGCATGACTCCCTTTACGGCGTGTGCGATAATACCAATGTGCAGGATATCAGAATCGGCACACCGCCTTATCTTTGGAACAGATTGCGCAGCGCTAGCTTATAGTCTCAGAAAAAATCACGGCGCTTTCATCCCGCGCCAGTTCGTGCCATCGCACCAGAGCATGCCGTTGGTGGCATCGTAATTCATCTGCGCGGCTGTGGAGCAGGAGCCGTAGGAGGTGCAGCCTGTACCACTCCCCACCGGCCATGTGCAGCTGCAGGGAACAGGATTTGTATTATTCTTGTAAGTAGCGATTGCCGCCGCCCAATCACGGCTGGTGATCCCGGTCATAGAAGCCAAATAAGAACCTGTTGCAGTAACTGTGGCATATCCCGTCCGGACCGCAATATTGCTGGCGGCTCCCTGACCGCTCGTGGCGATGGCAGACGTTCCCGGCGCAGCGGAAAACGGCGCGTCCCACGTGCCATCAATCTCAGGACCATTAGCGGCGATGCAGCCGAACAGAAATTCATTTGCCTGCGTCGTCGTGGCAGCGGTGCTTGAGGGGGTAGTGGAAGTACCTGTCGTGCCCGATTGCTTGTCAAAGGGCGCTGATGTCAGGTTTGTCACGGAATAGGCGGTTACGGCAGCTGTGATGGTGCCACTCATCGTCAGCACAAGGTCGCCCGTGGCCCCCGTCACATTAGGCAGAGAATAAACAGAGTAATACGGCACTGTAGCGTTATTTTGGGCGTTGAGCGTCAAGGCCGTACCGTTCCATGTCACCCCCGTCACGGTGCCGAGCGTGGCGATGCAGACCATCAACGCATCTCCCGTCGTCATAGCAAATGAAGCCCCCCCCACTGTCCACGGCGATGCGCCGCCCTTGGTCGTACCGGAGGTTTTGTAAGTTATCGTTGACGATAAAAACGAGTCACTCTCGGCCACAGCCACGGGTGTAGGTTGCTTGACCGTAGGAATACTATCGCCAAGCCCTCCATAAATGTCACTTCCCCAGCACCAGAGTGTGTCATCCGATTTGATCCCGCAGCTATGTTCGCCGCCCCCTGTCACTGTTTTCCATGTCGCCCCGCCCGCCACAATCACAGGGGCCAATTTGGCGGCCAGCGTCGCGTCGTCGCCAAGCTGGCCGTAGCTGTCAGCCCCCCAGCACCAGAGCGTATCATCTGATTTGATCCCGCAGCTATGTTCGCCGCCCGCCGCCACTGCCTTCCACGTCGCCCCGCCTGTCACGGGCGAGGGAGTTAATTTGTTAAGTGCCAGCCCCCCATCGCCGAGCTGGCCAAATAAATCACGCCCCCAACACCACAGCGTATCATCCGACTTGATCCCGCAGGTATGTGAGCTGCCCGCCGCCACGGTCTTCCATGTCGCCCCGTCCGCTACAATCACGGGGGTGGATTTGTCGGCGTACGTAAAATCGTCGCCGAGCTGGCCAAAGAAATCACGCCCCCAACACCACAGCGTATCATCCGACTTGATCCCGCAGCTGTGATAACCGCCCCCCGCCACGGCCTTCCACGTCGCCCCGCCCGCCACAATCACAGGGGTCGATTTGTCGGCAAGCGTCGCATCATCGCCAAGCTGGCCATAAGCATCATCC
>Ga0224501_10000367_pt1 | contig 38271 bp, 36 predicted proteins | sample SF_Oct11_sed_USG_4_FD_169105 | JGI IMG/M metagenome (GOLD analysis project Ga0224501, IMG submission 169105) | Sediment microbial communities from San Francisco Bay, California, United States - SF_Oct11_sed_USGS_8_1 | ecosystem: Environmental > Aquatic > Marine > Sediment | place: USA... | reverse complement strand
TTTCAATGAGATGACCAGAATCGAATGTCCATATTGTAAGACCCTTTACAATGTGAATAGGCAAGAGTGCCCTAATTGCAGAGCTCCCACAAAGAAAATCCTTTTCCCAGAAATACCTGGTTAGTCAATACAATATGTGTCCAAAAGCGCGCGTGGACGGGAAGCGGATCGGCGTATGGGAGAACATAGACCTTAAGCGCTCCAACTGTGATACGGAAATGAAAAATTCTACAACTAAGAGTAGTCCTGAAAAAAACTTTTTAAAAAATGGAAAGAAGTTGGAGCAGTCGGAGCGTCCGGACGAACGCGGCAATTGGCTGGAAGGGGGGAGAGTCGAGTGATAGTGCCGAGGCTGAGGAAGTTCATGGCGCGCGAATACGAGCACGTCAGGAGGTTCCTCTCGCGCAAGGACCCGAACTACGTGCTGCGCGCGCAAGTTATAGCTAGCTAGCTCGATTGTTCCTATGGCAGAAGGTACGGGAAGATTGAGAATCCTGGAATGAGAACCAAGCCCGCATCAGATATGATGTGAACTAATGCCAGAGGGATCATGGAGCGGACTTTTCGATACAGCATGATGTAGAGACCGGTGGTTACGAATTGCAGGGCCATGAAAACTAAGAAGAAGCTACCGATCGGTGAATATGCTGGCGTGAATTTCGCCCAGAAGAGCACATGGATAAGTCCAACTAGAGATAGCATCAACACGAGGCCGACGATGTTCCCCACTATTCTCTGGCTCTTCTTAGTGAAGCGTGAGGCGAATGCATCGTAGCAGTAGATCCAACTCAACTGCTCCATTAAAGCATTGAGTGGTGCCCAAACAATAAGGGAGATGAGCACTCCGACTGCGTCGGGGCTTGGCACAGGTTGCACTAGCACAAAACCAATGATCTGTTGGATCAGCTGCATTGCGATCATCGTCAGAAAAATGGGGAAGGCCCAAGTCTTCGGACGACGATACTCAAGTGTTCCACGCCGCCACTTCACGATGCCTACGCAGCACAAGCCATAATACAGTGTTAGAGGGACAAGTGCGCCCGTCAGTGGGTACAGGAGCCCGCACGCCACGGGTAGGCCGAATGCGATCACAAGAGCCAAAAGGCAATCAAGGTTTGTTGCCCGAAATTCGAGCGAACCGCTTGCCATTTGATTTTATCACACTCATAATCCAGTCGTAATAATCGTAGGTCGGTGATATTTCTTTTAATATTTTTCTTCCGCCTACAATTCATACACCTAGCACGCGCGCATGTGTGTGCTTGCAGATAGTAACCTATACTATCTCTCACAAGCATACTGGAACAGTCTGATTTGAGGAGTACGTACGCCTGCTAGAAAGGTGCATAGATTCCTACGAATACCAGCCAAGCCAGAATGCTTTTTGCAACGAAGCTCAGGATTATGTAGATTCTTTCGCCGTAAAGGTAATCCTTCCACCTTCCGATGCCTTTGTATTGCAACACCATGTTGACTGCGAAGATGTTGAACAGAATGAAGTAGATGAACAGTATCAGGTACACAAATGTGGGAACGTTCTGCGACACGCTGCTTATGGCTGCGATGAAATAAGCGTATATCGCTATCCAGGGTGTTCCGCCTGAAATGCATCCAAGGATGAATGATGACCAATCAGTCTTTTCAGTGTACTGATTGATTTTCTCCATAAGATATCCGAACATTATCATCATTGCGTTCAAGACAAATATCATCACGAGTGACCATAGCTCCCACACTCCTACGAACGAAGCGATGAGGAATATCATTATTGAGCTTGAAAGGGCATATTCGTACCATCTGTATGGGTTCATGCCCTTTTTCAGATTTTCATTGTAGGCATTGTTCTTCGCAAACGCGATTGTGAAATGTGCTATTGCAGAGATTAGGGGAAAGAGAGCGGCCACGACTCCTATGTAGCCTATTGTCAGCAGGATTTTAGGGTCTGGCCCAACTTGGATAACGGGCGGGTCAGTGCTCACTATGTTGAACTTCAAATAGAAAGTGAATATGTCACGGTTGTAGGCTTTAGAAAGCCCAAGAGCTACCATAACTATTCCTTGAGCAAAATGAAGAATGCCTGCTCCCATGTTGAACTTTCTAAGATAGCCAAATGAAATCGGTGATTTCGCAATATTCTCTAATCTTTCTGTTCTATTCATGTTCCTAAAGTCTGTATGAGACTGCTTTTATGACTTGCGATCTGCATGCACAGTATCGCTAAGATACTTGTGTTCAAGAAAAGTGCGCGCTACCAATATGTTTTTTCAGCCCTGCGTACGCATGCCAGCTAGTGTAAGTGATTGAAAATTAACCACCCACACATACCCAAATCGAACGCGCAGGTATAGAGTTCTAGGTGAGTTGGACTTCTGTTGCTACTTCGTTTTTCCGCATGAACCATGGTGTGAAGGGTCCGCTGTAACGCATTGCAAAAATGTTTCCTCTTGTTTTTATTTTTGCTGTTTGTAGTTCTTTTAATAGTTGTTTTGATTTTTTTGCGAAATTTGAAGGTGTCCAGCGACCGCTGAATCTTAGTGCGGCTACATATCTTTCTGGGATTTGTTGGATTTTGATTCGTTCATCATTAGGTTTTGGTGTTGTTTCCAAGGTGTATTTTTCAGGCATAACGAATGCTATCGAGTCTTTTTCTGATAGGACGGGAGCAGTCATTTCAATGTTTTGTGATATTACGGGTGAAGTCATTTCTAAAGTGGTTTTTTGAGTATTGTTGCCTGTGATATAGTTGAAGAGAAGGTTAAAGCCTGCATCACCATAACCGTCAACTTTGGCGATTATCAAGCTGTTGTAGAGCCTGATTTCCACATTGTCTAGTTTTTTGATGAGGCTATATTTCACTTCTTTGACCATAAAGTAATGTAGAATGCAGAGGTTATAACTGTGTTTTGGTTACTAGCAAGATGTATTTTAGCGATGTAGGTCGGATGCTAAACTTGCACAGTATTCATGCGCGCGCTTGATTATGATTGTTACTTGCCAATGTCCTGTCGTGCTGAAATATACAAGCCGAAAGCTACCTTGGTTATTAGGTCGAGTGCAAGATAGAGTATAGCCTCAACAAATGTCGTGAGAACTCCAAAGCCAGTTGGCGCAAGCACCCAAACTACTGGAAACAGAGACCAAGTTACCATCACAAACCACATTATGGAGGTTACGTTGACGCTCTCATCTCCTAATCGTTTAGATAGTGTGTAGAGCACGCCGAAATAAGCGGCCGTACTTAGAGCAAAGAACCACCAACGATCAGCCGTGACAATTATGCTTGCCAAGAAACCGCAGAACATTGTAAGTCCAGTGAATAACGCGACTTCAACCTTTTTGGAAGCTGGCTTTCGTGCGATGAAGGCGATGTCCAGGGTTAGTATGCTACAACTGGCGATGTAGAAAAGCCATCTTGTCCAATAGATTGGTTGTCCATTCTCTGCAATTGTAGTACCTAACGCCAAAGCCATGACTACGTACGAGATCGTTGTGATAAAACTTACAAAGATATTGGATCCGAAAACCATTTCGCCACCATGTCCTCGCTTTTCTAATGCAGCAAACATCAATGAGGTGAATCCGAATATCGCCGCTCCGACCCAAAAAACAAGAGCTTCTTCGACCAAAACCCAAGACCAACCTACACGTCTAAACTACAAATGCTACTTATTTCCAAGTATTTATTAAATTATCTAAGTGGGCACTTTAGCTGTTTCGCGTGTGCGCGCGCGTCAAAATCCGCGGCCTTTCCATTTGGTTTCTAGTTTGGGGCCCCCATTTTACTTAATGCTGTTTTCCCCGGAAATTTGACTCAATGCAACTACCATTGTTGATGTGTCTGCAGGTATATCCCTCCACGCGGAACCCGCAGACACCCTTGGGCAACATCCCAAAATACAGCGGGCTGGGTCCGAGGCACCCCGGGAGTTTACGAGTGTGTTGGTTGCGGGCTGTGGCTAACTCCTGAGCGCACGCTTTTGGCGGTTAAAATTTGACCCACCACCCACCACCACCACGGACAACGGTTAACGGTTAATGGAAAGACGCACGCGAAACATCATTCTCCCCAACTAACCAACAATGTTACACTATAGTCATCGATATTGTTGACTTTAATGTTCACACCTTTGTAGAAGATAATGTCTCCTTCTTTGATATTTGGATATGTTCCATCTCCAATTCTTGGGAAATCCCAGCCTTCAGTAAGGAAAATATACAAAATCCATGAAGAAGAATTACTTGAAGAAAAATTAGCAAACGTAACTGGTTCACTTTTTTCTACTAGAATCCGATATTCGTGTCCATGAAAGGTTATATCTTCCCAAGTTCCGTCCATGATTCTTATTTGCGTAGGTAATCCAATTATATTGGGATTAACTGCGATGTATCCAACTGCCACAACGATGATTAATCCGAGAACGATGATTACGCCTTTATGCATGTGCATAAATTCTGATAGTCTCAATTGCTCAACCTTTCTGGAATATTCAAGAAATTAGAAATATAGTTTGTGAATTTAGAAAAAGTATTATAAATTATAATGTGTCGTTCGCGCATGCATGATTAGGCGTGCTTCTAGCACAATTCTTGCACATGCGATGCAAATTCTGTTCTTGACGCAAAAAGAAAAGCTAGACTAACAATAGAAAAGATTACCACTAGGTTTGTCAACATGAAGGTTTGTGTGCGGGGGTCTGGAAGGGTTTCGTGTGAACTTTGTGTGGATATAGCAAGCATGCATGCATGAATTACTGGGACAAAGGAAAGTGAGTCTAACGCGCGCGCCTTGTTATACCTTGAAATGTTTTGTTGACAAACTTCTAACTAATTTTTCAACTTGACCGAAAAGAGGCAATGCCAATCGTCTGTCAATCTCATCTTTAATGACTACTCCAACGGGTCTCATATCTTCATAACCTTTCAACTCGCCATGGCCAGCATCTTCTCTAAACACTTTTTCGACCCCTTTAAGTAATGACTCCGCTACTTTGCCCTTTTTAAGCGAGATCTTCCATGCACGAACTTTGCTTTCTCCAACTATCTTCTTGACATCTACATGTTGATAGGGGTTCCTAATCTCGTCCTTGAATCGCCTCAAAAATCTGATCTCTTCATCGCTTAGGTAACCTTTCTTTTCACACCTATCAATGGCGTCACCAAAAGGCTTTTGGAACTCTTTCTTCTCTTTTGCAAATATTATCTCTTTGACCAAAGTTTCCAACAACACACCTTGCATTATTATGGAAACATTCCAAAAACCCATCATTGTGATAAAATAAGTATCCATATATACCTGTCTCAATTGTGGTTCCATGTGGGGAAGATTAAAGGCACCCACTCGAAAGAATTTGGTCTTCCGAACATTTTCAACCCATTGTTGGTCTATTGCTTCAATACGATTTTTCAGAAATGCCACTCCATCCCATTTTTCAGCCAATAAAATCACCTGACTATATAACAATGTTTCAACAGGTGGTATACAAACGTTTTCTTGTTTCATACACGCGCGCAAGTCGTTTTTTGCATGCATGCGCACAGAACTGGATATTACTCGTCTTTCGTAGGTTTCATTCTTGAGAGTATCAGTTTGTGATACAGGTCGATGTTTTCACTTAGCTCCCTGGTTTTTCCCCTAGGTTTTCAAAAAGCTCTCCAACTGTTTGCATCGCGTGCGCGTTAACATGTTATTTGCTCTAACTAAGTCCTGCGCAGGGGGGCGGGAAGAAACCGGGCAGGGCGTATGCGAATCGCATGCATGCATGGTAGGTGCACAAAGCTACTTTCTTTTCCTGAATAGTTTTGCACCGTCTATTTCTGTTACGTATTCGAAGCCAACTTCTATCAGTTGGCAAGCTTCCTGTAAGTTCCTAGCTACCGCAGAAGTAAACTCATCTTCTTCAAAGTCTATCAGTTGGACATACCTCATCGTGTTCTTCAGGCTCCTGTGCCCCAGCACCCTCTGGGTGTAGACTATGTCCTTGGTCCTGTGGTAGGTCGTCGTCCCGACGAAGTGCCTCAGGTCGTAGAGCCTGATCGCCCTGAAAGAGGCGTCCTTCAGCTTCCCCGCGACCGTGTTCCTCAGCCTGACCCAGCGCCCCGTCATCTTCTTCCTCTTCGGAAAAGGCTGGTCGTTCAGCCCGAAGCCGTGCTTCCCGAGGTATTCCTTCAGCATGGCCAGCGTCTGCGTCTTCACCTTCAGTGATCGTCCTAAGCCGCCTTTCGCCGTGCGGACGGTGATAACTCCTGTATCCAAGTCTATGTCTCTAACTTTGGTCCTTTCGAGTTCGATGGGCCTCATGCCGGTGTCCCGGAGGATGCTGAAAACCAGGACATATTTGCCTCTGGCCCTTACGATTATCTGGTTGATTTTTTCCTCGGTTGGAATCTTGGGCAGTTTATCTTCCACTCGGAAGTGTGGCAGAGTCCAATGCAAGCCGTTGGTTTTCACATAGTTGTCGTAAGCGTATGCTACGCTCTGTTTGTAGCCATTGGACCAGCTTGTTTGTTCTGCGATGAACCCTTTCACAGCCTCCGGGTCATCCAGGTCCACGTGCCTTGCCAGAAACCTCAGGCGTTCGCCTTTCGTCTTCAAGGTGATGTCGCAGTAGCCCCGCTTCTTCAGCTCCCACAGTGTGCCGAAGATCTTCGCGCGGGCGGGGCCGGTTCGGCTTGTGGTGGGGCCGGCCGGATTTGAACCGACGACCTTTACCCGGAACAGTTCATCCCCGTTCCTACGGGTTTCTTCACCGCTCCAGAATTTCTTCATCCCGACACGGTCAGCAAACCCGTGAATTCTGTTCTGGAGCCCTTAACGGTTGACACTACTTCGCATCAACTGTCGTCATCCCTTTCCAGCGCCTCATCAGATGACGAGGCGTAGCTAGACTACGGCCCCTAGTCCAACAGTTTATAGGTTCTAAATATATACGTTTCTCGCAGGACTAAAGCGAAAACTTAATGAACGAAAGATTGACGAAGTTATTGGGGTTGCCGGCCATAGGGCGCGGGACCCACCTGATCCCATTCCGAACTCAGAAGTTAAACCGCGCTCCGTTTCCGGTGTTAGTGTGGTCTTCGGCCACGCGAAGTCGGGAAAGCTGGCAACCCCTTTTAGCGTCTAAAAGCATTTTCGAATAAAAGGTATGACTCGAAATGCGTGTGTGTTTGTGTTTTTGTGACACAAACAATGTTGAAGGTATAAATAGCGCTCTTCCCCTGCTCAGAGAATTGAGGGATTATGCCCTTCCAAAAAATTCCTGTCTTATAGTTTGCTATTACTTCAAGTGAAAGATATACCATAAATCCTCAAAATTTATTACCAACCGCGTAGTCTTTGAGATGTGTGAATAGCTAATGATTTCACAAGTTTCTCAGTTGTTCCCGGGCGGAAGCGATATTATAGGATGGGTTTTACAAATAGCTTGGCTCGGTTTTTTCGTGTTTTTCATGTTTTATGGGCAACGCTTCCAAATGACCGTCATGCTGAGGGACGTTGAAAAACATCTGCACCGCCTCAAATTCATAAGAGACGAAGGGCGGAAGCTGACCATGGAGACAATAAAGGAAATAGGAAAACCTCCGGAAGACCCCACCGAGAGGGTTGACCAATTTTTGGAATACATAGCCATAACTCCTCAGAGTATGGATCCTTCAGGCATAGTTTGGAAACTGGACCACTTGTTGGACGTTCGAGATGTTCGCTTTAAGGATGAAGTTAAGCTCATGGCGCCGGAAGCAGATGAAGTACAATTGAATAATTTGGAAAACACTCTTGAGGCTGCCATGGCACTACACATTATCTACAAGGTTATAAGGCATTTCTATATACTCGGCAAAAAAACCCTGAGCCTCTACATAATCATGCAACTTCAAATGGTTTTACCTCTGATTATGAAAGAAGCAGAAGCCTTCGCCAGCGCTCTAAAGGCCTTCGCAACTGGTCAACCCATAGGTGACGGAGCAGGTGCTCTCGTCGCCGCTAAACTGATGCATGGACATAAAACAAGAAAGATAGCCAAGGACATTGTTGCAGCCACAGTGCCCCTAGAAGGCCGAATAGCACACGTTCTGAAGTCAGAAGGCCCGGGTGGAACCGTGGGTAAACCTGGAGATGGGATAATAAAGATCATAAACGAAACTAAGGGAAAGATTGCCACAATAGTTATGATAGATGCTGCACAAAAGCTTGAAGGAGAGAAACCTGGCGATGTGGCTGAGGGAGTAGGTGCAGCTATCGGTGGGCCAGGAGTCGACCAATTCAAGATAGAGGAATCGGTGCTTAAATACAAGATTCCTGTGAATGCCGTCATTATCAAGCAAGACATCGGAGACGCTGTTTCTCCTATGCGAAAAGAAGTATTCGACGCCGCGGATACGGCGATTCAACGAATTAAGAGGCTGCTTCTGGAAAGGACAAAGGAGGGAGACGTAGTTATAATAGCGGGCATCGGGAACACGATAGGTATTGGACAGTAGGTGAAAGAAATGACTGATAAGGCTGAGCCTCCGAAAGCAAATATTTCCTTGTTCTCTGTTGTAATGGTTTTAATAACCGTTGTTTTGTCGGTCATCGCCCTCTTTATGGGATTTGCCACGTATAAAAGTCAGGACCCCAGTGCGCAAATTTACATGTTGATAGGCTTCATTGGACTCGCCATATCAGCTTACCTGCTTTTACAAACAAAGAGAAGGACTCTGCGAGAAGCCTTTGAAATGCCTCAAGTAGTCACAACAATACTATGCCAAAAATGTGGGTTCAAAAACATTCGAGACTTCGAAAGAGGAGACTACATCTTCAAAGAAACGGAACCTTGCCCGAAATGCAGCGATAACATGATGATTACCTCGATCTATCGCGAGGTTAAGGAAAAAGAGAAGTAGAACAGCTAAGTTAACACCTTACAGCCGTCTTTTACCACCAAAATCGTGTGTTCAGCCTGCGCCACAGGCTTTCTACTTGCTTCTACAAAGACGGGATAAGACATCAAAGCTTTTGAAGATAGGAGCCCGGAAAACGCAGTTTCATAGCTACTAGGCGGCACGCATCCTTGAAGCCACCGCTCTGTGAAAGGAAGAGTCTGAAAGTTCTTTCTGATATGGTTCAAAAGTCGTTTCGCGTAGGGGTCTTTCAAAGACTTATGCTTCAGATATCTGAAAATGTGTGCTTCTTCACCGTTCTCAACTCTACCAGCAGCCTTAGCAACCGTTGTGAAAGGTTCGACTCCGTAGATTTCCCCTTCCTTCACTCTGGAGGTGGAGACGTGAAACACGTTGGGTAAAGATTTTCCTGCGTGTATTAAATAACGTCCAATCAAATGTCCAGTGAGATTCGAGACGGGTTTGAACCCACGGGTCTTAATCGTCTTTTGAATAGTTGAGCCGAAGCGTGACAAGGACAGCCCAGGTTGAAGTATTTCTACAGCCTTTTTCAGGGCTTCTTCTGCCGTGTCTGCGAGGTCGTCATATTCTGGATTGAAACAAACGGTTACAGCTGTGTCGGCAATGTAACCGTCAACGTGAACGCCGATGTCTATTTTAACTATGGAATTTTCGGGAACAGTCCGCTTATCCTGCGGCGGAGACGTATAGTGCGCGGCTATTTCATTGACGGACACGTTGCAGGGAAACGCAGGCTTTCCTCCCTTTTTCCTAATTAGAGACTCTGCTTTTTCACATATGTCAATTATTGGCATTCCTTCACGAACGGTTCTTCTCATCTCTTCTCGAACTTCTCTAGCGATTTTTCCAGCGAGTCGGTATTTTTGGAAGACTTCTCCAGGTATTGCCATAGTCTTACACGTAAATCCCTTAAATGAGGGAGGAGTTAAAAAAAGTTTAGAAAAGGTGATGTGCCGTGGCAAAAATAAGGTGGTTAGGTCACTCAGGTTTCGAGGTTGAGTTGGCGAACAAAATATTGCTGATAGACCCTTGGTTAACTGGCAATCCACTGGCCACCATGAAGGCTTCAGACATCAAGAAAGCCGACGTAGTTTGCGTCACCCACGATCACGGGGACCATCTAGGTGATGCTATTGAAATTTGTAAAAGAACCGGGGCGACCTTTGTTGGCATATACGAACTAGGTGTCTTTGCTAAGGAAAATGGCGTAAAAGACGTTGTTGGAATCAACATCGGCGGAACCGTTGACGTAGAAGGGATAAGCGTAACCATGGTTCAGGCTTTCCATTCCTCAACTCGGGGAGCGCCTGCAGGCTTCGTTATAAAGGCAGAGGGAAAAACCATCTATCATACCGGTGACACAGGACTCTTTGGAGACATGAAGCTTATCGGCGAAATTCATCTTCCGGATGTGGCGCTGATTCCCATCGGCGACTATTATACCATGGGACCTAAGGAGGCGGCTGAGGCGGTGAAGTTGATCAAGCCTGCTGTAGTCATCCCGATGCACTACCAAACCTTTCCAGTTTTGTCTCCTTCAGCTGAGGATTTCATAAAATTCGTCAAGGAGAAAGCGCCAAAGGTTAAGGTTGTTGCGTTGAAACCCGGAGAAGCCTATCAACCGTGATTTTTGACGGAAACAATGTTTTTGTCAACAACTATTCTTTGTCTTTCATTGTTCCTGCAATTGAGGCGAGAATATTTCGGGAGCAAGGGTTACGAAGTCGTCTCCTCCCATGTGATAGACGGTTTTCACCTGTTTAACGTCAAACTTTTCGTCGAAGATTCCTTTATTCGTGTAGGCTGTTAGAACGCGGCCGATGAAGAGAGTGTGGTCTCCCACGGTTATTTGTTCCTCCAACTTGCATTCTAAATGTGCTACGCATTCTTTGATTATGGGCGGCTTAACCAATTTGGCTGGCAGAGTAGTTAGCCGTGTTTCCTTAAACTTGTCGTAACTTCTTCCACTTCTCCTGCCACAAAATAGAGTTTCTTGGACGATGTCCATCGTTGGAATGTTAATCACAAATTCTTTCGTCTCCTCAATCAGTTGGTGGGAATATCTTTTTGGAGCGATGCTTATGGCAACTATGGGTGGGTTGATGGACACGGGCATGGACCATGCCAGAGTTATGACGTTTGCTTTGCCTGCTTTGTCTACGCAGCTCACCAACACGGTAAGCCTTGGATGTAGTAGCCTATACGATGAGGACAAAGGAACTTCGACTTTTTCTGTCTTCAACAATCATTCCTCTGCTCAATTTTTATATTGTCTGTTATCATGTTTCCCACGTGAATATTTGATTTCCGGAAACCTTAAAGAAACTTCTCAACCCTAATGATTTAGCAACGGTGGGACGTCAAAAGTTGTCGACGGCTGGTAACAGGAAAACGGTGCTTGACCCTTGGGGAACAACGGTAGTTGAGGACTACAACCGCCTCTGCGAAGAGTTCGGGATACAGCGATTTAAATCTCTTTTGGCGGAGATACCGAACCCAAGCATGTATATGAGGCGCGGCGTCATCTTCGGACACAGAGATTTCGAAAGCGTCTTAGAAAATATGAAAAGCCACGAAAAGTTTGCAGTAATGAGTGGCATCAAACCAACAGGAGAGTTTCACTTAGGAACCCTCATGACCGCCCGGGAAATCATCTATTTCCAACAACAGGGAGCCACTGCCTTCTACTGTATCGCAGACATCGAAGCCTACGAAGACAACAAAATCCCCTTCGAAAAAAGCGAAAAAATTGCTGCAGGCAACGTTGCAGATTTACTCGCCCTAGGATTCGACCCGAAGCGTGGCTTCATTTATCGACAGTATAAGGAACAGCGGGTTAGAGACTTAGCAGTTCTTTTTGGAAGAAGCGTAACTCTGGCTACAATGAAAGCCATCTACGGTGAACGGAACATTGGACTCTACTTGTCCGCCCTCGTACAGGCGGGAGACATACTGATGCCTCAACTCGAAGATTTTGACGGACCAAAACCAACAGTCGTCCCTGTAGGTATTGACCAAGACGCCCACCTACGTTTAACTCGGGACCTCGCCAGCAAGTTTCGCCGCAAGTTCAATTTTGTTTCACCTTCCTCCACCTACCACAAAATCATGAAGGGATTGGACGGTTCTCCAAAAATGGCTAAACGAAACTCCATGAGCTACTTCACTTTACACGAAAACCCCGAATCTATAGCAAAGAAAATTTCAAACGCCTTCACCGGCGGACGGCCCACCGTGGAAGAGCAGAGGAGACTGGGCGGAGTGCCGGAGATTTGTCCCATATACGAGATTGAAATGTACCATTTTGTCGAAAAAGACGACGACGTTGTGAAGGTTTACAACGATTGTAAAAGCGGGAAACTCTTGTGCGGAGAACATAAAGCTAAGACGACAGAACTCGTTCTAAACTTCGTGAAGGATCATAAACGAAAACGGCGAAAATTCGTTGACAAAGCAAGGGAAATAATGCAGGTCGCGTAGCCATCGAAGGTGACAGACAAATTATAAATAATCTTTGTCGGTACTCACTAGTGAAGGTGAAGGGATGCCCTACCAATTTCCAATCTTTCGCCTTTAACTTCCTTTTCAACTAGTTTAGGGCATCTGAGGTTGAAACCTTTAAAACATTCTTATTACAATGCTAAACCAGTTTACTGATCCCTGTTACGGCGAAGTCTAGGAGGAGGCAAAATTAGTGGCTGAACTTCGAGAGAACGAACAAAAAACCCTACTTGCCTTGGAAAGGCTAAGGGGGAGAGGCCCCGTCGACCAGTTAGTCAAGGTTAGTGGCCTAGCTCATGCAGCAGTCATGCGTGCTGCCCTCTCCCTTACCACAAAGAAACTAGTAAGAACGCATGAAAGAAAGCAAACCGCAATCGCTTTAACTAAAGAGGGAAGTTATCACGCGAAAAAAAGGCTTCCCGAAAGACGTTTAATCAACTCGTTGATCAAGTTGGGCGGCGAGGCTTCTGTTGACGATGTTGCTGATGCTGCAGGGTTAGAAAAGAAGTTCTTAACCATAGCCTTGGGGTGGCTTAGCCGTAAGGACTGGGCGACCATAAAGAAAAAGGAACGTGTACTGAAATCCTTGAGGGAACCGCTGACTGGAAATGACGAAAAACTTCTATCTCTCCTAGCTGAAAAGGAACCTTTAATTGTTGAGGATTTGAGCCAAGAACTGCAAAAGGCTGTTTCCCTTCTAAAAAAACGAAGACTTGTGAAGGTGAGTAAGAAAACCCTGCGTGAACTGGAATTAACGGATGCCGGCTGGGACTTGGCTGAGAAAGGAATAGAAATCGTTGAGGAAGTCAGTCAACTAACTCCTGAGCTCATCCGAACAGGGAGATGGCGAAAGGCAAAACTCAGACGGTTTGACGTAACCGCGCCTGGTCCAATAATTCATCCTGGAAAAATTCATCCAGCACAGCAGATAATCCAGAGGGTTAGGGAAATTTTCCTAGAGATGGGCTTCACAGAAATTCGAGGCTCCATCGTTGAAACAGCCTTCTGGAACTTCGATGCCTTGTTCCAACCTCAAGATCATCCGGCTAGGGAGATGATGGACACTTTCTATCTGGCGCAGCCAAGAAAGGGAAAACTGCCCAAAAAAGATGTTGTGGATGCGGTGGCGAAAACCCATGAAGACGGTTGGATAACGGGTTCGAGAGGTTGGGAGTACACTTGGAGTGCTGACGAGGCGAAGAGGCTGATACTGAGGACCCACACAACCGCGGTGACCATCCGCTACCTCGCTGAGCATAAGGAGCCGCCGGTGAAGGTTTTTTCCGTGGACCGTGTCTACCGCAACGAGAAGGTAGACTACAAACACCTCGCGGAATTCCATCAGATTGAAGGAATAGTCATGGACAAAAAGGTGACCCTGCGAGACTTGATGGGAACTTTGAAGGAGTTCTACCTTAAACTTGGATTGAAAAAAGTGCAGTTTTGGCCCAGCTACTTCCCGTACACGGAGCCTTCAATGCAGTCCACGGTTTACGTTCCAGAGCTCAAAACTTGGGTGGAACTCTGTGGAATGGGCATCTTTCGCCCAGAAGTTTTGGCTCCCCTTGGCATAAAATATCCAGTTTTAGCCTGGGGAGGAGGCTTGGAACGCCTGATAATTCTCAAGCTTGGCATTGAAGACATACGGCTCTTGTACAAAAACGATCTGGGCTGGATGAGGAGGACCCCGGTATGCCAGCGTTAACTCTAGACAGAGACCGCTTCTCCTCGTTCGTCGGGCGGCCCCTTAGTGTAGAAGAGATGGCTAAATGGCTTCCTTGGCTGGGCGTTGACACAGACGAAATCGGACCAGACTACGTGAAAATCGAGTTTAACCCAAACCGTGTGGACTTTTCAAGCTACGGTGGAGTGGCCAGAGCTTTCCGTGGACTGATGGGTTGGGAGACTGGACTGCCGAAGTACGAGGTGAAGGAAGGAAAAATTGTTTTGAAAGTGGATCCAACGGTGGCTGAGGTTAGGCCCTACGTCGTATCCGCTGTTATACGCAACGTGAAGCTTGACTATGATACTGTTAGAGAACTTATGGAGATGCAGGAGGATCTTCACTGGGGGGTGGGCAGGGACCGGAAAAAAGCTTCTATCGGAGTGCACAACTTAGACGCTGTTGAACCTCCCTTCGCTTACACAACCAGCGCCCCAAATGAAGTCAAATTTGTCCCCTTAGACAAGACCGAAGAGATGACTCTGCAAGAAATTCTGGAGAAGCATGAGAAGGGAATCGCGTATAAAGGTCACGTGGATTGGGCCTCAAGGTATCCCCTAATCGTGGACAAGTTGGGGCGGGTTCTCTCTTTTCCCCCGATAATCAATGGCGAACTGACACGGGTGGACAGTCGAACGCGAAACCTGTTCATCGATGTGACTGGTACGGAGCCTAACGCCATTTCAAGAAGCTTGAACGTTTTGGTCACAGCGTTGGCAGACATGGGCGCAACCATAGAAAGTGTTCGCGTTGGATACTCTGATCACGTCTTAGTTACTCCTGACTTGACGCCTCAGCAGATGGAGTTGAGGGTTGACTATGCCAACGCGTTGTTGGGTCTCAAGCTTTCAGAAACCAAAACTATACAAGCCCTCCAGAAGTCTAGACTTGACGCAAGAAGGATAAGCAAAGGAGTTTTGGAGGTTCTGATTCCCGCCTATCGAATTGATATAATGCATGAAATTGACTTGGTTGAGGAGGTTGCCATCGGCTACGGCTATTTTAGACTGAAACCCACGAAGCCGACGACTGTGACAACGGGCAGAGAACACGAAGTGAGTGCAGTGGCGAATTACGTTCGACAAATAATGGTTGGACTAGGCTTCGTGGAAGCTATGAACTTCATTCTCGCCAACGAGGTTGACCACTATCAAAAAATGAGAAGGAAGGCTGGAAAGATGATTAGGCTGGCGAACCCCGTTTCCACAGAGTATTCCATAGTTCGAAACGATTTGTTGCCCCGCTTGATGAAGAATCTGGCAGACAACAAACACCAAGCATATCCCCAACGAATGTTCGAAGTTTCCGACGTGATAGAAATCAACGAGAAGGCTGAAACCCGCACAGAACGAAGGCTTCACGTAGCATGCGTCTCCTCCCACCCAACAGCCAACTTCACTGAGATAAAGTCTTACGTGGAAGCTTTGCTCGCCAATCTCGACTTGAAAAACTGGGAGATCAAAGGGACTAAGCATCCAAGTTTCTTGCAGGGGAGAGCGGCTGCGATCTATGTTAAAGGCAGAAAGATCGGCGTTGTAGGAGAAATCCACCCAGAGGTTCTCAACAATTTTGAACTAGAAAATCCAACAAGCGCCTTCGAAATAGACCTGCAAAGAATCATAAAAACAACACGCTAAAAGCCTATCCAGCTTCCCGGTTTAGGAAAATCTTATGTCCATGGATTCCAGTCTTCTTAGTGGCGATGACACTAGGCTGGAGCATAATCCCACCGGAACCTTAACAGGGCTCATGCAGACGGACCCAACAGAGGCTGGTGATTTCATCTACCGTTGACGAAGGGTTTACCCAGGCATGGGACACGGTGGGCGCGGGCGCCTACCAGCCCACGTCAGAGAGAGCTCACCTGAGAGGAGCGTAAGGCTCCAACTGTGAGGTTGAGTGTTAGTTACGTGGGACACAACGCCCGCGACAAGAACTTTTAAGTTAACAAAAGCGAATGAGGATGTAAGAGGGCGATCTGCTTGGATTTAGAACAAAGAATAGACCTTGTCACAAGAAACGTAGAAGAAATCATAATTCCCCAAGAAATCCGCACATTACTGGAAACAAAGACTAAGCCCAGAGCCTACTGGGGCTTCGAGTGCTCTGGACAGTGAGCCGTGAACCTTCACGGTCACCCAGAATAATGCACATCGGAATGGGCCTAGTCTGCACATCCAAAATCAAAGACATGACAAAAGCTGGCTTCCATTTCATCGTCTTTCTCGCTGACTGGCACTCATGGATAAACAACAAACTAGGCGGAGACATGGAAAAAATCCATACCTGCGGCGAATACATAAAACAATGCTTTACAGCCCTCGGAGTAACACCGGTCAGCGTGGAATACCTCTGGGCTTCAGACATAGCCAAAGACATAGAATACTGGGAAAAAGTCATTCGAATAGCGAAAGGCGCTTCGCTGCAGAGAACGTGGCGCGCCTTACCAATTATGGGTCGTGAAATGAGCATGACCGACGTCGAAACGGCGTGGGTATACTATCCCTGTATGCAGTCGGCAGACATTTTTCACATGGACCTTGACGTAGCCTGCGCAGGCATAGACCAAAGAAAGGCTCACATGCTGGCAAGAGACGTAGCTGAAAAACTCGGCTGGAAAAAACCCTCGTGCGTCCACACCCATCTCCTCATGGGACTCCAAGGACCCGAAACAGTTGAAAAAGAATTTGACGAAAACGCGGACCTAAACATACAGATCAGCTCAAAAATGTCCAAAAGCATACCCAAGAGTTGCATATTCGTCCACGACACCCCCGACGACATAAAGACCAAAATAAAAGAAGCCTACTGCCCCCCCAAACAGGTGAAAGGAAACCCCATACTTGAACTATCAAAATATGTAGTGTTCGCCGAAAGAGAAAATCTAGAGATACCGAGACCAACCAAATACGGAGGCCCAGAAAACTTCGAAAACTATGAGAAAATGGAAAGAGCCTATGTCGAAGGCAAAATCCATCCGCTAGACCTAAAAAACGGCGTCACAGAAGCCCTCATCGAAATTCTGAAGCCAGTTAGAGAACATTTCCATAGGCACCCACAACTGTTAGAAAAAATGATGGAGATAGAGGTAACAAGGTAGAAACGTTGTCAACCAAATCAGAGAAAAAACTGGAGAAAATCCTTAAACTTTTAGAAAGACTCGCAACAGAATCAACCAAAGGCACCCCAATAATAGTGGAAGGAAGAAACGACATCAACGCCCTACATAAGCTGGGTTTAGAAGGCGACATCATCTCAGCAAAATCCTCTGGAAAATCGTTCCTCGACGTTCTCGGCGAAATAGAAGGAAAAGGAAAACGTGAAGTCATCCTTCTAATGGACTTTGACAGACATGGCAAGGAATGGACCAACCGTTTAGCTCGTCGCCTAGAAGAAATGAAAATAACCCCCAACCTTCTTTTCTGGAGAGAGCTTCTCGGCCTTGTGGGGCACGATGTCAAGGACATAGAAGGTTTGGCAACCTATCTGGAAACTTTAAGGAAAAAAGTAGGAGCATAAAGTCGTAAAGTATAATAGGTGCAAACAGATTAAAGCTAGAAGGCCTCTTAAACATAGTGAGGACAAATTCATGATTGAGGTGAAAAATAATGAAATCGTCACAAACCGTTACGGTAAAGTATGTTATACGAACCCGATTCGAAGTGGAGGGAGTGGTTGAAAAACCAGACGTCATCGGAGCAGTTTTTGGACAAACAGAAGGCTTGTTTGGACCCGAACTTGACCTCCGAGAACTCCAGAAATCGGGAAGAATAGGAAGAATAGAAATCAGTTTAGAATCAAAACAGGATAAGACAACCGGCACGATAACCATACCAACAAGCCTAGACAGAGTCTCCACAGCAATCATCGCAGCGAGCATCGAAAGCATAAACAGGGTAGGACCATGCGAAGCAAAGGTCACTTTGGATAAAATAGAAGATATACGCGACGCAAGGCGGAGGACAATCATAGACAGAGCGAAGGAGGTTCTCCATGAATGGACCCTCGAAACCATGCCTGGCACAGATGAAATTTTTAGAGAAGTTTCAGAAACATTAAGGTTGGCAAGAGTCGAAAAATATGGACCTGACGGATTAACAGCGGGACCAGACATCGAAAGTGCAAAGGAAATAATCATAGTAGAAGGAAGAGCAGACGTTATAAACATGTTAAAAACTGGAATACAAAACGTCATCGCTCTCGAAGGCGCCAAAATCCCGCAAACCATCATAAAACTATGCCGAGAAAAAGAAGCCACAGCATTCCTCGACGGAGACCGAGGCGGAGACCTTATCCTCAAAGAACTGCTGCAGGTAACCGACGTTAAGTACATTGCCAGAGCGCCCCCAGGTAAAGAAGTAGAAGAGTTAAGCCCCAAAAAAATCGAAAAAGCCCTCAAAGAAAAGGTTCCCATAGGAAAAATAAAAGCCAAGAAAGCGCGGCGGAAAATACTAGTTCCTCAACAAATTGTTAAAACCGCAAAAGAACTGGAAGGAACCTTAGAGGCTGTGCTACTAAACAATAAGATGCAGCAAATAGAGCGACTGCCCGTAAGTGAACTCGCAGAGAAACTTCAGGGAATAAAGGATGTGGACACAGTGATCTTTGACGGTGTTATAACTCAAAGACTCGTAGATGTTGCAGCTGAAAAGAACATCAAGTTCCTCGTGGCTGCTCGCGTCTCAGAGGCAATAAAGCAACCATTGCAGGTAAATTTGTTAACCTTCACAGAAATCTAAGGTTAATCTTCCATAAATTCGAGAAGAGTTTTAGGCGTTTTTGAAGGCAACAACCCTTCTTTGGTTACCCCAAACATGGCTAGAATTCGTGCCGCAGCTGGCACTACTTGGTTCGAAACGTAATATTCGAGGTCCACTTCGTCGTAGGAGGCTAAAACATAGGGCTTCGCCTTTTCGTACAACCGGCCAGGACCAGCGACAATGACGTAACCGATTTTGTCGCCCATGGATAAATCCCACCCTTCCTTCATCAACGTTCTCGCAGCTTCAACATGCGGAGCCCTAACAGCGTATTTTTCGATTGGTTTGGTCAAGGTTTTCCATATAATGAGGTTTCTGTAGGGCACTGTTTTTTGTCGCAGATCAGAAATGTATTGGCGTACGAATTTCACAGCTTTCTCAGGCTTTTGCTCCTTAAGTATTATTTCTAACACCCTTTCCTGCACTTTTTTAGCGACTTCCGCCCAGTCTCCCCTCACCACCTCCAAACCCACTATGTCCAGTCGTCCATCAGGCAAAAGCCCGCAATACCGTTTCTTAGCCTCGGTGAACAAAACACGGACGTATATCTTGTCATGCTTTATCTCTAATCCAAACTTCCTGCCGACTTCTTCAGAGATTTTTTTGATTTTCTCGGGATCATCCTTCACGAAAATGCTGTCTGTGTCACCGTATACAACTTCTAATCCACTTTTTTTGGACAATTCGATGGTGTTTAAAATGGTTTGGCGACCCCAAGCTGTTGTGGCTTCGGCAACCGGTTTGATGTACCATCGAGCGCCGATCCAGCCAGTATAGCCATATGAGGCATTGGTGATTACCTTTACAGCTTTTTGGCGGGCGTCGAGAACTCGGTATTCCGCACTTTTAGGAGAAAGTTTTTCGAGTTTAGGTGTGATTTCATCTCGAACATCAATGAGGTGGGACAGAACTTTTTTGTAAAATCCTGGTGGCTCGGCTCTAAATCTGTGGTTTACTTCTGGAGCTACATTCACGCCGCCTGGTGGCTCTGGTTCGGTAGGTGATACGTAGGTGTCGGGTGAAACGTTTTGAGTGATCATAATATTGGGATACATGGCCTTGAAGTCGAGCACGGCTATGTCTTCATGAACCCCTGGCTTAGGTTCAAGAACAATCGCCCCCACGTATGGGAAGTATGGACGTTCAACTCTTTCTGGAATAAGCTCGCCTATTTTGTAGGCTCTCCGAATCAGGAACCATTCAACCCTAAAGCCGACCGCAGCGGTTCCCACGTAGTCTAAGGGTAAGCCAACGAGATTCGATAGTTGCATGGCAAAATCCAGCATGGCGTCAGCTATGCCCATAACGCATTGAGTGTTTTCTTTGGAAAACTTTAGCAACAAGGGGCGTTTTTCTGGACTCTGCCAATATGTAAGAAAGTCTACGTCTTCGATGATCTTGCGTTTTTCAAGTTTCATGACGCCAAGAAAGTCGGCTACGTTTTCTAAGGTCTTCACTTTCACCTCCGGAAAATCTTCTGCGAAGTCGAAAAAATCAATGTTCACTCGACCCATGACCGACACGTGACCAAAAACGCTTCTATGCGGTTCAGTTTTCGCCCTGTCCACATACAAGTCGACGCCCAATTTTCTAGAACGAACGAGGAGGTATGGCCAGTCCTGTCTATTGGTGCCGTAGCCAACGAGGATGTCGGGGTCAAACCTCCGAACGTACTTTATGAAGGATTCCAAGACGGGTTTGTCGTCAGAATCTTCTGCTACAAACTGTACCTCGTCGCCAGCGTTTGTAGCCACCGAAATTATCGCCACCGGATTTTTCTCCGGTTTGGGCGTACCTTTAGGACTGAAACAGATCATTGAAAAGCCCAAAATCCTCAGTTGCGGGGCTTCTGTCCTTCTTACGCCTTGAGGAAACGACTTCGCCAGATAAACTCCGTCAACTTGAACCCCAAGTTCGTTTTCTGTTTCTTCTACTTTGACTTCATGCCAATCGCAGGGAGTTACGTCGTTGTCTATGAGGTAGCGCATGGAATAACGAATGTCGTCTTCAAGACATTTTTCAACGCCTTCTACTTTTCTAAGAACATTAGAATACCTGCCTATGAGATCGGGATCCTGACAAGAAACTTTAATTGCCTTCACGGGTCTCCCGAAAAATCTTTTTTCCACGGTTTTCAACTTAACAAGAAAGGGAAAGTCTTCTTTGCGCGTCTGTATTCTTTCCATCACAGCTTGAGGATTCTCTTTTTCCTTGATTAGAAGATAAAAATATGCTAAGAAGTTTCGGTCGATGATGAGGATACGTTTTCCCTCTTCGTCTATGCCCCAAATCCACACTTCAGGTCGATGATCCTTGACTTCGTGATTAACATCTAAAAGCCAGAAGGTCTTCTTCATCAAGCCTTTCTCCACAAAGATAAGGCGCCAATACGTTTTTAACGGTTTTCAGTATGACTTATTGCACGACGCCAGTCATAGAAAGGAAGCACCCTTTTGAAAATCCTGCAGATGAACCTCAAGAAAGGTATCGCAAAGGTCTTACCAGAGAGTCTAGACGATTTATGGCACCTCTACAACATAATTCTTCAAAAAGATACAGTACATGCCCGAACCACCCGAGAAGTTAAAGTTGAAGACCATTATGCCCGTCCAAAAAAAGGGAAAAGGGTTCCAGTTTTTTTAGGCGTAGAAGTTGAAAAGGTGTTGTGGGACAAAATCCTCAACCGGTTGCGGATACATGGAATCGTTTGCGAGGCGCCTGAGAAAATAAGCATAAAGGGATCACGTCACACCATAGATGTAACCGTGAACAAGCCTATAACCATCGTAAAAACTGAGTGGCCGAAACATCAAATCGATAGATTAAAAAGAGCAAGCAGGGTAACAGCGGCACCCCTCGTCATAATGTCCATAGATGACGAAGAATACTGCGTGGCTGTTTTACGACAATATGGCATTGACGTAAAGGCAGAGGAAAAAACGAGACTTCCGGGAAAGTTGGAGGCAGAAAAAAGGACAAAGGCCACAAGTGAATTTTTTAAAACAGCCTTAAAATCTCTGAGAGAAGCGTGGATAAGCCTTCGCAGCCCAATAGTCATCATTGGACCAGGGTTCATAAAAAATGACTTCTCCAAGTATGTGAGGAGAGAGGCTCTAGACGTTGCAAACGCTGTTATCGACGTAAAAGGTGTGAACAACGCAGGCGTAGCCGGGATACACGAAGCACTGCGTTCCGGAGTCTTTACCAAAGCGCTGAAGCATGTGCGCATAGCTGAAGAAACAAAGGTTATGGAAGAAGTTCTAGCAAGACTTGGAAAGGGAAGGAGAGACATAACATACGGATTCGTCGAAGTTGAAAAAGCAAGCGCTTACGGTGCAGTTGAAAAACTTCTCGTGGCAGATACTACGCTAAGAGAAACTCCGGACGAAAAAAGAAAAGCCTTAGAGAAAATCATGAAGGAAGTTGAAGAAAAAGGTGGACAAATCATGGTCATTAGCACGGAGCACGAGGCAGGAACCCAACTACTTTCACTGGGTGGCGTCGCTGCACTTCTCCGCTTCCCGTTAGGCTGAAAATTCATCTATGCCCTCGGTTATTTTCCGAAAAACTTGAGACGCCTACGGACAGCTGGATTTTGATCAGCGAGTTTCTTCAGAACCAACTCAAACGTTTCGTCAGGTGACAACTCTCTCTCAATAAAGACCCCTGTTCTGCCAACTTCGTCGCGACGCAAGAGGGCGTGAACACGGTCTAACACGGTGTTGAGAGAGACGCCTAAAAGGTTGGCAACTGCCTCCTCTCGACCCACAATGGCGCTTTCAACATGGCCTTCCGGCGTGGGTTCGATGAGCATGAGGCGTTTGTCCACGCCTGGGACTCGCATGTCTTTTTTGAGCATAGAAAGCGACGCTTCGCCGCCAAACTTGTAGAAGTCTTTCTCCACTGGGCGAAGCTTTGCTAAAGGAAAAGATATGCACCGTTGTTTGTCTATCTCAATGTATCCCTTCACCGCGTAGAAAGGCGTAGCTTGTACAACTATTCGACGATTAACTTGAACGCCGGAGCGCTCGAGAGCCGTTTCTATCATGAAGGAGGAGGGTGGGTCTGGCAGGAATACGTCGATGTCGCTTGTCTCCGAAACGTCGCCTCGGGCGATGCTTCCATGCGCGATAGAGCGCAGATGGAACTCTTCTAGAATCTCCATTATTTGAACTGTCTTGGACCTCAACTCTCTTAGCAGGTTCCAGCATTTCTTGTCGTAGACGACCTCTACGCGTTCGGCGCGTTTCACTGGTTTTTTAGTCATCTTCGCTCACCGGTTGGAGGGAAGTCTTCAGCCAGTCCAGGTAAGGTGGCGAACCCTCTATTATGGGAAGTGCAATGATTTCTGGCACATCATAGCTATGGATTTCCGTAACCCTTTCTGATAGTCTTTCGAAGAGACTTTTGTGGGATTTCATGAAAACCAGAAACTCGTTTTCCTCATCGACCTTTCCTTGCCACCAAAATAGAGATGAGACTGGACCCACGATGTTTGCGCAGGCAATCAACCTTTCCTTGAGCAAACTGCGAACAATTTTCAAAGCTTCTTCCTTGTTAGGCGTAGTTATAATCACAACGACGTAAGACATGGGTTCTCCCATAAAGACTATTACATCACATTGTCTCTTAACAATCTTTTTTCTAGCAAGGTTTTGTGCATTTTTTCTATTCGTTTCCTGTTAATGTAACCTTTGTGTGGACGAAAGCCTCCTGAAAATCCTTTAGGAATATGCAACAGTTCATGAATCAACGTTTTTTCCTTCTCTTCTTCACTCAACCTGTCATATCGTTCAGAGATAACTTCAATGACATATGCTGGTGGTCGTAGTAGTACTTCTTGCCACATTCTACTTAACCCATGAATACGAGCAACAGTACTTCTAGATTTAGAACCCTTACTTCGATAACAATAAACAAATTGGGCTACAACATGAAATAAGTCCAGACCATCTATGATTTCACTTACCAACCTCTTAACATCTGAAGCTTCCACATATTCCAATGGCAAGTTTGTTACCACTCCTAACTTTAGCACATAATAGAAAACATCACCTATCAAAGTTTAGGATTAAGAACTAATAGAGTTTGGAAGGAACATCAGTCTTAAAGGATTTTCTTGTAATTCTTGGTTTTACCCAAAATTTTAAAAAAGTTGAACAAGAGATATAATACGAAGGAATATTCCTAAGTGACATAATTTTGATGGGAGTTTTTCCTTCATAATGAAATAAGGTGGAAAATTGTTATGCTGTTCCTGAGCTACTGGGAATTAAAAGAAACCTTTACTCCTAGGGATGTTGCAAAACTGGCGGCTGAATTAATGGAGAAGAAACTCTGGCCCGTGGAAGGAGTAAAAATCCTTGGCTGGTACATCACCTGCGACGTGCCTCATTGGGGCATTACCCTAGAAGAGGCAGAAACCGTAGAGCAAGTTATGAAAGGTGCACTCGTCTGGGAAAACGCAAAACCCGGTCTCTTCAAGATGCTTAAGGTTTCCCCTGCAATGACAGCCGAAGATGCCATACCTCTCGTAATGGAATTGTAGGTCCTGAACCAGAAACCAACTCTTAACCTCCCCTCTTTTTTCTTTATAGAACATTTAGATTATCTCTTAAACAAATAGTCAAAGAACCAGTTAAATGCATCTGGAGTAATCCTACCCCGCGAATCCGTCTGTGAAACAATGTTAAAATCATAAGCAAATTGTTGTCAATTGTGCCAGAGGTTGAGAACCTTTGAAATCTACAATCAGAAAAGAAGCTCAAACTAAGCTCCTTTAGGGAGTCTGGTTAATTTTTAAATATCATAGTATTATTTAGTTAATTCCTGCTTGGAAAGAGTCTGGGAGATAGAAACAGCGGCCTGTCTCCGATCTGAGATGACGTGAAAAATGGTAATGTGCACCTTATGTAAGAAGAAAGAAGCTGTTTTCATGCGTCGTTACTCAGGGGAGAAACTTTGTGGAAGATGCTTTTGCAAATCTGTAGAAAACAAAGTGCGAGGAACGATTTCTAAGTACGAGATGTTTGAACCGAAAGACAAAATCATGGTGGCCGTGTCTGGCGGGAAAGACAGCGTAACTCTCCTCCACATACTGACAAGGATTGAAAAAGCCTTCCCAGACGCAGCTCTGAGTGCCGTCACAGTTGATGAAGGAATAAAGGGCTATAGAGATGAGGCTCTAAAAATCGCCATGAAAAATTGTCAAAAGCTTGGCGTAAAACACGTAGTGACTTCCTTCAAGGGAATGTACGGTCACACGTTAGACGAAATCGTAAACATGATTCGAGAGAGGAAAGAAAAGGGCCTAACACCTTGCTCCTATTGCGGGGTGCTGAGGAGAAGAGCCCTAAACACAGCGGCTCGAGAAGCAGGCGTGGACAAGCTTGCCACAGCCCACAGTCTCGACGACGAAACCCAAACCATGCTTCTCAACATTATTCACGGCGATGCCCTACGGATAGCGCGCGTCAAGCCTGTGTTAACAGTGATCCATCCAAAACTTGTACAGCGCGTGAAACCACTCTGCGAAGTGCCGGAAAAAGAAATCGCTTTCTACGCATACCTGAGAAGAATCGAGTTTCAGGGCATTCCCTGCCCCTACGCCCAAACCGCCCTAAGAAACGACATACGGGCCATGCTCAACCGCATGGAAGAAAAGCACGCTGGAACAAAATTCGCCATCTTCAGATCCGTAGAAAGGATTAGACCAGCGTTGGAAGCTATGGCAGAAAAAGCAAAGTTACAGAACTGCGGAAAATGTGGAGAACCAACTGTCGGAGAAATTTGCAAACCGTGCCAAATGCTACAAGAACTCCATATTTTTTTGGAGGTGCCATAGAAAAACTCTTTTTCAGAGATGCTTTCTACTAAGGCTGTGAACCCTGTTGACGGTGCTTTCCGACGAGGAAATACTTGAACACTTGAAAAACGAAGAGATCAAGATTACACCCTTTGAAACTTCTTGTCTCAACCCTGCTGGTTACGACTTAAGGTCTTCCAGCGAAGTAGCTATAAAACCTAAACAATATGAACTGACAGCAACTTTGGAAACCGTCGAATTGGGGTTAAAGACAACGGGTTCTCTTCACATACGTTCTTCGCTTGCAAGAGAAGGCATCGTCGGAAGTTTCGCTGTTGTAGACCCCGGATTTCGCGGACAACTAACACTTAATCTTCATAACGCCGGAGAGAAGGAGATCACGATAAAGGAAGGAGAGCCGATAGTTCAGATAGTTTTCCATAAACTTGGAAGCCCAGCGAAAAAAGGTTACCGCGGATTATACCAAAACAGCAGAGGAATAGTCCCGAGCAAACGACACAAGCTCTGATCAGAATCATAATTCTAGGCGGCGAGTCACCTTGGTTCGAAACCCAGTTTTCGCCAGTTTCCTCAACCTCTTTACTCGTACCCGCAACCCCTCAAGCGCTGAACGTCCAAGCTTAGGTTGCTCCCTCCCGGGCCTGGCCAGGTTCGCCTGGCAAACGCGGTCCACAGCCTCCCTACGAAGGTTGCTCCACGACCGCCAGCCCCAAGGGACGGATAGTCAAGGTTAGAGGACTGGGGAATCCTGACGATCTTTGACGCCTCGCCAAGGCTCTCAGCCCGTCCTATAGAGGGTTTACGGTTCAGGGGACCCCTAGCCCCCCGCCTAAGACCCGCCGCCAAGAAAAATGATGCACCTAGAAGGTATAAAAGTTTGTTAATATCCCAAGGCTAGTTGGTACCAAATCGTCTTACGACTTTCCTTTCTACCGCACTTTCTTAATGAACTCTTTCTGCTTCAACCCTCATCATGGCTTCTCTGGGAGTCTTTTCTGGAACTTCATCTTTGATTTTGACTAGCTTTATGGCGTCGTTTGGGCAATTGTAGGCGCAAAGCCCGCATCCTATGCATCTCTCTTCCAAGAAGAAGATTCTATCTGGCTCATCATCGTGAGAGGCATGGTATACGTTTGCCTCCATGGGGCAAATACGGATACACTTCCTACACGTATTGCAGAGCTCATCATCTCTCACAGGAAGAAAGTTTGATTTGGCAATAGCCCTAGGGTTGTGCAACTCATAGAGGCCTCTCAAGATGCCGCAGGAGCAGGTACAACAATTGCAGACGAACTGGGGTCTTGTTTGAACGTTGGTGGTTGAATGAACCAGACCTGCTTTCTCCATTGTTTCTAGCAATTCTAATGCTTCCTCAACGGTTAAGTAGCGTCCGTGCCCCCTCTCCACCATAAATTCTGCGAAATAGTCAAAGACGAGGCAAGTTTCCAAGGGGTGATCACATTGCTTATGTATCCTACAAGCGCAATTCATGACAGCTATCTTACCAGAAGTGGTAATGTACTCCGACATCTTCTCGAAGGGTAAAATCTCGTGTCCTGCACTTATTTCTTTGTCAAGGGTTATCGTCTTTTCAACGGGCATCACTCGGGCCCAAGGATAGTTAGAAGCGCCTCCTTCCATGCCACCCCCGCCCACATAATATTTTTCGAAAAGTTCTGACACTTTCCGTTTTTCATCGGAATCGCGAACTGAAACAAAATAGAACTCAAAAATGCCCGGAATCATTGGCATCAGAGAGTAGTATACATTTCCGTCTCTTCTGCCCGTGAATCTGAAAAGCAAGCCCCTCAAAACCAAACGATCTACAATTTCTTGGACCCTTTTCCGAGGCTTTCCTGTCCTTTCAACAATCTGATCCATTGTTTCAGCGTCTTGGTAAGGAGCCGTAAAATGAGTTAAAAATTCAGCCTCTTCCTCGGTGAACAGCGTCCTAAGCATTTCCATCGCTTCTCTCGCTCTCGGAACCTTTATGGGCCACAAACTCATTTTCTTTCTCAGTTTCTCGTAAACATCTGCTTCTGCCATAAACAACCCTACCTAGTGGAAACAGACATACGGTTCCTCTTCCTAATAAACAATACAGAAATTTGTGATGAAAAAACGGACAAAAAATCCAAAGTATCTGGCTAAACTTCGACTCGCTCAGTGAATTTAAACATATTGTGCACTAAATGATTAAAATTGGTGCTCCGGCCGGGATTCGAACCCGGGTCTTCGGCTTTCTTCCGGTGAGCGTCGAAAGGCCGAAATACTTGGTCCGAAGAGGTTTAACCTGGCTATATTTGGCAGAAGAGGAGCCGTGTCCTCTCTTCTACCGGAGCCCAAACCGGAGCATCATGCAATAATCCGTTCCCTCGTTTTAACTTTTCTCCACTTTATAAGAAGCATACCGTGTCGATGCAGCCTCCCTCCTCTAGTATGATATTGTCACTGAGGAAGGGGTTCCGCCGAGTAGTTTCGCCGCAGCTGAAGCCACCTTTTCAAGATGCTGTTCTTCCGTGTAGACGCGTAGAATGTTTATGAATCCTTTGAGAACTTCGAATACTCCGGAGATGTCGCCTAGTCGTTGAGAAACTTTTCTTCCTTCCCTAGTTTTCTGAAAAACTGGGACTTCCATCGGTTCTAGTAAAACAGAGTGATGGTAAGGCACTGAGGGAAGTGTTGGCACGTCGATCATAACGGATTGCGTTTCAACTCCTGCCTCTGAGGCGATTTTGTCCCTCATTTGGTTTCTGATTTCCTCGACACTTAAGATGCTTGTCATGGTTTTTTCTCTCACGTGGAAAGTCCTGTCGTAGGCGCATTTGAGGAGTCTGCGTCTTTCTAGGTTTCCCATGATCTTTCTAGATTTTTCGCATTTCCTCAGCATGGCCCAAACGGTGTAGTCGTTTAAGGCCAGATATTCTTCCGGTGACTGGAAGTCTACTAGACCTAGTTCATCTTTCGCTTCTTCCATGGCCTTTGCAATCATTATTTGCGCTGCTCGTGCAACTCTGTGGAAGTATATGCTCTTGAAGGATTCCAGTCTGGCTAGCATGAAGGATTCGAGGGCTGATAGGGCTCCTAAGTCAACCGCAAGGTTTTCGTCAAGGATGTCCAACATATGGATGAGACGGAAGACATCTACGTATCCGTATTCTGCGCCAGTGTGATAGGTGTCTCGGACCACGAAATCGAGTTTGTCCACATCCACAGAGCTTTGGATGATCTGATCGATGAAAGCCTTGCCCGGTTTATGCAGTGACCCAACTGCTAGTTTTCCGATAACATCTGGGTCGTATCCCAGCCCTTTGATTATGTCGCTTAGTTCGGATTTTTGGATAATCCAAGTGGTCATGTCTTCATGGGTTTTGTTCAGAAACTTTGCGAGGAGGTGTTCAAAAACGTGGGAGAAGGGACCGTGGCCTACGTCGTGAAGTAAGGCGGCTATTCTGATGGTTTGACTCTCGTCTTCTGAGAGGTGGCTTGAAAGGTTTGGGTTCTCTGAGAGACAGCCGGCTAGGTACATGACGCCGATGGAGTGCTCGAAGCGAGTGTGGTTGGCGCCTGGATAAACAAATTCTGCTCCTGCCAGTTGTCTTAGCCGATGAAGCCTCTGAACTGGGAAGGAGTCGATGATTTCTTTTTCTGCTTCCGTAACGTAAACATACCCATAAACAGGGTCTTTTATTTCGCCCCAGTATCGTCGCATGGCGACGTTTCTCCTATTCTTGTCAATCTTGAGCATTATTATTAAGGTAATCGATTTATTATGGATAGTGGGCGGGCTGACTGGTGAAGAAGAAGGGAGTTTTCGTCTGCATCGAGGGGCTTGACGCCAGCGGAAAAACTACCCATGCCCATCGGCTTGTAAGAAATCTGCGAAGAGAGGGTTTTGACGCTCTATACACCACTGAGCCGAGTCTAGGCGAAATTGGAAGGTTCATAAGGACATATATTCTGCAGAGGAAGAGGCGGGTGCCAAGCGTTGTGGAAGCCCTCTTATTTGCGGTTGATCGGTTTGATCACGTGGAGAAAGAGGTTAAGCCCGCGTTGGAGGAGGGGAAGATTGTGGTTTCTGACAGATACGTCTACTCGTCCTTGGCATATCAAGGGGCAGCGGGATTAGATATTAAATGGATTGAAGAGATTAACAGGTTGGCTCTTACCCCGGATTTGGCGATATATATTGATGTCCCGCCGGAAGTTGTAGTCAAAAGGATGAGGCGGAAAAAGTCGGTTATGGAAAGGCTGGGGACTCAAAGGAGGGTTAGGGAGGTTTACATGAAGTTTGTAGAGAAGGGAAAGCTTGTGTCCGTTGATGGAAACAGAAGAAAAAATGAAGTGGCAAAAGATATTTTGACAGTTGTCCTCGACTTTTTGAAAAATTATAGAGATTTCCAATCTGTATGATTGGACGCGCTTGCCAAGAGTCTAAAGCTTTATCAACGTTGTTTCGTAATCGGCGATGATATGTTTTTTGCCTTTTTTAACTACTTTATGCCCCTCTTTTTCCAAGAGTTTTTTCTGTCCTTCGACTCCGCCGGGATATTTCGCGTTTATCACTCCACCAGTTTTCAAGGTACGCCAGTAAGGGGTAACATCTTTTTCACCCTCTTGTCTTTGTTCTTCAGCAGCATGAGCCGCAACCCAAGCAAAAATACCAGTTGTCATAGGGCAACCAATCGTTGCCTTGTGTTTTTTCGCTAGCGCCGCACGAATTTCATTAATGGTAACAAGTTTTCCCTCAGGCACTTTTCTCATCATTTCATCGACTTCAATCGGCGCGGGGATAACAACTGTGCCTGTGCCCCATCTTTTGCTCATTTTATCAGTGATTTTTTCCACTTTCGGCAGACCCTTACTATCTGCCAATTTCTCCGTCCACCTCTTCTTTTTTGTTAGCATAGCTCTCTCCTCCTTATAAGATAAGGAAAATAATGTTATAAGCTTGGTTTTGCTGGTTAGCGCGAGCTTTTGGCATCTTAATGGATTTTGAATTCTGATTTGCAATTCATAACTCATATTAAATGTCAGAGTCAACGTCAAGCCACAATGTCAAACCAGAAATCTAAACTACCAAACTGCAAATTCAAAAGACAATGCGATTTCAAGGCATCGTATCGAAATAGGACAAAATGCCGATGGGACGGCACGTGCAACCAGCAAATCGGCACGCGTTAAGGGACAAAAATAGGGAAAGTTAAGCCTAGACGCACAGCGAGCGCATATGCCATGTTAAAGGTAACACTAGGTTTGTTTTAGTAGAGAACTCGCAAATATTCCAAGTTTAACGGTTTTAGCTGCCTCTGGGAGAGTTCTTCGTTTATGCGCTTCGTTATAAAAGTGATCAAATCTTCTAGGGGAACTCGTTGGGTTCCTCTTTCATGGCAGATCCGCAGCTCCATGCTGTTCTCTTGGAACATGAAGCGGAGCATGTGATAATCAAATTTTAATGGAACTCGTTTCCCCTCGTCATTGACAACATGGTAACGAACAACGAAGAAAAAATCTAGTGTTGACAGTTCTTTTTCAGCTATGCTTCTCTGAAACCTATCTAGTTCCTTCTCGTCTAAAAAGTTGAAATCGAAGTCTTCAGCTACTCCAAGCTCGAAACTAACCTCACACTCTTGTGGCAAATGGGGCGTTACAGCCCTTAAACCACAAGCTTCATGATTTAAATTATGAAGCGTGGAGAGAATTGTTTGCTGGACCTTTCTTATTGATGACTCACAGGTGAATCGAACAACACCGTGGATGACTTCCGGAAAATTTTCGTAACGCCCTAGCAACCTACACGCCTTTTGCTGAGATTATTACGTTCTTTTCGTCTTTCTTATCCTTTCAAGATTTTCAAGTAGCGTAGATAGGATGGATCCAAGTCTCTGCAGTTTTTCAGCGTCCTTCTCTTCTCTGATTTCTTTTTCTATTTCTTGAATCTTCGTTAGGATAGTTGACTCTAGGCTGGTGAGAAGTACCAGGCTCGCGGCCTCTGTCGGTGTCTCTCCTTCCTTCACCACTATCACCCGCTTTTGACACTGAACACACCAGAGGTCCCCGCTTTTCAGTTTGAAGAGAGGTGAAGAACAGGCTGGACAGGAATGCTCTGTGAGGGTGGCACCCCGCCTAAGCATATCCGCCATGGTTTTGATGTCCTTCGACTCCTTAGGCAACTTCAAAGCCCCTTAACAAACTTAGTTATACGTAAATAATATAATCTCTGTGTCAATTATACCCATCCCCTCCCTAGGCTCTATGAGTCGAATAAACTGCCAAAGGCTAAGCCAATCCGCAAACAGTATAAATCGGCGCCTGTCTATACCATATGAACAAACAGGTTGCATCTCGCTGAAGCAATATTGCCGGAGGCTTCTGTATGGTTAGAAAAAAGAAATTGCAGGAATATGAGGAAAGAATAAAAGAAGCCATGAACGTTCTTGGACTAGTTTCCGAAGACACCACAACTCCCCGCAACATAAGAAGGGCTGCAAAGCAGTCCATCGAATCGCTTCAGCTGACGGAAAACACTCCAGCCGTCAGGGCGTCCAGCGCCATATCGATTCTCGACGATATCTTGCAAGACCCTAACATGCCACCCTACACTAGAGTGAAACTTTGGAATGTCATGAGTCTCCTCGAAGCCATCAAAGACTAAAACTAGATAGAGGACCATTGGCGCATGTTGCCTCATATCCCAGCCTCATCATCAACGTTTCAGTAGCGAAGCTTCTAGCGTTACGTGACGCCTTCCTGCTGCATGCTCAGTATTTCTGCCTCAGCGTAACCAAGCCACTTCAAAATTTCCTCTGTGTGTTCTCCGAAGGATGGAGGGGGACTCCTAATCTCACAAGGGGTTTCAGAGAATTTCATTGGCGTGCCGAGTTGTTTGATTTTGCCCACGCCTGGATACTCAACTTCCACAACCATCTTCCTATGCAATATCTGAGGATCCTTGAACACCTCGTCCATGTCGAAGACAGGTCCACACGGCACATCCTCCTTTGACAAAAACTTAATCCACTCGCTCAGAGTTCTTCTTTTGAAAATTTTCTTGATGGTTTGAAACATCTCCTTGAGCTTAGCATCGTCGGTGGTATACTGGTATTTGATGAAGTCGGTTACGTTCAAGGCCCTACAGAGGCTAGCCCAAAATTCCTCTTCTAGGCATCCTATGGTTATATACTTCCCATCTTTGGCCTCATAGACGTTATAGCAGGGAAAACCACCATTCAACAACCACTCGCCACGTTTCGGGGGCCTTCCGTCACCAACATAGAAGGCTGCAGGTAAGACTATCAGAGAAGCGACAACATCAAGGAAGGATACGTCAATGTATTGCCCTCTTCCCATTTTCTCTCGCGCCAAGAGGGCAGCGAGTATCGCCATAACCGTCATAAGGCCCGTGGTCAAGTCCGCGATTTGAACGCCTGGTATTACAGGAGTCTCACCGGATTGGCCGGTTATGCCAAGGACCCCCCCATAGCCTATGTAGTTTACATCGTGTCCTGGCAAGTCTCTATAGGGTCCATCCTGACCATAGCCAGACATTGAACAATAAACTATGCGTTGGTTAACCTTAATGACAGACTCGTAATCGATGCCGAGTCTTTTGACAACTCCTGGTCTGAAGCATTCGATAACTACATCGGACCTTTCCACTAACTTATAGAAAACCTCTTTGCCCTTCTCAGACTTCAGGTTCAGTTTCAGACTTTTCTTGTTCCTGTTCAGCATTAGGTGAGAGACACTTTGACCCTTTATGAGCGGGGGCACCCAACGTATGTAGTCGCCTAAGCTAGGTTCTTCAACCTTAATGACTTCGGCTCCCATATCGCCCAGTATCATTGTGCAATAGCCTCCAGGCAACAGCCTAGTTAGGTCTAATACTCTGACTCCGTCTAGAGTTCTCATCCAGAAACCCTCAAATCACTAATTAAGTGCCTCTTAAAAACTCTAATGTTGCCTCCTGCAGATAAGCCTAGACCGTGAAAAGTCTTCAAGATGATATAATAAACGAGATAAACAATTTATTAACGTCATAAACTATTACGCGCGCGTTAATTCTTAGAAACTGAGGTCTTATCTATTTGTCTACATATCTGTTCAACGACATGCACGGTTTCATATCCCATTTCAGGGGTGACTAGTGGTTCTCCGTTACCACAGATGCTTTCCACAAATGACCTGATAATCATTGCATGCGCAGTGCTAAAACTTCTGGGTCCTCTCTGTTTAGCTAAGATGGTGCTCAAGTATGAAAGCCCTATTTTGATCTGGTCAACGACATTCTCGGCGAGCCATATTCCGCGTCCGGGCTTCGTTGCAATTAAACTGCTAATAGGGTAGATTCCGGCTTGCACGGCACCTCCAGTGCCGTAGATGTCTGTATAGACATCAGTTCTCTGGGACCCTGGAGCGTTAAAGCTGATATAAATGGTTCCAATCTTTTTCTCATCGGCCTCCAAAATTACTCTCAATTCATCGAAGGGCATCCATGGATAAGGGCCCAGTTTGTCAGTGAAAACGGATTTGACTTCCAATTTTCCTAGAACGGCTTGGAGAAGATATATGGGGTGGGGTAAGTTTTCTCCAAATCTGCCCCCTGGAAGTCTATAGCACCAATGATTTCTATCTGATGCCATTGGTTCATCATTGCTGTGTAAAATTCCAACGTTCATTCCAACGATTTGCCCAATGTCTCCTGCTTTAATTCGCTTCGTTGCACGTAGCATTGACGGCTCAAAGAGTTGGCTATGAATTATCGTCAGCCTCGATGATGAATTCTGAAGCGTATCCATGACTTTATCCGCCCCCTTAGTCGTCACAGTGAAGGGTTTTTCCACGACCACGTGACATCCAGACTCCAGAGCCTCTGTAGCTAGATCCGCGTGAAATTGGGGAGGAGTACAGATTGAAATAGCGAAAAGGTCTTCGCTTTGGAGCATCTCAGAGAAGCTAGTATGGTGAGAAGGGATTCTCCATTTTTTGGCAAATTGCATGGCAGTTTTTTCATTTATGTCACAGACAGTGGTTACGGACGCTCCTATGTCTCTCCATGCATTTACATGAAGCCCAGAAACGTCTCCGCAACCAACTATTCCAGCCTTCATGTTAGATGGCTTCCTACGAAACTCCATTTTAATTGTATTCGACTTAAAAAAAGTTGCTTCAAAGTTTCATCTTACCTCTCTGTTAGCCTTCTACTTTTCTGGCCGTTCACTCTGCAAATTAATAGAAGTCTTCGGTTGAGCCGCTAGCTAAAACATATATTACACTTGTAACATGTAGTTTTGGGTTCCGGAGGATGCCTCTTGAAATTTGATGTTATAATCGTCGGCGCCGGTCCGGCTGGAATCTTCTCCGCTCTTGAACTGGCTGACAAAACGGAATTAAATATTCTTATGATCGAGAAGGGTCCAGACATCAATCAACGCAAGTGTCCAGCGAACAGAGGTTTAGGATGCTTAAACTGTGACCCTTGTTCATTGCTATCGGGCTGGGGCGGCGCCGGCGCCTTCAGCGATGGAAAACTTACCCTATCCACCGAGGTTGGTGGGTGGCTCAACGAATATTGTACCAACGAAAAACTCGGCGACTTGGTGAACTACGTGGACAGCGTATATCTGAAGTTCGGGGCAATTAAACACCTTTATGGAGTGGACCCCGATAAAATTGATGAAATCGCGCGAAGAGCATCCTTCGCTGGGTTGAAGCTTATTCCGCAAAAAGTACGCCACATGGGCACCGAAAAGTGCGCCCAAACCCTCCGCAAAATGCGTCGTCACGTTAAAGACAGGGTTGATATTCGAACCAAAACAGATGTGAAAAGCCTTCTGGTTAAGAAAGATGGGGTTGAAGGAGTTGAGACTACAACGGGTGAAAGATTTTATGGGAAATACGTAATTGTAGCCCCAGGTAGAAGCGGAGCCGAATGGTTGAAGTTCGAGGCAGAGTCTTTGGGTTTGAAAACGTTAAACAACCCTGTTGATGTAGGCGTTAGGGTTGAGGTTCAAGCCTCAATTATGGAGGAACTAACAGAGGCTTTGTATGAACCCAAGTTTATTTACTATTCTAAGTCGTTTGACGACCAGGTGAGAACGTTTTGCGTTGCGCCTTTGGGAGAAGTCATTACTGAATCGTACAATGGTGTATTAACTGTAAACGGTCAGAGTTACGCTGAGAGGAAAACTGGAAATACCAACTTCGCCATTTTGGTCAGCACTTCTTTCACAGAGCCCTTCCGGGAACCCATTGCCTATGGAAAATACCTTGCAAGGCTCACCAACCTTCTCAGCGGAGGCGTGATCGTTCAAAGGCTGGGTGACTTCGAAGTTGGAAGACGATCAACCGAAGAGCGGATAAAAAGAAGCTTGGTTGTCCCAACGCTTAAGAATGCTACGCCAGGCGATCTCAGCTTTGTTCTTCCCTATCGATACTTAGCAGATATTCGTGAAATGCTTCAAGCTTTGGATCAGGTTGCTCCAGGGGTATACTCGAAAGACACGCTACTGTATGGCATAGAAGTAAAATTCTATTCTTCAAGACTTGAATTGAGCGATTGCTTGGAAACAAAAATTCATAATTTGTTTACGATAGGCGATGGGGCTGGGGTAAGTAGGGGTCTCATCCAAGCGTCTGCTTCAGGCGTCATCACCGCAGAAGAGATTTTGAAAAGGGAAACATAGGTTAACTTAGGATTCTTTCGATGGCTTCTTCCTCTGCTTCTTCCACTAGTGGAATTCCAGTTACCTTCGACGCTCTTTCACTCAGCGCAACAAGGTCTTTTCTGTCAAGTAGGTTCAGTTTCCATTTTCTTGCCCCAGCCATCAGCTGCATCAACCCAACCTTGATCCTTTCATTCAGATATGTGTAGAGGCCAACTGCTTCCCAAGGAATTTCCTTGAACCTTTTTCCATACGTTGCCTTCAGTTCAGGCGCTGTGATGAAGAATTTGTCGGGTGTTGTTCCGTATCGTTCTGCAAACGCTCTCGGTAGCTTACCTTTTTTAGACAGTTCCGCGAAGTATGACGATTTCATGACCGCGAGGAGGGGTGCCCTCGCCATCAAAACAGCCTTTACGTAGGGTCCTTCGCCGAAGTTACTCATCGCTATAGCCTTGAGCATTTGTGACTCTTTTATTAAACCGCCAGCTATTATTATGTCAGGTACGTGTCTACCCTTTTTTCTTAAAATTTCTGCGCATTTCAAAACCTGAGTCTCTAGGTAAACCGTTGGAGTGCTCATTTCATCCATCATTGGCACTGGGCTCATACCTGTTCCGCCTCCGGCGCCGTCGAAGGTCACCGCTTCTATTTTGGCTTCGGATGCTAGTTTCATTGTGAACGCAACTGCGGATGGTCTGTAGGCGCCTGTCTTTAGGATCACATGTTTGGCTCCTTGGCTTCTCAGCCAGTCGATGTCTTCTAGAAATCTTTTTTCTGTGGGGATGCCAACTCGACTGTGTCTCTCGAAGGATTGGAATATTCCGTCTTTGAAGGCCTCTTGAACTGTTTTGTCTTCGGGGTCTGGGAATAGGAAGTATCCCCGCTTTTTCAGCATGATGGCTTCTTCTAAGTCTCTTATTCTAACTTCTCCGCCTATACCTTTGGCTCCTTGTCCCCACTTTCTCTCGATTATGTTTACTTCCAGTTTCGACAAGGCGTAGACGTCTACTCCCAGTCTTTGGTCTTCGACGTTTGTTTGAACGGCAACGTCACCGTATTTTCCGTCCCAGAATTTTCGGAAAGTTTCAACTCTACGTTTCAGTTCCTTCGAGTAGGTTACTTTGCCGTTTGTGATTTTTGATTCAGAGTCCATTCCGCATACGTTTTCTCCAATGGTTATGATAACTCCTGCTAGGGCTGCTCCTATGGCTAAGCCTTCCCAGTTTAGTCTAGCCACTTCGGTGGATCCGAAGGCTCCTGTTAAAATGGGGATTTTCAATTGAATTCCCGCAACTTTGCTTTCTACGTTTACGTTTTGGAATATCGCCTGGTCGGAGTCTGCTTCTATTCCCTCGGCTTTGAAGAGAGCTGATTGGATGTTGAAGTCGGACCAGTCTAGGCGAAAGTCCTTTAGAGCGCTGGCTGTGCTGTATCCAAATTGTACCGGCTCTGGGTAAAGAGCTTCCCTTCCCCTGAAAGTGGACAACCCTACTTCGCATAAGAAGGAGCAATCTCTGATGCATAGGGGACACATGCCGCTCGTTGGGCTCACATCTTTTACTCTAGTTATTGTTCCAACTGTGGATTTGGCGTTTAGGTAGGAAGAGTTTTTGTCAACTCGCTCACTCATTTTCCCTCACCCATACAACACAAAAACTCCCCTCTGCATTACTAAACCTCGCTTTTAAAGGTTTTTTAAAAGCTAAAGATACAAAATTACATGTGGCTGCGATGCTAAGCTAGTCGCTTATCTTAGAATTTTGCTTTTTAATGTGGGGCCGCCCGGATTTGAACCGGGGTCCCGAGCGCCCGAGGCTCAGAGCCTAGACCATGCTAGCCGACGGCCCCTCTCAAACATCTTTCTCGCAACAGGCTTACATAAGGCTTCTCTTAGAATTT
>Ga0224501_10000366_pt1 | contig 38378 bp, 33 predicted proteins | sample SF_Oct11_sed_USG_4_FD_169105 | JGI IMG/M metagenome (GOLD analysis project Ga0224501, IMG submission 169105) | Sediment microbial communities from San Francisco Bay, California, United States - SF_Oct11_sed_USGS_8_1 | ecosystem: Environmental > Aquatic > Marine > Sediment | place: USA... | reverse complement strand
TCACCCTTCTATGAAATGAGGTAGGGAAGAGCGTGAGTTTATTAGAGCGGCAGTTTGATGCGAATATCATCACGACCAACCTGGATGCCGTGGTCGGCTGGGCCAGGAAGTCGGCCCTGTGGCCGATGACGTTCGGACTTGCCTGCTGCGCCATCGAGATGATCGCCAGTGTTTCCTCACGCTATGACCTTGATCGTTTCGGCGCCGGCGTCTTTCGCGCTTCCCCCCGGCAATCGGATCTGATGATCGTCGCCGGGACGGTGTCGCGGAAAATGGCCCCGGTGGTTCGGCGCATTTATGATCAGATGCCCGAGCCTCGCTACGTGATCTCGATGGGCTCATGCGCGACCTCAGGCAACCACTACAACAGTTACGCAGTGGTGCAGGGAGTGGATCAAGTCGTGCCGGTCGACGTCTATGTGCCGGGCTGCCCGCCGCGTCCCGAAGCATTGCTGGACGGCCTGATGAAGTTGCAGGAAAAGATTCAACGCGAAAAAGTGTTTGTAAAATAAGCCCGCGAGACGAGCGGGAGTCGCATGACCTACGCGGTACCTCTCCACGCGTTTCCCGCAAGTCCCGCGATTCTCGCAGAGTGACATGATGCAGATGCTGGTTGAGACATTAAAAAAACAATTCCCGGACGGAGTACTGTCCGCCCACACCGATACCGAGCGGTCGGAACTGACCGTCCATGTTGCGGCATCGAAGATTCTGGATATCGCCCGCTACCTGCACGACGCTCCCGAAGCCTGTTTTGATCACATCACCGACATCTGTTCTGCGGATTATCCGGACAACCAGCAACGCTTTGAAGTGATCTATCAGCTGCTCTCGCTGCCTCATGGAAAGCGCATCCGATTGAAGACCCGACTGACGGAGGACAATCCGGCACTCGACTCGGTGACCAGTGTCTGGCGGGGCGCGGATTTTTTGGAGCGGGAAGTGTACGACATGATGGGGATTCGGTTTACCGGGCACCCCGACCTGCGCCGCATTCTCATGCCTGAAGACTATACGGAAGGATACCCCTTGCGGAAGGACTTCCCGACCGAAGGCAAGGGCTGGCGCGGTCAAATTGACTTTCTCCCGCGGCTCGACGAACCGCCCGTCGAGCAAACCGAAGGGGAGATTTCCGAAGACCAAAAGAGGCCGTTTTTATTAGATCCCGGTGCGCCGGGGAAACGACGCCGGGAAGAACTTCTGCTCAACATGGGGCCGCAACACCCCAGCACACATGGTGTCGTGCGAGTGGTGCTCGAATTGGACGGCGAACGAATCGTCAAGGCGACCCCGGATCTCGGGTATCTTCATCGCGGCGTCGAGAAGCTGGCCGAAGGCCTCGCCTACATGCAGATCATCCCCCATACCGATCGGCTGGACTATGTGTGCGCCATGGCCAACAACTACGCCTATGTGCGGGCGGTGGAAAAACTCCTCCGTATCACCGTGCCTGAACGGGCGGAATATATTCGGACGATCGTCGCGGAGATGCAGCGTATTCTCGGCCACCTGTTCTGGCTTGGCGCTCAAGCCTTGGATATCGGTGCGATGACGGTATTTTTCTGGACATTCCGCGAGCGGGAAACTCTGCTCGATATGTTCGAACAACTGTGCGGCGCACGGCTCACACTGAACTATTACCGCATCGGCGGCGTGGATAGTGACTTCACGCCGGAACTCGTCCAGCGGATCAAAACGTTCCTGGAGACCTTTCCGCAAAAGCTGGATGAGTACGACTCCTTGCTCATCTCCAATCGGATTTGGATCGGGCGAACCAAAAACATCGCGGTGATCTCGGGGGAAGATGCCATCAACTTCGGCCTCACCGGCCCGACATTGCGGGGTTCCGGCGTCGCATACGACGTTCGCAAATTGGAACCCTACGGGGCCTACCACAAGGTGGACTGGGAAGTGCCGGTCGGGAAGAACGGCGACACCTACGACCGCTATTGGATCCGCGTCGAGGAAATGCGCCAAAGTTCCAAGATTATCACGCAGTGTCTCGACCAGATGCCGCAGGGCCCGATTGTTGCCGACGAGCCGCAATATATTCCGCCGCCCAAGCAACAGATCATGCGCGACATGGAAAGCCTGATTCATCATTTCATCATCTTTACTCAGGGAATCAGGCCGCCGAAGGGGGAAACATACTGCGCCACCGAAGCTCCGAAGGGGGAATTGGGATTCTTCATTATCAGCGACGGAAGCCCCCGCCCCTATCGTTTAAAAATCCGGTCGCCCTCGTTCATTCATATGGGCGCCTTCGACCATATGGCACGAGGCTATTTGATTTCGGACATCATTACGATCTTCGGCACCTATGACGTGGTGATGGGAGAATGCGACCGCTAAGACGGTGTGGCGTTGTGAATTGTACGTTTTGCGTGTAGGCCTAAACTGAAAACTACACGCTGATACATGCGGATTTGACACCCAATGTTGAAAGACAAATACAAAGACGAAGTCGAGCAAATCCTGAATCGTTATCCGGTCAAGCGCTCGGCGTTGATCCCCCTGCTCTATGTCGCACAGCGGGACAAGGGATACGTGACGGAAGAGGCGATGACGGAGATCGCCGGCCTGCTCAAGCTGACGCCGCCGCAAGTCTACGAGACGATCACCTTTTACACCATGTTCAACCTGAAGCCGGTCGGGAAATTCCACATTCAGGTGTGTAAATCGCTGATGTGCGCGTTGGTGGGGTCTGATACGATCATCGGTTGGATCAAGGCGAAGCTAGGCATCGGCCCCGGTGAAACGACGGCCGACGGCCTCTTCACACTCAGCGCCGTGGAATGCTTGGCCTCCTGCGGCACCGCTCCGATGATGCAGATCAACGACGATTATTATGAACGGCTGACCGAAGAAAAACTGGATCGGATTTTGGCCGATCTGAAAACAACCGGCACATGCCGATTAAAAAGCGGCCCGTTTATGTGGCCCTTGCCGGTGGTGAACAGTAAGGAGTGAAGAGTGAGGGGAATCCCATCGGGCACGGAGCATTTTCAGTAACTCCTTACCCCTTACCCTTTACCCTCACGAATTGGAGTGAGATGCCGCAACACGAATTGGTCTTACTGAAAAACATGTCCCGGCCGGGATACACCGGATCGCTGGCCGACTATGAGCAGACCGGCGGGTATCAGACCCTCCGCAAGACGTTCGGCAAAGTTCCCCCGGCGGATGTCACGGCCGTCGTCCGCAAATCCGGGCTGCGAGGTCGTGGCGGTGCCGGGTTCCCGACCGGCGTCAAATGGGGCTTTCTCCCCAAAGATTACCAAGGTCCCCGCTATCTCTGCTGCAACGCCGACGAAAGCGAACCGGGCACGTTTAAAGATCGCCAACTGATGGAGCGAGACCCTCATCAGATGCTGGAGGGCATCTTGCTCGCCTGTTACGCGATCGGCGCGGAATCCGCCTACATTTATATCCGTGGTGAACTGGTGTTGTGTGCGCAGATTCTGGAGCGAGCGATCGACGAAGCACGGGCGGCGGGATACATCGGCAAGAACATTTTGGGCACAGGCATCGACATCGATGTCTGGGTACATCGCGGCGCCGGCGCATACATCTGCGGTGAAGAAACGGCCCTATTGGAGTCGCTGGAAGGCAAACGCGGTCTCCCGCGCGTCAAACCACCGTTCCCTGCCACGCACGGCCTCTACAATAAACCCACGGTGGTGAACAACGTCGAAACCCTGGCGAATCTCCCGCATATTCTCAGCCGCGGCCCCGAGTGGTTTGCCGCCATCGGCTCACCGCCGAAAAGCACGGGCACCAGAGTGTTTTGTGTCAGCGGACATGTGAAACGCCCGGGCAACTATGAAGTACCCATGGGTATCACCGTGCGCGAGCTGGTCTATGAACATGCGGGCGGCATGCGTTCGGACAAGCCGATCAAGGCCTTCATTCCCGGCGGCGCTTCCGCGCCCTTTCTGACTCCGGCACATCTCGATGTGAAGCTGGATTTTGAGTCGGTCGCGGCGGCGGGATCAATGCTGGGATCCGGCGGCGTGACCGTCATGGAAGAGGGCACCAGCATGGTGTGGGCGGCGCTCCGGCTCATGGAATTTTTCTATCACGAGTCTTGCGGGAAATGCAGTCCCTGCCGGGAAGGCAGCTCTTGGCTCGTCCAAGTGATGCGCCGGATTGTCGCAAAACGAGGCCGGATGGAAGACCTTGAAACCTTGTCGGATCTATGCAAAAACATCGCCGGACGGACCGTTTGCGCCTTCGGCGACGCGGAAGTCGCTCCGATCCAAGGCACCTTGAAATATTGGCGGGATGAATACGTGTCGTTGATTCGCGAAGCGGAAGCGGCGAACCTGATCATGCCCGAGGCAGCAGGAACGAACAGCGAGGTCGCCAGTCATTAGTCGTCGGCAAGAGAAGGACTGCTTCTCATGTCTCATCGGCCAATGACGAGCGGCCGTGGACCTGACAGTAAACGAAGAACGAAAGATTATGCCTGACACAACGACACCGACAGTCCGATTGACCATCGACGGCATGACCGTCAACGTCCCGAAAGGGACGTTGGTGATCGAGGCAGCGCGTCGCGTCGGCGTCATGATTCCCCATTTCTGTTACCACCCCAAGCTCAAGCCTGACGCCAATTGCCGCATGTGCCTGGTGGAAGTCGAAAAGATGCCGAAACTCCAAACGGCGTGCAGCACTCCGGCGGAAGAAGGGATGAACGTTCGGACGGCCACCACCGTCGTCAACGACGCCCATAAATCGGTCCTCGAATTTATTTTGGCCAACCATCCGCTCGATTGCCCGGTCTGCGACCAGGGAGGAAAGTGCGACCTCCAGGACTTTTCCCATCAATACACACCGACAACCAGTCGATTTGCGGAAACCAAGCGCATTTTCCAAAAGGAGTATTTCAGTCCGCTCATCGAGACACAGATGAATCGGTGCGTACAATGCCTGCGATGCGTTCGTTACTGCGATGAGGTGATGGACGTCAAAGCCTTGGCCCCGACGGGCCGCGGCACCATGACCGAGATCAAGCACTTCGGAGCACTTCCCCTCGATTGCGAGTTTTGCGGCGGCTGTGTCCAGATTTGCCCGGTCGGCGCCATTACCAGTCGACTTTCGATGTACCAATACCGCCCCTGGATGCTCAAGCGAGTCGACACGATCTGCGGGTACTGCGGAGACGGTTGCCAAATCACCGTCCAAACGAAAGGCCAGGAGCTCATCGAAGTGAATTCATCGCATGGAGCGGGACGCAACAACGGCGATCTCTGCGCCCGGGGGTTTTTCGGATTTCATGCGGCCGACCATCCCGAGCGGCTCACCCACCCGCTTATTCGCCGTAACGGTACGCTCGTGCAAGCCACATGGGAAGAAGCTCTGGAATTTGTGGCGGAGCAAGCCGGGACAATCAAGGCCGCCCACGGCGGACAAAGCTTCGGCGGGTTGATTTCCGGTCGATGTACCAATGAGGAACTGTATCTCTTTCAAAAGTTCATGCGCTTGACCATCGGCACCAACGACATCGACAGCAGTGCGCGCTACGGCCACATCAACGGTGTGCAGGCCATGAAGCGAGTCCAAGGCACCCACCGCTGGACGGTCAGTTATGACGATATCGTTGCGGCGGACGTCCTGTTGTTGGTCGGAACGAACATCACGGAAACCAGCCCCATCACCGGCCTCAAAGTCAAAGAAGCGGTGAAGAAACGGCAGGCGTCCCTGATTACCATTGAATCGTTGGAACCCTCCATCGAGCACACCAGCAACATTGCCAATCTGTCGCTTCATCACTTCTGTGTACCGAATCGGTTGATGCGAACGGCCGTACTCGGTCTCTTGAAGGCCTTGGTCGACGAACAGCTGGTACAGCCGGATCTGATGCGGCAACAACCGGCCTATGTACAGGCCGTCACAGAGGCGTTGCAGCGAATCTCCTGGCAAGATTTTCAGAAAGCCACCGGCCACGACACCGCCGCGTTCACCGAGGCAGCCAAGGTATTGGCGAACGGTCGACGCGTAGTCGTACTGACGGGACAGGGCCTGTTACGAAGTGTGGGAGGCTACAGTGGCTCGCTCAACCTGCTCGATTTGCTTCTGCTCATCGGGAAACTCGATCAACCCGGCAGCGGATTCGCGCCGCTCGCCGAGGAAAATAACGACCAGGGTGCGGTCGAAATGGGCGCGGTGGCGGAATTCTTGCCGGGCACATACGATATCGCAGACCGTACGGAACGGGATCGGATCTCGTCCGTCTGGGGAAATGAGCCGCCCCCCCACGGCGGCGCTTCTCTGATTGAAATGCTGGACCGGGCGGGAGCCGGGATTCTCAAAGCGCTCTTCGTCGTCGGCGAAAATCCCGTGGGGAGTCTTCCCGCGCACGTCCGTACGAAAGAATCATTGCAACGACTCGATCTCTTGGTATGTCAGGAACTGTTTTTGACGGAAACCGCCTCTCTTGCCCATGTCGTGTTCCCTGCGGCGTCTTCAATGGAAAAGGCCGGATCATTTACCAACACAGAAGGACATGTCCAGGCCGTTCGACCGGTCGTTGAACCGGTAGGAGAAAGCCGTACGGACTGGGAAATTTTCGCTGCCTTGTCCTTCCTCATGGGAACACCGATGGACTATGCCGACAGCCGGGACATCCTCAAGGAAATCAGAAGTCTGGTTCCAGGTTATGGCGCATTCGGTCCGGCACCGATGCCTCCACCAGTCGACCGCGCGGTCGTCGACCGCTACCTGGCCGGAGACTACGCGCACGACCTCGGCAACCGGTATACACTCGATGTTCAGGAAAGCCGACCTGACGGGACCGTGCAAGTAGAATTGGTGCAGAGCCTGTTCCATTCCGGGAAACTCTCCACTCGGGCGAAGGGCCTGATGCAGGTGGAAGGAACCGGCATATTGAGAATCAACCCGAGCGATGCCGCTCGGTTCATGCTGAAAGACGGAGATCATGTGCGCCTGTCCAACTCGCGCGGGGAGATCACCACGACGGTGAAAATCTTAGGCCGAATTCCCCAAGGATGGGCGTGGTTCCCCGATCACTTCGGACAATCAGCCATGCGTTTGTTTGATTGCGTCATCGATCCTGTCACCCACACGCCATCCATACGGACGACGTCCGTATCGGTGATGAAGGTGGCATAAAGAGCACACTATCGACGTACACCGTTATCCAGGAGTTGTATCGTGACTGAAATCGGGTTCCGCCTCACACTCACTTTCATCCAAATCGGTGTGATCGTGGGTATCGTCATCGTGACGGTACTCCTCCTCACGCTTGCCGAACGGAAGGTATTGGGTTGGATGCAAGACCGCATGGGGCCGATGGAAGTCGGTCCCTATGGCACACTCCAACCGCTTGCCGACGCGCTCAAGTTGTTCTTCAAGGAGGACATCGTTCCGGCCGGTGCCAACAAGTTTCTCTTTACGGCGGCACCGTTACTGGCGCTGATTCCTGCGTTCATCGGGTTTGCCGTCATTCCGTGGGGACCCGACCTGACCTTCGATTTCGACGGCGTCACCCTGAAACCGTTCGTCATCAGCGATATCAATATCGGCATCCTGTATATTTTGGCGTTTGCCTCCATCGGCGCATACGGCATTATTCTCGGTGGATGGGCCTCCAACAGCAAATACTCTCTGCTGGGAGGGCTGCGATCCGCCGCGCAAATCATCAGTTACGAGTTGAATATCGGACTGGCCATTGTCGGAGTATTGATCCTGGGCGGCTCCCTGAGCCTGGTTCAAATTACCAACGCCCAGTCAGGGTGGTTTTGGAATTGGTATGCCTTTTCGTTCCCGGCTCCCCAGATTTTCGCCCTCGTCGTCTATGTGATTTCAGCAGTGGCGGAAACCAACCGTGTCCCGTTTGACTTGCCGGAAGCGGAAAGCGAGCTCGTCGCCGGATTCTTTACGGAGTACAGCGGCTTGCGGTTTGCGTTTTTCTTCCTCGCCGAATACGCCAATATGGTGCTGGTATCGTGTGTGGCATCGGCAATGTTTCTCGGAGGCTGGAACGCACCATACCCAGGCACGATTCTCGAGTTCATGGGCCTGCCGTCCTTGGCCTGGATTGAAAACACCATGTGGTTTGCGTTCAAGACCTACTCGTTCCTGTTTCTCTTTTTCTGGCTGCGGGCCACACTTCCGCGTCTTCGCTATGACCAGTTGATGCGGTTCGGATGGAAGGTGATGTTACCCATCGCCCTGGCGAACATCGTGATCACCTCGATCGCGGTGTACCTCTTTCCCAATGGTTGAGCGCAGATATGCAATCGTTCACTGAGTGGTTCAAAACCATCACGCTCTATGAAATCCTTGTGGGGATGAAGGCGACGCTTGGGCACTTGCTCAATTACAAGCCGGTGACGCTCCAGTATCCGCATGAAAAGCGTACGCTGCCGGACAACTATCGCGGTATGCTCGCGCTGCTGCGCTACGACGACGGCACGGAAAAATGCGTCGGCTGCGACCTCTGCGAAGCCGCCTGTCCCTCGCGCGTCATCCGCGTGGTCAGCGCCGAAGTGCCGGGCGAGCCGACCAAACGTTACTCCAAAGAATATTACATGGACATGACCCGCTGCCTGTTCTGCGGAATGTGTGTGGACGCCTGTCCCGTCGACGCATTGGGTATGACCCGAGAATTTGAATGGGCGGTGTACGACAAACGACAGCTTCACTTGAACAAACAGCAACTGCTGGCGATCGGCGACCGGTCCTTTCCCATCCGCGAAAAGCGTTTGGAACTCCAGCACCAGAATACGGCATTTTTCAACGTGGCATTTAAGCACGTGCCGCAAAAGCCGAATTGACCGGCGCCCCCCTCTCGCTCAGGACACATCGAGAGGGAGGCCTAAACGGCAAGCCGGCCGGCGTCGGCCTCTGCCGAAGATATAAGAGGAGACCGCACTCGTGTCGCAGGTGTTTTTCGGATATTTTGCCGTGGTGATCGCGAGCACTTCCGTCCTGGTGGTGGCGCTGAGAAACCCCGTCTATAGCGCCTTATCCCTCTTGATCATGTTTTTCCATGTGGCGGGGCTCTACGTCACACTTCATGCGGAATTTCTTGCCGCCGTCCAAATTATTGTCTATGCCGGAGCCATTTTGGTCCTCTACCTCTTCGTCGTGATGCTGCTGAACATCAAACAGGACGATCGGTATCACGGCCAATGGCGAATCGCGACATTCGTCTGTGCCCCGTTGCTGTTGGAACTCCTTGTCCTTCTGGCCAGCGGCAGAGTAGCCCAGTCGAACGGGCTGCCTGTCGAAGCCGTAAAAACAGCGGACAATACCATGGCGATCGGCACGACGCTCTTTTCGACGTATCTGTTTCCCTTCGAGGTCGCCTCGTTGATTCTTTTGGTCGCAATGATCGGCGCCATTATCCTGGCAAAAAAAGATCCGGTGAACAGTGAAGGGTGATCAGTGAAGGACGCAATCATAACATCTCTTCAGCGCACGCTCGTCACTCATCACTCGTCACACGTCACGAGGCAACGATGACGGTCCCTATCTCCTATTACTTAATCCTGAGCGCCATCGTGTTTTTGACCGGTGTCGTGGGCGTACTGATCCGCCGCAACATCATCGCCATTCTGCTGTCGGTCGAGCTGATGCTGAATGCGACCAACATTAACTTCGTCGCGTTTTCCGAATATCTGCAAGACTTGGGAGGGCAAGTGTTTGTCTTTTTCGCCCTGACCGTCGCGGCCGCCGAAGTTGCCGTCGGGCTGGCGATTATCATCGCCCTGCACCGATCAAGAGACACGATCAATATCGAGGAGTTCAACCTGTTGAAATGGTAGCTCGAAGCACAATGCTCGCAGTTGAATGTTCACTGATCACTGATGGGAACGTGGTTCGAGACCTTCATGTAACATTCGACATGTACCAGTGAACATGTAAGCCGAAATCATGCCGTACGTACTCATCCCACTCTTGCCCCTGCTGTCCTTCCTCATCCTCGGCCTCGGCGGCCGCTGGATCAAGGACAAGGCACATTTGATCGCTGTGCCGGCCGTCGTCGTATCGTGCCTCTTATCCGTCATGGCATTCATCGAGGTGGCGGGAGGACATCATACGACGACTCCGCTGTATACCTGGATGACATCCGGCAACCTTGACGTGCATATCGGTCTGTATATCGACCGGCTGACCGCCGTCATGCTTCTCCTGGTGACGATCGTCAGCTCGCTCGTCCATGTCTACACCATCGGGTACATGCACGGCGAACCGGGCTATGCCCGCTTCTTCAGCTACATCGCGCTGTTTACCTTCTCAATGTTGATGTTGGTATTGGCCGATAATCTTCTTCAACTTTTCATCTTTTGGGAGGCGGTCGGACTCTGCTCCTACCTCTTGATCGGACATTGGTATGAACGCTCGTCGGCCTGTGCGGCCGCTACCAAGGCCTTCCTCGTCAATCGAGTCGGTGATTTCGGGTTCATCCTTGGCTTGTTGCTGGTCTGGGTCAGCTTCGGTTCGCTGAACTATCACGAAGTATTCGCCGCCGCACAAGAGCACCTCGGTGAAACACTCAATCTGCTGGCTCCCTTCGGAGGGATCTGGGAGGTGTCGCTCTTTACGCTCATCTGCCTGCTGCTCTTTACCGGAGCGATCGGCAAATCGGCGCAAGTCCCGCTGCACGTTTGGTTGCCGGATGCGATGGAAGGCCCGACTCCCATTTCGGCTCTGATCCATGCCGCCACGATGGTCACTGCCGGCGTCTTTATGGTAGCCCGGCTGTCGCCGCTCTACAATCTCTCCCCCGCCGCGATGGATGTGGTGGCCGTGGTCGGAGCCGTGACGATGGTCTTCGGCGCGACCATCGCCTTGACGCAAACGGATATCAAACGCGTGGTGGCCTACTCGACGGTCAGCCAATTGGGGTATATGGTCATGGCCTGCGGACTCGGCGCCTATGCCTCCGGCATGTACCATTTGCTCACGCACGGAGCCTTTAAAGCCTTGCTGTTTCTGGGGTGCGGCTCCGTCATCATCGCGCTGCACCATGAGCAAGACATGCGACACATGGGCGGGTTGAAGGACAAGCTGCCGATTACCTATTGGACATTCCTCATCGGCTCACTGGCATTGGCCGGGTTCCCGATGACCGCAGGGTTCTTCAGTAAAGATGACTTGCTGATCTCCGCCTGGTCGGCCGGACCACTCGGGCAAATATTGACGATCCTGGGACTCATCACGGCGCTTATGACGGCGTTCTACAGTTTCCGGCTGGTCTTTGTGGTCTTCTGGGGCACTCCGCATGACGACTCACACCACGCGGATCACATTCATGAACCGGGATACACGATCACAGTCCCGCTGATTATTCTCTCGGCATTCAGTATCTTGGCCGGGTACTTCGGCATTCCGTCGTTCTTGGAGCCGGTGTTTGCCGCCGACGGAGGCCATGGAGGAGAACACGGTGCGGCAGGGCTCGGTATCATGATCACGGCGACAGTGATGGGGCTGGCGGGCATCGCCGCAGCCTATTATGTCTATGTGCTCAATCCACACCTGCCCGATCACTGTGCGACACAGTGGAAGAGCCTGTACCAAGGCTCGTTGAACAAATGGTATGTGGACGAAGCCTACGATCGCTTGTTCGTACGATCGTCGTTTACAGCGGCCTCGGAATTATGGAAGCGGGTCGATGTCGCAATCATTGACGGAGCCGTCAACGGCATTGCGAAAGCCGTGGGCCAGGGCGGATGGCTCCTCCGCCTCATCCAGAGCGGCCAAACCCAACATTATGCCTTGGCCATGGCGGCCGGCATCGTCGTCATGGTGACCATGCTCCTCTTGCTGTGAAGGCCGACGTGCCAAATAATGATTGACGTGTAACACATGACACATTCATTTCCATGGCTGACCGTACTGATCGTTCTTCCGCTGGCGGGAGCCCTCGCGCTGTGTTTCGTGAAGGATGCCGCCGCCAGAATGGTCGCACTCGGCGTGACGGTGGCCGATCTGCTGATTTCACTGCCCCTCTGGTGGCTGTTCGACGCGACATCGAGCCAGATGCAATTCATGGAACAGGCCGTGTGGATCGCAACCCCGCCGATTCATTACAAGCTCGGACTCGACGGCATCAGCCTGCCGCTGATCATCATGACGACCGTTCTGATGCCCCTCTGCGTCTTGATTTCCTGGCGTTCGATCGAAACCAAAATTCGGAGTTTCATGGCGATGCTGCTCATTATGGAAGGCGCCATGATCGGAGTATTTGCCGCGCTCGACTTCGTGCTGTTTTATGTGTTCTGGGAGGCCATGCTCATCCCCATGTACCTCCTCATCGGAGTCTGGGGTGGTCCCAATCGCGTGTATGCCGCGGTGAAGTTCTTTCTCTACACTCTGGCAGGCAGCGTGCTGCTTCTGGTCGCCATTCTTGTCTTGTACTTCCAGGGAGGCCATACCTTCGACGTTCTGCTCTTAAGCAGCGGCACCTATACAACATCGTTGCAAGTCTTACTCTTTCTGGCTCTCTTCGCCGCCTTTGCCGTCAAGGTTCCGATGTTCCCGTTCCATACCTGGCTGCCTGACGCCCACGTTGAAGCTCCGACGGCCGGCAGCGTCATCCTTGCGAGCGTCTTGCTGAAGATGGGAACCTACGGGTTCTTGCGCTTCAGCCTGCCGATGCTTCCTGATGCCTCGAAGCTCTTCGCGCCGCTCATGATCACGTTGTCGATCATCGCGATTATCTACGGCGCCTACATGGCGTTGGCACAGGCAGACCTTAAAAAACTCATCGCCTATTCCAGCGTCAGCCATATGGGATTCGTCACGTTGGGACTGTTTACCTTTAACATTCAGGGCATCGAAGGCGCCGTGATGCAGATGGTGAACCATGGCATCACTACGGGCGGGCTCTTTCTCTGTGTCGGGGTCATTTATGAACGGACACACAGCCGGCAAATCGCCGATAATATCGGCCTCACAAAGCCGATGCCGCGCTATGCGATCTTTCTGGTCATCTTTGCCCTGTCCTCACTCGGACTGCCCGGCACCAACAGTTTTGTCGGTGAATTCCTGGTTCTTGCCGGTACGTTTCTCTCGAACAAGCTTGCGGCGGCCCTTGCCTCATTGGGCATTATCCTCGCAGCTGCGTACATCCTCTGGATGATTCAGCGTGTGGCGTTCGGGGTTCCCTCTCCGACCTACCTACCGAAGTTGCGCGATGTCACGAACCGAGAGATGGTCACGTTGATTCCCCTTGTCGTGCTGGTGTTTTGGATCGGGGTGTTTCCCAATCCTCTGTTGACTCGCATGCATCCGAGCGTCAATCACGTCCTCACACGAGCGTTTCCTCCGCCCCCGGCTCCGGTCATGACGCTTGACGAACCGGACGTGCTGGTGGTGCCGGCGGCGGAAGAGTCTCCCCTACCCGAGGAGGCGGACCAGCCATGACCTTTTCACCAGGCGATGTCCTCCTTGTTTTACCGGAGCTCTTCGTGATCGCAGCCGCCTGCCTCGTGCTGGTCCTTGAGCCGATACTTGTCCCGCAACAACGAGACGGGCTCGCATGGCTCAGCCTTGGCACATTGGTCGTGTGTATGGGGGTCGTGGCCTCACAAATCGGCAGTAAGACAGAGGCATTCGGGGGACTTGTCATCATCGATGACTACGCATGTTTTTGGAAACTGTTGCTCTGTTTTGTCTCCGCTCTCACGGTCCTTCTCTCATACGCGTACTTGAAAGAGGAGCGCCTGCAAATCGGCGAGTATTACGGGTTCGTCCTCCTCGCCCTCGCTGGCATGATGGTGATGGTGTCGGCGGCGGATCTGTTGACGATCTACCTGGGGACGGAGTTGATGTCCCTGTCCCTCTATGTGATGGCAGGGCTGAAGCGGACAGAACCTCGCTCGCTGGAAGCCTCGGCAAAATATTTTGTGCTGGGGGCCTTCTCATCCGGCATTCTCCTCTACGGCATCTCTCTGCTCTACGGCGCAACAGGCAGCACCAGGCTTCCGGCTATTGCCTCCGCCATCGGCAGCCAGAGTCTGGATAATCCCTTGCTGCTCGCGGCCACAATTTTGATTGCAGCCGGATTCGGGTTCAAACTCGCCGTCGTGCCGTTCCACATGTGGACGCCTGATGTCTACCAGGGGGCACCGACTTCGGTCACGGCGTTTATGGCCGTCGCATCCAAAGCCGCCAGTTTCGGGGCATTTCTCCGGGTCTTCATTGAGGGCCTCGGCGGTCTCAAGACGGACTGGTCCGCTGTCTTTCTCCTCCTCTGTATCGCCACATTGGCACTGGGCAATATCGTGGCACTGGTCCAGACGAATATTAAACGGATGTTGGCCTATTCCAGCATTGCCCATGCCGGCTACGCGTTGATCGGCGTGGTGGCGGCCGGATGGTCGGGGAACTCAGCCGGCAGTCTGAACAGTGTGGCCAGCGTGCTTCTGTACATAGCCTTTTATGCGTTTATGACCTTCGGCGCGTTTGCCGTCGTTGCCCTGCTTCGGAAGGGTGGAATCGAGGGAGAAGAAATCGAAGACTTCACCGGTTTAGCCAAACGCCATCCGTTGGCTGCATTCCTCATGCTTGTCTTTATGGTATCCCTGGCAGGAATCCCTCCGACGGCCGGGTTTATGGGAAAATTTTATGTCTTTATGTCTGCCGTTGAAGCAGGACTGCCTTGGCTGGCGGTGATCGCACTCGTCTTTGCCGTCGTGTCCGCCTACTACTATCTTCGCCTCGTCATGGTCATGTACATGCGCGAGCCCGGGGAACTAACGGCGGATTCCCCACGTCTCGTCATGTCGCCGACGCTGTCCGTCGTTCTCACCTGCACAACAGCCGGCGTGGTCATTTTCGGCTTATACCCCGGTCCACTCGTCAATCTAGCCACACTCGCCGTACAAGCCCTGAAATAGGTGATTGCAGCAAGATTGAGATGCGAATACCCGTATCTCATGTTAGGCTGACATCATGCGAGTCCTCAGAAACGTCATCCGGTCCCTGAAAGATATCTTCCACGCTTTTTTACGGCATGGATGCGCCAGTCTCGCCGCATCACTCGCATTTTTTTCGTTGCTGTCGCTCTTCCCGCTCGTCTTTCTGCTGCTCTACGGGATCAGCTTCTTCGTCGGCCAAGACATTATCGGAGAACAGTTCCTCCTGAGTTTCCTCAAAGGCTTCTTGCCGTCCTTAGGCGAGCGATTGGGCGACGAATTGCACCGAGTCAGCGCACTGCACAGCGTACGGTGGGCGGTATTCCTCTCGTTTTTCTGGTTCGGCGGTCTCGTCTTTTATGAATTGGATTACGCACTCAACGTCGTTTTTGAAAGCACCCGTCGCCGCCATCCGCTCATCTCGACCGGCATTTCAATCGCCTTGCTCGGCGCCACCGGGCTCCTTCTCATCATTGCGTATGTGGCGACGCAAACCATCGCTTTCTTGACGGGGTATGCTCCCAAAATCTGGGGCTTGGACCTCGTTGCCATCGCCGCATACGATTTTCACCTCACCTATTCCTTGCCGTTCGTGCTCGCCTTTTTGACCGTCAGTTTTCTCTATCGGTATGTGCCTCGCCGACCGCCCGGGTGGAAGGAGTCCATGGGGGGCGCGATCGCATTCGGGCTGCTCTGGGTCTCAGCGAAATTGTTGTTCGTCACCTATAGCAGCTATGCGACCGTCTACGTTCGGCTCTACGGATCCTTACTGGAAGTCGTCTTCTTATTGTTATGGGTGTACTATTCCGCAGGTCTGCTCCTACTCGGCGCGGTAATCGCCCATCACCTTCAACAACGGGCACACATCACTTCCCCGCCGGCATTGCCTGGATATCAATCACAACCCTAGCCCGCATTATTCATGAGCACTTCTGTTGCAATCGCCGATCCGCTGCTGCGACAAGCCTGTGGGCGGCGGGCTCGCCCCTCGCTCCCTCGACGTACTGCAACGAGTACGCCTCAGGACCTCAGGCCTCCGCGCGCCGCTCTCGCGACGCGGCTTGGCGATTTCGTCCCTCGACGATGCTCGGGGCCCTGAGCCTGTCGAACGGGCGACGAACTGTCATGAATAATGCGGGCTAGCCTCATCACAGTCGACCGTCGACATGCCGTATCGGCCGACCTGCCTCCGGGCGAGGAATGCCGGATCAAAGCACATGTGCCCTACCACTTCTGACCTTTTTCTGGCCTCACCGGCTCCTCTCAGGTAGGATTTCCCGGGGTCACAATACGAGTCGGTTCCCCTCCCCTATACCTGGGAAACAGGGGAGGACAATCGAACCTGTCATCCCGCAAAACTATGGACTACATGTCGTTAACCACCGACAACTTAACACTGGTGGGTTTTATCGGAGGCATGATCGTGATGACCCTCACGATCATGGACTACCTGATCAAGTTTCACGACCGGTTCAAGGAAGGGAAAGAAGCCCAACCGGAAAAACCCGACCGACCACGCAAACGGCGCGAAGAACCCAAGCCCGAGGTCTCCGTCTCCATGCCCAAAGTAAAGAGACCGGACTGGAGATTTCGTCCCGCACTCCCGTTCTTGTTATACCGAGAACTTCTCATCATCATTCCGGCCGGCGTCCTCCTGAATTACCTGGGTCTCATGCTGAGCCTTCGGTTTCACAGTATCCTCTACTTGGATATGACCGGGACCGCAATGGTCGCCTTTCTCCTGGGCCCTTGGTGGGGAGCGGTCACCGCGCTTCTCTCAAGCTCGCTCGTCAACTGGCTGGCCTATCCCGGCGAAGGCGCCGAGGCCGCAATATTTCCCTGGGTGCTCGTGAATATGACCGGGGGATTCCTGTGGGGCATGCTGGCCCACCAGACTCGATTCCGAAAATATTTGCGCACCGCGCATACCTCGTCGATGAGCCATATTTGGTTCCTGTCCATGTTCGGGGTGCTCGGCGCAGCGATCATGAGTCTCCCAGGTTCTGCGCTTCAGATGGCATTGGGCCAACACCAGGCACTCGCGCTCGACCAGGAACTTAGAAGTATCCTTGAGCAAACCATGACGCATTGGGAAGCCGGGATGGAACATTCTCTCAATCCCTTCCTTGGCGCAGCCTGGGCATCGACCGTCGTCAGCGGAACCCTTTCGGTTCTTGAACACTTCTTCCGTTACCTCCCGGACAAAACCGTCAGCGTCGCCATCGCAATGATTGTCGTGAAGTATGGATTCCCTCTCTTTGAAGAAGAACTGATCCATGGCGGGCCGACTAAAGACTATCGACAGGACAACCATACGTCTCCGCTTCTCCTGGGAATTCTGTATACCCCGGTCTACCTTGCGTTTATGACCGTCGATCTCTATGAATTCGTCGATAACTGGATCTTATGGAGCAGCCCCTGGGTCCTGATCGTCGCAGGCTATGTCTACTTGAAATATTTCGGCCCGACCGACGACGACGCATTTGACGCAGCGATGTTACGAGCAGCCCGTTATAGCCTGGCGTTGAAACCGTTGGAGCGGGAACCCGCACACAACTTTTGCCGACGATTGACCCTGGCAATTCTGATTGCCAGTGCCGCCTTTGTCATCTGCCTCCCTCTGGTACTCAGAAACTTTTCTGATGTCGCCCTGAATTTTCTCTGCGTCGTATACGGATTCCTTCTGGCCGTCCATGTCGTCCATGTCGCCATCGCACAGAATATCTCCGCGGCCAGGGCTGATGAGTAGACCATCATTCGTGAAACGTGAAAGGCCACACGAAAGGCCGTCACTTCGTTTCACATCTTACCTTTCACGCTGACCCTCCCCGCAGCTGCAGAAAGCGCACAATGGCCGAATGGGTTACCAGGCCGACAATCCGCCCATCCTGCATCACCACGAGTCGATCCCATCCTCCTCTCCCCATCTGCTCCACCGCATCGATAATAGGAACATCGCTCTCGACGACCAACGTCGATGATGCCGGACGCATGACATGGACAACCTGTCGCCACGGCCAGAGAGACGGCGGTACCGGTTGGATGTCCGCCACCGTAACCAATCCCTCAAGACGACCGGCTTCCACAACGGGAAAGCCGCCGTACCCAAACGGTTGGAAATAGCGACTGACCGCTTCATCCAATGTGCAGATCGGAGGCAACGAGACGACGGGTCGTACCATGAGATCGCGGACCCGCACGGTTGCCAGCCTGTGACGCAACGTGGCTTGACGGCGGCTTGTCATCGCCGCAGCGGAAAGAAACATCGAGATGAACATGATCCAACTGCCGTTGGATGCCATAGAGTCCGGCAATTCGCCGATCAACGACCCGACCAGCATGGCCAATCCCACCAGTCCTAACACGACCCCGAATCCAAGGCCGACAACGGCCGCCTGCTTCGTGGCTCGAAAAAAGTCCTTGCCCCATGCCCACAGTCCTGCACGCAGTACCCGTCCTCCATCCAACGGAAACCCGGGGATCAAGTTGAAGAGTCCCAACTGCACGTTCACCATCCCCAGTAACGTACTGAGAATCACAAGCCCTTCCCCCCCTGACTCTTCCTGCACCGACTCCACGAAGAACGCAAACGCCAACGCAATCCCGCCGAGACCAAAACTGACAGCCGGCCCGGCAATCGCAATAAGAAATTCCGCTCGAGGTGACGGCGCTTCTTTCCGCATATGTGCGACTCCGCCGAAGATAAACAGCGTGATTCGATCGATCGGAATGTGATACCGCAACGCCACGTACGAATGGCCGAGCTCATGCAACAGCACGGAGCCAAACAAAAGGGCCGCAGCAACAGCCCCCATGACCCAATAACGAGCAGGAGACAAACCCGACACACTCTCGGGCAAGTATCCGGTCGCCAGGGTCCAACTCACGAGAAGAAACACGAGGAACCATGACGCGTGGATGTGAATGGGAATCCCTAACGCATGTCCCACCTGCCAAGACGGCAACGGCCATTTCATACCTCCACCCTACCAACAGCCTGCATAGAGGGTCAATTTACAGTTTTTGTGATCACTATCCGGCCGGTGACAGAGTCGGAGATGACACCGCCCTGACGGATGAGCGGAGAATCGGCAAGAGCCTGTGACGAAACACGGCGATGTACGAATCCCGGTCCATGCCGAACGTTTCATTCCTGGCGACACGGATCGCGTATCATAAAAGACGCCGGAACCGACAAGCGGGAAAAGTCAGTAGTCATCGGCCATCGGGCAATGGTATCTTAGTATCCCCTGAACACATCCGACCACACAGGACCGATAACCAATGACTGACCTTCACGTCACCAAACTTCTGCATACCCGCATGCGGGTCAGCAATCTGGACGAAACCATTCAGTTCTATACCACGGTGTTCGGCCTTGAAGTTCTAGAGCGCAAGACCTCACCGCGGGGATCACAGCTGGCGTTTTTGAAAGTCCCAAACAGCGACGAGCTGATCGAGTTGACCTGTTTTCCCCCCAGCGGACCGGTGAAGGTCCAGGAGGACCTGATACACCTCGCCTTTCAAGTAGACAGCCTCGACCATACGATCGCCGCACTCAATGCCAAGGGGGTGAGAATTACGGACGGCCCGACCCAAACCTCCTCCGGCAGCCGTTTTATCTTCATCGACGCTCCAGACGGCTACGAGATCGAACTGATCGAACGACCGGCCGGAGTGAAGATCGTGTAAGGACAGTCACGCGTCATTCGTCAGCAGTCATGAGAGACTCTTGACCGGTCTCGGTTGACCCAGTATTCTCGCCGGCTAGAACACTCTAGCTTTTCACATGATTTCAACGGGAGTCTCAGCATGAAGAACGGGGTTTTTCGCGGACACGGACTCGGCAACGACTATATCGTCATGGACCCCAAGGAACTGACGTTCAAACTCGCACCGACACGTATCAGACGTATCTGCGACCGCAACTGGGGATTAGGCAGCGACGGCATCCTCGCTCTGGTCCCGTCCAAGAAAGCCGATTTTGGCCTGAGGATTTTCAATCCGGACGGCAGCGAAGCGGAGAAATCTGGAAATGGACTTCGGATTTTCGCCCGATATCTGCATGCAACCGGCAAAACGAAGAAGAAACAGTTTACCGTCGAAACCAAAGGAGGCCTAGTCTCCATCACCTTGCATATCGATCGCCACGGCGACGCGAGTGAGGCCACAGTTGAAATGGGCCAGGCCACCTTCAAGCCGGCGGCCCTGCCTTGCACCCTTGACGTGCCGGAATTAATTCAACAACCGATCGACGCAGCAGGTCATGCCTTGACCTTTACCGGGGTGAGCGTCGGGAATCCGCATTGCGTCGTGTTCAAACCGGCAGGAGAATCCTGGTCGCGAGAGGATCTCTTAACTCTCGGCCCTACCCTTGAAACACATACCGTGTTTCCCAAACGCACGAACGTGCAACTTGCTGTCCCGACCGGACCGAAGGAGATCTTCATCCTCATCTGGGAACGGGGTGCCGGAGAAACGCAGGCATCGGGCTCATCGTCCTGTGCAGCTGCCAGTGCAGCCGTACGATTGGGACTGGTGAAGAGCCCTGTCACAGTCAAAATGCCGGGCGGCACGCTACGTATCGACGTCGGTCCGGACTTCCAACTCACGATGAAAGGACCGGTCGCCGAAGTGGCCAGAGGCGCTCTGAGCCCATCCTTTGTGAGGGGGCTGAAATAGCACGTGGCCGATCGTCAGGCATCAACTGGAAGAGAGATCACTCTTCAGGCTTTGGTGTGAGAGATTTGTTCTCCTCTCCCCGTTTCGGGTGAGAGGAGAACAAAACAACCTAACGGTACACTCTGAATAAATAGACCATCCGAATAGTCGAACTGATCCGCTGGTGCACCGTTCCCCCCTCACCCTCCCCTCTCCCTCCACAAAGGGAAAGATGACAAGAGTCGTACCGTCTGAAATTCCAAAGAACCAGAAATATAGGGCCTACCCTGGTATTCTTACGAATGATACATCACGGTTAACCAATGACGGACATTCTCCAATCCAAACTCGCCCACCTCCCGGACAAACCCGGCGTCTATTTGTTTAAAAACGACCAGGGAACCATCATCTACATCGGAAAAGCCGCGGTGTTAGCAGACCGCGTACGCTCATATTTTCAGAAAAGTGCCGATCACAGCCCGAAGACCACCCTTCTTGTCGGCCAGGTAACCGACATGGAAACCATGGTGACACGATCGGAGCTCGAAGCCCTGATCCTTGAAAGTAATCTGGTCAAACGCCACAAGCCACGGTTCAACATCGTCTTGCGGGACGACAAGCAATATCCCTATGTGCGATTGCCGATCAAGGATGATTTCCCGAGACTCTCCATCGTGCGCCGCGTACAAAAAGACGGTGCCCTCTACTACGGTCCCTATACCCCGGCCAATGCTTTGCGCGAGACCTTAAAACTCATCAAACACGTCTTCCCCCTTGCAACCTGCACCATCGATATCGACGGAACAGCTGATCGCGCTTGTCTTGAATTCGAAATCAAGCGGTGCATGGCGCCCTGCACCGGCCATCAGTCGAAGGAGGAGTACCATCAAATCGTAAAACACGTCCGTCACTTTCTGGAAGGCCGTGACCGTGAACTCCTGGAGGAGCTTCGCGCAAAAATGGAGCGTGCGGCTGAACATGAAGAATTTGAAGAGGCGGCCCGTCTTCGCGACCGCCTCTTCAAGGTCGAACGGATGCTCGAAAAACAGCGGATTACTCAGACATCGGCCGCCGATCAGGACGTGATCGGCCTTGCGCGGCAAGGTGCGGCGGTCGACCTGCAGATTCTTTTTGTGCGAGGCGGCTTGCTGATCGGCAGAAAGGATTTCTTCTGGCCCCATTCCGCAGATGCCTCAGACGACGAACTTGTCAGATCCGCAATCGAACAGTTTTACAACAAAGACGGACAACCCCCGAGAGAGGTACTCGTCCCGACGGACCTGGAGGATGCCCCTCTGATCGAGCAGTGGCTTTCCGACAAGCGCGGAGACACCGTTCGGGTATCGGCCCCGGAACGGGGCACCAAGCATCAGCTGGTGCTCTTGGCTGAAGAAAACGCCGTGGCGGCTGTCGCCGACCACCTCCGCGAGGAAGAGTTGGACCGGCAAGCCGGGGAAGAGCTGAAGCGACTATTGCGCTTGGATCGCCCTCCCAAAAGAATCGAGGGGTTCGATATTTCCAATACCCAGGGCCATCAATCCGTCGCCTCCATGGTAGTCTGGGAAAACGGGCAGATGAAAAAATCCGATTACCGACGGTTGAAAATCAGAACCGTCACCGGCGCCAATGACTTTGCCAGTATGAAAGAAGCCGTCATCCGGCGGTACGGAACGGCCGGAGAAGCATCAACCCAAGCAACCGATCACCTGCCTCGCCCGGACTTGATCCTCATCGACGGGGGAATCGGGCAATTGGCGGCCGCCATGGAGGGGCTCAAAGAAGCCGGGCAACCGGACTTACGGATCCTCGGACTAGCTAAAGCGCGAGGCGAAAAGGCTGAGCGTGTCTTCCTCGCGGGGAGGAAAAACCCCGTGATCCTCACACCCTCATCTCCCGCCACCCACCTGCTCCAACGTATCCGTGATGAAGCTCACCGATTTGCAATCACGTTTCACCGAAAACTTCGGGGACAAGCCTTGGTATCGTCGAAACTGGATCAGGTAATCGGTATCGGCAAGGTCAGACGCAATCAGCTCCTTGGCCGATTCGGTACGCTCGACAACATACAAGCAGCCGACGATGAGGCACTGCATGACGCAGGGCTCAGCTCAGAGACGATTGCCGATCTCCGGCGCACGCTCCGTGAATAGTGTCATGACCCATGCGTTCCCGCATATTTCGTTCGCGGTGAGCTCTTCGATGGACTCAGGGCAAACGGTCCGTGCACCGGATGAATGAAGCACGACACCAGCACAAGCCGGCTTGGCCAACACTCTGTCAGAAGAGAAAGCGGAAGCTGAACGCCCCGAGATGTATGACCGCATCGTAGGTTCCCTTGAGGACTGGATTGGGACTATCAACGATGGTGCGTGATTCGTAAAACCATTCCTGATAGGCCACATCCAGTCCGATCCCTTTCGGCCACAAGACCGACTCTCCACTGCAGGGGATCAGACCTAAAAACCGTCCTGAATCCCTACACAACAACCCGACCCCGAAAGACAACGTGTGCGCCGCTAAGGAAATAGTCGGCGGTCTGAACGTCCGATCTGGGATCGGGCTTTGCGTATGTGTATAGCCCGACCGAACAGCGACTTCCCACTGAGGCAACCATACCGGATTCAACCACTTATACTCGGTCCCGACCGCAATCACCGGAACATCCTTCCACTGTTGCGGCTGCGGAATCCTCCCCCCATTTGAGAGTCGGATGTCAAGGTCCCTATTTGCGCTCCATCCCACATACTCGACATCGAGTTCGACTTTCCACTCTCTTTCACGGGTTCGCACAGGCCAGACGGCTACCGCTCCGGTCACCATGTGCGGCAACACAAGGTCCGTAGAGGCCTCGGCAACCTTCGTTCCGTTGACCAGGAGCCCACCGTTCAAGGGAACGACCGCCCGGCTCCGATATACGAGTCCGAGAGACAGAATCGGCAAATCGTTCGCATTTTTCAGCGGGGAGTACAGTATACTGGCGGTAGCCCCCGCTCCGGTTCCCTTTCCGTTGAATTCAAGGGATGCGCCGGGTGGAAGACCGAAGGTTCCCGCACTTATCTGTTTTTGCTCCGCATGTCCCTCACCGAGGAAGCTGGCAAAGGTATAGATATCGGCACTGACGCCTATTGATAAGTCCTTACTGATGGCATAGGCAATCGTTGGCTTGATATCGATCAACGGAAGCGCTGCCGACGTCACAACCGTCTTGAAGGGACCATCGGTCGGATAGTGGGCATTTAAGCCGAAGGGTGACAGGAGCCCGACCCCAACCGTGACCGCTGACAGGGCAGGCGACCCAATAGATCCAAGATTGGCGCTGACGTAGAAATTACTCGGAGGGGGCCAGTTGATACTGCTATTGAAGTCACCCTGAGTCGCGGAGCCATTCAGCCCCTTGAACTCACTGAATCCTCCGAGCACAGTGGATCCGATTACACTTTGAACCCCTGGGACATGACTCAATCCTGCAGGGTTGTAGTGAATAGCCGAGGCATCGTCGGCCTCTGCAGCAAACGCATTCCCCTGTCCTGCCGCGCGTGCCCCTTGCGGCTGAAATCGAAAGGCTTGCGCAGATACATAGACCGGGCTCAGAAGACACAGCCATAGGGCAAGCACCACGACGACACTGCAATTACGCCATCCGGCCATCAGGCGGTCTGTCCTCTGATTCATGAGCCATTCGGCTGTGCCATTCTACTTTCAAGTGTATGTATATATGCGTCCTCCCCTCTCTGAAGCAAGAACGGACAGGAAGTATTTGCGAATGCCATCCGAATTCTTATGCTTCCATCTTGATTTATCGGAAGAGTTCCCACTATGGTACAGGAACGCTTATTGCCTCCTGGAGGTTATACTATGGCTCCTCCATCCCCAAAACGGCCTTTCCCACGGAACATCTTCACCAACTTGTCCAAGCTTGAATGCGAATACTTTCTTGAAGTTGCGCATTGCACCATGCACGCAGAGGATCCTGAAGATGTGCGTGAGGCATTGATGCTCTTTCAGAATTACTTTTCTTTCACGAAATCCTTAGGGGGACTCGTTCACCTTGGCAAGGATGGAGCATTTTCCGGATTCAACAATGTCATCAATGCCAGCTATCCCGATGAATGGCTGTACCGATACTGGAAAAACGGATTCGCGGATGTCGACCCGGTATTCAAATCAGCCTTACATGCTTCCGGGACCCAGCATTGGCAAGCGATTTATCAGCATCAACCCCTGCCTTCTGAAAAAGAACAAGCTTTTCTGGACGCAGCACATCAATTCGGCCTCTGCGACGGCATCACAACCGGTTCCGTTGACCACGCGTGCGGACTGGCCACCTTCTGTTCATTTGCCAGCGAACATGCGCTTGATGGAGGTCGGCTCCTCCCTCTCGTGGAATACTTTGGTTACTACATCCACATGGCCCTGCTGAGGGTAACGCCTCATTCCACTCCGAAGATGGATCGCTGTATCAATGAGCTATCCTCAAGAGAAGTCACGATCCTCAATTGGATGAAAAATGGAAAAACCAATTGGGAAATCGGGAAAATTCTTGGGGTCAGTGAGCGAACGATACGATTCCACATTGAAAGTATCTTTACCAAGCTAGAAGTCACGTCACGCTCTCAGGCCGTTGCAACGGCTATGGAACACGGTCTTCCTGCGCTTCATGGTTTACCGTCTACCGGTTAGCCCCCCTGCCTCGGCACAAAAACTGGCCCTGTGCGCGGATACAAGTTCCCATTTTACCAACACCATCCTGTCACATCTCCGACCGGGCTTGCCTGACTTTAACCCATAACGAGAGTATACCTATATTATTACCGGACATTTCAATGATCAGAGCAGTTCCTACTGCGAAGTGCCTACCAAACACCGAGCATCCACCAAATCCGTACATTCGTCGACCGGCGTGAGGTCGTGATGCGGATCCAAGTCCGACCTTTGTGGCAAAGAAGCCGCGCATGTTGTCGTCAGCCAGTCCAACATCGCAGGACGACAGATCGACGCCTGCGTACGAAATTCGTCCAGATCAAGCAAGCCTCCGATAGAGAGAACTTTAGCCGGTGGCAATGCAACAGGCTCTCCTATCGCCCGACATGGCCACCCCATCCGCTGTACGACACGCAACAGCTTGTGCTCCACAACCATGTAGGTATAGCGAACACCGTGAGCAACACACCATCGGTACATTCCCTTGAAAATCATTTTCATCAGGCGCGCAGAGAGACCTCGATCGGCAATGGCCGGATCGACTGCCAATCTCGTAATCTCGGCCGTATCAGGTTCTTTCCGGATACGATGTCTTCCCACCAGGCAAGCACTGAATTCACTCTCCATCATGAAAGGGACCGGGGCATGAGTCATCCTCACCAGCCCTAACAATCTTGCATCGCCGGAAAATACCCCGATCGACGTACTCCATGCATCATAGACATCTTCCTCCAGCCGATTAGATCGTTCAGGTACCCATTTTAAACGTTCTGCAAACACCCGGTGCCTCAAGTGATACGCCTGCCCCAATTCGTTCTCTTCTGTTAGCGTCTTGACGACAAACCCCTCCTCGCCGAACTCAATGAGCGTTTCCTCTCCTACTGCAATCCCTTCCATGACTACCTCCTTTTGGCAGTGGTCCATCTAGAGCCGGGTGTCTAATGATTCGGCTAAATGGTTCCATCCTGCCTGCCAGAGGGTCACCTGGCGGAACCGCCAGGTGACGGCGAGGGCCGCACACGCGTATGAATAAAGCTATCTATAGGACGCTTTAGAACTCGTAGAGTTGCCTAGGAGTAGACTATTAAATGGTGAGGATTTCGCTGATTCCCCTTGCGTCCTCACATTGCCTCATATCATCGGATCGAGAGAGGGGGAGGGAGGGGGGACACAGAGGTGACAAGAAAGAGAGAGAACTCTCTACCTATCAAGAAATTGCGAAGATCATGGCCCGTCCGATCATACTCGATACAGGACTGTGACCACCCTGCAGGAAAAGCCCTCTGCACAGCTCAGCCCGAAGTATCCTCACACTCAGACGAAGAACTGTTCGGAGAGGAAATCTTGATCACCGCCGTGCAATCTATTGAACAACGGATACACGGTCTGGTCCAAGACAGAACCCGTATAGAGCGTGATCTGCACGATAGCGTCCTGCAGTCACTGTACGCGATCGGCATCAATCTTGAGATTGCACGGAGCACGGAGCATCCTCATCCCCGAAACCCTCAGCGGAGCCAGGACCATCTCGTTGAGCAATTGCACCACGTCATCCAAGAGGTGCGCGGAATGATTACCTCGTTGGATTCCGGCATGATCGAAGATTTCGACCTGTCTGAAGAGTTGGTGTGCCTGCAAGAAACCTATCAACAATCCGGCCGCCTTCGCGTCGACTTGGACCTGCAACCCACAGCCGTGAAAGCCCTGAGCACAAAAGAGCGTTCGGAGCTGCTGAATATCACACGAGAAGCGCTCAGCAATTGCGCACGCCACGCCGAGGCGACACAGGTCACCGTTGCCATTCGTTCGAACGGCACAACGATGTGCGTCCGTATCACCGATGATGGGAAAGGATTCACACCGACGGAAAACAGCGGCCAAGGCTATGGACTGAGGAATATGCGCATACGTGCAAGAAAGCTGGGAGGAACACTGCAGGTCCGTTCCCTCCTCGGGCGAGGCACGGCAATTTCTGTTGATTTCGCATTACCATTGATCCCGACGAACGCATGAACCGTACACCAATCCGCATCGTCCTCGTCGATGACCATGAGATTGTTCGTGAAGGGCTACGCACATTTCTCGGTCGCGAAGAGGACTTGGCCATTGTCGGCGAAGCCGGAACGGCCGCTCAGGCATTGGAATTGGTTCAACACATGCACCCCCGCTTGGTTTTACTTGACTTGCAGCTCCCGGACACATCCGGAATGGACATATGCAGAAAACTCCTATCGGTCGTGCCGAAGCCTCGCATCCTCGTCTTGACCGGCCACTCCGAGGACGCGACCGTCATCGCCGCCCTACAGAGCGGGGCCCACGGCTACATCCTCAAAGACGTGAGAATGGATGAACTCTTGCGGGCAATCCACACCGTCGCCGGTGGACGCGGTTATCTTGACCCACGTATCACCCAAAAGACACTCAACTGGGTCACATCCAACTCTCTGCTGAGTGACCAGGCGCAAGGGCTTGGCAAACTGTCTCGGCAAGAACGTCTGATTATGCCTCTGCTGGCTGAAGGTAAAACAAACAAAGAAATCGCTGTTCAGCTGAACTTGAGCGATAAAACGATTAAGAACTATCTTTCGAACATTTTCACCAAGATTCAAGTGAAGCGGCGCTCCGAAGCCGTAGCGTGGTTTATCAATGAAAACCAGTCGACCGGCACATTCGGCGGTCAAAAAACACGGAATGATTCTTAACGACCGCCATCCATATATTCGTTCTAACCAGACATCTCATGGGAAATAACAACACAACGCTGAATCCAATTGGATTCAGCCTGAATCCATTGGATTCACTTGGGAGGTCTCTTACCTCTCCATTGGGGTAATCGGCACAAGGCTCTATGGTGCATATGGCACAACTATCAAGAAACACAGGAGAATTATTTCAATCCTAGGCAGGGAACATGGCCCTGACTGGCATAGCAATTGCTGATGCCATCTGTGTCACAAGCTGGGAGCAAGGCACGATATGGCCGGCATTCGAAGAGATACCTTGCGGTCGCCGACATGAATTGCGGACGGCAATATGTGAACACGTTTTCAAGAAGAGCGGAGGGCGCACACGTGAGAAAAGAAATAAGGAAGCTCAAAATTCTCGATGGATTTCGACACCCCCTCTCACCTGCTCCTCGCCCTCAATGGGGGAGGTATCCGCAACCGGTTCAAAAAGCGATTGCATCACATACACTTTATACGAAGGCAAGCAGGGCACATCCCGCCCCTACCCTCGTAGCCATGGAACAACAGTTGAGTGCGCTTTTGGAAGACCGGTCTCGAATCGGGCAAGACCTTCACGACTGCATTCTTCAATCACTGTATGCAATCATGTCGAACCTGCAGGTTCCCCTGATCGCCAACGCACACCACGCCACAAGTACCACACATTCTTCGGCAGACATTACCGGTCAAATCAACCAACTGATCGGCGAAATCAGGCAAATGATCACTGGAATTAATTCCGGCGTGATCAAGGACTCCTGCCTCAAAACCGACCTCGAGGCTCTTAAATCCATCTATGACGACATCGGCCATGTCCGAATCACCTTGGACCTTCAACGCACCGCGCTTGAAGTGTTGACTCGCGATGAAGAGCGAGAGCTTCTCAATATCATCAGGGAAGCCCTCTGCAACTGTGTTCGCCATGCGCAAGCCGATCATGCCGTCGTTTCTATCCGTCGGCGCGGATCGAAAATCCGTCTCCATATCAGTGACGACGGCAACGGATTTACTCCGAAAGACGGCCGGTCACGTGGCTATGGATTCGTCACGATCGAGTCCCGGGCGAAACGAATCGGTGGAGCTGTGCGCATTCAGTCCGAGAAAGGTCATGGCACGCAGATCAGCGTCGAATTCTCATTGGAACCCATGCTGACGCCCGTATGAAGCCGCGCATACGTATTCTTCTTCTTGACGATCACGACTTGGTCCGAAAGGGACTATGCTCTCTGATCTCAGCGGAACAGGATCTGGAGGTCGTAGCCGAATCCAGAACGACGGCGGAAGCCCTGGCACTCGTCGGCGAGACTCATCCGGATCTTGTTCTACTCGAGATGAACCTGCCTGACAGCTCCGGCATGGATGCCTGCAGGCGCCTCATTCAGGCGGCGCCGACAATTCGCATGTTGTTTCTCACAAGCCATGCGGAAGATACGATGGTATCCGCTGCAATACGAAGCGGCGCGCATGGCTACCTTCTAAAAGACGTCAAAACATCGGACCTCCTTCGTGCCATCCGCACGGTCGCGGGAGGACGTGGTTACCTCGATCCCCGTATCACTCAACATGCCTTCTCCTGGATCCGCACCATGGCATCCCCCGAGTCCCTTCCTCCCGGCATGCGTCGACTCTCCCCGCAAGAGCGCCTCATCTTGCCGCTGTTGGCGAAGGGCCAAACCAATAAACAGATCGCCGCAGAACTTTCTCTTAGCGAGAAAACCATCAAAAATTACCTCGCAAATATTTTCGACAAACTCGGAGTCAGCCGAAGAACCGAAGCCGTGGCCGTATTCATGCGGAACAAAGATCCGTACTTCCCCGCATAACTACCCCCCGTCATATCACTTGGCCTCCACAACCTTTTCTTCCCGACCTGCAGACGCCCAAAGTTTCCCTGTCCATCACAATCTCTCGACCACCCATTGCCCTCCGTAGAGCCTCACGGCCTTTTAGCCGTGGCTTCCTGCGAAGGCGGGTGAATTTCTCCCTAAATCCTGGTGCCAAACATACAAGAACATCCGAAGACCTCTAGGGAAAAGGGTCTGACTATCCACAAGGATCCTCTACTCTCTTCAAACATCGGACTATACCGCCATATTTTGCATAACGTTCCAAATTCCTACATATCCCCTTTCGACAAAGATCCCAATGACTCTGCTGTTCGTCATCATTAGGGTAGATTTTTGGGCCAAATGGCCCTATTCTTACCGATCCTCATGGCTAATAGCCCGATCAATTATCCTAAATCTGAAGACATGGCCACACCGCAAGAAATGACGCCGGGACGCACAAACAAGCACGGCGATACACACGGCGACACTGAACTCACCACACTCCACGCGCATATCGCAGAGCTGGAGCGGAAGTCGGCAAGCTTGCAATGGGCCAACAACGCAATTGCCGCGCTTGCCTCCGATACCGGACGCGTGACGGGGATCGAATTCCTCCGAACACTGACCCAACAGCTATCCGCCGTTTTACAAGTACGGTCCGTATTCATCACGGAATGGGTTCCCGGCCGAACTGATCGAGTCAAGACCGTAGCCGGATGGCATGATGACCGACCTGCCGATCCGGTCGAATATGATCTGGCCTGTACGCCCTGCAAGCAAGTGATGGAAGAGGGCGAAGCCTTCTTCCCCCACGGAACACGCCAGTTGTTTCCTCAGGATGAATACTTGGCCATACACCACATTGAGAGCTATATGGGGATGGCGCTCCTCGATGGAGCCGGCCGACCGACCGGCCACCTCTGGATCATGCATGACCACCCGTTCCTATTCGATCACACCCAAGGACAAAGGATCGTGAAAGTCTTCGCGGATCGCGCCGGCGTTGAATTAGAACGGGGGCGTGCGGAGATGGCCCTGCGAACACGCGAAGAACGCTTTCGTGCTCTGTACGACCACAACCCCTCCATGTATTTCACGCTCGCACCTGACGCCACCGTCGTCTCCGTCAACCAGCACGGCGCGGCACAGCTCGGATATAGACCGGAAGAACTACTTGGACGGTCGGTACTCACCATATTCGACCCGGTTGATCGACAAACCGTCTTCGACCAACTCGCACGATGTACGAAAAACCCCTTTCATACGTTGGAATGGGAAATCCAGAAGATCCGCAAGGACGGAACTCGCATGTGGGTTCACGAGCGAGCACGAGCCATCGTCGATTCGGATGAAACCGTCACCATCCTGATTGTCTGCGAGGATGTTACCGAACGCCGCAGAGCAAGCCAACTCCTCTCAACCATGATTCGCCAATCTCCCCTTCCTATCATCAGCCTTGATTTCGAGGCACGACTCACCAGCTGGAATCCGGCGGCCACCAGACTGTTCGGGTGGTCCGAAGAGGAAGTCCTCGGACGGGAGCTCCCCTATATTATTCCTGGAGATGAAACCACTGCCGATGATCTGTGGAAAGCAGGTACACGAGGAGAGGTGGTCGGGCCGATCCAAATGCGCCGACAACGAAAAGACGGTACGCCGCTGGATCTGTTGCTCTGGCCGGTATTTGTGCACGGCAACACCGGAGAACTCGATACGGCTATCGGAGTCTATGTCGATCAATCGGAACTGAAACGAGCCGAAGCGGCTCGCAGAGAAAGCGAACGTCAGCTACGCACGATCATCGACAGTGAGCCGGAATGTGTCAAGACGGTCAGTCATGACGGATTGTTGATGAGCATCAATCCTGCCGGCATTGCGATGGTGGGGGCAGTATCGGAGCAAGACCTGTTAGGAAAATCCGTCTTTACCCTAATCCACCCACTGGACCGCTCCGAATACGAACAGTTTCATCAAAGAGTCTGCGCCGGAGAATCCGGCACACTCAACTTTCGCTGCATCGACATGCAGGGCAATGAACGATACCTCGAAGCCCATTCGGTGCCCTTTCGAAACGATCAGGGAACCATCATCGGAGCCCTCAGCATTACCCGTAACGTCACTGCACGCAAGCAAGCAGAGGACGCGTTGCGAGCCAGTGAAGAACGGTTCAGGCTCATTGCGGAGACAGTCGAGGAAGTCTTCTGGTCGTCCGATCCAAGTATCGAAACACTCTCCTACGTCAGCCCGGCTTACGAACGTATCTGGGGACGAACCTGTGCCAGCCTCTACGAACAACCCTCATCATTTCTTGACGCCATTCATCCCGATGATCGTGCCGGCGTCATAGGCAACCTCTCTGCCCTACAACGGGACAACCTCCCGTTCGGAGAAGAGTACCGAGTGATCCGTCCAGACGGCGACGTACGCTGGGTCTGGGACCGCGGGTTCCCCGTGAGGGATTCCGACACGGGGTCCGTTACACAATATGTGGGCGTGGCCTTGGATATCACCGATCGGAAGCGTTCTGAAGAACTCCTCGAAGAAGAATTGCGCTGTCTCGAATTGATTGCAAAGGACACACCGCTCTCCGATGCCCTCGAGACACTCTGCACCATGGTCGAACGTCAAAACCCCGAACTGTTATGTTCGATTCTCCTCCTCGACCCCCATACTCACCGGCTGCATACCGATGCTGCACCGAGCTTACCCCCGGCCTATGTTCAGGCGATCGACGGAATAGCGATCGGACCGGCAGCCGGTTCCTGCGGAACCGCCGCCTTCCATGCCAAGCCGGTCATCGTATCGGATATCGCGCAAGACCCGCTCTGGACCGGCCATCGATCCCTTGCTCTTACTCACGGACTCCGGTCCTGTTGGTCCATGCCGATCATCTCACCTTCGAAACACGTGCTCGGCACGGTCGCGATGTATGCTAAGAAACCCCTTCAGCCGACACCGCACGATCTTTCCTTGATGGAACGAGCCACCCACTTGGCGGGCATCGCCATGATGAAGGCACGAACGGCTGATGAGCGCGAACAGCTGAGCCGAGACCTTCACGACAGTCTCTTGCAATCGCTGTACGCCGTCGGCATGCAGATGGAAGCCGCAAAACTCACCGTCGACCAGTCGTCTCGCAAATCTAAAGCCTATGTCACTCAGGCCATCCGTCACTTGAATCATCTCGTTGCCGATGTACGGCGATTTATCACTCTCTTGACCCGAGAACGCCGTGTCACGGTCGATTTCGGACGTACGCTCAAGCAACTTGCCGCGTCGATGTCCGCCGCCGGTCAATCTGTTCCTGAAATAGAAGTCCCTGACAACGTCCTCTCCGCGCTGACCCCCTTCCAAGGGCAGCAATTACTGAATATCGTGCGCGAGGCCCTCAGCAACAGTCTGCGCCATGCGCAGGCCACTCGCCGATGGGTACGACTCACCCTCACAAAGAACACGATCGATATGGAGATCGGGGACGATGGTATCGGATTTACACCGCGCCGTACCATGCGGCGCGGTCATGGCCTAGCCAATATGGCAGCCCGTGCAAAAACCCTTCGCGCTCATTTTTCCCTCGACACCGTCAAAGGCAACGGGACCAGGATTACGGTGACGACACCGCTAGAGAAAGGAACGCCAAATGGGAAAATCCAACGTGATTCGTCTGGTGATCGTCGACGACCACGAAGTCGTCCGCATCGGGCTCAGCGCGGTACTTAACTTGACACCTGGATTACAAGTGGTCGGGCAAGCGGCCCGCAAAAGAGATGCGAAAAAACTGTGCCGACGCCTGCAGCCGGACCTGGCATTGCTTGACATTCGTCTCTCCGACGGCAGCGGGGTGGATGCGGCACGAGACATTCTGGCCTGCTCTCCCCACACCCGCGTGCTGTTCTTGACCAGCTTTGCGGATGATCATACGGTAACGGAAGCGGTGCTCTCCGGCGCGCATGGCTATATTCTCAAGGATATTTCGTCGCAGGCCCTGGTGCGCGCCATCAAAACCGTCGCGTCCGGCCAGGCGCTGATCGACCCCCGCTTGACTGCGCAAACGCGACCGGGAAAGAAGGACAGCAGCCCTCCCCACGTAGCAAGTAAACGGCCGCTGTTGTCGCCGCAGGAACAACGCCTGTTGCCGTTGGTAGCGGAAGGGCTTACAAACAGAGAGATCGCCCAAATACTCAAGCTGAGTGAAAAAACGGTCAAAAACTATCTCTCAAAAGTCTGTGCGAAGCTCCAAGTCGGGAGACGCTCTCAAATCGCCTCTCTCTACGCGTCCAGCTTCAAAGGGGCGGGGGTGATTCCGCTGTCGACCAATTATTGACCCACAGTGCCCAAGGCGCTCAAGATCTCCGGTGCCGATCCGAAAAAGGAGTAACACCCCCTTCTCCATCAAAGGGGAATCCATGAGTTACTCCATGATATCGCCATCGTCTCAATCATCACGGCATATATCCGTGCTCCTTGTCGATCCCGACAAAGACTACGCCCTCAAGGCACAAAGCCTGTTATTCACACACTATTCCGAATCACTCGACCTTACGGTCATTCACTCCCTGCATGACGGGATCGCGCACCTCTGCACCCATCCGGTGCGACTGATACTCATGGGACCCGTATTTTCGGACCATCGCGTAAGCGACGCGGTGAAGGCCTTGCGCCTTGCCGCCCCGAGCAGCGCATTTCTTGTCTATGATGGTGTCACACCGGGCGAGTCCTTTTTGCTCGATGCCCTCCGCGCCGGAGCCCATGAAGTCACCGATATCTCCGACATCACTCCGAACACCTTTCACCTGGCAATTGAACGCGCCTTGGCGCGGACCTGGCAGTCCGCGACGGCAGGAACGACCGTCCCGGTGGCGCCGAAGGTCATCCATGACCTGAACAACGCCGTCACGGCCATCAACGGATTTGGAGATATTCTGCTCACCCACTTCCAGGCCGATTCGCGAAACCGTGTCTGCATCGAACAAATCACCAAGGCCGGCGCCCGTGCGGCTGCCTTGCTCAAAACCCTCTCACCCCACACCGCCCGTACGACGATTCCGCAATGCGAAGACGAACATTGCGCGAGCCACTCCGGCTGACGGATCCCTGCATCCGCTGAAAATTGACACCCACAGAACCAGCGACTAGGATACAGGCCGCACGGAGTTTCACGACTTCACGAGGAAACTACGGCATTCCGTCATACATATTATTGCCATTGTTCGATCAGGAGGATGCATGTCCGAGTCTTCATCGCCCGCCTCTCCGACAAAGAACACACATCAGGCCAGTAACATCGTCGAACATGCGTTTGAGACGGTAGTCTTCGCCAGTCGATGGATTCAAGCCCCGCTCTATGCCGGGCTCATCGTCGCGGAACTGCTCTACGCGTACAAATTCTTAGTCGAACTCTGGGAAATGGTTGCGCACATTCACCAGATGGAAGAAACGGTCTTCATGCTTGGGGTCTTGGGATTGATCGATGTCACGATGGTCGCGAATCTGCTGACCATGGTCGTGATCGGCGGCTATGCGACATTCGTCAGCAAACTGGATCTTGAGCATCATCCGGATCGACCGGATTGGCTGACCCATGTCGATCCCGGCACGATCAAAATCAAACTGGCAGCATCACTGATCGGCATCTCCAGCATTCATCTGCTGAAGGCCTTCGTCGATGTCGCGAATGAAAATCCGGAACATATCAAGTGGAAGATCTTGATTCACCTGACGTTCCTGGGTTCGGCGATTCTCCTGGCATGGACCGATAAGCTCATGCAAAAAGAGAAGAAACACTGAACGGGATACGTGGATCGGCACCCGTGAGACGAACGGTCGGCGTATACAGCCCTCTTCGCCTCAGGCGGCCTTTTCCAAGGGCGGGGCCTCGGGCGGCTTGACCGGGAGCCGGATGCGGAACGTCGTGCCCTGCCCCATCTGGCTGTCCACCACAATCGTGCCCCCATGCTTGTCCACCACCGAGCGGGCAATGGCCAATCCTTGCCCCGTCCCCTTGCCCACCGGCTTCGTGGTAAAGAATGAGTCGAAGAGCTTCTCCCGAATCGCGTCTGGAATCCCGCCTCCGGTATCCGTGATCTGAATCTCCACCCCGCCCTCCATAGGCCGTGTAGTAATGGTAATCTGGCCCTTCCGGTTCGTCCCCTTCACGAGATCGCCGATGGCATGGGCCGCAGTGACGATGATATTGAGCACGACCTGATTGATCGGCCCCAGCTGGCAACACACATACGGCAAATCGGGCGCCAACGCAGTGGTGACGTCCGCCACATACTTCCATTCGTGACGTGAGACCTCCACGGTCGTTTCGATGGCCTTATTGAGGTCTTCGTAGGCGGACTCTTCGCCGCCTGGGTGGGCAAACTCTTTCATCGCCCGCACGATCTTGGCGACCCGCTCCACCCCATCCAAAGACTGTGCAATGGCTTTGGGCACCTCATCCACCAAGTACTCGAGATCCACCCGCTGGGCTTCAGCCTCGCATTGCGTGATCGCCTCAGTCATGGGCTGCCCGACTTTGGCCGCAGCCAGCACCGCGGCATGCCGATTCAGGACGGCATACAGATCGACGCAAGCATCCGACAGAAACCGCATGTTGTCGTTGACGAATTGGGCCGGAGTATTGATTTCATACGCCACCCCGGCGGCCAACTGTCCCAGCGACTCCAGCTTTTGTGCCTGACTCAGGTCATGTTCGAGCGCCAGATACTCGGTGATGTCTTCGCCCATGAGGACGAGGCCCAGCCCGTCGTCTTTCGGCAGAGGCGACAGAGCCAACTTGAGAAACCGCGTACGCTCACCAGGCCTAGCGACCTCGACTTTGTTCAGATGCACGGCCGCCCGCCGTTGCGTCACTTGGGCCATTGCCTCCTGCACGGCAGTCCAGGTCCACGCAATTGCCATGTCGCGAAAGGGCTGTCCGATCGCTTCCTCGGCGGTCACCCCAAAGGCCCGCTCCGCCTGCTTCGTCCATTCCGCCACTACCGCCCCGTCGGTCAGCTGGATGAAAAACGCCTCGACCGTCGCCAACAGCGTCCGCTTCTGGTTGACCAGCTCCTCCGCCCGATGTTTCGACGCTCTGAGATTCTGCTGCATCGTTTCATTCATCCGCCAATAGACGAGGAGCGCGACACTTTCCGCAATGACGAATGCACCGTGAATGAACGCCCATTTCCACGGATGCTGCTAACCCGCATTATTCATGACGGTTCGTGACGAAACCGTCCAGACGCCGGGCGAGACGGGCACGCGGAGCTCCGAGAGAGCGAGGCGTACTTGAAACAGTACGTCGAGGTCGCGAAGGGCGAGCCTGCCCGCCTGGCCGCAGATAATCCGCGGCCGGGCTTGTCGCAGCGGCGTATCGGCGGTTGCAGTAGAAGTGTTCATGAATAATGCGGGCTAAGCAGCCAGGTGGTTGTAGACCATGGTCGGGAATGTCGTGCCGATCACGCCATGATCGACGACGACCCAAAGCAGCGCAAGGAGAAACGGCAGCCAATCTTGATACAGTACGATGACCGCCATCATCACAAAAAAGTGGAAATGCGCCTCAATGAGACCATTGGACAGATGGACAAACAACGAGGACGCCGCAACCAATCCAAGAATCACCAAGGCCGATCGCAGGCGGTTGCTCATTCGATGACTTGTCGCCCCGGCAGCACGTCCGGCCAAAACCGTCCCTCCGATCATGCCGAATGTGACATAGTTATCCACCCACAGGGAAAAGAGAGGCACCGCAACTGCGTTGAGCCATAGGATCCAGACAAGTCCTTGATGCCTCCTGTTCCACTCCTTGGACTCCAGTGAGTAGCCTTGGGGGAGGGTCTGCCAAAGTGTCCTCATCGACGTGATCACCATGTGTAGGACTGAGGGGTGAGCGGCTTGTGTTGTCATAGATCACCACCCACTACGCTACATGCTGGACCTCGCCTGACTGTGCCGTCTCAGCTGGTTTGATGACCGAGACCAAGACAATAAACGGCTCTTTCACCCCGGTGGTACGAGCGAAGTTCTGCATCCGCAGGGTGATGGACTCGTTCACTTCCTGCCCCTTCGATGCCAAGAGGACATCCCCGTTCGTTCGAATATCCTCACCCAAGATCATCCCCAACCTCAGTCCATCTACTCCGACTCTTTGAATCTCATACTTGATATCGTCGGGAAAGACCGCTTTCAACGCCTCCACAACTTTCGGATCGTAACATCCCGTGCGGCTTTTCAGTTCGTCAAAGGCCTTCATCCTGGTTTTGTCTGCCGACTCAAACGCATCGAAATCCAGCGCCACCTTCAGGATTCTTGCCTCCAAAGAGACCTGATTGCTCGATCGATCAGTGCCCGTGCCCCCGTCGGCATCATAGTAATGATCCTGCGCTCTGATGATATCCGCGACACGTTGCATGCGTGGGATCTTGGCCACCAGGTCTGCAGCCACGAACGGATGCTGTTTGTATAACTGCGTCTCTTCGCCTGTCAGCGCATCCCCGCGATACACCTTCTTGAGGACCGGATCCGGAAGAATGACACAGCCGATTTGCGACAACAGCGCCGCGGTTTTGATCGGC
>Ga0224501_10000365_pt1 | contig 38418 bp, 31 predicted proteins | sample SF_Oct11_sed_USG_4_FD_169105 | JGI IMG/M metagenome (GOLD analysis project Ga0224501, IMG submission 169105) | Sediment microbial communities from San Francisco Bay, California, United States - SF_Oct11_sed_USGS_8_1 | ecosystem: Environmental > Aquatic > Marine > Sediment | place: USA... | reverse complement strand
ATCCCACATGGGCACTTTATTATTTACGGCTTTCGTCTGGCACACGATTGAGGAGAGCAGAATGAAGAGTCATAACCCCACAGTAGCTAATGTTTATGGTTATACTTTAAGAAATTTGCCTATCTTCTTAATTAATCACTATATTTAAAATGCAATTGCTGCTATGTTTTTGTTGCAAGTGTGTTCACAGGGGGTGTACATTGGCTGTTAATATAGTGAATGGGAATTTCTCTCAACTAACAGCTAGTCGTGATATCTCTTTGCAGATGTGGTGGCATGAAGGTGGCACAGCTTTGGGAAAACAGGAGTTATTTTCTGTTAAATCAAATGGTTATGTTTACTGCTGATGTGGCAACAAATGGAAGGATACCCAAGGTGAGGGGTAAACAGTGTCCGTGCAAATGGCAATACAGCGCGGGGGTGGGCCTATGAGTGACTCCGCCGCCTTCGTTCCAATGTCTCATATCGTCCAGCAGGTCAAGCAGCTGGAGGCCGATACCAAGACCGGCTCTCTCTACTTTATGACGCAGAGTGGGGATGGTGGGGTGCTGGTGCTCGATTGTGGCGATGTGGTCGATGTGGTCTACAAGTCGGTACAGGGGACAGGTGCCCTGCCGCTGATCAGACGTGTCCCCGAGGCCAAATACTTTTTCAAAGAGGGGCAGACCGATGAGGTCAGGGCTGCGGCCAGCAAGCAGACCGCTCTCTCCTATGGGCAGACCCTGTTCCGCATGTTTGAACGTGATGCCGATGCCCCGGCAAAGGCCAGGGTGCAGGCGACACCTACCCCTACCCCCAGGTCAGCGGATGCTGGCAAGAAGAAGATCCTGGTGGTGGAGGACAGCCGCGTTGCCCGTATCGTGCTGTGCAAATTTCTACAGGATTATGGCTACGCAGTAATTGAGGCAGAGAATGGTAAGACCGCCCTGGCGCAACTGGCGGTACAGGTGCCAGACCTGGTGATCCTTGATCTCATCCTGCCCGATATCGACGGCTACCAGATCTTCCACCAGATGAAAGATGATGCCCGCACCGCCAAGGTGCCTGTGATCATACTCACCTCGCGTGATTCACTGGTGGACAAATTGAAGGGGAGAATGTCGGGCAGTGATGAGTACGTTACCAAGCCCTTCAAGAACGAAATATTGCTGGAAAAGTTGAAAAAGTATTTAAGTTAGCTATTAGTTCACAATACGCGGTCGGTGCGACGTGTGAGGAAATAAACGCGGTATAACTGAAAATAAAGCGCAAAATGAAACGGCAAAGGCTACTGATAGTTGATGATTCACCACTGGTGCGAAAGACCATCCTCGACCTGTTCGCAGATGAGGAGTCTGTCGAGATCGTTGGTCAGGCAGAGAATGGTATCGAGGCGCTCTATCAAATATCGCAACTCAAGCCCGATGTCATCACCATGGATATCAGTATGCCGGGTATGGATGGTCTGAGCGCACTCAAACACCTGATGATTAAACACCCCACCCCGGTGGTGATGCTCAGCAGCCTGACCAAAGAGGGGGCGGCCATCACCTTCGATGCCTTGCGTTTTGGCGCGGTCGACATTATCTCCAAGCCTTCGGCCATTGAGAGTGAAGGGGCGCTGGATGAGCAGGCGGCCGATATTCTCAGCAAGATCGAGTTTGCCAGCCAGGTCGAGGTGGGGGCAATTAAATATATCCGCCGTAAGAATGGCGTAGCCGCTGCAGGGTCGCAGCCTGGTAGTGGAACGGTGGCAAAGCGGGTGGTTGCCATTGGTGCGGCAGAGGGGGGCTACGGTGCCCTGCTCAAGATTATTCCCCACCTGCGCCCCGACAGTGAGACCGCCTATCTGGTCACCCTCTACGCCGCGCCGCACCATGTTAATGCCTTTGCCCGTTACCTCAACAGCTACGGTGAGCTGCAGGTTAAGGTGGGGGAGCATGATGAGGTAGTACGCCCCGGTGTCTGTTACCTTAACTCCGGGGTCAACTACATGACACTGCACCGTTATGAGAGTGACCCGGTGCTACACGTAAGCCCGGCACCCTTTGCCTCGCGCAAGGGCTCGATAGATATGATGTTCTTCTCCACCGCTGAGGTGATGGAGGATGAGAGCTACGGTGTTATCCTCTCAGGGTGTGGCAGTGACGGTTTTGAGGGGCTCGATGAGATCGAGCGGGTGGGTGGTGCTACCATCGTGCAGGATCAGCACACCGCCCTCTGTAAGGGCATGATTAATGCCGCGATGGCACGGGTAAATGTCGGACACATTGAGTCCGACTCCCGCATCGCCGCGGTACTGAATGATCTTTTAGGTAATCGCCAGGGGTAGTGATACCGCTGGTATCGTTTTTTTGTTGATGGATATGCCGTCCAGTCGGGCGGTGGTTTTATAAAAAGTGAGGAGCAATACAATGGCAGCTCTTGTATCGTGGAAAAACATGAAGCTTCGCTCGAAGCTGATGTTGGCCTTCCTGGTAGTAGGTCTGGTTCCCTTTGCGGTAAGCGCGGTAATCATGATTACCCAGTCAGCGGCGGCGCTGGAAAAGTCGAAGTTTGACGAAATTACCGCTATCCGGCAGCTGAAGCTGAATCAGATCAACGGTTTCATGAAGGAGACCAAGTCTGACCTTGCGGTATTGAACGAGACGGCAACGACCCTGACTCAGGAGGCGTACGTAAACCTCCGAGCGATACAGACGCTGCAGCGCAACGATCTGGAGCGCTACTTCACTGACCGTATCAACCTCCTCAACGACGTAAAGCAGAACCTGCGTTTTACCGCCGGTCTGCCGCTCTTCGCCAAGGCGTTCCGTGAGGGGTTACGCTCTGAAAACTACCGCAAACTCAGTCGGGATCGTGAATCGGGTTTCCGCGTATTTATGGATAACTTCCACTTCTACGACGTCTTTCTCATCGACTCTGACGGTAACGTGGTCTACACCGTGACCAAGGAGTCTGACCTGGGTGCCAACCTGATGCGCGGCAACCTGAAGAACTCCGGCCTCGGTCGCGCCTTTGCCCGTACTGTCGCGGGCGAAGCGGTCGTGCTGGAAGACTTCGCCTACTACGAACCCTCCAAAGACCATTCGATGTTCATTGCTACTCCGCTGCACGATAGCGATGGTCAGTACATAGGTGCCGCGGCATTCCAGCTGGCGCGTGAGGGCATTAACGAGTCCGTTCAGCAACGCTCGGGCCTGAAATCGACATTCGAGTCCTATCTGGTGGGTAGTGACGGCTCAGGCAAGACATCACTACGTAGTGACCGTGTGGTTAAAACGGAAAAGATCGGTGAGGAGAAGAGCAGTAGCGGTATCACCGCCGCACAGCAGGGTAAGTCGGGTGAGGCATATAAGGTCGGCTCGACCGGGGTCTATGAGCTTGAGGTCTACCAGCCGATCAATATCCCCGGCCTCAAGTGGTCGATCCACACCACCGGTGCACTGGAGGAGATCCTCAAGGTACAGCACGAGGGTGAAGAGAAAGACTACTTCCAGAAGTATCAGGAGATCTACGGTACCTACGACATCTTCCTCATCTCGCCCGATGGCTATGTCTTCTACTCGGTAACCCATGAGGCGGACTACCAGACCAATCTGGTCGACGGCAAGTGGAAGGATACCCACCTGGGCCAGCTCTTCCGCGACGTAATGCGCAGTAAGGAGTTTGGCCTGACCGACATCAAAAAGTACGCCCCCTCCAACGATGCCCCGGCGATCTTCGCCGCACAGCCTGTAATCGTGGATAACAAGGTGGCGCTGGTGCTGGCGGTACAGCTCTCCACCGGTGACATTGACGAAGTTATGCAGGAGCGTACCGGTCTGGGTAACTCCGGTGAGACCTATCTGGTCGGCTGGGACAAGCTGATGCGTTCCGAGTCGCGCTTTAAGGCCAACACCATTCTGGAGCAGAAGGTAGATACCAAAGCGGTAGAGGTGGGTATTACCAACACCGCCGGTACCGAGATCATCGACGACTATCGTGGCACACCGGTACTCAGCTCCTGGTCGCACGTCGGTCTGGATGAGGAGATGAATACCGACTTTGACTGGGTAATCATCGCGGAGATCGATGAGTCTGAGGCGTTGGCTGTAGTACGCCAGCAACAGATCATAGCGGCGACACTCGCGGTTGTGGTAATCATCGCGGTAATCATCATCGCCTACCTGGTTGCCGGCCAGATAGCGAACCCGATCATCCACATGGCGAACATCGTAACCCGAATCGCGAACGAGCGTGACCTCACCCTCTCGGTACCGGTAGAGAGTGGCGATGAGATCGGTACCATGTCGGGCTCACTTAACAACATGCTTCGAGTGATTCACGACGCCTTCGGCGTTGTAAGCCAGGCGGCGATTGCGGTGGACGCCAGTGCGGGTGACGTAGCGAAACGTGCATCTGGTAACAGAAACCGTGCGCAGCAACAGTATGCCCGTGCCCAGGAGGCCTCTCAGGTAATCGGTGAGATGGGTCAAACGGCGGGTAAGGTAAGAAAGGCGACCGGTGACCAGGCCGAGGCGGCGCAGGCCTCTCAGGCCCGAATTGCCGAGCTGCTTAAGAAAATGCAGCAGGTATCGGCCACTGCCGTATCATCTGACGCCGAGGTACAGTCAACCCTTGCTCGTGTAGGCGAGATGGGTGAGACCGGTGCGAAGGTTGTGGCCTCCGCCCAGTCACAGGAGCAGATGGTGCAGCGTGTAACCGAATCTATCCAGGAGATGGTGAGCTCGGTATCGCAGATGCAGAGTGCGGTAAACCAGGCGACCGAATATGGACGCTCCTCACTGCAGGCCGCTGAGGAGGGAGCCCGCTCAGTAGCGGCAACGGTAGATGGTATGCGCTCCATCTCTGAATCCTCTGAACAGATCTCTGAAATCATCGACGTAATCACCGAGATTGCGGAGCAGACCAACCTCCTCGCCCTTAACGCGGCGGTAGAGGCGGCCCGTGCCGGTGCGCACGGTAAGGGTTTCGCGGTGGTTGCGGACGAGGTAGGTAAACTGGCACAGCGCTCCTCTGAGGCTGCCAAGGAGATCACCCAGCTCATCAAGGACTCGAGTGCCGGCGTAGCCGAGGGGGTACGCCTCTCCGACATGTCACAACAGGCACTGCAGCGAATCGACGAAGGTGGTCGAGTCAACATGCAGGCGATCGAGGGTATCGCGAAATCGGCGCAAACCCTGAACGATGCCACCGGACAGGTACAGAACCTGATTCAGGAACTGAACGTACTGGCCGGAGAGATCGGGGGTATGGCGGGTGAGCAGGGCCAACGTCGTGTCGCTGCGCAGCAGGCGCTCGACAAGGTGGTAGAGTTCTCCAAGGAGATCACCGGTCTGGTTAACGAGGCCAATGCCAGCGTACAGGAGATCAACAAACAGATGGAGGGTGTGGTACAGCGCTCCACCGACATGAACGTCCTGACCGGTGAACAGGCGACCCGTTCTCAGAAGGTAACGGCCATCTCGGCCGAGACCGCGGAGGCCGCATCACAGACCGTGGAGGGTGCGGGTGTGGTAGTAAGTGTAACCGAGGATCTGCAGAAGCAGTCTGCAAACCTTACTGAACAGGTACAGCAGTTCAAGATCTAACAGTTGCGGTGGGGTTCGGCGCTTGCCGACCCCATCTACATATGGATGAACGGTACCTCTATCAGGGGATAGTGTTATGGCGGAAAGAATCGGGTTTGACAAGGCGGATGATAACGAAGACGAGGGCATGCTTCAGCTCGTCGGCTTCGATATTGGCGACGAGTCTTTTGGTGTTGATATCCTTATCGTGCAGGAGATTATTCGCTCCGCTACGATTACCGCGGTACCCAACTCACCCGAGTTTGTTGAGGGTGTAATCAATCTGCGCGGTAATATCATTCCGGTCGTCGACCTGCGAAAACGACTCTATCTTTACACTGAAGAGAGTGCGGGTAGGCGCGCGTGGATCCTGATTCTGAATATCAGTGACCGGGTGGTGGGCTTTATCGTCGATCAGGTAACACACGTTATCAAGGTATCGGAGGACAGTGTGCAGCCGCCCCCCGAGATCGTGATCTCCGGACTGGAGAGTCAATATATACAGGGCGTATGTGAGCTGGATCAGCACCTGCTGGTAATCCTCAACTTCTCCCGTGTCCTGTTTAACGATGAATACAACATGCTACGTGACCTGGAGAATACTGAGATGGTGCTGGATGAGACCATGGTTGTCGTTGATTAGATGCTATCTACCGAGATTGAGTGATGGGAAAAAATGTTCTGATAGTTGAAGACTCGGCGATGATGCGCAAGATCATCATCAAGGAGTTGACCAATGCGGGTCACACCATCGTCGGCGAGGCGTGTGATGGTGCCGAGGCGATTGAGATGTATAAGAGCCTCAAGCCCGATGTGGTGACAATGGACATTACGATGCGTGGAATGGATGGCTTTACTGCGGCGCAGGAGATCCTGGCTATCGATCCTGATGCACAAATCCTCATCCTCTCCAATCTTAATGAAGAAAAATATCGCGACAGGGCTGTAAGTCTGGGTGTCATTGGCCTGGTCAATAAACATAAGTCGAATGAGATCCTCGATCTCCTCAATTGATGTTCATTTCATGAATTTTTCTGTTGCATACAGAGTAATACAGGGAATGTACAACAATATGAACGGAACCACTGACCGGATAGGGAATGGTTATGAGTAATATCGATTTGTCACTACTGCCGGACTTTATCGTCGAGGCTGAAGAACACCTCGAAGAGATGGAGGCTATGTTGCTTCGTCTGGTGCAACAGCCTGATGATCTGGAGGTACTTAACGATATTTTTCGCCCCATCCATACGATAAAGGGTGGCGCGCAATACATTGGCCTGGAAAAAATCTCTCAGCTCTCTCATCGTCTTGAAGACCTGCTGGATCTGCTGCGCGCAGGGCGTATGGTCTCCAACGCGCAAATTGTTGAAACCCTGATTAGCGCAGCTGACCGAATTAAACTCCTCGTAAGTGAGCTTGAGGCAACCCAGACCGAGCAATCAGATGTTGAAGAGCTGGTAGATCGCCTTGCGCTCTGGATTGATGGTGAGAGCGATGGTGGCGATCAGGATGAGGGGAATACCTCAACGGTACAGCGAGTAGACCCGCCTCCAGTCTCTGATACTGTCTCTTCTCCCTATGAGTCGGATGAAGACAGGGAGCTCTATGAGATATTCGAGCTACACCTTACCGAAAACTATGCCGATCTCGCATCGCTACTGTCACAGCTCACTACGGCTGATGGAGATGCAGCCACACTACTAGAGAAAGCGATTGGCGTTGTCGAATCAATGCGCTCATCCGCCAACTACATGGACTATGTTGAGTTGGTGCATCGGTACAAGATATGGCTCAGTGACCTTGATGCGGCGCTATCACGTGCCCGTGCAGGAGACGCCTTAGAACTTGAATCACTAGTCGCAAATGTGCTGGAGTTACGTGAACTCTTCCCCGTGCTAAACGGGATCGATATCTCTACTTCAAGTGCAACTACGATTCCACAGCAGGGGCAGGAGAGCACCGATATAAGTGATTCCGTTGCCCAGGCCTTTGCCGAATTGGCTGGCATGGGTGGTGAAGAGAAGAGTTCTCCCGAGCCTGAGTACTCTCCTGCTGTATCATCACCGAGCGATGTTGACCTGTCACTACTACCCGATTTTGTAATCGAGGCCGACGAACACCTGGCAGAGATGGAGTCGATGCTGTTGCAGTTAATGCAGCAACCCGATGATCTCAATCTGTTGAATGATATCTTTCGCCCCATCCATACGATTAAGGGTGGGGCGCAGTATATCGGGCTCGATAAGATTTCACAGCTCGCTCACCGTCTTGAGGATCTGCTCGACCTCCTTCGTAGCGGAAAAATGGAGTCCAGTTTTGAGATCATTGAGACGCTGATCTCTGCACGTGATCGTATTAATACACTCAATGAAGAGCTGAAGCGCTCTCAACACGAACAGTCAGATATTCAGGATCTGATTGATGAGCTGCAGGCAATACTCTCGGGTGATGATGGAGAAAGTTCAGCCGATGTGGCTCCACAACTTGATAATGCGAATGCGGCTCGAGGTGATGTGTCACCTGCTGTGACTGTTTCGCAGGCCCTCTATCAGGAGGAGGATGATAAGGAGCTGTTTGAGATCTTTATTGCTCACATGCAGGAGCAGTACAACGAGATCGTATCACAGCTACAGGATATGGCCGCAGGTGCGGATAAGGTTGAAATCCTGTCGCAGTGTATGGCCATCGTTGAGAAGATGACCTCCTCTGCAAACTACATGGATTATGTGGAGCTGGTACAGCGTTACCGGATCTGGCTCAACGAAATTGAAAAGGCCGGCGATGAATTGCGGATGGGGATAGATACCTCACTCGCCTTTATGCAGCATAACCTGGATGAGTTGGCCGTACTGTTCCCGCAGATGCGCTCTGGTCAGGCACCTGAATTGGGTGCTGATGAGGTCACGATCAAGGTGGTGGTCAATGAGCCGGTTGAGGGAGGTCTTGAAGATACCCTGGCAAAGATGGCTTCAGGTGATCGCGCCGCTGCGGTACAGAAAAGCGCCGCCTTTGATGAGCAGTTGTTCAACAGCCTTGCAGGGGCCCTCGAGAGTTCCATGCCCAGGGGGACTAAAGACGAGTTTGATACATTAAATCAGATCTTTGATGAACTGGTCTCAGGTGATAAAGGTGACAAGGCAAAGGCGGTGGAGCAACCTGAGGCGATCAAGAAGCCACAGAAGCGTGAAAAAGCTGCTGCTGCAACAGAGGCGAAGAAAAAAGAGTCTGCCGAGGCCAAGATCAGGAAGAGCGTACGTGTAGACGCCGACAAGATCGATACCCTGATGAATCAGGTCGGTGAGCTGGTTGTGGATCGCTCCTACTTCTACCAGCTGATAACCGAGATGCGTAATCTGCAACGTCACCTTAAAGACACGCTGGGTCTGGAGCAGAAAGAGGTGAAGATGCTACGTACCTTTACCTACCGTCTGGGTGAGGCGATCGCCTCGCTAGGTCGCACCTCCAATGACCTGCAGGAAGGGGTGATGAAGATGCGTATGCTACCCATCTCGCAGATCTTTAATCGCTATCCACGGCTGGTGCATGACCTGACACGCAACATTGAGAAGAGTGTCAATCTCGTCGTCAAGGGTGAGGATACCGAACTTGATCGCATGATCGTAGAAGAACTCTCTGATCCGCTGATCCATATAATCCGCAATGCCGTCGATCACGGACTGGAGACAGAGTCTGAGCGTCGTGAGAAAGGCAAGAGTGCGGAGGGTACTCTGGTACTTGAGGCATATCAGGAGAGTAACCACATTGTTATCGAAGTTACCGATGACGGTAAGGGGATCGACCCGGTAAGGGTACGGCAGAAGGCGATCGATAAGGGACTCTTTAGCGCAGAGGAGATGGAGCGCTTCAGTAATGATGAGATCATTGGTCTGATTATGACTGCTGGTTTTTCCACCGCAGATAAGATCACCGGTACCTCCGGACGAGGCGTCGGCATGGATGTTGTGAAGAAGAATATTGAGAAACTCAACGGAACCCTGGAGATCGACTCCAAGGTTGGCGTGGGTACACAGATGCGACTGAAGATTCCGCTGACACTGGCGATCATTCACGCGTTGATGGTTCGTGTAGGTGGTGAGCTCTTTACCATCCCGCTTGCCAACGTAGATGAAACGGTGCGTATCTTCAAGGATGAGACATCGACCGTAGAGGGGGTAGAGGTGATCCATCTACGTGGTCAGACACTGCCGATCTTCCGCCTCTCTACCCTGTTTGGCCAGTCATCATACAAACAGGGCGATAAGTCATTTGTTGTAATTGTGAGTGTGGGCGGAACCCGTACCGGATTTGTTGTTGATGAGCTACTTGGTCAGGAAGAGGTGGTAATCAAGCCGCTGGCAGATTATGTACAGGATAAGAGTGGATTCTCTGGTGCAACGATTATCGGTGATGGTCGTATCTCACTGATTCTCGATGTCTACGAGATGGTGCGGATGACCGCCAACAAGCAGGCGAAGAAGCAGCGTGAGCAGACGCAGCTGTTGAAGTCGAAGATTAGAAGAAAAGGGTTATCTAAACCTGCCGCCGCCATTGATGAGGGTAGGCAATAAGCCTGAATTTTATTATGGATAACAAGATCAAAGTTCTCATCGTAGATGACGCCACCTTTATGGTTAAGGCGTTGCGTGACATTCTCGATTCCGATCATGAGATTGAGGTGATCGGTAGTGCACGTAACGGAAAGGATGCGGTAGAGAAGATTAAAAAGTTAAAACCTGATGTGATAACGCTTGATGTCGATATGCCTGTGATGGACGGTATCCAGGCTGTGCGCCACATCATGATCGAGTGTCCGGTACCTATCGTGATGCTCAGTTCGCTGTTTGCACACGGTGATATTACCTTTGAGGCGCTACGTCTTGGTGTGGTCGATTTTCTGCCGAAACCATCCGGGGCGATCTCGACCGACATCCATACACAGCGTACAGAGTTGGTGGATAGGGTAAAGCTGGCATCATCAATTAAGCTTGAAAACGTCCATCGAGTTAAGTTGCATAAGGTTGATTCGCGTGAAAATCTGGGTAGCCGTTACCAGTATCAGTCACTCGATTATCTGATCTCGATTGGCACCACGCTTGGTGGCCCTGGTTCAATTATACGTTTACTCTCATCACTTCCTCAGGACATTCCTGCTGCAATCGTGGCGATGCAGGATATTCAGCCGAAGATTATCCCGGAATTTGTTAATCAGTTTGATCAGTTCTCCTCATGGAAAATTGAAGAGGGGATTGGGGACATCGTACTGCAACAGGGAACCTGTTATATCTGCTCAACACGTGTACCGATGGTGGTTGATGTTAATGAAAACAACGAACCGATGTTGCGTCAGGGTGAGTCTTCGCAGGCGCCACTTAATACCTTATTCAGTACTGCGGCAGAGTTATTCGAAGGGCATACGGTTGGTGTTTTGATGACCGGACATGGTGACGACGGAAAAGAGGGTTTTGCCGAGATCCAGCGTCTGGGGGGGGTTACCCTTGCGCAGGAGACCAGTACCTGTGTCTATCCCAATCTTACTCAGTGTGCGATTGAAAGTGGCGTTGTCGACAGGATAGTTACAGTTAGTGACCTGGCATCTCATCTGATCGATGTGGTTAAACAGTCAGCAGGAAGTGGGGTGGCCTGATCCGCCCGCGCAATTGTGAGTAGGATTTAAATGATTATTACATGCCCGAAGTGCGGGACAAGATATAACATCGACAAGGATCGCTTTACCAAGCCAGATCCAAAGGTGCGCTGTGTAAAGTGTAAAAATGTCTTTGTTGTTCGAGTCGTCAAAAAAGATAGCCCAGAGGCTGCTGCGGCAGGCCTTCAGTCTGGTCAGTCTGCACCGGTACGCCGCCCCATTGTTGATAATAGTCCCTGTGTGACGGTAACCGTCTGTAACCAGAAGGGCGGTGTTTCCAAAACCAGCACCTGTTTGAACCTGGGTGTATCTCTTGCGGCACAGGGTAAAAAGGTGCTGCTGGTTGACTTTGACGTTCAGGCCAACCTCACCAATCTACTCCACCACCATGGTGCCAAGTCCTTCTTTGATGTGATGGGCAGCAGTGATGCAAAGCTTGCAGACTATATTTTGAGTACAGATTATAACGTCTCGCTACTCCCCTCAAACAGTAAGATGGCCCTGCTGGCGAAGAAACACATGCAACAGGGTGATTTTGAGTACCTGCTGGCCGAGAAGCTGATTGAGGTGAAACCTCAATTCGATTATATCATCATAGATACTCCCCCCTCGGGGGATTTTTTCACCCTGAACTCCCTTTTGGCCTCGGACTTGGCTATAATCCCCACCCAATCTGAGTACCTCTCACTCAACGGGGTTGAACATATCATACGCATGATAACGGTGATTAACGAAAAACGTGGTCATGGCCTTAAATATAAGGTTCTGGTGGCCATGTACAATCAGGAGATCACCGCTGCGAATGTGATATTGAACAAGCTAAAGTCCAAGTACGCCGGAAATCTACTCGATACCGTCGTGACAATGGATGGGGCGGTTCAGGAGTCACATATTACGCAAAAACCACTGTTGTTCTACAAAAAGGAGAGTAAGGCTGCTCAGGAGTACATGTCCCTGGCCAATGAGCTATTGGCCCTGAATGTTAAGTAGAATATGAAGTTACTATTGTCCCGTTACGGATACTCCATAATATCATTCGCCGTTATTCTGACCCTGTGGGAGGTGGCTTCACGTCTCACCGGTTGGAGTGCACAGGTCTTTCCCGGACCCTCAATGGTAGGGCAGGGTGCGATTGAGCTTATCACCAGTGGCAAGTTGATACGTGATTCGGTCGCAAGTCTCTATCGCGTTACTGTAGGCTTTGACCTTGCGGTTCTGATTGGTATCCCGCTCGGGATTGTGCTGGGGCGTATGGTGCGTTTGAGCAAATTCATCAATCCGCTGATCCAGTTTTTGCGTCCTATCTCTCCGCTTGCATGGATCCCGCTGGCGATGCTCTGGTTTGGTATAGGCGAGAAACCCGCGGTATTTTTAATCTTCCTCTCCTGTTTTTTTCCGCTGGTCACATCGACCGTTATTGCGGTTCACTCGATTAAGCCGATCTACTTTCAGGTGGCGTCTAATTTTGGCTTCTCCCGTAGAGAGGTGCTTACCAAGGTTATTTTCCCGGCCATTCTTCCTGATATTGTGACGGCTCTGCGCATGACGATCGGCATCGCCTGGCTGGTGGTGGTTGCTGCTGAGATGATCGCCGTACAGTCAGGCCTGGGTTATCTCATCCTCGACTCTCGCAATGCACTGCGTATGGACTATGTAATGGTGGGAATGACGACCATTGGCATCATTGGACTGATGCTCGACTATATTATGCGCCGCTTTTCCGAGATCGATGAGATCAAGTGGCGTAAGTTGAGCGCTTAAGGTAGACGGAAATGAGCAAGATTAAGATTGAAAATCTGCAAAAACGTTACTTCGAGCGCCGTTCACGACTGCGTAGTGCCGATGATGTCCCTGACTCTGGTAAGCAGATCTGTGTGCTTGACGGCATCGATCTTGAGATCGAAGAGGGAGAGATGGTCTGTATCCTTGGGCCTTCCGGTGCCGGAAAGTCTACTCTGTTGCGCATAGTTGCCGGTCACGATAACGCCAGCGCGGGTCGAATTCTGATTAATAACAAAGAGATCAATGGACCCAGCCAGGACAACATCTTTGTATATCAGCAGAATGGTCTGTTGCCATGGTATTCCGTGTGGGAGAACGTCGAACTGGGTCTTCGCCACATTGAGGACGAGGAGGAGAAGAACAACCGTATCCATGAGTTTATCGATATTGTTGAGCTGACCGGTTTTGAGTACCACTATCCCCATCAGCTCTCAGGCGGTATGCAGCGTCGCGCAGAGCTGGCCCGTGCCCTGGCGGTCAATCCAGATATTCTGTTTATGGATGAGCCATTCACCGGACTTGATTATCTGACTCACCTCAAGATCCGTGAAGAGGTGATTAATATGCACTCCTACTATCAGAAAACAACACTGATGGTGACACACTTCATTGATGACGCGTTGATAATGGCAGACCGCATTGTTGTCCTGGGAGAGCGCCCTGCCAAGGTGAAAATGGTTGAGAAACTCGATTACGCACGCCCAAGGAATATCGAAACAGAGAGGGGGTTACGCGAGCTGCGCGATCAAATCTTCCTGATGCTTGGGGTAAGTTATGTTGCGTAATAAATTCTGGTCGATGGCTAGCCACAGCCTGGCCACCAAAATTGTTGTACTCCCTGCAATCTGGCTGTTACTGATCAGCCTTGCACACTACTACCTCAATTTTGAGACCACAGATCGCAAGATAATTCGCATGGGCTATATGCCGGTTATCACCAATATGGCGGCGCCGCTGCTGGACCGGGCGACCATGTCGGGTGAGGGTGTGCGCTACAAGGCGATTAAATATTCATCGTTCTCAGAGATGGCAGAGTCGATACGCAACAACCAGATCGATGCCGCTTTTATGATAGCCCCGCTATCCATTGTGTTGCGTCAGCAGGGGGCGGATGTGAAGCTGGTCTATATTGGCAACCGCCATGAGAGTACCCTGGTTACACGCAAAGATCTGAATATTACTGAGTTTCCTCAGTTGGCCGGCAAGACAATTGCCGTACCTATTCGCTTTTCTGGCCACAACTTGAGCGCACTGGCGTTGGCCAAAAAATACAAGTTAGAGGGCGAGATCAACATTGTTGAGATGAACCCACCAGATATGGCCTCTGCGTTGGCTGCGGGTTCCCTCGATGCCTACTACGTGGGCGAGCCCTTTGCAGCCAAGACGCTCAAGTCGGGTCATGCCTCACTGCTGAATTATGTGGAAGATGTCTGGCCCGGTTTTATCTGTAATCTGGTCATTGTCAACAACTCACTCATTGAGTCGGACCCTGAGCTGGTACAGCAATTTGTCTCGGCGGCGGCACGCTCGGGCATGTGGGCCAGAGCAAACTCAGATGAGGCGGCTACGATCGCCTCATCCTACTGGAATCAGGATGTCGATCTGGTTAACTATGCGTTAAATACCCCGCAAAACCGGATAATTTTTGACAAGTTTATTCCGCGTAGCGACGAGATGCAGGATATTGCCGACAGGATGGTGGAGAATGGCCTCATCAGCAACGACAGTATTGAGGGGCTGATCGATGATCGCTTTGCCAGGAGTGCCAATCTCGATGGCGTCACCACGCTGGAGAGTATTCTGCGCAGCCCCACACGCTAACAACCTGCATAACCTGTGGCGACACTATTTATAGATGTTTGCCGGGAACTGATTTATCATATGCCGCTTTCGGGAGTGGTTTGCAAACCGATACGGTTTCAGGGCAGGTGTCCCCTATACCACAATCAGCTGTAACGTCATGATTGTGTGTAACCCACTGAATTTTATGTAAAAAACACTCACGTCGTAGTTTGATGTGAGTGAAGTCCATATCTTTGGATATTACTTACCATTACAGTTCCCATTCACAAAGTATGGGTTATTGTTAGAACTGGCATAGCTTTTGAGGTGCAATGATGCAGGTTTCAGTAGAGAGTACCAACGGCCTTGAGCGTCGCATGACCGTCGAACTCCCCGTTGAGCGTATCGATGATGAGGTTAAGAACCGTTTGCAGCAGATGAGCCGCAGTGCTCGGGTTAAGGGGTTCCGCCCCGGCAAGGTTCCAGCCAGAGTGCTGGCGCAGCAATACGGTAAGCAGGTGCGTGATGAGGTGATCGGTGAGCTGATTCAGTCCAGCTATTTCGAGGCGGTGAGTCAGGAGAAACTGCAACCAGCCGGGATGCCCAGTATTGAGCCTACCGTGAATGAGGCGGGTAAAAATCTGGAGTATACCGCGACCTTCGAGGTGATGCCTGAGGTGACCCTGGCTGAGGTCAAGGGTGTGAAGCTGGAGAAGCGTGTTGCCGAGGTTAGCGATGCCGATCTCGATAAGATGATGGAGACCCTGCTCAAGCAGCGTGCCAACTGGGAGAAGGTTGATCGCGCCGCAGCAAAAGATGATCGCTTGAATATTGACTTCAAGGGCACCATTGATGGAGAAGAGTTCAGCGGTAATTCCGGTCAGAACGTTCCCGTCACCATCGGCTCAGGCCGAATGATTGCCGGTTTCGAAGATGGCCTGGTCGGTGCTAAGGCGGGTGATGAGCTTACCCTGGATCTTGCCTTCCCGGAGGAGTACGCCCATAAGGAGGTTGCAGGCAAGCCGGTACAGTTCACAGTTAAGGTGAATAATGTTGAGGCTTCCAAGCTGCCAGAGTTGAATGAAGAGTTTGCCAGGAGTTTTGGTATCGGTGATGGCAGCCTCGACTCGCTACGTACCGAGGTGCGCAGCAATATGGAGCGTGAGATGAAGCAGGCTCTTAGCGATAGTAACAAACAGGCGGTTATGGATAAGCTGCTGGAGATAAATACTATTGAGGTACCGCAGGCGCTGGTGGAGCAGGAGGCCGAGACCCTGAAGCGCCAGATGCAGCAACATATGCACATTCCAGATGGCAAGGCTGGTGTGCAGTTAGAGCGCAGCATGTTTATCGAACAGGCACAGCGTCGAGTATCGCTGGGTTTGATCCTCTCTGAGCTGATCAAGGCTCAGGGGTTGAAGGCTGATGATGAGAAGGTTCGTGCCAAGGTCGAAGAGCTTGCTGCTACCTACGAAGAGCCTCAGCATGTGATCGACTGGTACTATGGCGACAAGAGTCGTCTCTCTCAGGTCGAGAGTCTGGTACTGGAAGAGAGTGTGGTAGAGTGGGTTTTCGATCAGGCCAAGGTGACCGAGAAGAGTGGAAGTTTCGACGAAATCATGGGTCGCGGTTAATCAGACAAATCATAGGAAATTGACACAATGATCAATAACGGCAAGATGGGCGGTGCGCTGGATACCCAGAACCTGGGGCTGATTCCCATGGTGGTGGAGCAGACCTCCCGCGGTGAGCGCTCCTACGATATCTACTCGAGACTGCTCAAGGAGCGGGTGGTATTTGCAGTGGGGCCAGTGGAAGATCACATGGCCAACCTCATCGTTGCCCAGTTGTTGTTCCTTGAGTCGGAGAATCCGGACAAGGATATTCATCTCTATATCAACTCTCCGGGGGGTTCGGTTAGCGCCGGTCTGGCCATCTACGACACCATGCAGTTCATCAAGCCGCAGGTCAGTACCATGTGTATCGGTATGGCGGCCAGTATGGGGGCGGTGTTGCTGGCCGGTGGTGCCGCTGGTAAGCGTTTTGCATTGCCACACAGCCGGGTGATGATCCATCAGCCGCTGGGGGGCTATCAGGGGCAGGCCACCGACATCGAGATCCATGCCCGTGAGATCCTCAAGATCCGCGAGCAGCTCAATGGCATTCTGGCCCACCACAGCGGCCAGCCGATTGATCGCATTCAGGCCGATACCGAGCGCGACAACTTTATGAGTGGAAGTGAGGCAGCGGAATATGGCCTTATTGATCAAGTAGTTGAGAGCCGCAAAGGGGTTGAGGCCTAGCTAGAGCGTGCAGGGCTGTTTGTGCCTTAGATCAACCCACAGGCAACTAGGGGTTGAAAAATGGCGCCAGACCTTGCATGTTTCACATTATAGATAGCAAAACGGGAATAGGCGATGCCTGATAAAACGACCGGCAAAGGCGACGACAACGGCAAATTGCTCTACTGCTCTTTCTGCGGCAAGAGTCAGCATGAGGTACGCAAACTGATTGCGGGCCCATCTGTCTTCATCTGCGACGAGTGTGTCGACCTCTGTAACGACATTATCCGTGAGGAGATCCAGGAGGAGTCTAATGGCACCGCCGGTAGTAAACTCCCGACCCCGCACGAGATAAACGCCAGTCTTGATGAGTACGTCATCGGCCAGAAGCGCGCCAAGAGGGTGCTCTCGGTAGCGGTTTACAACCACTACAAGCGCCTCAACGCAGGGCAGAAGAAGGATGATGTCGAACTGGCCAAAAGCAACATTCTGCTGATTGGTCCCACCGGTTCAGGCAAGACCCTGCTGGCCGAGACTCTTGCACGGCTGCTGAATGTACCTTTCACCATTGCCGATGCCACAACCCTGACTGAAGCGGGTTACGTGGGTGAGGATGTCGAGAACATTATCCAGAAGTTACTGCAGAAGTGTGACTACGATGTGGAGAAGGCACAGACCGGTATCGTCTATATCGACGAGATCGACAAGATCTCCCGCAAGTCAGACAACCCCTCCATTACGCGTGACGTCTCTGGTGAAGGTGTGCAACAGGCGCTTCTCAAGTTGATCGAGGGTACCGTTGCATCGGTTCCGCCGCAGGGGGGGCGTAAGCACCCGCAACAGGAGTTTCTGCAGGTCGATACCTCTAACATCCTCTTTATCTGTGGTGGCGCCTTTGCCGGTCTGGATCGTGTGATCCGCAACCGCTCTGAGAAGGGTGGTATCGGTTTCTCTGCCGAGGTGAAGAGCAAGGATGAGAAGAAGACCTACACCGAGACGCTGCTTAGCGTTGAACCGGAAGATCTGGTGCAGTATGGCCTGATTCCGGAGTTTGTCGGTCGTCTGCCGGTGCACGCCACACTGGAGGAACTGGATGAGACTGCCCTTATCTCTATCCTTACCGAGCCGAAGAATGCACTGACCAAGCAGTACGCCAAGCTCTTTGACATGGAAGATGTTGAGCTGGAATTCCGCGATGATGCACTGCGTGCCGTAGCCATTAAGGCAATGGATCGTAAGACAGGGGCTCGTGGATTGCGTTCTATCCTTGAGACTACACTGCTGGATACGATGTACGATCTACCGTCGATGGAGGGGGTCAGTAAGGTGGTGATTGATGAAGGGGTTATTCAAGGCGACTCTGAGCCACTGTTGATCTACAAAAGTAACGAGCAGAACGCCGCTGCGGCAGAATAGCCCATAAACTGGCAGATGTGAGAGTCGCTCACATCTGCCAACTAGTTCTTGATTCCTGTGTAGTTACTCCTCATAATAAAAACATAGTACAGCGCTTGGTTATTCTGTGATTGATAGCCAGTTCCGATTGCGTCAAATGCCGACAGCCTTAAAGAGGTGACATCCTATGGATGCTAAGGACAAGATTTCAGAGGTCAGCGACCAACTTCGCAATATTCCCGTACTACCGCTGAGAGACGTGGTGGTCTATCCCCATATGGTGATTCCGCTGTTTGTCGGCCGAGACAAATCGATCAAGGCACTTGAGGCAGCGATGGAGGATGAGAAGGAGATCCTGCTGGTAGCACAGAGAAGTGCCTCCGAGGATGACCCGACTGAAGAGGATATCTATCGCATTGGCACGCTCTCCACTATCCTGCAGTTACTCAAGCTGCCTGATGGAACGGTTAAGGTGCTGGTAGAAGGGGGTAGACGAGCCAAGATCGTCAACTTTCTTGAGCAGGATGATTATTTTACGGCTCAGATCACAGTCATTGAGGCACAGACCATCGAGGAGCGCGAGGCCGAGGTACTCTCTCGCTCGGTTCTCAATCAGTTCGACCAGTATGTCAAACTGAATAAAAAGGTGCCGCCCGAGGTACTAACCTCTCTTTCTGGTATTGAAGATCCCAATCGTCTGCTAGACACCATCGCTGCACATATGGCGCTGAAGATCGATGAGAAGCAGGAGATCCTCGAGATCACCGATCTGCGTGAGCGCTTCGAACACCTGCTGGCGATGATGGAATCTGAGCTCGACCTGCTGCAGGTGGAGAAACGGATACGCGGTCGCGTGAAAAAGCAGATGGAGAAGAGCCAGCGCGAGTACTATCTCAATGAGCAGATGAAGGCTATCCAGAAGGAGCTGGGTGACCTCGATGAGGCTCCCAACGAGATGGAGGAGCTGGAGCAGAAGATCGAAAAGGCCGGCATGTCGAAGGAGGCAAAGGAGAAGGCCAGCGCTGAGCTGAATAAACTGAAGATGATGTCACCGATGTCGGCCGAGGCGACGGTGGTGCGTAACTATATCGACTGGCTGGTGCAGGTGCCGTGGAAGAAGAAGTCCAAGGTGCGCCACGATATGGCCCTGGCCGAGCAGGTGCTGGAGGAGGATCACTACGGCCTGGAGAAGGTCAAGGAGCGCATCCTTGAATACCTGGCGGTGCAGAAGCGGGTGAAGAAGCTCAAGGGGCCGATCCTCTGTCTGGTCGGCCCGCCCGGAGTCGGCAAGACCTCTCTGGGTAAATCGATCGCCCGTGCCACCAACCGCAAGTTTGTGCGTATGGCACTGGGTGGGGTGCGTGATGAGGCGGAGATCCGCGGTCATCGTCGTACCTATATTGGCTCAATGCCGGGGAAAATTATTCAAAACCTCTCCAAGATAGAGACACGAAATCCGCTATTCCTGCTTGATGAAATCGACAAGATGGCCTCCGATTTTCGTGGTGACCCTGCCTCAGCAATGCTGGAGGTGCTCGATCCCGAACAGAATCATACGTTTAATGATCACTACCTGGAGGTCGATTACGACCTCTCTGATGTGATGTTTATCGCCACCTCTAATTCGATGAATATCCCGGGTCCGCTGCTCGACCGGATGGAGGTGATTCGTATCGCCGGATATACCGAAGATGAGAAGCTCAATATTGCACGTCGCTATCTGGTGCCGAAGGAGATCAAGGCCAATGGTCTTAAGGAGAGTGAGATCGACATCAGTGATGAGGCGCTTCTTGATATCGTGCGTTACTACACACGTGAGGCCGGAGTACGGGGCCTGCAACGAGATGTAGCGAAGATCTGTCGCAAGACGGTAAAAGAGCTGGTCTCCGATGAATCGAAAAAGCTTGTCAAGGTAACGAGTGACAATCTGGAAGATTTCCTCGGTGTGCGTCGTTTCCGCTTTGGTCTCGCAGAGGAGTCAGATCAGGTGGGTCAGGTTACCGGACTCGCCTGGACCGAGGTGGGTGGTGAACTGCTTAGCATCGAAACCGTTGTGGTTCCCGGTAAAGGCAAACACACTGTTACCGGTCAACTGGGTGACGTGATGAAAGAGTCAATTCAGGCGGCAATGAGCGTGGTGCGTAGTCGTGCCGCGGCGCTTGGCATACGCCCCGACTTCTATGAAAACAGGGATCTCCACGTGCATGTCCCTGAGGGGGCAATTCCCAAGGATGGTCCCAGCGCCGGCATCGGTATGTGTACGGCCCTTGTCTCGGTACTGACAGGTATACCGGTACGGGCTGATGTGGCGATGACAGGGGAGATCACCCTGCGTGGTGAGGTATTACCAATTGGCGGGCTTAAGGAGAAGTTACTGGCGGCAGCGAGAGGAGGGATTAAGACCGTGATTATCCCTGAAGAGAACCGTCGTAACCTCGAGGAGGTACCTGACAACATTAAGGAGAATCTGGAGATCCTGCCGGTAAAGTGGATCGATGAGGTGATCGATATTGCTCTGGTGAGTAAACCAAAACCGCTATCCGAGGAGGAGGTGACAGAGATTGTCAAGAGCCAGGAGAGTGGAAAGCCCAACAATCTGCATACCCACTAACTGTATATAAGGGCGCTAGATGGGGATATCACCAAACCCGCTAGCGCCGTTTTACATGAACTAAGTATGCTAAGTTACTAATCGCTCATAGCCAGATGTAATAGATGCGAGAAATAACGGAAATTTACCGTAACTATGCTTGACCTGTCCGTAGGCTGTTGGTATAAATTTGCGCAGTTTTCATTGCCGCCAAGTCTAAAATATTTTGGTGGTGTTTTTTGTAAGTCGTGTCATAAGTCTTTAATACAAATCTAGACCAAGACCATAATCCTACCAATTGGAAGAAGGGGAGATATCTGTGAATAAATCTGAAATGATTGATGCAATTGCCGAAGGTGCTGACATTTCTAAAGCCGCTGCTGGCCGTGCGCTGGATGCAATGGTTGAAGCTGTAACCGAAACCCTGAAGAAAGGTCAGACTGTTAACCTGATCGGTTTTGGTACCTTTGAGGTTCGTGACCGCAAGGCACGTACTGGTCGTAATCCTCAGACTGGTGCAACCATTAATATCCCTGCATCCAAGTCACCCGCCTTCAAGGCTGGTAAAGCACTGAAGGATGCTGTAAACTAGCGCGCCTTTGAGACATCGGGTGCTTAGCTCAGCTGGGAGAGCATCGCCCTTACAAGGCGAGGGTCGGGGGTTCGATCCCCTCAGCACCCACCAAACAACAATAGTAAGATCCGGAGCGGTAGTTCAGTTGGTTAGAATACCGGCCTGTCACGCCGGGGGTCGCGGGTTCGAGCCCCGTCCGCTCCGCCAATTTTGAAATCAGGGCGCATCTTTATGCGCCCTTTTTCTTTTGAGATTCAAACAGAAGAGAAGGCATCAGGAATAAGCCGATATGCTGCAAGTAATTCGTGATCGTGCCCAAGGGGTATTCGCCTGGATCATCGTTGGGATGATCTCCGTACCGTTCGCCCTGTGGGGTATTAACTCCTACTTTGGTGGTGGTGGTGACAATAGTGTCGCTGAGGTCGATGGGGCGAAGATAAGTGACTATCAACTGCAAAATGCCTATCAGCGACAACGTGATCGTTTGACGCAGATGTTTGGTGGCAAACTCCCTGAAAATCTCTTTTCTGAAGAGACCTTAAAAAAGCAGGCCCTTGACCAGTTGATAGAAAAGGAGCTGCTGATTAAGGCCGCCAGCGATAATGGGATGCGTATTGGCAATCTACAGCTGGCCGATATCATCACCAGCATTGATGCCTTCTATGTGGACGGCAAGTTTAATCAACAGGAGTATGAGCGTGCATTGGCCCGCCAGGGAATGTCACCCAAGCTGTTTGAGAACCGCGTGCGTCGTGATCTTCTTGCAGCACAGATGAGTGAGTTTGTCAGAAATACCGAGATTATATTGCCAAGTGAAGTGGATGCTCAACTGGTATTGCAGCAGCAACAGCGTGACATCGGATACATGGTGATTGCGGCGGAGAAGTTCAGCGCTGATATCGATCTTACAGAAGATGAGATGCGGAGTTATTACGAAACCAATGCCTCGCGCTTCATGCAGCCTGAGCGGGTAAAGATCGACTATCTGGAACTTAAGGCCGATGAGATCGCCTCTGGCATGAGCGTAACTGAGGAGGAGGTGCGTCAGCGCTATGAGAGCCAGAAGATCAACTTCCGCACACCGGAAGAGCGCAAGGCAAGTCATATCCTGCTACAGACTACCGTTGACGCCGATGAGGCGGCACTCAATGAGGTACGAGCAAAGGCTGAGGCGCTGTTGCAGCGTATCAATGACGGTGAAGATTTTGCAGAACTGGCAAAAGCGGAGTCTCAGGATCCCGGCTCGGCTCGAAATGGTGGTGACCTTGGTTTCTTTGGCCGTGGCGTGATGGATGCCGCCTTTGAGGAGGCAACCTTTGCCTTGCAGAAGGGTCAGGTGAGTGGTGTGGTGCGTAGCAACTTCGGCTTCCATATCATCAAGTTGGAAGATATCCGTGGCGGAGAGACCAAACCCTACGAGACAGTTGCGAAAGAGCTGAAGCGTGAAATGCAACTGGAGATGTCTAGCGAAATTTTCTTCAATAAGGTGGACCAACTGGCCAGCCTTACTTATGAGCAACCCGATACCCTGGCTGCTGCTGCCGAGCAGTTGCAGTTGCAGATCAAGAGTAGCGATTTTTTCACTCGTAGTGGTGGGAGTGGTATTGCAGCTGAGCCAAAGATCAGTGGTGCGGCCTTCTCTGAAGATGTGCTGGCTCGCGGAAATAACAGCGAAAGTCTTGAGTTGTCACGAGATCACATCGTTGTATTACGTATCAATGAGCATGAGCCTGAAACGGTACGCCCCTTCGACGAGGTAAAATCTTCCATTGTGGAGAGCCTGAAGGGTGAAAAGGGGAGGACCATGGCTTTGGATGAGGCGACTGAGGCCTTTATCAAACTGCAGGCGGGAGATGAGGGCAGTAGCCTGGCGCGTGCACAGGGCGTTGAGTGGAAGCGAAACTCCGCACTGACACGTGATAATAACGAGATTGATCGAACTATCGTACAGGCGATCTTCCGTATGCCCCATCCACAGCAGGGTAGCGTCAGCCATCAGCAGTTAACGATGTCGAATGGAGATCAGGCGTTGGTAACACTTTATAGTGTGGCAGATGGTGATAGTGCCAGTGCTGATGAGGCCGCCCGAGATAAGGTGAAGCAGCAGCTGGAACTGGCTAATACCAATCTCGCAGAACAGGCTCTAATCAATGGATTGAGGGAGCGAGCGGAAATCGTCAGAAAACAGTAACGCCGGTTACACTGGGGATCAGGTACCGAGATGTTTAAATTAAAACTTCACTGGCAGATCCTGATCGCCCTTGGCCTTGCTATTGTTGCAGGGCTGCTTACCGGTAAAGAGTCCACCCTCTTTGGTATCTCTTTCTACGCTACCTATGAGTTCTTCGGCGCACTTTTTCTTAATGCACTAAAGATGCTCATTGTCCCGCTTATCGTTTCCTCAATCATTGTTGGCATTGCCGGTATTGGCAGTAGCGGAGCGTTAGGGCGCCTCGGTGGCAAGACGTTGCTCTACTATGCCACCACCAGCCTCTTCGCCATTCTTATCGGGCTGGTGGTGGTGAATGTGATTCAGCCGGGAGTTGATGATCAAGGGCCGGTAAAAGAGCGCATCGGTTTTAGTGCCGATACAGGTGCCATTGAGGCTAAGGTGGCAGGAAAAGGGGCCGGGGATATCGTCGACGTCTTTCTGCGTATGGTGCCGACCAACATCGTAGGCGCCGCAGCCGATGGGCAGATGTTAGGTCTGATCTTCTTCAGTCTGTTGTTCGGCTTTTTCATGACGAAGATCCAGGAGGCCTACGCCGAGTCACAGTTCAACTTCTGGCAGGGTGTCTATGAAACGATGATGCACATCACCGACTGGGTGATGCGTTTCGCACCCATTGGTGTCTTCGCGCTGGTGGCAAAGGTTGTGGCCAGCACCGGCTTCGATGCCTTTGTGCCACTGCTCTGGTTTTTCTTCAGTGTGGTGCTGGCGCTTGCCTTCCATTTCTTTATCACCATGCCACTACTGCTCCGTTTTGTCGCTGGAGTCAACCCGCTGCGTCACTATCGGGCGATGATGCCTGCACTGCTCACCTCCTTCTCGACCGCCTCATCTTCAGCAACACTACCGATCACCATGGAGTGTGTGGAGAAGAACGCCGGGGTCTCCAATCGTACCAGCTCTTTCGTCCTGCCTCTGGGTGCGACGGTGAATATGGACGGTACTGCGCTGTACGAATGCGTCGCCGCGATGTTTATCGCTCAGGCCTACGGTATCGAGCTGGGATTCGCCACCCAGTTCACCATCGTTGTTGTTGCGCTACTTACCTCAATCGGGGTGGCGGGTATCCCAGCCGCCAGCCTGGTGGCGATCTCCATAATCCTCGCCACGATTGGCCTTCCTGCAGAGGGGCTGGGTCTGATCCTCGCCGTAGATCGCATCCTTGATATGATGCGCACCTCGACCAACGTCTTCTCCGACTCCTGCGGTGCTGTGATCATCGGCAGACTGCAGGGCGAGGAGGGGATTTTGCAGGAAGATTCCAGGGCCAACTGATGCGCCAATTCTTCGCGTTGCTGTTTGCTGCATCGATTGTTTACAGCGGACAACTACCGGCCGCTAGCTCTCAGGCGATGGGCTACACACCAAAGTATCTCGATGGCTTCTCCCACTTTGATTACGTCAATCCTGATGCGCCGAAGGGCGGTGAGCTGGTGCTCTCGTCGGTGGGCAGTTTTGATTCCTTCAATCCGTATATCCTAAAAGGGATTGCAGCAGAGGGACTCTCTCCCCTGATGTTTGAGACCCTGATGGTCTCCAGCATGGACGAACCATTTAGTCAGTACGGTCTGTTGGCTGAGGATGCCACCCTTGCGGCAGACAAACTCTCGGTCACCTTCCGACTTCGCAAGAACGCACGTTTTAATGATGGTTCAGCGGTATTGGCAGACGATGTGAAATTCTCTTTTGATTCGTTAATAAGCGACAAGGGACACCCGCAGTATCGCTTCTACTATGGTGATATTCAGCGTGTGGTGGTGGTTGATGAGCGCACGGTGCGTTTTGAGTTTTCCCGCCAGAATCCTGAGCTTCATCTGCTGGCGGGACAGATCCCGATTTTTTCACGCAACTGGGTGGGTGAGAAACCGTTCGACAAAGTAGCGATGGAGCAGCCGATTGCCAGTGGCCCTTACCTGATTGAAAAATATGATCTGGGAAAAAACATCACCTATCGTCTCAATCCCCACTACTGGGGAAGTGATCTTAACGTGCGTCGGGGTATGTTCAATTTCGAGAGGATAACCTATAAGTATTACCGTGACTTCACCGTGGCACTGGAGGCCTTTAAGGCGGGAGAGTTTGCGTTTAACCACGAGTACAACTCCAAGAAGTGGGCGCGTGATTATAATGGTCCGAAATTTCGTGACGGGCGTATTACCAAAACCCTGTTAAAGCACTCCAACAATGCTGGGATGCAGGGGTTTGTATTTAACCTGAGACGCGAAAAGTTTCAGGACAAACGGGTGCGTCGAGCCATTACCCTGGCGCTCGATTTTGAGTGGTCTAATCGTCAACTCTTCTATAACCAGTATGAGCAGTGTTATAGCTACTTTAGTAATAGTGAACTTGCAGCCAGGGGATTGCCGGAGGGCGATGAGCTTGCCTTGCTTCAGCCCTACCGCAGTCAACTGCCTCCTGAGATATTTACCCAGATATGGCGACCTGCTACAACGGCAACCCCCTCATCACTGCGGCAGAATCTGCGTCAGGCCAAGACGCTGTTGAAAGATGCGGGTTGGGAGTATCGGGATGGGACGTTACGCAACGAGAGGGGTGATCCCTTCCGCTTTGATGTAGTGCTGTCACAAAAGGGGTTTGAACGCATTATTGCACCATTTGCGCGCAATCTTGGCAAGCTGGGGATCGAGGTGGAGTATCGCACGGTGGACACCGCGCTCTATAAACGCCGTCTGGATGAATTCGATTTTGACATGGTGGTGGGCGCTTTTGGTCAGTCCCAGTCGCCGGGTAACGAACTGAAGGGGCTGTTTCACTCCTCATCGGCGGATCAGACCGGTACCCGCAATCTCTTTGGCATTAAAGATCCGGTGGTCGATGCACTTGTCGACAGGGTGATCTACGCGAAGAATCGTGATGAGCTGATAACCGCCACCCACGCACTGGACAGAGTGTTGCTGCACGGTGAGTATCTGGTACCTCATTGGTTCATCGGCAGCCACCGTGTTGCTTACTGGAGTGGTCGCTTTGATCAACCTGAGACCTTGCCGCTTTATTACGACGCCACCAGCTGGGTAGTAACTACCTGGTGGAGTGAAATCGCAGGAAATCATTGATCAACATGGCTGCCTACATTCTTAAACGACTGCTGCTTATGATACCGACATTGCTTGGTGTTCTGTTGATTACCTTTGTCATAATTCAATTTGTGCCTGGAGGGCCGGTAGAGCAGCTGGTGGCGCAGTTGCAGGGGCAGGGGACACATGGTGAGGCGAGTGCCGGGATTGAGGGACTCTATCGTGGTGCCAAGGGGCTGGATGAGGAGCGGCTCGAGGAGTTAAAGAGCTACTACGGTTTTGACAAACCGGCCTGGCAGCGCTTTGTTGAGATGGTGGGTAACTATCTCACCTTTGATCTTGGCGAGAGCTTCTTTCATCACAAATCGGTGATGGAGCTAATTATCGACAAACTCCCCGTCTCGATCAGCCTTGGCATGTGGACCTTCTTCCTCACTTATCTTATCTGCATCCCGCTGGGGATTGCCAAGGCGGTGCGTGACGGCACTCCATTTGATGTGGTGAGCAGCACCCTTGTGCTGATCGGTTATGCGATACCTGGCTTTGTCCTCGGTCTTACTTTGCTGGTGCTGTTCGGTGGTGGTAGCTTCTGGGATCTTTTCCCTCTGCGTGGGCTCACCTCCGATAACTGGGAACAGCTTACCTGGTTTGGCAGAGTGATGGACTATCTGTGGCACATGGTGTTGCCGGTGACCGCCGCGGTGATGGGCAACTTTGCGGTAATGACCATGCTTACCAAGAACAGCTTTATCGAGGAGTTGCGCAAACAGTATGTGCTGACCGCCCGCGCCAAGGGTCAGACGGAACGGGAGGTGATGTACCACCACGTCTTTCGTAACGCCATCATCCCGCTCATTACCGGATTTCCCGCCGCCTTCATCGGCGCCTTCTTCAGCAGCTCGCTGCTTATCGAGACGATCTTCTCCCTCGACGGTCTGGGGTTGCTCTCCTATGACTCGGTGATGAAGCGCGACTATCCGGTGGTAATGGGTTCACTCTACTTCTTCACCTTACTGGGGCTCATCGCCAAGCTGCTGACCGATATCAGCTATGTACTGGTCGACCCGCGTATTCAGTTCGAGTCGGTGGGGGGGGGGAGATGAGTAGGCACAAGTCTACTTCGATGGGGGCTGCGGCACGCGCTTGGCATCGCTTTAAGAGTAACCGCCGTGGATATATCAGTCTCTGGATTCTCGCTATTCTGTTTGGTATCAGCCTTTTCGCCGAGGTGATCTCAAACGATAAACCGCTTATTGTCAGCTATCAGGGCGAGCTCTATTTCCCATTGTTAAAGAACTATCCTGAGACCCATTTCGGTGGTGATTTTGTTACCGAGACCGATTACCTTGACCCTTTCATCCGCGAGCAACTGATGACAGGTGAGAACTGGGCGCTCTATCCGCTCAACCCCTACAATTTCAATACCATCAACTACTTTGCCCGATCACCCAATCCAGCGGCCCCTTCTGATCAGAATTTTTTTGGCACCGATGACCGAGGGCGTGATGTGCTGGCACGGCTGATCTACGGTTTTCGCATTTCGGTTATCTTCGCATTTGCGGTGACCGCGATGATCGTTGTACTGGGGATGATGATTGGGGCGATACAGGGTTACTTTGGTGGTCGCATCGATCTTGTCGGCCAGCGCATAAGTGAGATCTGGAGCTCTATGCCAAAGCTCTATCTACTGATCATTCTTGCCTCCATATTTCATCCAAGCCTTGGCTTGCTGATTCTTCTGCTGACTGTCTTTGGCTGGATGGGGATGGCCGATTATGTGCGTGCCGAGTTTCTCAAGGGACGAAATATGGACTATGTGTTATCGGCCAGGGCTCTGGGCCTCTCAAACGGTGCGATTATGCGCCGCCACATCATGCCCAACGCGATGACACCGGTGATCACCTTTCTGCCGTTTGAATTAAGTGGTGCAATTTTAGCCCTCACCTCGCTCGATTTTCTCGGTCTTGGTGTACCTCCCAGTACACCTAGTATCGGTGAGTTGCTGGCGCAGGGGAAAGAGAATCTTGATGCCTGGTGGCTCTCGCTCTCCGCCTTCCTCGTACTGGTAGGGCTGTTGATGTTATTGAGTTTCATCGGTGAGGCGCTGCGTGAAGCGATGGACACGAGGAAGGGTTGATGGAAGAACCGCCACTGCTTGAGATCCAGAACCTCTCCGTTGCCTTTGGCCGTAGCGGCGATAGAACGAGCGTTGTAGAGGGTGTTAGCTTTACTATTCAGCCTGGTGAGAAGCTGGCGCTGGTTGGGGAGTCTGGCTCCGGCAAGTCGGTGACTGCCCTCTCGATCCTCAAGCTGCATGACACCACACAGACGGAGTATGCCAGTGGCGCGATCCGTTTTAACGGTGAAGAGTTGTTGCAGAAGAGTGAGCGGGAGATGCGGGGTATTCGTGGCCGCGAGATCGCGATGATCTTCCAGGAACCGATGACTGCTCTCAATCCGGTCTATCCTATTGGTAAACAGTTGATGGAACCGCTGTTGCTACATGAGGCACTGGATCCGCGCACTGCCCGTGAACGCGTCATTGGACTGTTACATAAAGTGGGGATCCAGGAGCCGGAGAAACGGATAGACGCCTTCCCCCACATGCTCTCTGGTGGCCAGCGCCAGCGAGTGATGATCGCGATGGCACTGGCGTGTCGTCCCAAACTGTTGATCGCCGATGAACCGACCACCGCGCTGGATGTGACAATCCAGAAACAGATCCTCGAACTGCTCGATGAGTTGCAGCGGGAGTTTGGCATGGCGGTACTGATGATCACTCACGACCTCAATATGGTGCGCCACTTTGCAGACTCAATTTGCGTGATGGAGAGGGGGAAATTGGTCGAGCAGGGAAGGGTAAGTGCCGTACTTGAATCGCCCCAACACCCCTATACCAGGAAACTGCTTGCCAGTGAGCCTGAACCGCTGGTCAGTAACGAAGAGCTCGCAGCATTTGAACAACAGGCTCCGCTGCTTGTGGGTAACAATGTGCAGTGCATCTTTCCCATCAAGTCAGGTTTTTTTCGTCGCACGGTTGGTGAGGTGCGTGCGGTGGATGGTGTCGATATTCAGCTCCGCCCTGGCGAAACGCTGGGTATCGTCGGTGAATCGGGATCGGGCAAGACAACGCTGGGAATGACTCTGCTACAACTGCAGAACGGTGATGGGGCGATCAATTTCAACGGTGAACGTATCGATGCGATGAGTGAGCGTGATCTGCGGCCGCTACGCAAGGATATGCAGGTGGTTTTTCAGGATCCATTCTCCTCGCTCTCACCACGCATGACGGTGGAGCAGATCGTAGGAGAGGGACTGGCACTTCACTTTCCTTATCTTGGCGCAGGACAGCGACGTGAGCGCATCTTACATGGCCTTGAGGAGGTGGGGCTGGATGAGAACATGCTGCATCGCTACCCTCACGAGTTCTCCGGCGGACAGCGACAGCGCATCGCCATCGCCAGGGTAGTGGTTCTTGAACCAAAGCTGGTGCTACTCGATGAGCCGACCAGTGCCCTCGATATTTCAGTACAGAAACAGGTGTTAGCTCTTTTGCGCGATCTGCAAAAACGCCACGGTATGAGTTATCTCTTCATCACACACGATCTTAAGGTGATCCGCTCGGTAGCACACCGGGTCCTGGTGATGAAGCAGGGGCGTGTGGTGGAGCAGGGAGCAACTGATAAACTCTTTACCAATCCGGAACACCCCTACACCGAGACGTTGCTACAGGCGTCACTGTTTCGAGAGATAAGCTGATGGAGTGGACGAAGTATATTCCTCTTCTGCTAATCGCACTGCTTACACTGTTACAGGTCTACATTCGTCTCTCAGCCAGGATGATGAGGGGAAGGGCATTGCCCGAACTGGAAGGTGTGATAGACGATGCCCTGTTACACAGTCAAAAGCTGGTTATCTACTTCTCCAGCGCATATTGTCAGCCGTGCAGAGAGATGATGCCGATGATCGATGCTCTCGCCAAAGAACATGGTAATCTGGTCACGCTGGACTCCCTGGTGCATGGTGAGCTGGCCACACGGCTCCATGCCCGCGGTGCCCCCGCCTTCGTCTTCGTTGAGCGGCAGAGAATAACGGGTGTTCATCTCGGATCGCTCAGTGAAGGCAGGGTGCGACAACATCTGGTATGAGTGTCGATTACTCGATCATTATCCCTGCCTATAATGAGGAGCGGTGGTTGCCCCAAACCCTCGCGGCATTGCGTCAAGCTATGGCGACGACACCCCTTGATGGTGAGTTGATCGTTGTAGACAACAACTCCAGCGATGCAACAGCGCGAGTGGCCAGTGAGGGCGGTGCTGCGGTGGTGTTTGAGCCAATTAATCAGATCTCACGGGCGCGTAATGCCGGCGTTAGTGTAGCGCAGGGGCGATATCTGATATTCGTTGATGCCGATACCGCTATTACGCCGGAACTGTTACAGCAGGCGTTATACAATCTTCAGCACGGCTGCTGTGGTGGTGGTGTACTTGTAGCATTCGATCAGAAATTACGACTGGATATGCGCATTGGTCTTGCGCTCTGGAATGCCATTTCCCGTCAGCGTCGCTGGGCAGCAGGCTGCTTCGTCTATGCACTGCGTGAGGGTTTCGAGGCGGTGGGTGGCTTTAGTCAAAAAGTCTATGCGAGTGAAGAGATCTGGTTCTCGCGCGCTATGCGCCGCTGGGGGCGCAAACGTGGTATGGAATTCTCTATTATTGAGGAGCACACGGCACTCTCATCGGGACGTAAGTTGCAATGGTACTCTAGTGCAAGACAGCTAGGGCTGCTCGTTATGTGTTTGATTATGCCGTGGTTTGTTCGCTTTAAAGTGTTGTGTGGCTTTTGGTACAAAAGGCCGAACGTGTGACTGTGGAGAAATGTAGTAATGACTCAACCACTGATTATTTATCACGGTAACTGCCTCGACGGTTTTGGTGCCGCTTATGCTGCGCAGCGCTACTTTCTGAAACAGAGTATCGAGGCTGAGTACTTTCCTGCCTCTCATGGTGAAGATCTGCCAGAGTGTGCCGCTCGTGAGGTCTACGTGGTCGACTTCTCCTATAAGCGTCCTATCATGAAGCAACTGTGTGAGGTTGCAGAGCGGGTCATCGTGCTCGATCACCACATCAGTGCACAGGAAGATCTTGCGGGACTTGAGACTGAGTACGACAATCTTGAGATTGTTTTCGATATGTCGCGTTCCGGTGCGGTGATCACCTGGGAATATCTCCATCAGCAACCGGTACCAAAGCTGTTGTTGCATGTTCAGGATCAGGACCTCTGGAATTTTGACCTGGATGGAACCAGAGACATCAATGCGGCACTTATGTCCTATCCGTTCGATTTTGCTTTATGGCATGAGGTGGTCAGTTCGGATGAACGTTTCAATACTCTGCTAAAGGAAGGGGAGGCGATTAACCGTTTTCGACGCGAGATGATCGACAATTACAAGGAGCGTGCGGTCATCGGCACCATTGCAGGCTATCAGGTACCAGTGGTCAACTGCCCCCGTGCTATTATCAGTGAACTGGTGGGTGAACTGGCCGAGGGCCACCCCTTTGCCGCAGGTTATCAGGATAAGGGTGAGAAGCGTAGCTGGTCATTGCGCTCCAGCCGTAATGGTGGTGAGGATGTGGCGAAAATCGCCGGAAAATTTGGTGGTGGTGGTCATAAAAATGCCGCCGGTTTTGGCACACAACTGCCCACCACGCTATTGCATCTGGAGCCGGAAGAGCAGTAACAAAACGGGGGAAACGTGAACGAATCCATCTTTTCATCAGCACAGAATTTTTCCACTGCCTTTGTCGATGGTCTCGCAACGATGCTGCGCGAACACGATGGGTTGGGTGTGTTTATTCTGGTGTGTGCCAATGCAGGATTTGACGCTCAGCTCCACAAGACACTAGCAGAACCCCTGCGCCAGCGTTTTGAAGAGAGCAGCGCACGTTATCGTGATGCTCTGCGTAATGGCCGCAGCCTGAACGATGCGGATGACGATGTTCTGGTTTTCCTCAAGCTGATGGCAATCGGCTTCGATGCCCTGCAAACTACACAGCGGCGTACTGCCGGGCCATGGGAGATCCAGTTCAATCAGTTGCGAGCCTTCAGGCCACCGCGCATGGCCAATAGCCGTGTCGAGAGCCTGCACAAACCATTCGAGCCTAATGGATTCCATTTCAATAAACCGTTTTTGCGAAAAGAGGCATTCTGGTCCGGTGAACTACAGGGGCGTGAGATAGAGCTGCTCTACAATAAATTCCCCTTTGTCGATTACCACGCTCTGTTAGTGCCACAACGTGAACACGAGGCCCCACAATTTCTTACTCACGGTGATCACCACTATATGTGGCGACTAACGCGCCAGCTGGGCGAGACCCTGCCCGGTGTCGGCTTTACCTATAACGCCTACGGTGCCTACGCCTCGGTTAACCACCTTCACTTCCAGATGTACCTGCGCGATGAGGCGCTACCGTTGCAACTGCCTCAATGGCAACACAATGGTGGCAATGAGACCTACCCCTCGCGGATAGAGCGCTTTGACGAGCCCGAAGCCGCCTGGCGTTATATCGAAACCATGCACCGCGGAGGGGAGAGCTACAACCTGCTCTACCTGCCGGGTGAGTGTTACTGCCTGCCGCGCCGCATCCAGGGCAGCTACCAGCACAGCCCCTGGACAGCAGGTTTTGCCTGGTATGAGATGTGTGGTGGGATGGTGAGCTTCAGTCACGAAGATTATGAGCGACTTGATGAGTCGATGATACTGGCGGAATTTGGACGGTTGGCGTTGTAAAGCAGGGTCTGAAGTTACGCATAAAGAGGCCCGCTATTGCGGGCCTTTTGTTATTCATCTGATATTAAATACTCCCAGACTGTTTCCTCACATCTACATAGAGTGTGATCTTGTCGCCGGGTTGTAGGTATTTTTTTCCATTGAGCTTCTTGTTCCAGCGTTTCAGGTTGTTGATGCTGACGCGAAATTTGTCTGATATCAGTGCCAGTGAATCACCGTTACGCACGGTGTAGCCGATGCGCTGCGTGGTGTTTTGCTCGAAGGGGTGTATGAAGGTGGCTGGATTGATGGCCGAAACCTTCTGTGCCCCCTCCTTGGCCCAGATCACCAGCTTGCTGCCGGGGCGGAGTGGGTCACGAGGTGCCATGCCGTTCCAGCGGGCCAGTTGCTGCACACCAACGTTGTAGCGGCGTGCGATGTCCCACAGGGTATCACCCTCCTGAACCTGATATTCGATCTTGTTGCCGCTGCGCTGAGTATTTTGCGTACTCTTCAAACGCTGGTTTGCGCTAAGGCTGTATCGAGAAAGGCTTTTACGTGCTACGGGGATGGTTATGGTTTGACCGGCGCGGATGTTGTTACCCTTGATGCGATTCACCTTGCGAATAAGATCGGCATTGGTGCGGTAGTTCTCGGCAATAACACCGAGTACCTCACCGCTTTTGATCTTGTGACGCTTCCAGGTGATGCGCTCGTCGGCAGGATACTCCGCCAGTGCCTGCTGGAATTGCTCAACCTTATCAAGTGGAACCATCAGCTTGTGCGGCCCCTTGGGATCGGTAGCCCAGCGATTGAACCCGGGGTTGTAGCGGTAGATCTGCTCAAGTGAGATGTCGGCAAGTTCTGCCGCCAGGTCGAGGTCTATCTGCGAGCCGACATCGACACTCTGCAGGTAGGGGGTGTCGGCAATGGTATCTAGTGCTACACCTTGTGCCGCAGGGTTGGCAACCAGAGTGCTGATGGCGAGCAGTTTGGGGACATAACCCTCGGTCTCTTTGGGCAGATCGAGTGACCAGTAGTCGGTCGGTTTGCCCTTTTTCTGGTTGCGTCTGATGGCACGTTTTACGGTGCCTTCGCCTGAGTTATAGGCGGCCAGGGCGTGGAGCCAGTCACCATCAAAATATTTGTGCAGGTATTGCAGGTAGTCCAGAGCGGCGATGGTGGAGGCGGTAACATCGCGGCGGCCGTCATACCACCATGTCTGGCTCAGCCCAAAACGGCGCCCGGTGCCGGGGACAAATTGCCACAGGCCGGCGGCACGACCGTGAGAATAGGCGAAGGGCTGGTAGGCGCTCTCAACAACAGGCAACAGGGCGATCTCCAGTGGCATTTCGCGACGCTGTATCTCCTCGACAATAAAGTGGAGATAGGGGGTGGCACGCTCTGTCATTCTCACCAGATAACTTTCATGGCTGCGATACCAGTTGAGATCATTTTCAATGCGCGGATGGGTGTGCTGGCCGACAAGGCGGAATCCGTCGCGAATGCGGCTCCAGATGTCATAGTTGCCGTGACAGCTTGCTGCAGGCTCATTGGGGTCAAACAGGGCTACGAGTGTCTGTTCCTGCGTGGGTGTCTGTTGAACGACGGTGGACTGCTCATCAGTCTCCTGTAGCGCCTGTTGAGTGAGACAACCGCTTAGCGCCAGGCTGAGCAGGATGGAGGGCGCAACGAGTGCAATCCGTGGTCTATTTGTAGATTTCATTCGGCTATTATTATTGAAACTGTGAAAGGAGTTCAAGCCCTTAATTAACAATAGCTTAATGAAATTTTTTAATCCAGAGTGTCTTTCCAGTGGCGCACCACGGCAAGGACCTCAGCTGGGGTGTTGAGCGGTCGTCTGGCAAAGGACTCGGCGGCGGCGATGAGTGATGGCTGATGGCTGCGCAGGAAGGGGTTGGTTGCCTTCTCTACCGCCATGGCGGCCGGTACAGTTGGCCGATGCTGGCGACGCAACGATTCGACCTCTGCGGCGCGTGCCGCAATCTCTTCATTCTCTGGCTCGGCCACCCGCGCAAAGCGAAGATTGGCCTGAGTATACTCATGGGCACAGTAGAGCAGAGTCTCATCGGGGAGGGCACGCAGTTGCTCCAGTGAGTGATACATCTGTTCCGCTGTCCCCTCAAACAGCCGTCCACAACCGGCGGTAAAGAGGGTATCGCCACTGAAGAGGGCTCCGTGGCCGTAGTAGCAGATGTGGCCACGGGTATGGCCGGGGGTGTCGAACACCTGTAGTGTCAGGTCACACCCATCAATATTGACCCTGTCACCCTGACTAAGTGACCTGGTTAGTGCAGGGATGCGCTCATTGGCGGGTCCATAGACCGGCACCCCGTAGCGCTCTACCAGGTCGGTTACCCCGCCGGTGTGGTCGCCGTGATGGTGGGTGATAAGGATGAGGACGGGGATGAGCCCATTGCTCTCCAGGTAGTCGATGACAGGCTCCTCGTCACCTGGGTCGACAATCGCCACCTCCGGCCGGCCCTCACAGCCGATGAGCCAGATATAGTTGTCGTCGAAGGCTTTAAGTTGATGGACTTTCATCATGCGGGTTAACCTGTCACTCTCAGATAGAGGATGTGAGACCACTTTATACACTATGAAGCGACTTCTTCAAGCTTATCACTGCTCAGATAGCGAACAGGCACGGCGTGCGTTGAGCCAGTGGTGCACGACGCCACTCGGCCAGGCGGTGCTGGAGCGGGAGGAGGCGGTGATGCGGGGCGCTATCTCCCGCCTGTTTGGCTATCACCTGCTGCAGATCGGTGAGGGGAGGAGAGGTTTTCTTGAGGCGTCACGTATTTCTCATCGCATGGTGATGGTAGATGAGTGTGATTGTGGATTGAGGGATGTGGAAGGGGTGGAGTACCTGCGTGGCGACTCTGCAAATCTGCCTATCGCCAGTGACAGTATCGATGTGGTGGTTCTCCCCCATCGCCTTGAGTATGAGAGTGACCCACATCAGTTGCTGCGTGAGGTGGATCGGGTACTAATCCCTGAGGGACATCTGTTGATATCCTGTTTTAATCCGTTAAGCCAGTTCGGTCTGCGTCGCCTGTTGCAGGGATGGCGCGGCGATGCCCCCTGGTCAGGTCACTTCTTCACGCCCATGCGGATCAAGGACTGGTTGAGTCTGCTCGGCTTTGATACGGTGCAGTTGCAATACTATTTCTATCGTCCCCCGGTGCAACATCAGGCGGCGATGCTACGACTTGAACGTATGGAGGGGTGGGGTGGCCGTTTCTGTTCTCCACTCGGAGGTGCTTATGTGTTGCTGGCTAAAAAACGTGTCTCAACGCTAACCCCAATCAGAACCGGGTGGCGTAACAGCAGAAAACTGGTGACGATTGGGGTGACAGGTACCTCAGCAGGTAGAGGAAAACATGAGCAGTAAAGTGGTAGAGATCTATACCGATGGAGCCTGTCGCGGCAACCCCGGCCCGGGTGGTTGGGGCGCGGTGCTGCGCTACAATGGCCACGAGAGGCAACTTCATGGTGGTGAGCCGCAGACCACCAATAACCGGATGGAGTTGATGGCGGCGATTGTCGCGCTGGAGAGTCTGACCCGCCCCTGTCAGATTGAGCTGACTACCGATTCAAAATATGTAATGCAGGGGATCACCGAGTGGCTAGTCGGATGGAAGCAGCGGGGATGGAAAACGGCGGCAAAAAAACCGGTAAAGAACGTGGACCTGTGGCAACGTCTCGATAAGGCGCTATCACCGCATCAGGTAAAGTGGCACTGGGTAAAGGGGCACAGCGGTCATGCGGAGAATGAGCTGGCCGATGCGTTGGCCAATCGCGGCATTGATGAACTGGCCAGCTGAAAATACGAGAGGGTAGATGGATAGTACACGTAAGATAGTTCTTGATACCGAGACCACTGGCCTTGAACCGGCCAGCGGACATCGTATTATCGAGATCGGCTGTGTAGAGGTGATCAATCGGCGTATCACCGGTAACAACTATCACGTCTACCTCAATCCCGATCGGGAGATCGATCAGGGAGCGATAGAGGTTCATGGCATTACCAATGAATTTCTCGTTGATAAGCCCCGCTTTGCCGATGTGGTAGAGGACTTTGTCGCCTTTATCCGCGGCGCCGAGCTAATCATCCACAACGCACCGTTCGACGTCGGGTTTATCAATGCCGAGCTGAGTCGTATCAGCTCACAGCATGGCAAGGTGGTCGACTTCTGCACAGTGCTCGACACCCTGGTGATGGCGCGACAGATGCACCCGGGACAGAAGAATAATCTGGATGCCCTGTGCAAACGCTACGGTATCAATAACGAACACCGTGAGCTGCACGGCGCGCTGCTTGACTCGGAGATCCTCGCCGATGTCTACCTGGCGATGACCGGGGGGCAGACCACCCTTACGCTTAACAGCGGAGGTGATGCAGGAGAGACGGAGCAGGAGATCCGCAGGCTCAATACCCAGCGCCAGCCACTGCCGGTAGTGCGTGCCTCTGCCGAGGAGCTGGAGCAGCATCAGCAGATGTTGCAGTTGATTGAGAAGAGGAGTGGTGAACAGGGAGCGTGGTAATCATACGTATGTAGTCTCCTCTGATTGCGCTGCGCAAATCGGATCTACGGGCTGTTGATTTGTTGAAGGTTGTGGAGGCAAAAGGCAAGACCTGATAAACATAAGGCAGCCTCCGCCCCACCGCCGGGGCGAGGCTACAATGAAAGGCGACAAACACTTCATTGGAGGCTGCCATGACACTATATTGCGGAATCGACTTACATTCAAATAA
>Ga0224501_10000363_pt1 | contig 38497 bp, 28 predicted proteins | sample SF_Oct11_sed_USG_4_FD_169105 | JGI IMG/M metagenome (GOLD analysis project Ga0224501, IMG submission 169105) | Sediment microbial communities from San Francisco Bay, California, United States - SF_Oct11_sed_USGS_8_1 | ecosystem: Environmental > Aquatic > Marine > Sediment | place: USA... | reverse complement strand
TTCCGCGCAGAGCTGGAGGAAGCGCTCCAGGCGCGCGCTGGAGTGCTCCGGCCCCTGCCCTTCGTACCCGTGGGGGAGGAGGAGGACCAGCCGCGACTGCTGACCCCACTTCGTCCGTCCCGCCGAGAGGAACTGGTCGATCATGACCTGGGCCACGTTGGCGAAGTCGCCGAACTGGGCTTCCCAGATGATGAGGTCCCGATCGGCTCCCACCGAGTATCCGTACTCGAACCCGATGACGGCGGTCTCGGTGAGCGGGGAGTTGAACACCTCCAGGCGGGTGTCCGACACCCGCTGCACCGGAACGAACTCCTCTCCGGTCTCCACGTCGTGGAGGAGGAGATGGCGGTGGCTGAACGTGCCGCGCTGGGCGTCCTGCCCCGTGAGCCGGATGGGGATCCCCTCCAGGAGGAGCGAGCCGAAGGCGAGGGACTCGGCGTGCCCCCAGTCCAGCTCCTTGTTGGGTCCGAACTCGGTGGCGCGCCGCGCGAGCTGACGCCACAGCTTGGGGTGGGGGGTGAAGCCCTCGGGGAGGTTCACCAGAGCCCCGTTGACCTCCTCCAGCCGGTCGAGGTAGACCGCCGTGGAGAGCGGATCGAAGGCATCGCCTTCATCGAGCACGCGCTCCTCGCCCACCTCGGGATCGTAGTCCCGTACCTTGTCCTGGGCGTCGCGGAGCGTGCTGGCGATGACCACCTTCATCGCCTGGACGGCTTCGCCGGAGATGACCTCCTCCTCCACCAGCTTCTGCCCGTAGAGATCGGCGACGGTGGGGTGGCTCGCGATGGTCTTGTACAGCATCGGTTGGGTGTACGCCGGTTCGTCGCCCTCGTTGTGGCCGTGGCGGCGGTATCCCACCAGGTCGATGACGAAGTCGTCCTGGAAGCGGGCCCGGTACGCCATGGCCAGGCGCGTGGCGGCCAGGCAGGCCTCCGGGTCGTCGGCGTTCACGTGCACCACGGGGATCCCGAAGCCCTTGGCCACGTCGCTCGCGTAGAAGGTGGAGCGGCTGTCCGTGGGGTTCGTGGTGAAGCCCACCTGGTTGTTCACGATGATGTGGAGCGTGCCGCCCACGTCGTACCCCTTGAGCCTGGCCATGTTGAGGGTCTCCGCCACGATCCCCTCCCCGCTGAAGGCCGCGTCACCATGGATGGTGATGGGGACCACGGCCGCCGAGTCCTGAACGGCGTCCTTCGACGTGCCGCCCATCTGCTGGGATCGGGCCATCCCAGTCACCACCGGGTTCACGAATTCCAGGTGGCTCGGGTTGGGCGCCAGGGTGATGCGCACGGACCCCGCCGCCCCGAAGTCGCGCACGCCCCGGGCTCCGTGATGGTACTTCACGTCGCCGGTGCCGGGGATGTCGAGCTGGCCGCCCTTGTAGGAGGGCCCCTCGAATTCGGCCAGGAGTTCGCCGTACGACACCCCCACCGTGTGCGTGAGGACGTTCAGCCGTCCCCGGTGGGCCATCCCCAGGACCACCTCCCGGGCGCCGTTGCGCGCCGCCTCCTCCATGGCCAGGTCGAGCATGGGAACCAGGGCGTCGGTGCCTTCGATGGAGAAGCGCTTCTGGCCGAGGTAGGCCCGGTGGAGGAACTGCTCGAGTCCTTCGACCTGGCTGAGGCGCTTGAAGAGATTGCGCCGATCGTCGGGGGTCATCTCGCCGATATGGCTCCGTGACTCCACCTGCTCCCAGAGCCAGTTGACCTTCACGTGGTCGTCCAGGTGCTCGAACTCGTAGCCCATGCTTCCGGCGTAGATCTCCCGCAGCGCGTTGAGGGCGTCCGCCACGGTTCCCGTGTCGTCGGGGTCGCCGATGAGGGAAGCCGGGAGCTCGGAGAGCTCCTCCATGGACGTCCCGAAGAAGGAGGGCGCCAGCTGCGGGTGGCCCGGAGCCTCACTCCCCAGGGGATCGATGAGGGCGAGCTGGTGGCCGTGGTCACGGAACGCCTGGACCAGCGCCACCGCGCGGGACACCACGGGGAGGGCCCGATGCAGGCGCTCGGCGGCGTTGTCGGGGACGGTGGCTCCGTCCGCGGACCCGGCGGCGGGCGCCATGGCCGGCGGGGCGGGGGCCGGTGGCGCGGCCGTCGATGCCCCGGAGGGCATCTCCTTCGGCGGAGCCGGGGCCGCCGGTGTCGGGTGTGCCGGTGCGGCGGCGGGCGACACGGGAGGCCCCGCCGCGGACCGCGGGGGCGTCGCCGCGCTCGACATCATGGCCGGGCGCTTCCCTCCGTCGAGCTGGTCGGGGATGAAGAGTCCTTCGGCCAGGGCCAGTGCCCCTCCGTTGGAGAAGAGCTTGCGCCACTCCTCCGACACCGACTCCGGGTTACGGGCGTACTGCTCGAACATCGCCTGGGCGTAGGCGGCGTTCTGACTATCGAAAAGAGTGTCGTGCATCGGTCCGGGCCTGCGTTCCCACGGGGGAGGGAGGGTCCTGTCTGAAGTGCGTTCGCGCGGAGCCCCCTAAACTATTGAAAATCGGGCGCGCATGGAGGCCCGGGCATGAACCCGCTTCTGGGATAAGTGTACGCGACCACGTGATCAAGCTTTTTCTTTCGGCCTCGGCCGTGCGCACCGTGAGGGAGACCCCCGTGGCCGGGGTGCCCGCCGTCACGCATCCCCTGTGGGCCGACGTGTTTCCGTGGCTCGTACAGGGGACCACCATCCGGGAGGCACTCTCTGCCACCGGCCCGGGCGCTCCCTTCGACATGGGGATGTTCAGCGGGGGGACGCAGCCCGAGCGCGTCCTGGCCAACTGGACCCGACTCGGCGACGGGCTCGCCCTCCCTGGCTTCACCCATGCGCCACAGGTACACGGATGCGACGTCGAGTGGCACACCCAGGGAGGCCCGGGGGTCCGCATGGTGCCGGCCTGTGACGGGCACGCGACCTCCACTCCCGGGGCCGCGCTGGCGGTCACCGTGGCCGACTGCGTGCCGGTGTTCGTGGTGGATCCCGTCCATCGGGCCATCGCCCTCCTCCACGCGGGGTGGCGGGGCGCCGCGTCCGGGATCCTGGCGCGGGGGCTTCGCCGGCTGGAGGACGAGGCGTCCACGGCGGCGGGCGACGTCCACCTCCACCTCGGACCGTCCATCTGCGGGGCGTGCTACGAGGTGGGCCCCGAAGTGTTCGCGGCGTTGGGGCTGGACCCGCCCCCGGGGCCGGCGCCACTGGATCTGCGGCGTGTCGTCGCGGCCCAGGCGCTGGGAGAGGGGGTCGACTTGGACCGCATCACGGTGTCGGAGTGGTGCACCCTGTGCGGAGATTCCCCCTTCTTCTCCCACCGCGGTGGTGACAGGAGCCGTCAGATCGCGTATATGGGGATCACCCGGTGATGATCGATTCCATCGGGCTGTGCCGGAGATGCGCTCATCACCGGGCCATCGGAAACCGGCGCGGATCCACCTTCCACCTGTGTGGACTGTCCCGCACGGATCCGCGCTACTCCCGGTATCCCCGGCTCCCGGTGGTGACGTGCTCCGGGTACGCGCCGGGGCGGGAAGACGCCAACGGGAACGAGAGAGAGGAGACTACGGATGGGTGACGTGTTCTACACCGCACGCAGCACCGTGCGCCGGGTGGCCGGAACGCACCGGACGGCCGTCCTGGAGGACGGTACCACGCTGCAATTCGGCGTCCACGGGCCGGTGAAGGCCCACTACGGGCTCGAGGCGGAGCCGGACTTCCCGCTCCCCGTGGACTACATCGTCGCCTCGGGATGTGGGTGACTACTCGGGACACTCGTCGGCGCACTGGAGGTGCGCGGGATTTCGGTACCGGCCGATGCCATCGTGGCGACGGCGGAGGGGTTCAACGAGGTGGAGGACCGGATGCCGCTGTTGAAGCGGATCCACGTCCACTACGACATCACGCTTCCCGGCGTGGACGGGGAGACCGTGACGCGGGCGCTCTCCCGCCATGTGGAGAAGTGTCCCACGGCGCGGAGCCTCCAGGGCTCCGTGGCGGTCACCTGGACCGCCGAGCTCAACGGGACGAGGGTGGAGGCGTAGCCGGCGCGGAATCGTCGAGGAAGGCGGCCACCGCTTTCCACCCGTCCTCCCACCGCTCTTCGGCGGGGAGGTGTCCGCATCGCTCGAGCACCACCAGGGTGCTGCGTGGGAGGTCGCGGTCGAGGCGCTCTCCCACCCAGAGGGGAATCACCTTGTCGTCCGCTCCCCACACCAGGAGGGCGGGGACGTCCAGCTCGGGGTACCGGAGGGCGATCCGCTCCAGGTCCGGGGGGACCACCTGCCGCGCGGTGTTGAAGAGCGCGGGGAGCGCGCCCTTCTCTCCCAGCGGGTAGGCGTACCCTTCCACCTGGCCCACATGGATGGCGGCGGCGTCGTACACGATGTGCCGGAGGACGCCCCGCACGATCCGCCGCGCTCCCACCACGCGCATGGCCAGGCTCATCAGTCCGGGCCAACGCGCCAGCGGCACGAAGGGCGGGAGCTTCTGGGGGTACGCGGCCCCGGCGACCACCACGAGGCGCTTCAGGCGCTCCCGGCTCCCTCCCGTGTCGCCTCCGTCGAGGAGACGCAACGCCGTGAGAAGGGAGATTCCTCCCCCCAGGGAGTGCCCCACGATGGTGAGCTCGCGCAGGTCCCGTTGGAGGATCAGCCGGTGTACCAGCTCCGCGTGGTCGTGGGGGCCGTAGCGCCCGTCGTCCGGCCGGGGGGCGGATCCGAACCCCTTGAGGTCCACCAGCACCACGTGCCCGCGCTCCGCGAGCCGGGGCGCCCAGTATCGCCAGCTGAAGGCGCTGGCTCCGAACCCGTGGATGAGGAGGAAGGTGTCGACCCCGGGGCCCTGCGGCCGCCCCAGCGTCTCGACGTGGAGGGGGAGGTGGAACGTCATCTCACCGCTCCGCTTCCAGGGTGACGACCGTGGCGCCGCGCTCCCCGAGGCGATGGGCCATTTCGGCGTGGCAGGTGAACACGAAGAGCTGTCTGGTCTCCGAGAGCCCGCTCAGGATGTCGAACCCGCCCTCGCGCCGTGTGTCGTCCCAGTTCACGAACACCTCGTCGATGAAGAGGGGGAGCCGCTCGCCGCCTGCGTCCAGGTGGTCCACGATGGCCAGCCGCAGCGCCAGGTACGCCTGCTCCAGCGTCCCCGTGGAGATGGGTGGCGCCAGGCGCAGGGGGCCTTCCAGGGAGGGTCCCATGACCATGAAGTGCTCCTCGTCCACCGAGTCGGAGAGGAGGATCCGATTGTACCTTCCCTGGGTGAGTGACTCGAGGTAGGCGCCCGCCCGCCGGAAGACGTCGGGCTGATGCTCTTCCCGGAACTCGCGGTCGGCGGTCCTCACGGCGTGGGCGAGGATCCACGCCCGGTCCCGCTCCCGGATCAGGCGCGCCTCACGATCACGCAGTGAGGCGATGGCGCCGTCCACGGCGTCCGCCGTCTCCTCCCGGCGGAGCTGCCGGATCTCTCCCTCGAGGTCCGCGGCGCGGGTGGCCGCCGCGGCCATCTCGTCGGCGAGCTCCTCCAGCCGGATGCTGAGCCGCACCTGGGTGTCTTCGTCGGCCGTCCATTCCTCTCCCGCCGCTTCCGCCGCCGCGATGCGCTCCTTCATGTCCGCCAGGTCGGGGTGGCGGTGCTCCATCTCCTGGGCCAGCCTCCGCGCCCGCTCCCGCGCCTCCAGGCGAGCCTCCGCCACGGCCAGCCCGGCGGCTTCGTCGCCGTCGCCCAGTGGGCGGAGCGCCTCCGCGATCCTGGTGCGCCGTTCCACCAGCGCGGCTCCGGCGGCCTCGGCCGCGGAGAGTTCCGAGCGGATGCGTTCGGCCTCTCGCTCCGCGGAAGCGGCTCCGGCGCGGGCGCGTTCCGCCTCGCGCAGGTCGTGATCCAGGCGGAGGGCCATCCCCGCCGCGTCCTCCGGGGGATCGTCGCCCAGCTTCGCCGCCAACGCCCGGGCCCTGGAATCGAGGCCGGCCATCTCCGCGGTGAGGGATTCCAGCGAGTCGGCGCGCTCGGCCCGGTCACGGAGGAGGTCGTGGGTGCTTTCGAGGGCGGAGACGAGCGCGTCCGTGGGTCCCTCCAGATAGATGGGGATCACGGGGATCGCCGCGAGGAGGGTCACCACTTCGAGCCGCGCGCGGTCCACGCCGAGGCGCACCCCGGACGTGCGGGTCTCCACGTGCCGTTGCCGGTGCTCCTCCGATCGGTCGTTCCCGTGTCGCGCGATGGCCATCCCCTGGACCACGAAGAAGGCGCCCAGGAGGATGGCGATGCCACCGAACGACGCGAGGGTGATGTCGCCCGTGGAGAGTCCCCTCCACACGAGCCCCCCGCCCAGGAGGATGAAGGCCGCGCTCCCCAGCGGAGACGCCAGCGGAGCCGCCCGGGGGCGGGTGTCGAACTCCCGTCCCGTCGCTTCTTCCAACGTGCGGAGGCGGTCGGCCTCCTGAAGGTACCGGACCACGCGCTCCTTGAGCTCCGCCGGCGCGATGCCCAGGAGGAGGTCGTGGTCCACCTCCCGCCAGGGACGGTGGAGGAACCGCGACCCCACGGCATCCAGACGCCGCTCCAGGTCGCGCATCTCCTGTTCGAGAGAGAGGATCCGGTTGCGGAGGGGTCCCACGGATGCCGCCGCGGAGATGAACCCGCGGATGTCTCCCTCCATCTCGAGGACGCGGGTCGTTTCCGCGTCCAGGGTGGTGAGGGTGTGGACGGGTCCCTCCAGTTCCGACTCCAGTCGCCGCGCGCGTTCCCGGGTCGCGGCGATCTCCGAGTCGAGCTCGGCCAGGTGGCCCCGCGGGTCGGCGGGGAGGCCTTCCAGTTCCCCGGCGGGGCCGGCCTGGCCGGCCAGATCCTCCATCCGCATCAGATCCCGGCGCACGGGGCCCAGGGTGCGGATACGCTCCAGGGAGAGGTGGGTGGTCGTGTGCGCGGCACGCAGTTCCCCGAGGACGTTCCGGGCCTCCGCGAGTTCGTCCACCAGCCGCCGGAGGTCGGCGTCCCTGCGTGCGGCCTCTCCCCGTCGCCGCCGGAGCTCGCCGGCTTCCTTCTGGAGTTCACGAATGGTCTGATTCCCGTGTCGCGTGGGACGCCACAGGCGCCCCGCTTCCGCGTCCAGCTCGATCGCGACGGCGCGGGCCGGGCGGAGATCCGACGCCCCCATGGACCCCAGGAGCCGGTCCTGGACCGTGCTCCAGGTGGAGCCCTCCAGGGAGGCCATGTCCGAGAGCGTCAACGCGAACACCTGCCGGAAGACCTCGCGCGGGACGTGCTCCACCCAGGGGATCGCGCGGTTGCGCAGGTCCTCGTGCTCCCCGCCGCGCACGAGGTGCCCCCTGGGTTGCGAGAGGAGCCTCCGGTGCACCTCCACCGACTCTCCCGTGGAGAGGGTGAGGGTCACGCTGCCGGACGGGTCCTCGCCGCTCCACGGCGCGTAGGGGTGGGTGTCGCGGGTGGCGGGCGTGAAGCCGTAGAGCATGCTCGTGAGGAAGTGGAAGAGGGAAGACTTCCCCGCCTCGTTGGGACCCACCACCACCACCAGGCTACCCAGGTCCTCGCCGGTGGTCGCCAGCTGCGAGAGTCGTCCGAAGGCGCCCACTTCGAGCCTCAGGATCCTCACGAACCGAAGCTCCCGTACCCGAGGAAGCGCGCGGCCACGTCACCGTCCATCTCTCCGGCGAGCTCCCGGACGTACGCGGCGATGGCTTCGGGGTCGTCGGAGTCCAGCCCCGCGAGGTCTCCGGCGTCCACGTCGAGGAGGGTGCGCTCCCCGCGGACCACGGCCTCCAGGAGGCGGAGCGTCTGGCCGAGGACGTCGGTCCGGTGGCGATGCCGGGAGACGTCCACCACCGGGTGCACCGAGTCGGCGAGGACGTCCACGTGGAGAGCGCCCAGGAGCTCTCCCAACTCCGTGGACAGGGTCTGGAGGTCATCTTCGGAGCGGAGCTCGCTCCAGAGGGGTGAGGGGCCCGCAAGGACCACCCGGACCAGCCACTGCGTCCCGGGGAGCCCCGGGTCTTCGGCCCTCACCGCCCGCCACGCGGCCTGGACGCGGCGCTCCAGGCGGTCCAGGGAGTCGGCGTCCTCCAGACCCCTGACGGCCAGCGTCTCCCACCGGACCGTGGAGAGAGGGCGGAAGGAGATGGCCGGCGCGTCCCTCTGGGTGAGGTCCACCAGGTAGCACCCCTTGGCGCCGGTCTCCCGGGGATTGCGTCCCTGGAGGTTCCCCGCGTACACGATGGGAGGATCCTCCCCCAGGACCTGGCGGACGTGGACGTGCCCCAGCGCCCAGTAGTCGTACCCGGCGCGCTGGAGGTATCCCAGCTCCGACGGTGCGTAGGGCTCGTGGTGATCCGATCCCGGTGAGGCGTGTACCTGCGTGTGGAGGAGCGCCACCTCGGGAACGTCGCCGCCCGGGGACGGAAAGAGGCGGGAGAGGTCCTCCGTCTCGCGGGCCGTGGCGTGTCCGACCGCACCGACGTGACCCACGAGGGTTCCCTCGCGATCGCGGATTCCGATCCTCCTCGGCGTGGCGTCGCCCACCACGTGGACGTTCGCGGGCCAGGGGAGGCCCCGGGGGCCTGCTCCGGACGTCCCGGGGTCGTGGTTCCCGGTGGCGTAGACCACGGTCACCCCTGCGCCGTCCAGCCGTCCCAGCTCGTCCAGGAGAAAGCGCTCGGTCTGGAACGAGAGTCGGTCGCCGTCGAAGAGATCTCCCGCGATGAGAACCGCATGGACGTCTTCGCGCAGCGCCAGGTCCACGGCCCCCCGGAACGCCTCGTGGGAGGCTTCGCGGAGACGTTCGCGGACCCCTTCGGAGCGGTTCTGGAAGGAGGTGTCGAGGTGGACGTCGGCGAGATGGAGAAAGCGCATGCGGGAAAGTAGCCTCCGTGGTTGGTGGGCGAAATTCCGGAAGAGGCGCCCGCACTCGCGGAGCCGGGTCCGCTCAAGCGCCGCATCCCGGCGCCCGACGCTTCATTGGACGGTCAGATTCAATATCTTACACCGTTCCCGATCGACTCGGGTTGCACCTACTTCGAGGTGGGGGCCCAAGGCCCCGCCTACATCTCAATGAGCGATACAACGGAAACGGCGGTTCGCCGTCTGCGCCAGGACTCACCCACCGTGGACGCGGTGTGCCGTCAACTCCAGCGGAGCGTGGACGCGGCCGAAGCCGACCTCGCCGTCCAGTTCGCGGAGATCCTCTTCTCCAAGGCTTCCGCCGACTTCCTCCGTGAGCGCAGCATCGACGCGCTCGCGAGCCTCGCGCTGGGTGTGCTCCGCTTCCTCCAGGAGAGCCGGCCCGAGCAGGTCGACGTCCAGGTCGTGAATCCGGAACTGGCCACCGAAGGGTGGGAGGCTCCGGTCACGGTCATCCGCACGAACGTGACCGAGCGCCCCTTCGTGGTGGACACGATCCGGGAGTTCCTGCACTCGCAGGAGCTGGCCATCGACCACATGATCTACCCCGTCCTGACGGTATGGCGGAACGAACGGGGCGAGGTGACCTCGGTGTCCACCTCCGAGCGGGGGGACGCCCGGGAGTCGCTGGTCCACGTGGAGGTCTCCCAGGTCAACGACCCGGAGCGCCTGGCGTTCATCCGCGAGGAGCTCGCCCGCCGTCTCCGCAACGTGAAGGACGCCACCGACGACTTCCCCGCCATGACGGACGCGGTGAACAACGTGGTGGCCGGCCTGGCGGAACGGACCGCGGACCTGGCCGACCGGCGGGAGGAGATGGAGGAGATCCAGGCGTTCCTGCGTTGGCTGCGGGACGGCGGATTCGTCTTCCTGGGATATCGCGGCTACGACCTCGTGGACCACGATGACGGCCGGGGTGTGTGCATCTCCGTCACCCGAGGCTCCGGCCTGGGTGTTCTGCGGGCGGAGCAGACGTCTTCGTTCGCCACGCCCGTGCCCGTCACGGAGCTGGACGAGGGGCTGCAGGAGAGGGTCCTGGGTGGCCCCCTCCTCATCATCAGCAAGACCAACGCCGAGTCCACGATCCACCGGCGCGCCCGGATGGACTACATCGGCGTGAAGAAGCTGGGCCCGAACGGTGAGGCCGTGGGCGAGCATCGGTTCATCGGCCTCTTCACCTCCCGCGCCTACGCCGAGGAGGCGGAGAAGATCCCCATCCTCCGCCGGAAGCTCGAGTGGATCCTCCAGAACGCCGGCGTCAAGGAGGGGTCGCACGATTACAAGGAGATCATCACGATCTTCAACTCCCTCCCCAAGGAGGAGTTGTTCCTCGCCTCCATGGAGGAGGTCGGGCAGGATGTCCACCTGGTCCTGACCTCGTACCATTCCGCCGCGGTGCGCGTCACCCTCCGCGAAGACCCGCTGCATCGAGGCGTGTCCGTGATGGTGATCCTCCCCAAGGATCGTTTCTCCGGGGACGTCAGGCGGGCTCTCGAAGTCGCCCTCGTGCAGGCCTTCGAGGGTGAGGTCCTGAACTACCACCTCGCCCTGGGCGAGGGTGACCAGGCGCGGTTGCACTTCTACATGGCGGCGCCGGCGTCCTCGCTGGCACGGGTCAAGCCGGAAGAGGTGGAGGCCCTGGTCGGAGAGATCATCCGTTCGTGGGCGGACCGGGTGCGTGAGGGATTGGAGCGGGTGCTCCCGTCCGACGAGGCACGGCGGCTCGCCCGGCGCTACGGCGAAGGCTTCAGCGCCGAGTATCAGGCGGCCACCGATCCGGCCATCGCGGTGGAAGATCTGCTGGAGCTGGAGTCCATGGAGGCCGAGGGACGGGCCATCTCCATCTCCTTCGCCAACCGGGGCACGTCGGTGGCGGCGCCCGGGGTGGAGGGAGTCACCGAGCTCAAGGTGTACCTGCGGGGCGAGCGCCTGATCCTCTCGGACTTCATGCCCATCCTGGAGCACCTGGGACTCCGCGTCATCGCGGTGAATCCCTTCGACGTGCGCGGCGGCGGCGTGAGCCGGGCCACCGTGTACGTCTTCGGGGTGCAGGACCAGGCGGAACAACCGCTGGACATCGACGCGCGCGGAGAGCTCCTGGCCGACGCCGTGCTTTCGGTGCGGGCGGGAGACGCGGTCAACGACGACCTCAACGCGCTGGTTCTGGGAGCCGGGCTCCACTGGCGTGAGGTGGACGTGCTGCGGGCGTACGGTGGGTACGCCTTCCAGTCCGGGGCCGTGCCCAGCCGGCTCTCCCTCCTGTCCGCCATGGGAAAGTATCCCGGGATCGCGCGGGAGCTGTTCGATCTCTTCCAGATCCGCTTCGATCCGGCGTCCGGGCTTGCCGCGGACGAACGGAAGAAAGCGGCGGAAGACGTCCAGGGGGCCATCCAGGCTTCCCTGCGCGGCGTTTCCCTCCTGGCCGACGACCGGGTGTTCCGCAGGCTCAAGGAGCTCATCTGCGCGACGCTCCGCACCAACTACTATCGCAACGGCGGGCGGAGTCCGTCACGACGTTCGGGTGGCGTTCCGTACGTGTCGTTCAAGTTCGCCACGTCGGCGCTGGACTATCTGCGTCCGACGCGGGTGAAGTACGAGGTGTGGGTGCACTCTTCGCGGATGGAGGGGGTGCACCTCCGGGGCGCGAACGTGGCCCGTGGCGGCATCCGCTGGAGCGACCGTCCCGACGACTTCCGCACCGAGATCATGGGGCTGGTGCGCACCCAGATGGTGAAGAACGCCGTCATCGTTCCCGGAGGATCCAAGGGGGGCTTCATCACCCGCCGCACCTTCCAGGATCCCGAGGAGCGGTTCAAGGAGGCGAAGTCACAGTACCGCACGCTGGTCCGGGGTCTCCTGGACATCACCGACAACCTCGATGCCGAGGGTGCCACGGTGGCGCCGGAAGACGTGGTGTGCTACGACGCTCCCGATCCGTACCTCGTGGTGGCGGCGGACAAGGGAACGGCCACCTTCTCCGATCTGGCGAACGCCGTGTCGGCGGAGTACGGATTCTGGCTCGACGACGCCTTCGCGTCCGGCGGCTCGAACGGGTACGACCACAAGGCCGTGGGGATCACCGCCCGCGGCGGATGGGAGTGCGTGAAGCGCCACTTCCGCGAGAAGGGGAAGAACATCCAGGCCGAGCCCTTCACCGTGGTGGGGATCGGCGACATGAGCGGAGACGTCTTCGGAAACGGGATGCTCCTCTCCGAGCAGATCCGCCTCGTCGCGGCCTTCGATCACCGCCATGTCTTCATCGACCCGGACCCGGATCCCGCCTCCACCTTCGCGGAGCGCAAGCGGATCTTCGAGATGGGCCGGTCGAGTTGGGCGGACTACGACACCTCCCTCCTCAGCGCCGGGGGGATGATCGTGCCGAGAGGGTCCAAGGAGGTCGAGCTCACCGCGGAAGCGAAGCGCGCCCTGGGCCTTCCCGAAGACGTCGGCGTCATGGACGGTGAGACGCTCATCCGCGCGGTCCTGAAGGCTCCCGTGGAGCTTCTCTGGAACGGCGGGATCGGGACGTACGTCAAGGCGGACTTCGAGACCCATGCCGACGCGGGGGACTCGTCCAACGACGCCGTGCGCGTGGACGTGTCCGAGCTCCGTTGCGAGGTGATCGGCGAGGGCGGGAACCTGGGGCTCACCCAGCGGGCCCGGATCGCGTACGCCCTCGAGGGTGGGCGCATCAACACCGACGCCATGGACAACTCCGGCGGCGTGGACATGTCGGACCACGAGGTGAACCTCAAGATCCTCCTGGCCCCGGCCGTGGCCTCGGGCAAGCTCTCGCAGGATGAGCGGAACACGCTCCTCGAGGAGCTGACCGAGTCGGTGGCGGATCTGGTGCTGGAGAACAACAGGACGCAGAGTCTCGCCATTTCGCTGGACGAGGTGCGGTGCCGCGAGTCCATGGACGACTTCCGTGACCTGATGACCGCGTTGGAAACGAACGGAGAGCTCGATCGGGCGTCGGAGGCGCTTCCGTCCATGGAGGTCCTGGTGGACCGCAAGGAGCGGGGCGCTTCGCTCACCCGGCCCGAGTTGTGCGTTCTCCTGGCCTACTCGAAGCTGTCGCTCAAGGGGAAGATCCTGCGCAGCGATCTCACCGACGCCACCGTGGCGCAGACCTACCTTCGCGACTACTTCCCGCCCGCGGCGCTGAACGCCGCCGGGGAGGAGAATCTGAAGGCCCACCGCCTCCGCAGCGAGATCATCGCCGGGCAGATCACCAACGATCTGGTCGACATCATGGGCGCCACCTTCGTGAACCGCGTCGCGCGCGACACGGGGCGTGATCCGGCGGACGTGGTCAGGGCGTGGCTGGTCGCTTCCCAGCTGGCGGGCCACGGCGAGCTCATGGAGGAGATGGGGAGGCAACAGAGCGCCATGAACGCGCGCGTGGCCTACCGTTGGGTCCTTGGTCTTTCACGGGTGCTGGAGCGTACCACTCGCTGGGTGCTCCACAACGTGAAGGAGGGGACGTCCGCCACCGAGGTCGTGGAAGCCAACTTCGACGGGGTCCAGTCGTTGCGGGCCGGATTCCCGGCGCTGGTGGATGGCGAGGACCGGGCCCTCTTCGAGAGCCGGGTGAAGGAGGTCCTGGAGCTCGGGGCGGACCGGGCGTTCTCCGAGAACCTCATCGTTCTCCGGTTCCTCGATCAACTCCTCGAGATCCTCGACATCTCGAGGGAAGTCGGGGGGGAACCAGGAGTAGCCGGGCAGGCGTACTACGCGCTCTCCGCGTCGCTGGACGTGCCGTGGCTCCGGCGTACGATCTTCGCGTCGGCCGGCGAGGGAGTGTGGGAGCAGCGCGCCGCCCAGGCTCTGGCCGAGGACGTCTCCCGTGCCCACCGCCTCATCACCATCGCGGTCATCCGGCGGGAGAGCGAGGCCGGAGACGTCGAGCCCGCTCTCGCGCAGGTGCTGGAGTCGTCCCGCCGTGAGGTCGACCGCTACCGCGGGATCCTCGCCGAGTTGCGTGCCGAGGACGTCATGACGCTGTCCGCGGCGTCCGTGGCGGCCCGCGAGTTGGTGAGTCTTTCCCTGAAGATCCAGGGAGGTTGATCCGCCCTCGGGAGGGGTATCCTTTCCCGAGACGCCGGATCGGTGCGAGGCTCGAAGATGGCAATGGATACGCGGGATACGCGCGACGGGTTCACCATCCTCGAGTTGATCGTGGTGCTCACACTGAGCGCGGTCATGTTGAGCATCGTCGCGATTTCGTTCACCGCCTACATGACGCGGACGTCGGCGCACCGGGCCGCACAGGTGTTCGCCCGGGATCTGGTTCTGGCGCGATCGACCGCCATGCGCGGTCGGGAGACCGTGGTGATCCGCTTCTACGAAGCCAGCCGATGGTATGAGATCGCCACGGTGGATTCGGGGAAGGAAGTCGTGCGCAGGAGGTTGGGTGTGAACGGGGACATCGAGTTGAGCGGCGTGACGCTGGACCTTGCCGGCGACACGGTCTTCTTCGATTCGCGGGGGATGGCCGATCTCACGGGTGCCATGGGCCCGCTGGGAAGTGCCACATTCTCGTCCGGCTCCGTCACGTACGAGGTGTCCTTCAACAGCATGGGTGCGTCGAGGATCGAGAGGAAGTGAGCCCGGAACCGTGTATCTCCGCGACCGACCGCGGCGGCTTCACTCTTATTGAAGTCATCGGGGCGTTGGTCATCTTCGCCGGCGGGGTGTTGGCCGTGCTTCGCCTGGGCGATTCTCTCGCGAGGAGCATGGAGAGGTCCGCGGTCACGTCGGAGATCGTGGTCATGGCCCACGAGCGACTCGACTCTCTGGTGGCCCTGCCGTTCGATTCGCTCGTGCTCGGCGTCACCGCGGATACCGTGCGTGTAGGGCGGTTCTCCTTTTCCCGGGGAATGGACGTCACCGAGGTCACCGGGATGCTGTACCGGATCCAGGTCTCCATGGTGGCGTCGGACTCGCTGGCGCCCGGGTACTCGGCCACTTCGTACTCCGCGGACAGCTGGTGATGCGCGCCCGGAGCGGATTCACGCTGGTCGAGACGCTGGTGGCGCTCACCATCTCCTCCATCCTGGTGGTGTTGGTGGGTTCGGTCTTCCTGGTCCAGAACCGATACTCCGCGCTTCAGATGCGACGGGTCCAGGTTCAGGACAACGCCCGTAGCGCCACTGAGTTGGTGGCCCGGGAAGTCCGCTCTTCGTTGAACGGGAGCGTCACCGTGGCCGAGCCCGACCGACTCGTGCTGCGCAGCCCCATGGTCCTGGTGGGAGTGTGTGCCGTCCTTGGGCCCAACACATTCGTGCACATCGAGGGTGGGGCCGACGGTGTGGACGTGAACGAGGTCCGCGGTGTGGCCGTGCGGACGGCGCCGGGCGTCTGGTCGTTCCACGCGGCCCGCTGGTCACAGATCAACGGAGCGATGGGAGGGGCGGCCCCATGTGCCGGAAACGGCGCGGATACGCTGGGGGCCTCGCGGGAGTATCACCGCCTCACGTCGCTGGGTACCTACATCGGATCGTCGCCGGCGGTGGGCGACGTCCTCGTGTTGTACCGCGAGACCGAATTCCGTTTTCGGCAGTCCACTCTGGAGCCCGCGGTCACGGCGCTCTACCGGGGGATGGCGGGTGATACGCTGGTGGAGTTCGCCACCGGGATGGATGCCGGATCGGGGTTCTCCTACCGGATCTCCGGCGGAGCCTACAACGCCAGCGTGACGGGTGCGTCCCTCGCCAGGATCGACGCGGTCCGTGTCACGGCGCGAGGATGGCTCCCTCCCGAGACGGGCGGCCAGGACCCGGTGCGGTCGGGATGGGACGTGACAATCCCCCTGGGGAACGTCCGATGAGCGGGGCCTCCGGAAGGCCGGTGGAGGGAAGGGGCGGCTTCGCGCTGGCGCTGGTCGTCTTCCTCCTCTTCGCCATCTCGGTGGCGGGAGCGGTGGGTTATCAGGTGGTGAACGCCGAACGTGAGCTCGCGACCCAGAACCGAGATGCCCACCAGGCGCTGGCGGTGGCCCGCGGGGGGATGGAGAGGTTCGTGGGCGAGCAGGTGGGCGCCATGGCGGATACCCAGTCCTATTTCATCGGGCGTGGTCTCGCCACGGTGACGGCCCGCAAGGTCCTGGAGTCCGATTCGGTGAATCACCTCTACTTCCTGAGGTCGGAGGGGACGGTGACGGATCCCCGATTCCCGGACTCCCCCGCGTCGCGGGTGGTCACGACGTACGCCTGGCACCGGATGGCCCCGGTCCCGCACAAGGCCGCCATCATGGTGGCCACACCCAGCCTCCAGTTCATGGGGGGGCTCTCCCGGGCGTGGGGGGGGGACGTGGCGAGTCCGGCGGACTGTCCCACCGGAGGCCTCGGCCCCGGCGTGGCGGGCGCCATCGGGGTCGGGATGGTGGCGGCCCGCAACGGGGGGACCCTCCAGGGTAATCCGCCGAGCCGCACCTACGGGTCGTACCAGGCCATGTACGACAGCGTCGGCCTTCGCTGGGACATCCTCTCCGATCCCCGTTTTCCCGTCGAGTTCGACGGGACGCCCCCGGTGTGGTCGTCGCTCCCCGCCGATTCCTTCCCGCTCGTGCGCTTCATCGGAGATCTGACGGCCACCTCCGCCTGGTCCGGCCGGGGCGCCCTCATCGTCACCGGGACGATCTTCATGGAGACGGGATTCACCTGGGAGGGAATCATACTGGCGGGTCGCATGCGCGACCGGAACGGACAGGTCCCGAGCGTTGCAGGCACGGTGGTGGCGGGGCTCAATTCCGTGAACCCCGGCGTGATCCTCAACAACGGGGGGTCGTTCGCATATCACTCGTGCAACGTGCGCAAGGCGAACAAGGCTCTGGCCTACCTGGAGATGGTCGAAGGCACCATGGTCGAGGTGCGCTGAGCCGATCCGCTCAGCACCTTGCGTGCGGGAGGGGTCTTCCAGAGGATGCAACCGGGGGCGGGCCCACCCGTCTCCTTCCTCCACCTGGACCATGAGGCCGTTGCCATGTTCTCCCGATTCGTCTCCGGCGCCGTCGCCGTTCTCGCGCTGACGTCTCCTCTGTCCCTTGCGGGGCAACGCACTCCGGACCGACAGGCCCCTTCGGATCAGTCCGTCGAGGCCCTGGTCAACACGGTCTCGGTGCGCTCGGTGGGACCGGCCGTGATGAGCGGCCGGGTGGAGGATATCGCCGTGGCCGAGGTCGGGGGCGCGGGGAGCGCGAGCCTTGGCACCGTGTTCTATATCGGTTCGGCCGGTGGGGGAGTATGGAAGACGACCAACCGCGGCGTCACGTGGGAGCCGATCTTCGACGACACCGGCGTGGCCTCCATCGGGGCGGTCGCGGTGGCTCCGTCGGACCCGGACGTCGTCTGGGTAGGGACCGGAGAGGACAACAACCTGCGCAGCTCGTCCTACGGGAACGGAGTGTATCGGTCCGTGGATGGAGGGGAGAGCTTCCAGCACATGGGGCTGCGCTCCTCGCAGCACATCGGCAAGATCAAGGTCCACCCGGGGAACTCCGACATCGTGTACGTCGCGGCGGTGGGCCCCCTCTGGGGCGCCGGTGGCGATCGGGGGGTGTTCCGCACCATGGACGGAGGTCGTACCTGGCAGAACGTCCTCTCGTTGGACGAGCACACCGGTGCGGCGGACATCGTGCTCGACCCCTCCGATCCCGACGTGATCTACGCTGCGTCGCACCAGCGTGAGCGCCGCGCCTACAGCTACGTGGGAGGCGGACCCGGGAGTGGCGTCTGGAAGAGCACGGATGGCGGGGACACCTGGACGAAGTCGACCCACGGCCTCCCCACGTCGGACATGGGACGGATCGGACTCGACGTCTCGCGGTCGCAGCCGCGCACCGTGTACGCCGTGGTGGAGGGCTCGGAGCAGGGTGTCTATCGTTCGGACAACGGGGGCGCGTCCTGGCGGAAGACCAGCGACGTCGCGTCCATCCCCTGGTACTTCGGCGAGATCCGTGTCGACCCCGTGGATCCCGAGACCGTGTACCACCTCGGCGTGCGGCTGCAACGGTCCACCGACGGCGGAGTGACCTGGGAGGCCATCGCGCGCTCCGTCCACGCCGATCAGCACGCCCTCTGGATCAACCCGGAGAACCGGGACCACCTCATCCTCGGAAACGACGGCGGGCTGTACGTGTCCCATGATCGCGGTGAATCCTGGGACTTCTCGCCCAACCTCCCCATCTCGCAGTTCTACGCCGTGGGGATCGACATGGCGGAACCGTTCTTCGGGCTGTACGGCGGGCTGCAGGACAACAGTACGTGGGGTGGGCCCAGCAGGACCCGGTCATCCGAGGGGATCTTCAACGCGGACTGGTTCCGTATGGCCGGCGGCGACGGCTTCTATGCGGCGGTCGACCCCACGGACCCCAACGTGGCGTACGTGGAATCACAGAACGGGAACATTCTCCGCTACGACCGCCGCACGGGCGACCGGAAGGGGATCCGTCCCATCCCGCCCGAAGGTGAGCCGCCGTACCGCTTCAATTGGAGCGCGCCCATCAAGATCTCCCCCTGGGACCACCGGACCGTGTACTTCGCGGCCAACCATCTGTTCAAGAGCACCGACCGGGGAGACAGCTGGGTGCGTCTGGGCGAGGACCTCACGCGCGCCCTCGACCGGGACGCCTTGCCCATGATGGGTGGGGTGCCCGCGAAGGACGCGGTGTCCCGGCACCAGGGCACCGCCGATTTCGGCAACGTCTCCGACATCGACGTGTCGACCGTGCGGGAGGGTCTCCTGATCACGGGCTCCGACGACGGCACCATCGCCATCTCCGACGACGACGGAGGATCGTGGACGAAGCAGACGCGCTTCCCCGGGGTGCCGGACACGACGTACGTGAGCAAGGTCCGACTGTCCCGACACGATGCCGCCGTGATGTACGCGACTTTCGATGGTCATCGGAGCAACGACCTTCGCCCCTACGTGATCCGGAGTGACGACGGTGGGCGCACGTGGCGGAACATCACGGCGAACCTTCCCGAAGTCGGGAACGTGCGGGCGTTGGCGGAGCACCATGTGAACCCGGACCTCCTCTTCGTGGGGACCGAGTTCGGCGTCTTCACCTCGCTGGATCGGGGGGGCTCGTGGATCCGCATCACCGGGGGCATGCCTCCGGTGCGGGTGGACGACATCGTCATCCATCCTCGGGAGAACACCCTCGTCGTGGCCACCCATGGACGGGGCTTCTACCTCGTGGACGACCTGGGCCCCCTGCAGCACCTGACGGCGGCGAGGGCGTCGGGTGGCGTGCATCTCTTCCCCGTGAAGTCCGAGATGGCCTTCACCCCGGATCCCTCCCGGACCAGCGGTACCGGGGCGGACCGTGACTACGCCGCCCGGAACCCCGACGTGGGAACCACGGTGTCCTACCTTCTCCCCGGAGCCGGGCGGGACGTCGTTCTGGAGATCACCGACGCGGCCGGCGCGGTCGTGCGCAGGTTGGATGCTCCGGACGCGGCCGGGCTGCATCACGTCCGGTGGGACTTCCGCATGGACATGCCGTACGCCGGTCCACCGGAAGAGCGGCGCTCGGGCCAGGGTGGTGGTGGAGGCTTCGGCGGCGGAAGTGTGCGTGGTGCCATGGTGGTTCCGGGCACGTACACGGCCCGCCTCACCGTGGAGGGAGCCCCGGTGCTGGAGGAGTCGTTCGCCGTTCGCAAGGATCTCCAGGTGCTCCTCACCGACGCTCAGCTCCGCGAACTGCACGGGATCCGGATGCACCAACTCCAGCTGGACGCGCGCTTCTCCATGGCGCTCCGTCAGGCGGAGGCGTTGAAGGGGGAGTTTGACCAGGCCCGCGAGGCCATGAAGGGGTCGAGCGTCTCCGACGCGCTCGCGGGAGTCGCCGCCGAGCTCTCCGACGACCTCGACGCGGCGTTGCGCGTGCTCCGCGGGTCCGGGAGGGGTGGATTCGGTGGGGACGAGGCCGGCCCGCGCAACGTGCGCCAGCTCCTCGGCGTCGCCGCGGGCGTCCATCGTGCCACGGTGATGCCCACGGCACAGGAGAGGGAGGCGTTGGCCGCCGTTCCCGCGCTCCTGGACGCGCAGGTCGCCGCGGTGAACGAGATGGTGGCGGAGCGCATGCCGGCGTTCCTCCGGTCGCTGGACGAGGAAGGCGTGCCCTGGACTCCAGGGAGGGTGGTGCGCTGAGGAGTCCGCGCCGCTCGGACGCGACGGCGTCCCGCATCGGGAGATCCACGCCCTCCACGACACTCCCCCCGGGGAGCGTCGTGGATGAAACTCTTGACACCCTACGTCCGGAGTTTATACTGCGTGCCTGGGAGTCGCGTCCCGATGTCATGAACCGGATGCCGCCGCGAAGGCGGGCCCGGTCACGGAGGTCCCTGGTGGACTTCCGCGACACATCGGAGGCGCGCTTTTTCGTTTTTGGGACCGGCACGGTGCCGGCCCCATGCCAAGTGGACAAGGGAGCACCCTACATGTCGGATCTACCTCTCATGGAGATTCCGCGGCGCGGCTGGAAGGCCGATCCGTGTGGGGCACCGTGTGGGTGCGAGCAGGGGGGGGCCATGGTCTGATCGGCCATGCGCACCGTCGTGGCGACTTCGTGACGCCCTGCTCGCTTCCGGTGCGAGCAGGGCGTTTCGTATTTCAGGGCGGGCCGGCAACGTGAGCCCGGGGTGGTGTTGACGCGACTCCCACTCCCGCGGCCCACGGGGCCGGTCCGCCCGGACCGCAGCCGAGATGATGCAATGGGCCAGATGAATCGAATTCGGAACTTCACGCGCGAGCGGGAGGATGCGCCCCGGGGAAACGACTTCCATGTCGTGATCACCGTGGAGCGCTGCTTCTACGTGGAGGAGGAGGTCGGGCGGAAGCTCATGCGCCTGGTCCGCCGGAGGTGGCGTCCTCGCTGGATCCGGTTCCGGACGCTGGAGGGGACCGAGGTGCAGGTGCTGAGCGAGAGCGTGCGCTCCATCGAGGAGTCCACGATGTCCGCACGCGAAAGGTGGCGCGCGCTTCAGCGCGCCCTGGAAAGTGAACGGGAAGACGGCGAGCCCATCTTCTGAAGGGGAGGAACGATGGACGGGAACGTGACGGCGGTATTCGGAAGCCACGATGAGATCACCCTGAACCAGCTCGCCGACGTGGCGAGCCGGGCGGAGATGGCCGCGCTCATGGCGGACGGCCACCTGGGGTACGTCATGCCCATCGGGGGCGTGGCCGCCTATCGCGACCGGGTGAGCGTGGTGGGGGTGGGGTTCGACATCGCGTGCGGAAACGCTGCGATCATGACGGACCTCACCACCACCGGCCTCCTGGGGATGGGCCGGGCCGAGCTGGACCGGGACCCCACCCGGGTGGCCTCCCATCCCACGCTGAACGTCCTGGCGGATCAGCTCTTCGACGAGCTTTCCTTCGGCGTCGGACGGCGGAATCAGGCCGACGACGCGCCCGTCGACGATCCGCTCTTCGAGGATGACGGATGGTCCGTGCTGCCCACGAAGCGGGGTGTCCGCCACAACCTCATGGGTAAGGCGCGGAGCCAGCTGGGTACCATCGGGAGCGGGAACCACTACGTGGACGTGTTCGCCGACGAGGAAGGGCGTATCTGGGTCGGGGTGCACTTCGGGAGCCGGGGGTTCGGACACACCGTGGCGAGCGGCTTCCTGGCGCTGTCCCAGGGTGGGCGTTGGGGAGACCGCGCCCAGGAGAAGGAGGTGCTCCTGGACATCCGCGAGGGGATCGGGGAGGAATACTGGGCCCTGATGAACCTCGCGGGCCGCTACGCCTACGCGGGACGCGAATGGGTGGCGCGTAAGGTCGTGTCCATGCTGGGCGGAAGGGAGTTGGACCTGGTGCACAACCACCACAACTTCGCGTGGAAGGAAGAGCACGGAGGTGAGGAACTGGTCGTGGTGAGGAAGGGGGCGACACCGGCCTGGCCCGGACAGCGTGGATTCGTGGGTGGATCCATGGGTGACGACGCGGTCATCCTCGTGGGGTCGGAAGAAGGGACCGAGAAGCAGGCGTCGGCGCTCTTCTCCACCGTGCACGGGGCGGGGAGGGTGATGGGGCGCATGGCGGCGAAGGGAAAGTGGAAGCGTGGGGAGTTGGTGCGTCCCGGGCTCATCAGCCACGAGATGATGGGCGGGTGGCTGGTGAAGAAGGGCGTGGTGCGGCGTGGCGGAGATCTGGACGAAGCCCCTCAGGCCTACCGCCGCCTCCCCGAGGTGTTGGCCGCCCAGGGGGATACGGTGAAGGTGCAGCACACGCTGCGTCCGCTCATCGTGTGCATGGCGCCGGGAGACACCTTGGATCCGTACAGGGATTGAGGGGGCTCAAGCGTCAGGGGCGGGGTCCGGGGCCGAAGGCCCGGACCCCGTTCTTCACGGGGAGTGATTCGCCGGACCGGGTCGCGGCCGCGGCGCCCCGCGGTTACCAGGGATTGACCTGGTAGCCGTCCGTCTGGAAGGTGTAGAGCGCCGTGATGGCCGACAGAGCCACCTGCACGCCGTCGATGAGGCCTTCGCGGGGGATGTTCCGCGATGCCTGGGTCTGCCCGCAGAGGACGATCTGGACACCGGCCGCCAGGAGTTCCTCCACCAGCTTCACGTTGGGATTGTCCCGGCCGGTACGTGCTCGGAACGCGTCGTTGTCCAGGAGTTCGGGCCCCGCCGCCCCGTGCACCACCACCGCCGCGTGGATGCGGTCGCGGGGGATCCCCGCGCCGGCGTGCATGTTCAGGAAGCGCGCGACGGTGTTGAGCGAGGCGTTGAGCTGGTCCTCTCCCGGAGAGGCGTCGGCCACCTCGAACGCGATGCGGTACTCCATGTCCATGCGTGTGGGAAAGTCCGGGTCGGACACTTCGAACACGGCGCCACCCGACTGGATCACGGGGCCGGTGGCACGCTGGGCCTGCTGGGCGGACGCGGGGATTGCCAGCACGGCGAGGAGAAGGGCAGTGAGTGTGGACCGAGGCGATGACATGGTGTTTCCATTCCGTGCACGGGGTTCGAAGGCTTCCGGAGTCATGGTGGAATAACCCGCGGACACCGGATCGGCCACCCTCCCGCGCGAGGGCGCCACGGCCATGGGCGCCGTCCGGAACACCCGGTGGTGGAGTACGAGCGAGGCCAGGTAGGCGCTCCCGGTGCCGATGTGCGTCCAGGCCATCACGACGAGCCATCCCTCGTGTGTCACCGCCTGGACGAGGTATCCGGTCATCACCATGGCGGGGAGCACCCACATGGCCAGGAGTCCCGACCGTCTTCCCACGCGCACGCGCTGAGCGTAGTGCCGCCAGATGTGCGTGGCGCCGATGAGGCCCACCGAGAACACCATCACCGGCGCCACCAGGATGTGCGCCTTCAGAACCCAGGGCTGGAGGGGGTGGTTGATCACCGCCCAGGGGTCCGTGGGCTCCATGGCGTACTTCATCCAGAAGTACACCAGCCCCGTGATCCCCGTGAGGAGGGAGCTGCTCCAGAGGAGGCGGCGTTGGAACGGGTTCATCGTGAGTCCTCGTCCCCGGCGCTGGAGGCGAAGGGATCGATGACGGCATGGAGGGCGAGCACGCGCCGGGCCGCGTCGGTGGCGGCACCGGAGGTGAGCGTGGCTCCCGTGATGTTCGGGATCTCCCCCTTCAGGGAGAGGTCTCCGTCCAGTTCGCGGCCGTGGAACTGGGCCAACCATCCCGGGGGAGGCCGGTACTCCGGCGGCTCCCGGAACGACACCACCTCCATTCGGCGGATCCGCCCGTCGGGGTCCACCACGATCATCAGGACCTCGGCGAGGGTCCGTACACGGTGCGGGTCGAAGTACGCGACGCCCAGGGGAGCGCCGGCCACCGTGGCGACGTAATGCGTGACCACGGTGGTCTTCACCTCCACCCCGGTTCCGGCCAGCGCGCGGGCGCGTTCGAGCTGAGCGTCGTCCAGGTAGGCGGTGCGGCGCTCCACGGCGTCCGCCGTGGGGAATGCCAGGCGCAGCGCCTCGTCCTGCGTGAGGCCCTGAGCCGAGGCGCCCCCCGGCGCGGCGGCCGTCGCGAGAAGGACGGCCGCCACGGCGAGCGTGCGCATCAGAAGAGCCACCCCATCTGCACGTTCCACTGGTCCGTGCCGGTGTCCGCTCCGTTGGAGTGGAGCTGGTAGTCCAGCTTCCAGACCACCTGGGGCACGGGCTTCCATGCCGCGCCCAGCGACACCACGGTGAGGTCGGTGGCGGGGTCGGCCGTGAAGGGGCTCACCATCCCGCGCTGGGTGTTCACCCTCTCGTACCGGACGTACGGAACGAGCTGGTGCTCCGAGGCGGTGCCGCGAAGGACGTCGTATCCGCCCTGCACGTACCATCCCAACATGTCCTCCGCCACCGCGTCGCTTCCGGTCAGGCCGATGAGGGCGTTCAGGGAGAAGGGGTCCTCGATGCGCGCGCCGGCGACCAGCGCCCGCAGGTCGAATCCGTTCACCTTGTAGTCGGCGTGGAGGTCCCACACGATCAGGCGCCCATCCACGGTCTCACCGGCCGCCTCCCGGTTCTGGCCCGTGTTCCCCACGAAGGACGACGCGCCCACCAGGAGTCCCGGGCGTCCGGTGTAGTCGACGCGGCCGGCGAATCCGACGTCTTCGGCGGTGGCCTTGGCTCCCTTCTGACGCCCTCCCCGCAGCCCGTCCGCGGTGAACTTCGTTCCGTCGAAGGAATTCATCACGTAGAGCCGCCACGCGAAGTCGCCGGCGTCTCCGAACAGTCCGATCCCGTTCTCACGCCACGTCGTGGGGATGATGACGCTCTCGGTGATGGGCCGCTCGGTTCCCAGGTATACCGGCGGCTCGTGGAGCTCGTTCACCAGTCCGAGGGGAGCGAGGAGGAGCCCTGCCCGGATCCCCACGTTGTCGCCGACCCGGTAGTCCAGGTACCCGAACTCGAGCCCGATCTCGTTGGCGTGCTCGATCTCGATCTCGGAGTTGAAGAGGAGGCGATCGTTGAACTTGTACCCCACGTACACGATGACGCGCAGCGCGTCGAAGCGGTCGACGGCGCTGGCGGGAGTGCCGTCCTGGCGCTCGCCGGCGTGGTTCTCGTAGAGGATCTCACCGTATCCGCCGATGGAGACGCCGCGGTTGGTGTGGTAGACCTTGGAGGCCGCGGGTCCGAAGCCGTGCACGGCGGAGTCCGCGGTCACGACGTCGCTCCCCAGCCCCATGCGCTCCAACTCGCGGGTGACCGCGTCGAGGCGACGCTCCAACTCGACGATACGGGTGGAGTCGGCCTGCTGGGCCGCGCTGCGGGCGGGTGCCGGAAGAAGGACGGCGACGGCGACGAGGAACGTGCTGGCGGTTCTGGCTATGACGGTCATGACTCTTATTGCCATTGAGTAGATGGAATCGTGGCGGGACCGAGCCAGGCCTCCATGGAAGTCGTCCAGGAGGGCTCGATGTCTCCCGCCGTCTCGAGGAGGAAGAGGGCTGCCGTGCCTCTCTTCTCTGCCCAGGCCAGCCCCTCTACGGGTCCCATCACGTAGAGGGCCGTGGCCAGGACGTCTGCTACCATGGGGTCCGCGTGCACCACGGTGACGCTTCCCCATGCCGGAGCCGGGAATCCGGTCCGCGGGTCGAGGATGTGACCGAGGCGCCGTCCGCCCACGTCGACGAAGCGCTCCGAGGTGCCGCTGGTGGCGACCGAGACTCCGTCGAGGTCGAGGCGGATGGTGGCCGTGGACCGCTGGTCCGGATGCGCCACCCACACCGAGCGGGGGGTCGGAGCGCTCACGCCACGACTCCAGACGAGAGCCTGGCCCCCGAGGTCCAGGAACGCACGCGAAGCTCCGGACCCGGCCAGGATCCTGCGAGCGGAACGCAGAGCGGCGCCCTTCCCGAAGGCGCCGGTGTCGATCCATGCGCGGGCGTCCTGCCGGGTGCTCGTGGTGTCGCGCCGATCGATCGCCATTCCCCGGGAGCCGGTGGCGCGGGAGACCGCGTCGAGTTCGTCCGGTCCGGGAATGCGTCCGGCTCCGCGCAGATCCCAGGCGTCCACGAGTGCGCCCACGGCGGGGTCGAATGCCCGCCCCGTCTCACGGGTCCACTCCTCGACTTCGAAGAGGAGCGCGGCCACCTCGGCGTTCATGGCCGTGGGTGTGCCCGGAGTGGCCCGATTCAGACGGCTCATCTCGCTGGCGGGGTCCCATGTGCTCAGGAGCCCGTCGAGGCGTTCGACTTCGGCCAACACGGCCTCCGCGGACCGAAAGGCCTCCACGTCGCTCGCGGCCTCCACCTTGATCCGGAGGACGGTACCCATCACGTAGGCCTCGCGCACGACGGTGTCCGGAAGCGCGGTGGCCAGGAGCACCGTGGCGAGGGAGGAGTGGAACAGGGTGAGCAATGGTCGTTTTATTCAGTAGATGCGATTGAGAACCATTTTCAACAAAGACAATCTCATCTACTCACCCGCCCGGGTCAAGGGTATCGCCGGAGGGGAGCCGCGTGCCGTGGAGGAGCGTTCAGAACTTGTAGTACATGAGGGAGTTGGCGTATGGGGCCATGTGCGTCGTCATCGCGCGTTGTTCGGCGGCGGGCATGGGCTCGAAACGGGAGGCGTACTCCACGTTCGCCTCGAGTTGAGCGATGCCGTCGCACCCCACCAGCACGGAGGACACGTCCTGCGACAGGGAGAACCGCAGGAAGGGCTCCACGGTCTCGAACTCCGGGAGATGCCGGACTCGCCCGCCCCAGTATGCGTACATCCCGATGATCCCCATCCCCCGCGCACGGGCGGCCGGAATCACCGAGTCGATGAAGGATCGATAGTAGTACTCGGCCGGGTTGACCGGGATCTGGACCGTATCGAATTCGAACGACTCGATACACCGTCGGATCACGTCGGGGGCTCGGTGGCCGGTCACGCCGAGGTGGAGCACCCGTCCGCGGGCCTTCTCCTCGGCGAGGACCTCGATGGCGCCACCCGGAGCGAATATGGCATCCACCTCTTCGTGGGTGCGCACGTCATGGAGCTGCCACAGGTCCAGATAGTCGGTCTCGAGGCGCCGAAGCGTCATGTCCAGATGGACGCGAGCGTCATCCCGCCGCCGCGCGTGGGTCTTGCTGGCGAGGAACACGTCCGGCCGGCGGTGGCGGAGCGCGCGCCCGAGGTAGCGTTCACTTTCCACGTAGACGCGAGCCGTGTCGAAATAGTTCACGCCCATCTCCACAGCCGCCTCGATGAGCGCGTGAGCCTCTGATTGCTTCCCCGGAGTGGCGAGCAGGCGGTTTCCGCCCAGCCCGAGGATGCCCACCGTCCGGCCCGTGCGTCCGAGTTCGCGTCGTTCCATCGTCAGGGTGGTGTCCGTCACGAGAATCCTCCGTGTATGGATGGGAAGGGGGTGCGGTGCCCATGCCAAAGAAGGGGGATACGCCCGGGTGGCCCCATACGTAATCGTGCGTAGGTGGCGTCCGGACGTTTCGGATCGACCCGCCGGGGTCTATCCTTGTCCGATCGGGCCTCGTCCCACCGGGCCTCGTCCGACCAGGCACTACCCGTAGCTCAGCTTCCATGACCCGAAACCACTCCACCGCAGGCCTCCGACGGTTTCTCGAAGAGATCCGGAGACGTCACGTGGCCCGCTTCTCGCTCGCCTACGCGGCGGCCGCCTTCGTGCTCCTCCAGGTCGCGGAGATCGTCTTCCCGGCCTTCGGACTCGGACCGACGGCGATCCGGATCCTGGTGGTGGCGGTGACGTTGGCGTTTCCTCCCGCGGCCGCGGCCGCCTGGGTGTTCGACTTCACCGCGGACGGGATCCGTCGTACGGAGGAGCTACCCGGGGGTGCGTCGGGGCGGTACTCGCTCCTGTTTCCCCGCGTGGCCTTCCTCGGCGTGACCCTGGTGTCGGTGGGGGTGTTGGCGCTCTGGCTGCGCGACCAGGGAGTCTTCTCGCCGATCCAGGTGGGGAGTGACGCCACGCAGGAAGGCGGGCGGGAGGTGGTCCTGGCCGCGTACGATCCGGAAGTGCCCGTGCGCTCCCTCGCGGTTCTCCCCCTCGACGACCTCTCGGCAGAGCAGAGCGAGGCATACTTCGTGGCGGGGATGCACGATGAGCTCATCACGCGCCTGAGCCAGATCGCCGGACTCCGGGTGGTGTCACGGTCCGCGGTCATGCGGTACGCCGGGACCGGAACGGCCCGGGACGTCATGGGGCGCGGCCTGAGGGCCGACGCGGTCATCGAGGGGTCCATCCGCCGTGAAGGCGACCAGGTGCGTATCACGGTGCACCTCATCCACGCGGCCAGCGGCACCAACATCTGGACCAAGCAATACGACCGCGGGGTCGAGCAGGTCCTCGCCGTCCAGAGCGAAGTCGCTCTGGACATCGCGCGTCGGGTGGAGGCCAGGATCACGCCCCGGGAGAGCTCGGCTCTGGTGCAGACCGCGTCCCGGAGCGTACGCCCGGAGGCACAGGAGGCCTATCTGCGGGGAGCGCACGAGATGGAACGGAGTACCCCCGAGGGATTCCGGGCGGCGTTCGAGTCCTTTTCCAGGGCGGTGGAGATCGACCCGGAGTTCGCGCCCGCCGTGGCGGGAATGGCCGGCTCGCGCTTCCTGGCGGGGCTGGCGGACCCGGCCATGAACTCCACCGAGCTCGAACTGGCGCGGCGGGACGCGGAGCGCGCCGTCCTGCTGGATTCCGTGTCACAGGTGGCGCTGGAAGTGTTGTCGGGGATCACGCGGACGATGCACGAGCTCGACCTCCCGTCCGGGCCGGCGGGGAGCAAGGGCACCTCGGCGCCGGTGCGGACGGCCACGACGCGACTGGGCCGGAGCATCGAGGAGATGTGGCTGGATGTTCCCGCCGCCAAGGCCGGGATTCCCAAAGCCCAGCTCCTTCAGTTGACGCGTGGCCTCATGGAGCTCGGGGAGTTCGCCGAGGCGGCGATCTCCGCCGAGGACGTGGTGGAGCTGGATCCGATGGGTTCCGGCGCGTGGGAGTTGCTGGTGCAGGCATACATGGCGGACGGCGCCACCGACGAGGCCGTCTCCGCGGTCCGACGATGGGCCAAGACCGGCGCGAACGGGGCTCCCGACGAACAGGTCGTGCGAGCCGTCGTGGATGGAGTCGCATCCCGGGGAGCTTCGGGGTACTGGGCCGCGCTCATGGAATGGCTCCGCATGGAGCCGCCGGGCCCCGATGGGGCATCCCAGGCCTTTCTGGCCGCGGTCCGCGCCGGGTCCGGCGACGTGGAAGGCGCAATCGAGTCGTTGGCCCGGGCCGCGGCGGCGGATGCGGGATCCCCCGTCGGCCTCCGCACGGATCCGGTCTGGGATCCCGTGAGAGGTGACGTCCGGTTCGCCCGGATCGTGGAGGAGGCCCGGCGTCCACCGGCGCCTCCGGAGAGGTGAGCGCGAGGCCCGCGGTGCGCTCTCCCGTCTTCGAGTACGTCTACTCCGTATCCCCCGACGACATCGACGACCTGGGGCACGTCAACAACCTGGTCTACCTGCGGTGGGTCCAGGACGTGGCGACCCGGCACTGGGAGGCCGTGGCGGACCTGGATCTCCGGGGTCGGGTGGTGTGGGTGGTGGTTCGCCACGAGATCGAGTACCGCAGCTCCGCCCTTCTCCGGGATCGGGTCGTGGCGCGCACCTGGGTGGAGGGCGGGACGCGGACGCTCTCGGACCGGCACACCGAGCTGTGCCGGGAGGCCGACGGGACGGTCCTGGCCCGGGCCACCACCTCCTGGTGCCCGCTGAACCCCGAGGATCGCCGTCCGCTCCGGGTGCGCGACTGCCTGCCCCCCGGGCTGGTGGGGACGTGACCAGGACCCTGTCCGCCCGACCCGTAGCGCAATCCCCCTGGAATTGCGAGAGTATTCCCACGTTCCACCAACGATCCCTGGAGTGACCGTGGCGAAGAAGAAGGTTGTGCTGGCATACAGCGGCGGTCTGGATACCGCCTGCATCCTCAAGGACCTGCAGCTCCGGGGCTATGACGTCATCGCGTACGTCGCCGACGTCGGGCAGCAGGAGGACATGGACGAGATCGCCGAGCGCGCCCGGACGACCGGAGCGAGCAAGGTCTTCGTGGAGAACCTCCAGCGCGAGTTCGTCACCGAGTTCATCTTCCCCGCCATAGCCGGGAACGCGGTCTACGAGAACCGTTATCTCCTGGGCACGTCGCTGGCCCGGCCCGTCATCGCGCGCCGGCAGGTGGAGATCGCCCTGGACGAGGGCGCCCAGGCGGTGGCCCACGGCGCCACGGGGAAGGGGAACGACCAGGTCCGCTTCGAGCTCGCCTTCGCGGCCCTGGCTCCGAGCCTCGAGATCATCGCTCCGTGGAAGGAGCGGGAGTTCCTGAACCGGTTCCAGGGGCGGAAGGATCTCCTGGCGTTCGCCGAAGAGCACGGCATCCAGGTGGAGGCCACGGCCGCGAAGCCGTACTCCAGCGACGAGAACCTCATGCACCGGTCCTACGAGGCGGGGATGCTCGAGGATCCCGCCGCGGTGCCGCCGGAGGACATGTACAAGCTCACGCGCGCCCTGGAAGACACGCCCGACGAGCCCACGGACCTGACCATCCACTACCAGGACGCCATCCCCGTGCGGGTGGTGTGCCCCGGCGAGGGAGTGGATCTGACCGATCCGGTGGAGCTCTTCGACTACCTGAACGACAAGGGCGGGATCCACGGGATCGGGCGCATCGACATCGTGGAGAACCGCTTCGTCGGGATCAAGTCGCGGGGCGTCTACGAGACCCCCGCCGGCACCATCCTGCACGCGGCCATTCGTGACCTGGAAGGGATCGCCATGGACCGGGAGGTCCTCCGCCTGCGCGACATGCTCTCTCCCCGGTTCGCGGAGATCATCTACAACGGATTCTGGTTCTCGCCCGAGATGGACTTCATCCAGGCCGCGTTCCGCCAGTCCGAGCGCCTCATCACCGGCGAGGTGCATCTGAGGTTGTTCAAGGGGAACGTCGTATGCCGCGGTCGGAGCTCCGCGAGCTCGCTGTACGACCAGGAGCTCTCGTCCATGGACGTGGCCGGCGGCTACGACCAGGAAGACGCGCGCGGCTTCATCCGCATCAACGCGCTGCGCCTGCGCGCCCACAAGCTCATCCTGCGCAAGGCGGGAGAGAACGGGGTGGACTGACCCGATCGCGGTGGCAGGCGGGTGGTGTGCGAGGGGGGCGGCCGGTGATCCGGCCGCCCCCCTCGCCGTAGATGCCGGCGGGTGGTAACGTGGTCCCCGATCCGACCACAACCTTCCGGAGAGTTCCCATGACCCACCTCCGCATCGTCGCGCCCGCCGTGGTGCTGGCGGCAGTTCTGGCGGCACCCGCCACAGCGCAGCAGACGCTCAGCCAGGAGGAGCTCAACCAACCCCGCCCCATCGACATGCACGAATCCGTGTGGATCGAGGAGCTCACATGGATGGAGGTCCGGGATCTCATGGCGGCGGGGAAGCGCACCGTCATCATCCCCACCGGTGGGATCGAACAGAACGGGCCCTACGTGGCCACGGGGAAGCACAACTACGTCCTGATGACCGCGTGCGACTGGCTGGCGCGGGAGTTGGGGGACGCCCTCTGCGCGCCCATCATCAAGCTGGTGCCCGAAGGTGATATCGACCCGCCCACGGGGCACATGCGCTACCCGGGCACCATCTCCCTGAGCGCGGAGACGTTCGAGGCCGTTCTGGACGACGTGGGGAGCAGCCTCCGGGCGCACGGATTCGAGCACATCATCTACATCGGCGACAGCGGCGGGAACCAGCGAGGGATGGCCAACGTGGCCGAGCGCCTGAACGACCGGTGGGGCGGGACCGTCGCCCACTACATCCCCGAGTTCTACGACAACGAGGGGGTGGAGCGGTACATGACGGACGACCTCGGAGTCGTGATGCCCCACAAGGATCCCTTCCACGACTTCTACTGGCTCACCGCCATGCAGATGCTCACCGACCCCACCACGGTCCGGCTGGAAGAGCGCATCGAGGCCGGCCTCGCCGTGAACGACGGGGTGAGCCTCCTCCCCGTGGAGCGCACCCTCGAGGTGGGGCGGAAGCTCATGCAGTGGCGGGTGGACCAGACCGCTGCCGCCATCCGGGCGGCCATCGGGGTGGGGGGGTAGGCGGCCTCAGGGGTTCGAGGCGCCGAAGAACACCTTCATCCCGAATCGCAGCGTCCGTGGCGGCACCCGTTCCAGCGGAGCCATGAAATACATGTTGGTGGGCGTGCTGTTCCAGGCTCTTTCGAGGGAGGGCCACCAGTCTCGCCCGTTGTTCGCCATGGTCTGCACGGCCTCGATGGACTCGTCGGCCGTGACGTTGAACACGTCGAGGGTCGCCGCGACCTGGCGCCCCTGAAGATCGAAGGCGCGCTCCAGGTGGAGATCCAGATTGGCCCTCCGCCTCAGCGTCGGGCGCCCTCGTGGACCGATGAAGACGTAGTGGTTCTCCAGTGGGCCCATGAAGCGGTAATCGAGCTCCTGGCCCGTGGAGGTCGTGCCGCCCACGCCCGTGAAGGCGCCCGTGCCCACGCGGTACCGGAAGAGTCCGATCCCCGAGATCCGGAATTCCGGCGAGTAGTGGTCTCCGGTCCGGTAGGTCCAGAACGCCCCGCCCCTCATCTCTCCCGGAAGGTCTCCCCACACGGAGAGCTTCCACTCCACGTGGGCGAAATTGTCCAGCCACCCGTAGGCGTTGACGCCCTCGTTCACCCGCACGAAGGGTCCGGCATCGTACGTGTGTGGGTCGGTGTATCCGCTCACGTTGTCCAGGTTCCCACGAAGTCTCGTGTTGACCGCCGAGAACGACGCGCCCCAGGTGGGCCGCGCCACTTCCACCGAGAACTGGAACTGGCCGAAGGTCCGTTCCGCTCCCGGGGCGTTCGTCAGCACGTACCGGGGATCCCAGGTGAGGTCGACCGTGTCGGCATAGCTCATCCCCGGGACTCCGGGAACGTCGGTACAGTCGGCGCGGGACAGGCACACCAACCTCTCCCTGAGGACGTAGTTGGGAATCCACAGCTCTCGCAGGAACAGGCTCCCGCCCTGGTAGGGGATCAGCTGTCCTCCTCCATCGTATACCCGCACGTAGTCGAAGCGCGTGTAGTTGCTCTCCCGGTTCAGATCCACCAGAGCCACCATGTCGTGGTTGTTGCGCCGGGTGTAGAGCATCTCGAGCTTCACGCTGCTCCCGAACTGTTTCTCGACGCCCACCAGCCACTGGTCGATATAGGGCTGTGAGTAATCCAGGAGCGGGCCCGTCTCGTTGAGGGAGATCACGCTCTCCAGCGAGAAGAGCCCTTCGCCCGCGAGGGAGTCCCGCTGTGCGCGGGTGAAGGTCGTGGTGGGGTCCGTGGGGCGGGGCCCGCGGTAATACCAGATCTCCTCGTTGGTGAACACGTTGCTCCCGGCCACACGATCGAACATCTGGGTGATCAGGTCCTGGTGGTACCGTCCCCAGTGTCCCTTCAACACGAAGGAACCGTCGGAGACGAGATCCACGGAGGCGCCCAGTCGGAGGTCCCCGGCCTGGTCCTCCACTCCCAGGAATCGCTCACCCGAGGGTGGTGTGAGCCAACCCTGCCAGCGGTTCCACCGCACGCCCGGAGTGAGGACGACCCGCGATCCCACAGAGAGCGAGGACTGCGCGTAGACGGCGGAGTTGGCGACATCCGCGTCGAGGCGGACCTCCCCTCCCCACTGGGTGGCGACCCAGTTCACGCTGGAGTGACTCCAGGTCGCAGGGTCTTCAGGGTCGAAGGTCGGGAGCCCGACCGGCAGCCAGGTCATCCCGCCGTTGCGGGTACGTCGGTTCACGAAGCTGCCGTGCGTCATCTCCGCGCCGAAATTCACCACGTGCGCGAGCTCGCCGGTGGTGAAGCGGAAGGACCCCTGAACGTGCCCCGACGTGCTCGCCGGCGCACTGCGGAGGGAAAACGGGTTGTTCTGGTAGGCGGTGTACGGCGGCCAGAGCGCGAAATTCCTGATTCCCGGCATCGTCTCTCCCCCGTAGGGATCGTACCGCTCGTCGCGAGAGAAACGATTCACCCCTGCTTCCACGACGCCCCACTCGCCCAGAGTGGTCTTCCATGTGCTGCTCAGAAGCCAGGTGGGAGCCGAGTACCTGTGTGCGGATCCGGGGGCCTCGTATCCGGTGGCCCCGTAGTTCTCGGCGCGGGTGTCCAGGTAGGCTGCCGAGGCCTCGACCTCGTGTCGGGGTCCGGGGATCCAGGTGAGCTTGCCGAAGAGCTTGGACTCCTGGCCCTCCTCGAGAGACGGCGAGAACATCCCGTCCACCTGCCGTAGATGGTTCAAGACCCGCCGGTCCTGCCGGATGTGCTGAGCCGATCCGTAGAAGAAGAGCCGGTCCTGCACCAGGGCGCCCGCGACGTCTCCTTCCACGTCGTATCGTCCCTGCACCTCGAGGCCGATCTCGGTATCGATGAGGTTGGACGAGTTGAGGGCCTCGTTCTCGAAGGACGTTCGGAACGTTCCCTGGAACGCATTGCTCCCACGCTTGGTGGTGATATCGATGAGGCCGCCCTGGAACCCGCCGTACTCGGCGCCGGCGCCGAGGCCGCGCACCTCGATGCGATCGATCCAGTTGATGTTGGGCTTGATGAGGTCCCCACCCACACCGGGGTGATTCACGGAGAGCCCGTCGATGCGGTAGCTGTTGGCCTGGAAGTTCGCACCGCCCCACACGTTGTCGGCACGTGCGCCGGGAGTCAGGGCCACCAGATCCCTCGCGTCGAAGGTCACGGGGAGCAACTCGATGGCCTTCTCGTCCACGCGGCTACCGAACTCGGTATTCTCCCTCTGGATCTGGACGCGCTCCGACCGGACGGTGAGCCCTTCGAGCTCGATGGGAGAGGTCTCCAGTGTCACCTCCAGTACCGTGGAAGACGAGGTGACCACGCGAACCCCCTCCTGGAAGAACGGTCGGTGTCCCAGCGCTTCGACGCGCACGGAGAAGGTCCCTCCGGGTAACGCGCCGAACGTGGCCGTGCCGGCGTCGCTCGTGACGAGGCGGGCCAGCGGCGTCTCCTGGAAGATCACCTCGACGGTGGCACCGGCCACCGGCCCCGTGGTGGTCGACACACGGACGAAGAGGATGCCCTGGGCCGCGGCCGCCGGGGCGTAGGCGACGGTCATGAAGAGCACCAACAGGAGGTGCCGGGCAGCGGGTCCGATGGGAGCGGGAATCATGGCGACCTGCGATGGAGGTCCAACCCACCTGCATGTATGAAGAAACGTACGTGGGATATTCCGGAAGGGACAGAAGTCAGGCGAAACGGAGCCCGAGGCGCCTCGGGCTCCGGGCCGGATACGGGATCGGGGCGCACCCCGGGGCAGTCGGTCCTTGCGCCGACTTCCCCGAGCGCGGCAGTATGGTCGGGACCTGTCGGTGATCCTCGGCTGATGTGGCAAGGAGGTTCGTGATGGCACTCAACGGAAGAGCGGTACGTGAAGGCGTGACCGTCGGACTCATCGGTTATGCGGCCGTGGCCGCCTTCTACACCTTGTTCGACCTCCTCGCGGGTCGGGGGCTCGTCTTCACGCTGAACCTCCTCGGGAAGGTCGTCTTCAGGGGCGTGCGCGACCCGGCGATCCTCCAACTGCCCATCCCGGCGGATGTCGGCGCCATGGTCGCGTACAACTTCGTCCACCTCGTGGCGGCGCTGGCGGTCGGGCTCTTCGTGGCATGGATGGTCGCCCGGGTCGAGGATCGCCCCGAGCGCGGGATGGTCGTGTCGCTCGTCATGCTGGGCGGATACGTGATCACCGTATGGGCGGCTTCCCGGCTGACCGTGGACGTCGCTCCGCTCCTCCCGGTGTGGACCATCGTGACGGTGAACACGTTGGCCGCCGTGGGCGGCGCCGTGTTCCTGTGGAGGGCGCACCCGGGGCTATGGGGGCGGGTGCGAGGGGTGCATCCGTGAGGAGTGCGTCCCCGTGGAGACGTGGGTGCATCGTTGAGGCCGTATGCGGAGCGCTCCTCGTGGCCGGATGCTCGGGTGGCGACTCCACGCCTCCGGACTCCTCCGTGCTCATGGAGGCCGATCGGGCCTTCGCCGCCGATGTGGCCGAGTCCGGGCGGGAGGCGTGGGTGTCCTGGTTCGCGGCGGACGGGTCCCAGATCCTGCCCGACGTCGGTGAAATCCGGGGATGGGACGCCATCCGGGAGATCATGGCCGGCCTGGACGATCCCACCGTCTCCCTGACATGGGAGCCCCTGCGGGCGGACATCGCCGCATCGGGTGATCTCGGCTGGACCACGGGTGCGTACCGGTCCGAAAGGGTCGGTGCCGACGGGGAGGTGACGGTGGCTCAGGGGCGCTATGTCACCATCTGGAGAAGGCAGCCGGACGGGTCCTGGAAGGTGGTCATGGACCTGGGGAACCCCACCGCGGAGCAGACTCCGCGAGACTAGAAGCCCCCTCGACGGGCTTCACCCCCCCACGTGCGCCACGCACCGGCGGAGCGATCCGCGTCGCCGGTGCTCCCACAGGTAGACTCCCTGCCACGTTCCCAGGGCCAACACCCCCCGCACCACCGGGATGGAGAGGGTGGTGGCGGTCAGCGCCGCCTTGATGTGCGACGGCATGTCGTCGGGACCCTCGTGGGTGTGGGTGAAGTGGGGATCTCCTTCCGGGACGTGGCGGTCCAGCCACGCCTCCAGGTCGCGGGCCGCCGAAGGATCTGCGTTCTCCTGGATGGTGAGGCTGGCGGAGGTGTGCTGGATCATCACGGTGCACAGACCCTCCGCCACGCCACTCGATCGCACCGCGTCCTGCAGTTCGGCGGTGATCTCGTGGAGGCCCTTGCCGCGGGTTTGGACGGTGAGGTGGTGGATCATGGGAGCCCGGCCCCCCACGCGGCCGCTTCCTCCGGCCCGACCGGTCCCAACGTTCCTCGTACGGAGTCCAGCAGCGCGGCCGGGTCGTACACCCTCCCGTCGCGGATCACGTGCAGGAGCTTCCGGGTCACGGTGATGTCCGCGAGGGGATCGCCGTCCACCACCACGAGATCGGCCAGTTTCCCGGGCTCGATGGTGCCGAGTCGGTGGCCCAGGCCCAACGCCCGGGCCGCGTTGGCGGTGGCGGCCCGGAGGACGACGTGGTTCGGAACGTCCGCTCGGGAGAGGGCGTGAAGCTCCCGGTGGAGCGCGAAGCCCGAGAAGTACTCTCCCCAACTCGGGTGGTCCGTGCCCACGGTCAGAAGGTGCGCCCCTCCGCCTTCCACGAAGGCCCGCACGGTTCCGTGCTTCACCCGGTAGATGCGTCCGAACTGCTCGTTGGGATCCATGGGGAGGCGTGCCTCCACCACAGAGCGCGCATAGGGTGTGAGGATTCCCATCTCGTCACGGAAATACGGGAACACCTCCGGGTCGCGTTCGGCATAATACCCGTAGGTGTGCAGCGTCGCGTCGAAGAACACTCCTCCGTCGACGAACCGGCCGACCTGCTCGTCGATGAGCCGGCGGGTTTCCGGATCGTCCAGGTCGAAACGCTCGATGGAGGCGTACGCCGAGCGGTCGGCCGGAGTCGCGTCCCCACCCAGAAAGTGCTCCACCCGGTCGATTCCCATGGCGATGGCGTCCCGGGGATTCACGCTGTCGCGGAACCCCGAGTCCAGGTGTCCCGTCACGGTGAGTCCGAAGCGATGGGCCTCGTCGATGAGGACTTCGAGCTGCGCCGGCCGGATCCCCTTGGCCTTGAAGCCACGCACGCCCCGGCCTGCCCAGTACCGTACCTCCGCCCGGATGGAGTCGGACGTCATGGCGCCGTGGTCCCACCCGGCGCGCCACGATCCGAAGTACGCGCCGGAGCGGTGGATGCGGGGGCCGGGCCGTTCACCGGACGCGATGGCGGCCACGGCCTCGTCGAAGGCGGTGGGGGTCACCTCTCCGGCGGGGAAGGTGGAGGTCACCCCGTTGGCCAGGAAGACCGCCGCGTTGACCTTCGCCTCGTCCACCCGGCCCAGGCGGCCCTCGCCGAACAGATCCAGCGCGTAGTGTGCGTGCAGGTCGAAGAAGCCGGAGAGGACCGTGGCGTGATCCGCGACCCGCACGACTTCCGCGCCCTCGGGTACGTTCCGGTCATCGAACCCCATGGCCAGGATGACCCCGTCGCGGATCAGGACGCCCGGGTTGGAGATCGCTTCGTCCTCCATCCCCGAGAAGAGCCGCCCTCCCACCACGACCAGATCGCCCTGGCGGACTTCCGGGTGCTCGAAGTCGAGCCGCGTGACCGTCCCCCGCGGGCCCACCGCCCATCCGGTTCCGTCGTCGGTGAAGGCGACCGCCCAGTGGCTCCGCGTGTCGGCCACCCGCCAGGTCGCGCCGCCGTCCGGGGACCAGCTGATCCCACCCGGGCCCGCCGCGGCCATGAGGTGTCCGCCCGCTCCATTGGCGCGAGCCGCTCCGTAGATGGGCCCGATCAGCGCGGGCTCACCGGCTGCCGTCCACGTCGTCCCCGCATCGCGCGACACCGACACCCGGGCACCGGCGAAAGGGAGCCCGATGGCGCCGCCGGCCACGAACCCGAACCCGTCGGGGCCCATCTCCACCGAGGTGGCCCCGGCCGCTTCCGCCGACACCAGGGGGAGATCCTGGACGGTCCAGGTGAGTCCCCGGTCGTGGCTGGTCAAGA
>Ga0224501_10000362_pt1 | contig 38541 bp, 34 predicted proteins | sample SF_Oct11_sed_USG_4_FD_169105 | JGI IMG/M metagenome (GOLD analysis project Ga0224501, IMG submission 169105) | Sediment microbial communities from San Francisco Bay, California, United States - SF_Oct11_sed_USGS_8_1 | ecosystem: Environmental > Aquatic > Marine > Sediment | place: USA... | reverse complement strand
TCTCGGTGTTCGGGTAGGTGCCAATCTCAAAAGTCTGTACACGGTTGAAGAAGGTACCGGTGGGGTCTGCTTCATAAGGATTAAAGTCAGACATTGAACCAGCAGGGCCGGAGGTGTTCCACTCCTTGCAGCTGGTGACGCAGGCGTGACAGCCGACGCAAACATTCAGATCGATTACCAGTGCGAGTTGTTTCATTTTTTCGCCCTCTTGCCGGCAAAGTACTTCAACCAGTGTGAGCCGAATTTTTTCGAACCGGGAGCCGTTGGTATGGTGTCAAATTGCGGGCTGGTGACTGGTGCCTCGCCCTCTTCTGCCGGATAAATGCGCACGCGCACATCGTACCAGCCAGCCTGGCCAGTGACCGGGTCGGAATTGGAGATGTGGTCGCCATCCCTGTGTGCGGGCAGCTCTTCGCTGATCAGGTGATTCAGCAAAAAACCCTTCTTCGATTCATTGGCGTCGCCACTCAGGCCCCAGGCGCCGGAGGCCTTGCCGATGGCGTTCCAGGTCCAGACGGTGCCGGGTTCGACCGATTCGGAATAACGGCACATGCAGCGCACCTTGCCGTGCATCGACTCTACCCACATCCAGGCGCCGTCCTTGATATTGGCGGCGCGAGCAGTTTTAGAGTTCACATGCAAGTAGTTGTGCGCGTGGATCTGGCGCAGCCAGGCGTTTTGAGAATCCCACGAGTGGTACATCGCCATTGGGCGCTGGGTGATCGCGTTCAGTGGATACTTGTGCAGATCGGTCAGCTGGGTCTCCAGCGGATCGGCATAGAATGGTAGTGGATCAAAATGCGTTTCGATGCGCTCGCGAAGGTGATCGGGCGGCTGCTTGCCAAACGACTTACCCTGCGCGGCGGCACGGAATTTCTGCAGTACTTCAGAATAAATATGAATGTTGATCGGCTCGGCATAACGCGTCAGGCTGTGGCGCTTGGCCCATTCCAGGTAACCCTGGTTCCAGTTGCGCATGTACTGGTACGATTTTGGCAACTCGTAGTGGAACACGCAGTTGTTCTTTTCGTACATTTCCCACTGCTTCGGGTTCGGCTCGCCCTTCATGAATTTTTCACCGCCCTTGCCGCGCCAGCCGGCGAGGAAGCCGATGCCAGAATCCGGGGCAGTCTCGTAGTTGACGACGAAGTCGGGGTAGTCACGGAATTTGCGCGAGCCGTCTTCATTAACGAACGCCGGCAGTTTCAGGCGTGAGCCGAGTTCGATCAGCACCTCCTGGAACGGTTTGCACTCGCCGGTCGGTGGCAGCACAGGAATACGTACCGAGTCGACCGGGCCATCGTATTCTGAAATCGGTCGATCAAGCATCGACATCACGTCGTGACGTTCGAGATAGGTGGTATCCGGCAAGACCAGGTCGGCAAAGGCCACGGTCTCGGACTGGAAGGCATCACAGACCACGAGGAACGGGATCTTGTATTCGCCCTCCTCGTCCTTGTCATTGAGCATATTGCGCACCTGTTCGGTGTTCATCGTCGAGTTCCACGCCATGTTCGACATGAAGATCAGCAGCGTATCGATCTTGTACGGGTCACCGCGCCAGGCATTGGTAATCGCGTTGTGCATCAGGCCGTGTACCGACAGCGGGTGCTCCCAGGAGAATGCCTTGTCGATGCGGATGGGCTCACCCTTGTCGTCGACAAACAGGTCATCGGGGTCGGCCGGCCAGCCAAGTGGCATGCCATTTAAGGGTGTATCGGGTTGGACATCATCCCAGCTCGTTGGTGTCTTGGCGCACGGTGGAATCGGGCGTGGGAACGGCGCCTTGTGGCGGAAGCCACCAGGGCGGTCAATGGTACCCAGGATGCTCATTAATATAGACATCGCACGAATCGACTGGAAGCCGTTCGAGTGCGCTGCCAGCCCACGCATCGCATGGAAGGCGACCGGGTTGCCGGTAACACGGTCGTGTTCGTTGCCCCAGGCATCGGTCCAGGCGATGGGCAGCTCGATTTTCTCATCACGCGCGGTAATGCCCATTTCGTGCGCAAGGCGCTTGATCGTGCTGGCCGGGATACCGGTAATACTCTCCGCCCACTCTGCGGTGTATTCCTGAACACGGTCGACCAGTAGCTGGAACGCGGGTTTCACAGGGGTGCCGTCATCGAGTTTGAATTCACCGAGCAAATAGGGGTCGACGCCGGAGGTGTGCATCGATATCGGTTTGTTCAGTTCACGATCCCACCAGAGTTTATTCTGAGCATCAAAACAGCCCTCTTCCTTGGGTACTTCAAAACGCACGAACATGCCGTACTCGGTGGAGTTTTCATCCATATTGACCAGTTCAGCGGCATTGGTCTGGTTGACGACAAAGTCGCGGTCATACAGGCCCTGCTTGATAATCTCATTGGTCAGCGCGAGGAACAGTGCGCCATCGGTGCCGGGTTTGATCGGGATCCATTCATCGGCAATCGCGGCGTAACCGCTGCGTACCGGGTTGATAGCGATAAAGCGGCCGCCGTTGCGCTTGAATTTCGATAGCGCGATCTTCATCGGATTTGAGTGGTGATCCTCGGCGGTGCCAATCATGACGAACAGCTTGGCGCGGTCGAGATCGGGGCCACCGAACTCCCAGAAAGAGCCACCGATGGTGTAGATCATGCCCGCGGCCATGTTGACTGAGCACAGGCCACCGTGGGCTGCATAGTTGGGCGTACCGTATTGCTTGGAGAACAGGCCGGTCAGTGCCTGCATCTGGTCACGGCCGGTGAACAGCGCAAACTGTTTAGGGTCGGTCTTGCGGATATGGGCCAGTCGCTCCTCTAATATAGAGAAGGCTTTGTCCCAGCTGATCTCCTCGAACTCATTATCACCGCGGTCGGAACCGGGCTTGCGCAGCAGTGGCTTGGTCAGGCGGGCCGGTGAGTACTGCTTCATGATGCCGGAGGCGCCCTTGGCGCAGATCACACCTTTATTAAGTGGGTGATTGGGATTGCCCTGGATGTAGCGAACTTCACCATCGCGCAGTGTGACACGGATGCCGCAGCGGCAGGCACACATGTAGCAGGTCGTATTTTTAACCTCAATCAGGCCGGTTTTATCGGCGGGCGTAGAAAGTGGATTGTGTACTGGTGAAGACATAAATTTCCTGTAGACAAAATTTAGCCGGCCAATTTAGCCTAAGTTCTAAGCGAAAGGCCAATTAGTAAAATTGTAGGCCATATAAATAAATTAATGATTACTAATATTGTTCGCATTCGTAAATAGTCACCAGCCGAGTAGTCTATGGTACGAATAACTGCAGGAAAAGCGAGATGTAGCGCGTAATTCTGTAATCATTGCTGGTGCTTGAAGCCGCTGATTTGCTTTATAATTCGCGATTGCCATAATTTGAACATTTTTTGACCAGTTGATGAATCAGTAATAACCATGTTTTATACAGAATCCTTCGATGTGATTGTAATCGGTGGCGGCCATGCCGGTACCGAGGCCGCGCTGGCGGCTGCGCGTATGGGTATGAAAACATTGTTATTGACGCACAACATCGAAACACTGGGTCAGATGAGCTGTAATCCGGCGATTGGTGGTATTGGCAAGGGCCACCTGGTCAAGGAGATCGATGCCCTCGGCGGCATAATGGCGAAGGCGGCGGACAAGGGCGGTATCCAGTTCCGTGTCCTGAATAGCAGCAAGGGCCCGGCGGTGCGCGCCACCCGAGCCCAGGCTGATCGCTTACTTTATAAGGCGGCAATTCGTGCCGCGCTGGAAAACCAGCGTAACCTGTCGATTTTCCAGCAGGCGGTGGACGACCTCATTGTCGAGACCGTGGATGGTGCTGAGCGTGTTACCGGCGTAGTCACCCAGATGGGCCTGAAGTTCAGTGCGAAGGCGGTAGTGCTGACTGTGGGTACTTTCCTCGGTGGCCTGATTCATATCGGTGAGTCGAATTATTCAGGCGGTCGTGCCGGTGATCCGCCATCGATCGCGTTGGCGAATCGTTTGCGCGATCTGCCCTTTCGTGTTGCCCGCCTGAAGACCGGTACGCCGCCACGCATCGATAGCCGCAGCATCGATTACTCTGATTTGCAGGCGCAACCAGGTGATGACCCGTTACCGGTATTTTCATTGACCGGCAGTGTTAGCGATCACCCGCAGCAGGTCGATTGCCACATTACGCATACTAATGAGCGAACTCACGAGATTATCCGTGAAGGTCTGCATCGCTCGCCGATGTATAGCGGCACCATCGAGGGTATTGGCCCGCGGTACTGCCCTTCTATCGAAGACAAGGTTGTGCGTTTTGCCGACAGGGGTGCACACCAGGTATTTATCGAGCCAGAAGGCCTGACTACCAACGAGATTTACCCAAACGGCATTTCCACCAGCCTGCCCTTCGATATGCAGCTGGCCCTGGTGCGTTCGATTAAGGGCTTTGAAGATGCCCATATCACCCGCCCCGGCTATGCCATCGAATATGATTTTTTTGACCCGCGCGACCTGAAGGCAACGCTGGAGACGAAATTTATCAACAGTCTGTTTTTCGCAGGCCAGATCAATGGTACCACCGGTTACGAAGAGGCGGCTGCACAGGGCCTACTGGCCGCGATCAACGCAGGACTGCAGGTTCAGGGCAAAGATCCATGGTCACCAAGGCGCGATCAGGCCTATATCGGTGTGCTGGTCGATGATCTGATCACCCGTGGTACGCAGGAGCCATATCGTATGTTCACCAGCCGGGCTGAATACCGCCTGATTCTGCGCGAAGATAACGCGGATCTGCGCCTGACCCCAGTTGCGCGTGAAATGGGACTGATCAGCGACGAGCACTGGGCTGTGTTCTGTACAAAACGTGAAGCTATCGAGAGAGAACAGCAGCGATTGGCGTCGAAAGTAGTGCAACCTGGCTCAGAGGAAGGTATAGAGCTGGCCAAGTTGACCGGTAAGCCATTCAGCCGGGACTACAAGGCGGCGGATTTGCTGCGCCGTCCTGAGATTGATTACGCCAGTCTGGTTGAAATAATCGGAAAAGCGCAGATAAATGCTGATATATCGCCAGAACATGCAGATAAAATACTGGAACAGGTAGAAGTTCAGGCAAAATATGAAGGTTACCTGACTCGCCAGCAGGCCGAGATCGATAAAACCCGCAGGCATGAAGAAACCAGGATTCCCAATGTGATGGATTACAAGCAGGTGCGTGGCCTGTCGGCTGAACTCACCCAGAAACTGAGCGACCATCGCCCCGAAACCATCGGTCAGGCCGGGCGTATCCCTGGCATGACGCCAGCAGCTATTTCGCTGTTGATGGTGCATATTAAAAAGAATAAGGCCTGAGTGCTCCCTACCCCTTTTTTCCAAATCTATGTCTGATAGTCTATTAAAGCTGCTCGAAACTGGTCTGGAAAAAATGGGCCTGAAAACATGTGAGGACCTGCGCGAGTCCGTCCCTACCCGTCTGATCGAATACCTTGAGTTGCTGGTTAAGTGGAATAAGGCGTTCAATTTGACCGCGGTACGTGATCCGGTCGAGATGGTCAGTAAGCACCTGCTCGATAGCCTGGCGGTGCTACCTTATATAGGGGACGGCCTGATCGCTGATGTTGGCAGTGGTGCGGGCCTGCCGGGTATTCCACTCGCTCTCGCCCGCCCACAGACAAAATTTGTGCTGATTGACAGCAATGGCAAGAAAACGCGTTTCCTCAGGCAGGTAAAAATGATTTTGCAGCTAGATAACGTCGAAGTGGTGAATCAGCGTGTCGAAGATTACCAGCCTGCGCTATACTTTGACGCTGTTATTGCCCGCGCCTATGCGGATACCCGTTTGATTCTTGAGTCGACGGCGCATTTGCACAAAAACGGAACGCGGATTCTGGTGATGCAGGGCAAGCTGGATACAGCAATTAATGAGCCGGGTTATGTTTTAAAGCGGGCTCACACATTAAATATATATGGACTGGATGCAGAAAGGCATCTGCTGGAAATTACAAAAGTTACTTCATAGATGATGGCTGAATTATGACGCAAGTATTATCACTGGCAAATCAGAAAGGCGGTGTGGGTAAAACCACGACCAGCGTTAATCTTGCTGCATCACTGGCGGCGACCAAGCGCAAGGTGCTACTGATTGATCTCGATCCCCAGGGCAATGCGACCATGGGCGTAGGTGTGGATAAGCATGCGCTGAAGGAAACATTTTGCGATGTCCTGCTTTCTGGCATTGACGCACGTGGCTGCATACAGAATGTTGAAAATGTGGGTATCCATTTATTACCGGCGAATGCCGACCTGACTGCAGCCGAAGTTGAACTGATGCGAACCAATGGTGCAGAAAATCGCATGAAAGACGCAATTGCTTCCATCAAAGATGATTACGAATATATCTTAATCGACTGTCCACCGGCACTGAATATGCTGACACTAAACGCGCTGGTCGCATCGGATGCGGTGATTATTCCGATGCAGTGTGAGTATTATGCGCTCGAAGGTCTGAGTCAGCTGATGGATACGATTAACCAGGTGCGTGCCTCGGTGAATCCAAATTTACAGGTTGAAGGTCTGTTGCGTACCATGTACGACCCACGTAATACGCTGGCGAAAGATGTCTCTGACCAGCTCATAGAGCACTTCGGTGACAAGGTGTATCGAACAGTGGTGCCAAGAAACGTACGCCTGGCTGAGGCGCCCAGTCATGGCCTACCGGCATTGCTATACGAAAAAACATCAAGTGGCGCCTTGGCCTACCTGGCGCTGGCCGGTGAAATGTTGCGCCGAAAAAATCCGAGCGTGCTAAACAGAGCAGCCTCATAATTAAAGTATAAATAAAGAAATAAAAGAATATGGCAACAAAAAAAAGAGGATTGGGCCGGGGTTTGAATGCACTACTTGCGGGTAGTGAAAGCGTTGAGGCTATGACGACACCGCAACACGGGGATGAGCTGAGAGATATCGATGTTGATCTGGTGCAGCGTGGCCCATGGCAGCCGCGAACTTATTTTGATGAAGAGGCGCTGCAGGAGCTGGCAGATTCAATCAGTACCCAGGGCGTGGTACAGCCGATTGTTTTGCGTGCGATTGAAGGCGGGCGTTATGAGATCGTGGCGGGTGAGCGTCGCTGGCGCGCATCGCAGCTTGCAGGTCTGGATAAGGTGCCTGCAGTTATCAAGCATTTTGATGACCAGACTGCGGCTGCGGTATCGCTGATTGAGAATATCCAGCGCGAAAACCTGAATCCACTGGAAGAATCGACCGCGCTGCTGCGACTGATGAGTGAATTTGAACTGACGCATCAGGAGATCGCTGATAGTGTAGGGCGCTCAAGGGTGTCGGTGAGTAACCTATTGCGCCTGCAGGATCTTAACTCGGATGTGAAAGAGCTGCTCAGTAATCGCTCTATTGAAATGGGACATGCTCGTGCCTTGCTCGGGGTGGCTGGAAATGCCCAGAGTACACTGGCTCGGCAGGTTGCTAGCAAGGGGCTATCGGTGCGTGAGACCGAGCAGCTGGTACGTAAAACTTTAAATCCGACGGCAAAGCCAAAGGGGGTGAAAAAGGATCCAGATATTGCCAATCTGGAAACCAGGCTTTCTGAGCGCCTGGGTGCCGTGGTTCATATCAAACAGAAGCCAAAAGGCAAGGGCATGATCGAGATCAGCTATAACAGTCTCGATGAGCTGGAAGGTATATTGTCGAAAATACAATAAACCTTGTAACAACAAGGAGTTTACAGTTGCTGGGCAGGGGTTTATTAGCAAATGGTAATCTTGACTTGGCTGTACACTATCTATACAATTTGCGCGCTCAGTTGCCAGCGTTATTGCTGTTTTACATAACAGCTACCCGATGATTGCAAATAAAACTACAGGTTGTGTTTTTTGCAAAAAAGATTCACTAAATCGTGTGCTTGGCTATGTGGTGCCGCAGCTGATACTAACGGTAGTGGTGTCGAGTTTGTTGTTATTAGTCAGTAACTCGGCGGCCTATTCGGCTTTGGCCGGTGGTCTGATTGCCACATTAACGAGTGGATGGTTTGCATTAAAGGTGTTTGCTGGTCGAGAGACAAAGCAGGCTGCGGATGAACTGCGATCCTTTTACTGGGCCGAAATTAATAAAATCGTTATGACAGGTGCGATGTTTATCGCAGTGTTTGTGCTCATCAGACCTGTTAATGGGGCAGCCTTGTTGGCTGTTTATTTTTTAGTGTATATCGCGCCGGCGGTTGTGGATGTAATAAGGCAACCAAAGAGACGACGTGAAAATTAAAGAGAGCTAACGATGTCGGGTGAATCCCAGACCGCTGGACAATACATACAGCATCATTTGACCAACATGACCTACGGCAATATGCCAGAGAGTGCCGTTGGTAAACACCTGTGTGGTGAAGAGGTTCCGGCTGTTGCGCACGCTGGCTGGCAAATGGCACATTGTGGTGCCGAGGCTAAAGCCATGGGCTTTATGTCTATTAATGTTGATACCATGTTCTGGTCTATCTTCCTCGGTATCTTATTCCTGTTCCTGTTCAATAAAGTAGCAAAAACAGCGACCTCTGGCGTACCTGGCGGTATGCAGAATTTTGTTGAGATGGTTGTTGAGTTCGTTGATTCGAGTGTAAAAGGCACATTCAACGGCCGTAATCCTTTCGTCGCACCGATGGCGCTAACCATATTTGTCTGGGTGTTCCTGATCAACTTTATGGATTTATTCCCCGTTGACTGGATACCTGCTGCTGCTGGCTGGATTGGCCACACCTTCTTTGGCATGGATCCGCATCACGTCTATTTCAAGGTGGTTCCTTCAACCGACCCCAACGCAACGTTTGGTATGGCGCTGGCTGTGTTTATGTTGACGCTATATTACAGCTTTAAGCAGAAAGGGCTTATTGGCTTTGCTGGTGAATTAACACTGCACCCATTCAGCTCGAAGAATAAGGTGATGCAGTTGGTATTTATCCCGATCAACTTTGTCTTAGAGTTTGTTGCTTTATTGGCTAAACCATTGTCGTTATCATTACGTCTTTACGGCAATATGTTTGCTGGTGAAATGATTTTTATCCTGATCGCGCTAATGTACGGTGGCGGTTGGGTCGTGGGTGCTTTTGGTGGCTTCCTGCAATTGGGATGGGCAATATTCCACATCCTGATCATTACCTTGCAGGCTTACATTTTCATGACACTGACCATCGTGTACATGGACCTGGCTTACCAGACCAGCGAAGACCACTAAAGAATTTTTAATTATTACGAATTTATTTTACTAGGAGAAAACAATGACTGAAGTTACTGCAATGCTTTATATCGCAGGCGCCATTATGATGGGTCTGGGTGCACTTGGTGCGGCAATCGGTATTGGTGTATTGGGTGGCCGTTTTCTGGAAGGTGCAGCACGTCAGCCTGAGCTGATTCCACTGCTGCGCGGACAGTTCTTCCTGATGATGGGTCTGACTGACGCGGTGCCAATGATCGCAGTAGGTGTAGCGTTCTACGTTATTTTTGCTGTTGCTGGCGCATAAGATCGACCTAACACGGTACTAGCGTATGAATATTAATTTAACGCTGATTGGTCAGTCGATTACTTTTGCTGTCTTCGTATGGTTTTGTTATGCCTACGTATGGCCGCCATTGGTAAATGCACTTGCTGAACGTAAGAAGCAGATTTCTGAAGGTCTGGCTGCGGCAGAACGCGGACAGCACGAGCAGGAACTCGCTGAAAAAAGAGCAGCAGAACATTTAAAAGAAGCCAAGGGTCAGGCATCTGAAATTATCGCGCAGGCACAGAAACGTGCTTCCGAGATTGTTGACGAAGCGAAAGAAGATGCCAGATCAGAGGCCGAGCGCATCAAGGTTGGCGCCAACGCTGAGATAGAGCAGGAAATAAATCGTGCTCGTGAACATCTGCGTCAGCAGGTAGCAGTGCTTGCTGTTGCAGGTGCTGAGAAAATTCTCAGGAAGGAAGTCAACGCAGAAGCTCACGCCAGCGCTTTAAGCGCCCTGGCTGAACAGCTCTAGGCGATTAGATCATGTCAGATTACACCACAGTAGCCCGTCCTTATGCGCGTGCTGTTTACCAACAGGCCACAGAGTCTACGTCTGTAGATAGCTGGAGCAATGCACTGGCACTGCTAAGTGCTGTCGCTGAAGATGTCACTATGAAGGCTGTACTGGATAATCCACAGGCAGGCAGTGAGCAGAAGGCAGAGCTGATCATGAAAGTCGCAGGCGATAAGCTAGGTGTGACACAGCAGAACCTGGTTAAGCTGATGGCAGAAAATGGCCGATTGAAAGCATTACCAGAAGTGGCAAAACAGTTTGAGGTTTACCGCGCGGAAGCAGAAGGCAAAATTGATGCTGAAGTAGTTTCTGCATTCCCATTGAGCAGTGAACAGGCCGAGAGCATTACCAGTACGCTAAAAGCAAAACTGGGTCGCGAAGTGACTATCAGTACTTCGACTGATGAATCATTAATTGGCGGTGTAGTTATTAAAGCCGGAGATACTATTATCGATGCCTCAATGAAATCACAGCTAGCGTCGCTGGCTTTGGCATTGGGTCGTTAAGAGGAAAAAGAAATGCAGCTGAATCCATCAGAAATCAGTGAACTTATTAAATCAAGAATCGAGAACTTTGATTCTTCCGTAGAAGCTCGTAATGAAGGTACCGTGGTTAGTTTGAATGACGGCATCCTGCGTATCCACGGCCTGGCTGATGCCATGCAGGGTGAGATGATCGAGCTGCCTGGCGACACCTATGCCATGGCGCTGAACCTTGAGCGCGATTCAGTTGGCGCTGTGGTACTCGGTTCATACGGTCATCTGTCAGAAGGTGATAAAGCCAAATGTACTGGCCGTATTCTAGAGGTGCCGATTGGTACAGGTCTGCTAGGTCGTGTGGTTGACGCGCTGGGTAATCCAATCGATGGTAAGGGTCCTGTAGATTCAAAAGAGACTGCGCCGATTGAAAAAATTGCACCGGGTGTAATTGAGCGTAAGTCAGTTGACCAGCCTGTACAGACTGGTTTGAAATCAATCGACGCGATGGTGCCAGTAGGTCGTGGCCAGCGTGAGCTGATCATTGGTGACCGCCAGACAGGTAAAACTGCGGTTGCGATTGATGCCATTATTAACCAGGCAAACACCGGCGTTAAATGTATTTATGTAGCTGTAGGCCAGAAGGCTTCAACGGTTGCCAACATCGTGCGTAAACTGGAAGAACATGGCGCGATGGAACACACCATCATTGTTGCTGCTACTGCGGCTGAATCTGCAGCTATGCAGTACATTGCACCGTATTCAGGTTGTACTATGGGTGAATACTTCCGTGACCGCGGACAGGATGCGTTGATTGTATTCGATGACCTGACCAAGCAGGCATGGGCTTACCGCCAGGTGTCATTGTTGCTACGTCGTCCACCAGGCCGTGAAGCGTATCCTGGTGACGTATTCTATTTGCATTCACGTCTACTTGAGCGCGCCTCACGCGTTAGTGCTGACTATGTTGAAAAATTTACCAATGGTGAAGTTAAAGGACAGACTGGCTCATTAACAGCATTACCAATTATTGAGACACAGGACGGTGACGTATCTGCATTCGTACCAACCAACGTAATTTCGATTACCGATGGTCAGATATTCCTTGAATCAGACCTGTTCAACGCCGGTATTCGCCCTGCAATCAATGCAGGTCTGTCAGTATCACGTGTAGGTGGCTCAGCACAGACAAAAATCATTAAGAAACTTGGTGGCGGTGTTCGTCTGGCCCTGGCTCAGTATCGTGAGTTGGCTGCATTCGCACAGTTCGCTTCTGACCTGGATGAGACTACACGTGCACAGCTGGCTCGCGGTGAGCGTGTAACCGAGTTGATGAAACAGGCACAGTATTCGCCGATGTCAGTGGCAGAGATGGCATTCTCATTATTCATGGCTAATGAAGGCTATATGGATGATGTCGATGTGAAAAAAGTAGTCGCATTTGAAGCTGCTATGCTGGCGCATATCCGAAGCAATAATGCAGAGCTGCTGGCCAAGATTGATGCAAGCGGCGACTTCAATGATGAAATTGAAGCGGGTATGCGTGCTGCTCTGGATGATTTCAAGGCCAAGGGCGTGTACTAGGTCTACGGTTAAATACAGATAACAGAATCAGGTAGATTAAATGGCAGGCGCAAAAGAAATTCGCACCAAGATCGGCAGTATCAAAAATACTCAGAAGATCACTAAAGCGATGGAAATGGTAGCAGCGAGCAAGATGCGTAAGGCACAGGATCGCATGGCTGCCGCTCGTCCTTATGCGGATAAAATCAACAATGTGCTGGCGCATTTATCTCAGGCTCATCCTGAATATAAACATCCTTACCTGAGTGATCGTGAAGTTGTTAAGCGCGTTGGTTACATTATTATCTCAACCGATCGTGGTCTATGCGGTGGCTTGAACACCAATATGTTCAAGGCAGCTGTTAATGAGATGGCCGAGTGGGATGCAAAAGATGTAGAAATTGATGTCTGCGCTATTGGTAAAAAGGCAGTTGGTTTTTTCAGTCGATTTAAGGCCAACGTAGTCGCCCAGGCGAGTCATCTCGGTGACTCTCCCAGCATGGATGAGCTGATCGGCGCGGTGAAAGTCATGCTTGATGCTTATGATGAAGGTAAGATTGATCGTCTTTACCTGGTTAGCAATGATTTTGTTAATACAATGACACAGTCGCCGGATGTTAAACAGCTGATCCCTGTACGCGGGGTTATGGATAAAGAGCTGGAGCATCATTGGGATTACATATATGAGCCTGAATCAAAACCGATTATTGATGGCTTGATGTTACGTTTTATCGAAGCACTGGTTTATCGTGCTGTGGTTGAAAACATTGCCTGTGAAATGTCTGCACGTATGATGGCGATGAAGAGTGCAACTGATAATGCAGGCGAACTGATCAAAGAATTACAGACGGTTTACAACAAGGCTAGACAGGCAGCGATTACCCAGGAAATTTCTGAGATCGTTAGTGGTGCTGCGGCTGTTTAACTTATTGTTAGTAATCAACAACAGAATTTAATTTAAGTAATGAGGATACAATCATGAGTACCGGAAGCGTAGTTGAAATTATCGGCGCGGTGATCGACGTCGAATTTCCACGGGACTCCATTCCAAAAGTCTACGATGCTCTTAAGCTGGACGAAACTGGCTTGACGATGGAAGTGCAGTCACAGTTGGGTGATGGCGTGGTACGTACCATTGCCATGGGTCCAACCGAGGGTCTGCGCCGTGGAATGGCCGTTAAAAATACCGGCGATGCGATTAGAGTGCCTGTAGGTAAGAAGACTCTGGGTCGTATTATGAATGTACTGGGCGAGCCCATCGACAATCAGGGTGACATTGGTAACGAAGAGACCGCAGCGATTCACCGTGCGCCACCAAAGTTCGAAGAGCAGAGTTCTGCTACGGAAATTCTGGAAACAGGCGTTAAGGTTATCGACCTGGTTATGCCTATCGCCAAGGGCGGTAAGATCGGTCTCTTCGGCGGTGCGGGTGTAGGTAAGACCGTAACCCTGATGGAGCTGATTCGTAACATCGCGGTAGAGCACTCAGGCTTCTCAGTATTCGCAGGAGTAGGTGAGCGTACTCGTGAGGGTAACGACTTCTACTACGAAATGCAGGAAGGCGGCGTACTCGATAAGGTAGCGCTGGTTTACGGCCAGATGAATGAGCCACCGGGTAACCGTCTGCGTGTAGCGCTGACCGGTCTGACCATGGCGGAATATTTCCGTGACGAAGGCCGCGACGTATTGATGTTCGTTGATAACATCTACCGTTATACACTGGCGGGAACCGAGGTATCAGCACTGCTGGGTCGTATGCCTTCAGCAGTAGGTTACCAGCCAACACTGGCGGAAGAGATGGGTGTTCTTCAGGAACGTATTACATCTACCAAGACAGGCTCGATTACATCATTCCAGGCGGTTTATGTACCTGCGGATGACTTGACTGACCCTTCACCAGCAACCACCTTCGCGCATCTTGATGCAACACTGGTATTGTCACGTCAGGTTGCTGAGCTGGGTATTTACCCTGCGGTGGATCCACTGGATTCAACTTCCCGTATTCTTGATCCACACGTTGTAGGTAATGAGCACTACGAAGTTGCCCGTGGTGTACAGGGTATTCTGCAGCGTTATAAGGAGCTGAAAGATATTATTGCGATTCTGGGTATGGACGAGCTATCTGATGAAGACAAGCTGGCTGTATCTCGCGCTCGTAAAATTCAGCGCTTCCTGTCGCAGCCTTTCTTCGTCGCTGAAGTATTTACCGGTGCGCCGGGCAAATACGTATCACTGAAAGATAACCTGGCCGCATTTAAGGCGATTCTGGCAGGCGAATACGATTCACTCCCAGAGCAGGCTTTCTATATGGTTGGCGGCATCGACGAAGTAGTAGAAAAAGCAAAGGGCATGCAGTAACAGCAGGCTGAGGTTTTGAATATGCCAATGACCATGCACGTAGATATCGTTAGCGCCGAGATTGAGATCTTCTCAGGCACTATCACTGAGCTTTATGCACCAGCAGAGATGGGTGAGGTAGGCATCATGCCTCGTCACGCGCCGCTGCTGACCAAGATGAAGCCTGGTGAGGTACGAGTAGTTGACCAGCACGGTGAGACACAGTCATTTTTCGTGAATGGCGGTATACTTGAAGTACAGCCACATGTGGTGACAGTGCTTTCTGATACGGCGATTCGCGCGGCTGATCTTGATGAGGCCGCAGCACTTGAAGCCAAGGCGAAAGCTGAGGCGGCGATGGCCGATAAGAAGACCGATTACGATTATGCGCGTGCCAAGGCTGAGCTGATTGAGGCGGTGGCACAGATCGAGACCATCAATAAGCTGAGAAAGAGAAAATAGTCGAGAGTCGGTAACAGGCCGATGAATCAGCTAAACTAGGAAGGCCGGTTATTATTAACCGGCCTTCTTGCATTAAGGATTATTAAAGTGAATTTGTCAGTCATCATCCTTGCCGCCGGGCAGGGCACCCGAATGAAGTCATCACTGCCGAAGGTGATGCACCGTATTGCCGGCATACCTATGCTGGAGCACGTCTATCGCCGCAGCCTCGAGCTGGGAGCAGATGATATACACATTGTTTATGGCCATGGCGGAGAACACCTGCACGAATATTGCTCGGACTTTGAAGTCGACTGGGTATTGCAGGCAGAGCAGCTGGGTACGGCACACGCAGTTGAACAGGCCAGCCCTAAAATCAAACCTGATAATATTGTGCTGGTGCTGTATGGTGATGTGCCGCTGATTAAATCAGACACACTAAAGGCGCTGGTCGATAAAGTCAGTGCAAATAATATCACTCTGCTGACGGTTGATCTGGATGACCCAACTGGTTATGGCCGTATTGTCAGGGAAGCTGGGAAAGTCACCAGCATTGTCGAACACAAAGATGCTAGCGAAAAGCAAAAGCAGATCAGGGAAGTGAATACCGGCATACTGGCTTTACGTGCGGGCTACCTGAATGAGTGCCTGGCCAAGATAGAAAATAACAATTCACAGGGTGAATTCTATTTAACAGATGTGATTGCGTTGGCTGTGGCCGATGGGAATGAGGTGCTCACAGCACAACCAGAAAACAGTTACGAGGTGGAAGGTGTGAATGATCGAAAACAACTGGCCAAGCTAGAAAGAATTCACCAGCAGGAAAAAGTCGAGCAGATCATGATGCAGGGCGTAAGCGTTGCAGACTCTGCGAGAGTGGATATCCGAGGTGAGCTTAGTATCGGCAACGATTCATTTATCGACGTTAATGTGATTTTTGAAGGCGAAGTACAGATAGGCAGCAAAGTAAGCATCGGCGCTGGCTGTGTTATCAGAAACAGCAAAATTGGCGATGGCTGTTCGATAAAACCATATTCAGTTATAGAAAATGCCGTTATCGACGAAGCGGTAGATATTGGGCCATTTGCACGTCTGCGTCCAGGTACGCATTTGCATGCCCATAGTAAGGTAGGTAACTTTGTTGAAATCAAAAATACCGAGCTCGGTGAAGGCAGTAAGGCCAGTCATCTAAGTTATCTTGGTGATAGTGAAATTGGTCGTGATGTGAATATAGGCGCCGGTACTATTACCTGTAATTATGATGGCGCCAATAAACATAAAACAATCATTAAAGATGGTGCATTTATCGGCTCAGATACACAGCTGGTTGCACCTGTTACCGTTGGCAAGAATGCTACTATTGGCGCAGGTTCGACCATCACCAAAGATACAGATGATGACTGTCTAACCCTGAGTCGATCAATACAGAAGAGTATTAAAGGTTGGCAGAGACCAACGAAGAATAAAAAATAAATTGATGCACATACAAACGCTGCCTTTTCGCGTCAGCAAGTGAAAAAAGCAGAATAGATGCAACCATAATTAGATAGTAAGCCCTAAGTAGCAGATACTAATCAGGCAACTTAAATGCGGCTGCTCCGCTTTCATCAGGCTCTGGCTCATCACTGACCAGACTTAAACCGCCTGATGCATCACCTACGTCTTCACCCTTTTGGGCCTTATCGCCCAGCTCAATCTTGAGGCGCAGGTTGTTGGCTGCATCGGCATTTTTGATGGCTTCATCGAATGAGATTTTTCCAGCCTTATATAAATCATATAGCGCCATATCAAAAGTCTGCATACCCATATTGCCGGATTTTTCCATGATTTCCTTGATTTCCATGACGGCACCTTCCTTGATCAGATCGGCAATACGAGGTGAATTCAACAGGATTTCAATAGCGGCGCAGCGCTTGCCATCAACTGTCGGTACGAGTCGTTGTGAAACGAAGCATTGCAGGTTGATCGACAGGTCGCTGAGCAGAGACATGCGTTTTTCTTCAGGGAAAAAATTGATGATACGGTCCAGCGCCTGGTTGGCGTTATTGGCGTGCAGGGTAGAGATTGCCAGATGCCCAGTTTCAGCGAAGGCGAGGGCATGTTCCATGGTTTCACGATCACGAATCTCACCGATCAGGATAACGTCAGGTGCCTGACGCAGGGTATTTTTCAGGGCATCTTCGAAGGAGTCGGTATCCATGCCAACTTCGCGCTGGTTGATAATACAGCCACGATGATTGTGGACAAATTCGATGGGATCTTCAATGGTAATAATATGACCGCTGGAGTTACGGTTACGGTGATCGATCAGTGCCGCCAGTGAGGTAGATTTACCCGAGCCTGTACCACCAACGAACAGGATAAGGCCACGTTTGAGCATAATCACCTTGGTTAGCACGTCAGGCAGGCCCAGATCCTTTAGATTAGGGATCTCGGTGACGATGTTACGAATCACCATGGAGTATTCGTTGCGCTGCTTGAAGATATTGACGCGGAAGCGACCTATATTGGGTAGAGATAGCGCGAGGTTCATTTCGGGCTTGTTGCGAAACTCTTCTTTCTGCCGGTCGGTCATGATTTCGTTAGCCAGGCTTTCAACCCAGCCTGGCGGTGCGGAATCTTTTGCCAGAGGGGTTAATTTGCCACTAAATTTGGCACTCGGTGGTGCACCTGTGGACAAATAGAGGTCTGACCCACCTTTTTCGGCGAGAATTTTAAGGAGTGGTGTAACTTTCATGTGTAAATATCCAAATATTATTGCTGCGTAAGTATACCGATTGTGAGCAGTATGGAATAGTTAGAAATTTTAAGTGATTAAAATAGAATAGATCCATTTTGCACCAAACATGGGCAAATTAAGGAAAATCTACATAAGCCGTTGTTAATTAAGTAATATTGATAAGTTATTTGCTGTTATTAAAGATAATTCATATAGATATATCAGCCGTGCTTACATAAAATGAGCATCCCTGTTGTAAAAGAATGTGAGAGGGTCAGTTTTGGCGACAGTAATGAAAGAAGAAAAGGTATATGTTTGTCCTGATAGACGTGTGAAGGATAAGCGCCAGACCAGGTTACAGCATATCTGTCTACAGCTGGCAGCACTGGGACACAAATGCCAGATGGGCTCTGAGCATGGTTATTTATCGGTCGCCGATAGCCTGATAAAAAATTACTCTGAATATCGGCGCCTGTTTGCCGAGTACCGTTGTCCCGCTGACCGCCGTATTCAGGATTTTCTGAATGGCTATCTGAAGCGCCATGGTATTGAACAGGAGATTAAGCTGCCTACTGAAACATTTTCATTAAATGAACCGCAGCTGGCCAGAGAGCTTTCAGTTCCACTGAATAGCAATAAGTACAAATCAGACCTGCTGGAATCCTATCGAATCAAGCAGGGTGTTCTGCATAACCCGAAAAATGACCGTCGTACTACATCAGGTGTATTTCATATTGTTGAGGGTGGTCTGCCGATTCCTGCTGATAAAAAAGCAGTACCAGTGGATGTCTACGCCAATTTATTACAGGTAGCACTGGATCCGCCAGAAAATTTACTGGAGCTACCTATTTCCAGTGGCCTACCGAAGCCGATCAATCTCTGGGTTTCGTTACTACTGCGCCCTATTGTACGCCCCGAGGTAAAGGGCGTGCTTAATGAGAAAACACTGGAGACACGATTTTTTGCGCCTGGCAGTCTGGTTGCGAATCTGGATTTTGTTGAATCCATTTTTGGCAATGGCGGCGATCCCTTTCTGGCAGAAAATGACGCAGCACTCGATGTTGAACACTGGACGGGTCACAGTGGTTGCGTAATACTGGCACCGCACCTAACCAGGCTGACCAAGAAGGGTCTTGGCTTGCCACATTATGATGATGCTAGCGAGCGTCAGCGCAAGGATGATATGTGCTGGAAGAGTGATGATGAACTCTACAACAATGGCAGTGCCTTCAAGATCGTTTGTCGCGATATGAGCGGTGTGGTTGTTACCGTAATAGCTGATAATTATTTTGGCTATAGCAAAAAAGAAATCAAATCACAGATTAGTTATTCAGCCAATTTATTTGGAGGTGTCGAAGAGGAGCATGCCGGTGGTGCAGTGGCATTTCCAAGATTCAATCTCGGTACCAGTTACCTGCCAAAAATTGAAAAGGAAATGGAGAACCACACTTTTTCCTGGGTGTGTGAACAACACAGGCAGCACATAGTAATAAAGGAAGAGGGATATGCGGTAGATACCAACTGGAATAATATTTTATACATTCCTGAAGATGCCTGTATTGATATGCAAAGCCAAAGCATAAGATGGAAAAAAAACGGGGAAGAGAAACAGATCAAGCTACTGGCAAAACATACTTATATATATCCCAGTGGTTTCCGTGTGCACCTGCAAAAACATCCACAGGCACCAAGCTGGCGTTTGATTGGCACACTGGGTGAAGGTACTTTCTGTCATAAGCCCAGTACGGTGTCAGGCGGCGGTAAATCTGAGATATCAAAATCGATTCAGGATTCGATGATAACTGGCCCAGTCTATGTTGGTGATATTGAAGAAGACCTTGATCAGGTGACTGCGATTTTTAATCGCGATTACTCAACACGATTCAAAAATGGGAAGTCAAATGATTTCCGTGAGTTGCTGCATAAAGAACGTAGTCTTGGCTCTGTGATACGTGTGCTAACTCCATCAAAGACCGATTACACAGATGAGTATAACGATTGGCTGGAAACTATTCCGCAACATATTCTGGCGCTGGTATTTCTGATCAAGCGTTTTTATAAACAGGAATGGCAGAATGACTGGAGAAGGCATTTCACTGTTGATGAAGTGAATGGTAATCCTGGTCATGAACTAAAATATGATGGTCGCAAACTAATAACGAGTTATTTGCGAGTCGGTACCCATAGCGATGGAACATGGAGAATTTATAAACTGAGACAGGATTTTGTTGCCGCAACAAAAGTGCAAACAGAAGATGATATTAGCGCATCAATCGTAATGCCAGTATCACAACTTCAGGGCCTAAATAAACGTTATCATGTCGATAGTGTTAAGTTGGTGAAAAATTGCGAGAATCGATTGTTTCAGCGTCCTGATGATGCAATTATCAGGGGGCATGATAAACAGACTGAATCAGACCTCGCTGAGGATGGCAATTTCATTTCAAATTTTGAGCCACTCACCAGAGAAGATGCACAGAACCTGGTAGAAGATGCAGTAGGTTTTCAGGATTATACAAAGCCGATGCGTGATTTAATTAGAAGTGTTGCAAAGACTAATGAAGATGAATATTTTGTGTCCTCAGCACACCCAAGAATTGTTGATGGCAAGCCTAGCCTGAATGTACGTTACTTGCAGATAAGACCGGATCTGGCTGATTCACGCAGCCTGTATCTTGCGACTGTTGGAACGAGTTTATCGAGAGGGCTATCGGCTGATCAGCCTGTGCACTTCCCAGTTAATGCTGTTTTGCAGGGCCGTAGAAATAACCCCCAGGATAAAGCGGCTGGCATCAGACCCCTGGCTGTTTACAACCCAATTCACTATCAGGAATTGCCAGAGTTGTTTATGGATCTGATCTGTAGCCTGACGGGTAAATCACCCTCGACTACCGGAGCGGGATCTGAAGGCGCACTAACCAAGGGACCATTTAATGCGCTGTCAACGACAGCAGATTTAAATAATGCACTGGTCTCTTATATTCTGTGTGGGCACGATGGCTTTAGTAGTGCTGCAGGCTACATTGGTGCTCGCCGTCGTGTTGATCACGATATCAGTATGCTGATTCCTGAAATATGGTGTCGTATCCCTGTGGTACAGCGTGATCCAAAATACATGATTGAGAATGGCTATTTAGAAAAGCTGCATGATTTTGCACACGAAGGCAAAGTCGTGCATGCGAGTCGTCTGGGTTATCGAATCACAGAGAAGTTTGTGCACACATTTTTTGGAAAGGTGTTTGACAGTCCAACGATTGTATTTGATGAAGCTATGCTGAAACCAGAATCACAGGATATGCTGGCATACATTGATGGCATCAATAATATTACCGAGGCGCAACAGAAAGTAGCCAAAGCATATTTTGAAGATGGTTCAATTGATGATGCATGCCCACCATTACAGGCATTGCTGAATATTATGGCCTATGGTGAGTATAAAGGTAAAACTGTTGCGGATCCTGAGGTACGCGAGATGTTTAGCAGAGATTATTTAATGCAGAGTGACTGGTATCAGGAACGATTGAAAATTAAACAGAGTAGAGACACAAATCTCTGGAAAAGAAGCCGTGAATATATTGAGCAGAAAATGGATGAAGTCCCTGAAAATGAAACCGAGAAATGGGCGATGTTACAGGGCCGATTGGAAAAAGCAGATGAAATAATAGAGTGGTTATCTAGTCAGAGTTATCTGGAGAGTTTACAGGGTTCGTTAGGGGCTGACTGGATTCACAGAGATTAGTTTAGCTTGATAACACGAGTTTGATATTGCGGATTAAGGATTGAAGTTCTTTAACATAATTCTGTCCTGTTTCAGAATACTGATACAGGCCTTTTGCGAGATGCTCTCCAGTAATGACTTTTCCGGAATTTCTCAGTTGAGCTCTAATGTCTCGCAGTTTTTGATAGGCTGGATTCGTATTCAGATTATTCATGTAAGTTGAAACTGATTCCTCAACGGAATTATAACTGGCGACTTCGTGACTGGCATTGCCCTGCCGTTTGTTAGGTATAAGGCCACAGCCTTTGCTGTAGCACCACTGGCCAAAATAATTATTTGCCAGTTGTGCAAATCGAGAAGTACCCCAGCCGCTTTCCTTGGCCCCTTGTGCGAGGGCAAGTGAGACAGGGATGATATCAATTTTATCCAGCAGTGAACTCCATAATCTATTGTCATGCGGATCAATGCTGTCATTGTTGTAAATCTGACTGATGTGATTCAGCCAACGCTGCTCGCGGATATTCAGTTTCGATTTTTGACTGAGTCGGATTAGTTTGTTTCGATCATCAAGTATTTTGCGATTGTTCTTTTCAATGACGGGCGTTAGAAAGCTGATAAAGGCCTGCTTTCTTTCTGCACCAGTAGAGTAATTGTCAAAGTTGATCTGCTCTTTGTCAGTGATGAAATTAAAAGCAAAAGTCGCACTTATAGCGAACAGGCATAAGATTACAGAAATAATAAAACGCATAGCGTTAAATGAAGACATCCCTGTCTAGGGTAGACTGCTAGCTACAGCCCTTGGGTCTTGGCAGACCAGCGATTTTGTTAGCGCATTTGATCAGGCCTGTTGGAAACAGCGAGTAAATGTATTTTTGATCGCTACGATCTTTGCCATATTTATTTTTCATGATTTTTGAAAAATTACGAGGCTCACATACGGCACCATTTTCTGTAAAGTATTCGCGTGCTTCATTGATGATGTCCCAGTGCTCCTGAGTTAGTTCTGGAATTTGCTCATTTTTGGCGATTTGAACAGCGAGTTCTTCGCTCCATTCATCAAGATTTTCCAGCCAACCAGCCTCGCTGAGTTGGATGATCTTGCCGTTTACTTCTGCTTGCATTGTGGTTTCCTCTAAATAACCTAGTAGTTTGGTCAAGTATTATATAGGCAAATGAGAATTATTCAACCCATTAATAAAATAAGGTTAATAAATTATTATTATCGGGCTAGCTGATGCTCGATTTCAGCACGCTTTTCTTTGCCTTTCAGCTGTTCAATCAGGGTTAGGGCAAAATCCATGGCCGTACCGGGGCCACGGGAAGTGATGATATTGCCGTCGATTTCAATGGCTGTTGTTTGGATATTCAGTTCAGGGTAGTCAGACAGTGAGCCAGGATAACAGGTTACTTTTTTATTATCGAGTAATCCGGCAGCGGCCAGCGCCCTGGGTGCGGCACAGATGGCGGCAAGCCATTTATTACTGGCTGCGTGATGTTTCAGTATGGCCTGTATACGTGGGTCATCACGTAAATGGTTGGCACCGGGAAGCCCGCCAGGGAGCACGACTAAATCAAAAAGATTATTTTTTACCGTATCGATATTGGTATCTGGGATGATGCGGGTGCCGCGTGAAGCCGTGACCGGTTGATTATCCAGGCCAGCTGTTGTTACTTCGATACCGGCCCTGACGAGTAGATCGGTAATGGTAATAGCCTCAAGCTCTTCACAGCCCTGAGCAAGTGGGACCAGTGCATGTGACATGGTTTTCATCTCCTCTCAGTTCAAGTAGTTTTGAGACGGGTACTAGTTCTATACCATTTTCGGCTAATCGACTCAGGTTGTCCTTGAGAAAAGACAGAGTCGATGGGTGTGGGTGCGCAATAGCGATAGCGTGACCGTTTTTATTGACGAGATCAATAAATTGATCAAATTGCTTGTGGATGGTATCGGGCTCAAAGTCAGGGTCGAGGAATACATCGCGTACCAGATTGGGCACCTGATGGGCAGTGGCCATTTCGGTGATCACAGATTTGCTGCTGGTCAGGCTGTCGACGAAGAACATATTATTGTGCTTGGCAACTTCAGCCATCAACCAGTCCATGTGTCCCGGGTGTTGGCTGAGCAGGCTACCCATGTGATTATTAATACCCCTGATATAGGGGACAGAGGCAATATTGTCTTTCACCTGCTGACTAAACTGTTGTCTGGTCATGTGTAGTTTGAGCGTGCCAGGTGTTGGTTTATGGTGCTCTATCGATTGTAACGGCAGGTGCAACATGACTTCCTTGCTGGCATTATATGCCTGTGTTGCTAGTTGGGCTGCAAATTCAGTTTTGGGCAATATAGAAAGCGTAATGGGCGCCGGTAGATTAATGACTGCTTGGCCATATTCATAGCTGTTGCCAATATCGTCAATAATAATACTGGCAAGCTTGGCAGCCTCAGTGGCTGAACTAAAAATGGCAAGCAAATATAGAAATAAAAATTGTCTGATATATTTCTGGATATTCGCTCGCATCAATTTTATTTCATGATTTAGGATGAAGTATGCTTAGGCCTTTGAGTAATACCAGCGCCTCGTGCAACTGGTAATCTTCAGCAGCCAGTACTTTTTTATTTTTTTCGGACTCTTCCTTGGCCAGGTTTTCCTTTTTAATTTCTTCATCGGATTTATCAGGGTTCGAAATATGATTACCAAGATCAGCCTCTTTTAGACGTGACACCTTGTCTGTCTCTGTTTCGGTGATTTTGAAGGTGTCCAGATGAATATCAGGTTCAATGCCTTCACCCTGAATAGAACGGCCTGAAGGTGTGAAATAACGTGCAGTAGTAATTTTAACCGCGCCACCACTGCGTAGTTCCTGAATAGTTTGCACAGAGCCCTTGCCAAAGGATTTGCTACCCATGACGACGGCACGGTGATGATCCTGTAATGCGCCTGCGACAATTTCAGAAGCCGAAGCTGAACCACCGTTGATCAGGACTACAATCGGTGCATGGTTTAAGGTATCACCAGGTTTTGCATTAAATTCAAACTTAGAATTTTCAATGCGTCCCTCGGTGTAAACCAGCTTGCCTTTTTCGATAAAAAGATCGGCGACATCAGCAGCTGCGTTGAGAACACCACCTGGGTTGTTGCGAAGATCGAGAACCAGCCCCTTAAGCTCACTACCGTATTCTTCTTTCAATGAATTAATGGCCTTGAGCAGGTCTGCAGGTGTTTTGGACTGGAAGTTTGTGATGCGCACATAACCATAGCCAGGCTCTAACATACGGCTTTTAACGCTATCAACCTTGATGATGTCACGGGTAATAGAAATTACCAGTGGCTTATCAACGCCCTCGCGCACAATGGTGAGTTTGATAGCTGTGCCGGGTTTACCGCGCATAATGTTGACGGCATCGTTCAGGGTCATGCCTTTAACGGGTTTCTCATCGAGTCGAATAATCAGGTCGCCAGCCTGAACGCCAGCATGGAATGCGGGTGTGTCATCAATAGGAGAGATAACTTTGACAAAGCCATCTTCCATGCCTACCTGAATACCAAGGCCACCAAATTGACCGGTGGTGCCAATTTGCAATTCTTTGTATTCTTCGGGGTTAAGGTAGGTTGAGTGTGGATCCAGTCCTGAGAGCATGCCCTTAATGGCATTTTCGAGCAGGACTTTATCCTCGACTACTTCAACATAGTCAGATTTAATGCGCGAAAAAATATCAGAGAGATTACGTAACTCATTCAGAGGGAGGCCGTTAGTGGATTCCTTGCTGGCCATAACATTGCCAGTTATAGAGGCTGTGATGCCGATTAGGATACCCAGGGTTAAAAGAAGCGCTGTTCTGAACTGTTTACTCATTAAAAAACTCCGTGCACATAAAGCCGGTTATGTATAAATGCAGGCCCGGTTTGGCTTGCTTTGCAAGCTCGGTAGTAAGGGCTGGTTACTATAAGTGTGGCCACACTATAGCATTATTTTGAGTAAAAGCTGAACGATGGGTTCCCTGTAATTGCTCTCTAATGAAATCACTAGCAAGATTACCGCGTTGCGGCGTGTCTGGCCTTGCTGGAGCACCACTCCTGAGGGTCAATGGGTTTGCCACGAGAGCGAATCTCAAAATAAAGCCCGGGGTCTGGTTGGCCACCGCTGTCCCCGGTTGTGGCAATGATCTCGCCCGCGGTGACCCAGTCTCCAGCCTGCTTAAATAATGATTCGTTGTGACCATAGAGACTCATATAGCCATCGCCATGGTCAATGATGGAGATAAATCCGAATCCCTGTAGCCAGTCAGAAAAAGCGACACGGCCATGGCTGATGGCGCGAACGGGTGTGCCATAAGAAGATCCAATCAGTACGCCATTCCATTTTAAGTCACCCTGATTACGCTTCTGCCCATAGTGAGCGATGAAGGGGCCTTTGATAGGCCAGGGTAATGTGCCTTTTTGTTGCTTAAAGGGCCTGTCTTCTCCGGGAGACACTGGGATATCGGCCAGTATCTGGCCGAGAGAGTGGAGAAGGTCTTCAATTTTATTACGGCTGGCCTCGAGGCCGGTTAGAGTCTGTTCCTGATTCTTTATTTTTTCATCAAGCTGGACGAGCAGTTGATTGCGTTGTAAACGCTGCTTCTGAAGCTCGCGTGTCTGCTTTTTACGTGTCTCAAGCGCGGATTTCTGTGAATCAAGGTTATTGGAGAGCTCCAGTTCCTGTTGTCGCTTACTTTCGATAGTTGTAATGAATTGCTGTATTTCAGTCTGACGCGCCCTGTTCAGGTAGTTAAAATAGGCCTGAATTCGCCCCATTTCAGCAGGATCCTGCTGATTAAGTAGCATCTTCATGTTTTGCTGGGCACCCAGTGCGTAGGCAGCCCTGAGCTGCTCGCCAAGAATAAATTTCTGTTTTTTTAGTTGCCGATTGAGTAGTTCGAGATTTTTTCTAGTTTTGGTGATGCGAGCGTTGATGGCCTTTATCTCGTCTTCAGTCTTTTTGAGAGCTCGAGCATTATTGCTGATTGCACTCTCGAGCTGTTGCAATTCGGTAAGGGTATTGCCGCGGTGTCCACGGGTTTCTTTCAGGTGTTTTTGAATATTGAGAATACTTTGTTGTAGGCGATCGAGCTTTTCCTGATAGACGGGAATATCAGACTCATTTTCAGCAAACAGGGTAACTGGTTGATATAAGGGATAAAAAGCTAGCAGAAAGCAGATTGAGCCGTGCTTTATTATAGGTTGTGCGAGAATTGAACTGGTGTTTTTATTACGCAAAAACAGAGCCTTTCTTTCAATTATTAAAAATATTAAGTTTGTTTTTATATTTTATCTGTTCGGTGTATTTTTTACTGAAACAGTGTAATATCGTATTGGTTTTTAATTATATAGTTATAGATCAACGTAGAGGTCAAGGTAGCTCATGAGTGCAAGTCAGGAAGATCCATTATTAATGACTCGTGAAGAGGATATTAACCGTGCATCGCGTTCACTTAAAGCGATGTCGCATCCGCTTCGTTTAAAAATACTCTGTACGCTGGGCGACCAGGAAGTCAGTGTACAGGATATCGTAGATGCTGTGGGTACCTCACAGAGTAATATTTCACAGCATCTGGCCATTTTACGTGATAAGGGTATTCTGGCATCACGTAAGGACGCCAATAAGGTGTTTTATCGTGTCGGCGATACCCGCACGCTACGACTGATTGGTATGATGCAGGAGGTTTTCTGTTCCACTGGTCTAAAATTCGGTGATTTTGAATAAATAAGCGTTTTATTATGGAACAGATGTTTGAGTTTGTAGCGAACCATCCTTATTTGTGGATGGCGTTGGTGGTTGTACTGGTGTTGCTGGTTAAGGCTGAGTTTGAGAGCCGGACGAACCAGTCGATTCATCTTAATCCCATGAGTGCAATTCGTCTTATTAATAGCAATGATGATGCGCTGATTATCGATGTGCGCGAGAGTAGTGATTTTGGTAAGGGGCATATTAAAGGGGCGACCAATCTGCCGCTCTCTGTGTTCAAGGAAAAGCTGGATAGTCTCGCCTCAAAAAAACAATCAGTAGTACTCGCATATTGTAACAGTGGTGCCTCGTCTACCAGGGCCTGTCGCTTACTGACTCAGGCCGGTTTTACCAATGTACACAATATTGCAGGCGGCATAAATGCCTGGCTGGAAGCAAAATTACCAACAACAAAAAAATAATTTTAATGAGGCGTTAATTAAGGCGCTGCTTTAGAGTGGATTACTATGACAGAAGAAAATCAACAGGTAGCAGAGCAGCAGTTTGCTATTCAGAAAATTTATTTAAAGGATGTGTCGTTTGAAGCACCTAACTCACCCTCTGTTTTTGCTGATGGTGAATGGAAACCAGATATTAATGTGCAAATAAATAGTTCACATCAGGCAGTTGGGCAGAACATCTATGAGGTGTTGTTAAATATAACAGTTACTGCCAAGAAAAATGAAAAAACAGCTTTTCTTGTTGAGGTAAAACAGGCCGGCCTGTTTATGCTATCAGGTTTCCCAAAAGAAAATCTGGAGGGAATGCTGGGCGCCTATTGTCCGGAGGCGTTGTTTCCGTTTGCAAGGGAAGCTATCGCTGATTTTGTCAACAAGGGAGGTTTTCCATCTCTATTACTTTCACCGATTAATTTTAATGCGTTGTTTATGCAGCAGAAACAGCAACAGGCAGCCGCGGCTCAAGGTACGGCCCATTAATTAATGTCTGCTGAGGATAAAGCAGGACCAGGGCCGGTCACGGTTATAGGTGCGGGTTCATGGGGTACTGCGCTGGCCATACATATGGCCAATGCTGGCTCAGAAGTCACGTTATGGGGGAACGAGCCTGAGCACATGGAGCGCCTGCAGAAAGAGCGCTGTAACCAGCAGTTTATTCCAGATATTCCCTTTCCTGAGACATTAAAGATACAGCCCAGCTTGGAGCTGGCACTGAAATCAGCCAGCTGGATTTTGCTGGCTATCCCCAGTTATGTCTTTCGTTCATTTCTGGCCAAGGCCTCGGTTTTTATCGATAAGGATACTGCGGTGACCTGGGCCAGTAAGGGTCTTGAAGAAGGTACCGGTAAATTGCTGCATCAGGTGGTTAAGGAAGAGCTGCCACAGTGCTCTAAATTTGTAGTGATATCAGGGCCTACTTTTGCCCGAGAGGTAGCGTTGGGCTTGCCAACGGCAATTACAGTGGCTTCAGAATCAGAGGAGCTGGCCAATAAGATCAGTCACTGCCTGCACCACGGAAACTTCAGGGCCTACACTAGCAATGATATGGTTGGTGTTGAGCTGGGTGGTGCGCTAAAAAATGTACTGGCGATTGCCTCGGGTGCGGCTGATGGTCTGGGGTTTGGTGCCAATGCGAGGGCGGCGCTGATTACGCGTGGACTGGCTGAGCTGATGCGACTAGGTGTGGTAATGGGAGCCCATCGTGAAACCTTTATGGGCCTTGCCGGCATGGGTGATCTGGTTCTGACCTGTACCGATAACCAGTCTCGAAATCGTCGTATGGGCCTGAAGCTGGCAGAGGGACTGTCAAAAGAGGAAATAAAACAGCAGATAGGTCAGGAAATTGAAGGTGTCAGGACCGCACGAGAAGCAATGCGCCTTGCCGAAAAATATAACGTGGAACTGCCCATTATCGAGCAAGTATACAAGGTGTTATACGAGAACCTGTCTCCACAGGAGGCCGTCAGGCAACTACTTGAAAGAAAACCAGGCTCAGAAATTGTTCACGACCAACACTAACCCATCCCTTTAAAACCTGTCTGACGTAAGGCTTCATAAACCACAATGGCAGCTGTATTGGATAGATTAAGGCTGCGGCTGTTTTTTAGCATAGGTAGGCGCAGGGTATTTAAAGGGGCTAGTGAATCCAGATATTCCTGGGGCAGGCCTCGGGTCTCAGGGCCAAAAATTAAGGAATCACCGGCTAAATAGCGTGCCTCGTAATAGTTACGTTGTCCCCGTGTTGTTAACGCATAGACGTTACCAGAGCCGGAATTACCAAGTTTGGCAGTGAAGGCATCCAGAGAAGTATGTATCTGAACATCGGCCCATTCATGATAATCGAGTCCAGCGCGGCGGAGTTTTTTATCATCGAGTTCAAAACCCAGTGGCTCAATCAGGTGTAAGTAGCAGCCGGTATTGGCGCACAGCCGTATGATGTTGCCAGTATTGGGTGGAATTTCTGGCTGGTACAGGACGATGTTGAACATAGCGATAGTTTATCGGTAGTTGTAATTAATCACATCTAGTTTGATGAGGTTCACGCTTTTGGTGGTGATATTTGCTATATAGTATGAATAAGAATTGGTTAGCTATCCAAATGAGACAATAATGAGCGAGCAAGTATTAAATTCAGAATCAGGCATTGAGCCTGATGCATTAACAAAGGCGACGATTTTGCTCGTTGACGATGACCCGTTAATTATCGAAAGCCTGAGTTTTTTGCTGCGTAAGCAGTACCGGGTTGTTGCTGCTGATTCAAGGGCCAGGGCCAATGAGCTTCTGGCCGAGATGGATGAAAGACCGGCCATAGCGCTGATCGACCTTGGTCTACCACCATTGCCGCATAAACCGGATGAGGGATTTAGCTTGATCCGTGAGCTGCTGCTACAGCCAGGTGATATGAAAATACTGGTGCTGTCGGGCCAGAACAATGATGTAAATATTCAGCACGCACTGACGCTAGGCGCTGTCGACTTTATTGCCAAGCCCGCTGATCCACCTCTACTGCTGTCCAGATTGCAGCACCATATGCGCTTACGCGAAGTAGAGCAGCGGCGCGCCAGGCAAAAAGATTACTCCATTATTGGTAAGAGCGCGGCAATGGAGGTGATACAGCAGCAGATACAGCAGTTTGCTGACTCACCGTTCCCTGTGCTGATACAGGGGGAGTCTGGAACTGGTAAAGAGATGGTTGCCAGGGCGATACACGAGCAGAGTCAGCGGCACTCTGAACCGTTTATGGCAATTAACTGTGCCGCGATAGCCCCCGACTTATTAGAGGCACAGTTATTTGGTCACCGTAAAGGCGCTTTTACAGGAGCCAGTCAGGAGCACAAAGGCTTTTTTATTGAAGCCGGACAGGGTACGTTGCTACTGGACGAAATTGGGGAGCTACCATTGCCCTTGCAGGGCAAGTTGTTGCGTGTTATCGAGAGCGGTGAGTTTTACCGAGTTGGTGATACTCAGCAATTGAAATCAAGGGCACGTATTGTTGCCGCGACTAACAAGGTGTTACGCGATGAAGTGGTGGAAGGTCATTTCCGTGCGGACCTGTACCATCGCCTGAGCATTCTTAACGTCAATATGCCGCCATTAAGGGACCGCAATAGCGATAGCTTTCTTTTGCTGGATCATTTTCTGTCGACCTATGCCGACTCGGTTGCGCCCTTTGAGCTGGATGAAGGCGCCAGGGCGCTTTGGGCCAGTTATGCCTTTCCCGGTAATATTCGCGAATTACGTAATATCGTTATTCGCCTGGGAACGAAATATCCGGGTGAGAAGATTACACGGGCGGTGCTCGAAAATGAGCTGGAAACACAATTGTCATCCAGTGATTTGTCAGAATCTAGCCATGTGTTGAGCGATGAATTTATCAAACAGCAATTGGCATTGGGCGAGTTTTCTCTGGATGACCTGCTGGAAGAGGTGGAGAGTCGATGTATTAGACTGGCACTGGAAATGAATAATAATAAGGTCAGCAAGGCGGCTGATGCCCTGAAAGTTAATCGCACTACACTGTATAGCCGTGTGCAGAAATTAGGAAAGTTATAGCTATGTACCAGGGACACTTTGGCCTGGAAAGGGCTCCTTTCAAAATCACACCAGATACCAGCCTGTTTTTCGAAGGTAGTCAGCGTGGTGCAGCACTTGATGCCCTGATGTACGCTATATCAAGTGGTGAAGGAATTACCAAAGTTGTGGGTGAGGTAGGTAGTGGTAAGACCATGCTTTGCCGTATGCTAGAAGTACGTCTGGTGGGTGAAGTAGACGTGGTTTATATCGCAAATCCAAGCCTGTCGCCAGATAATATACTGCACGTTATCGCCCATGAGCTGGGGCTGGACGTTGATAGCAACAGCAATAAGCTCGATGTGATGCAGAAAATACAGACCTATTTACTGAAAAAGCACGCAGATAATCGTCAGGTAGTCCTGTTCGTGGAAGAGGCACAGAGTATGCCTATCGAAACACTCGAGGAAATCCGCCTGCTGAGTAACCTGGAAACAGAACAAAGCAAATTACTGCAAATGGTGCTGTTTGGTCAGCCAGAGCTGGATGATAAGCTGGCGCAGGCAGAAATTCGCCAGTTAAAGGAACGTATAACACATAGTTTTTACCTCGAGCCGTTTCCGCCCAGTGATACGCTGGAATATCTCAATTTTCGTCTACGCAATGTTGGTTATCGCGGTCCTGATGTTTTTAACCAGAAAACCGCTAACGCCATTGAGAAATATTCAGGTGGCTTGACCAGAAGAATCAATATCCTTGCAGATAAAGCCCTGATGGCATCGTTTTCTGAAGGTGGTCATGAGGTAACCGTTAAACATGTAAAGGCCGGTGCGATTGACAGTGATTTTGCAAAAAAACATGACTGGAAACAGTGGCTGGTAGCGGCAGCGATAATTACAGGGCTGGGTATAGCAGTCTGGCTGGGCATGATAATTGGCAAATCAGATGGAAAATTGATAGCTACCGAAAAAAACGCTGAGCATGCGGTAAAAATGGTTCCTGAAGCTGCTGCAGATCGCGTAAGCACCAATACTAAGGTCGTTGATAGCACACTGGAAAAGCGTTTAATGGCGACGGATCAGTGGTTATCTGTAGCGCCGGATATGCACTACAGCATACAATTGTTTGTAACACGTGTTATAGATGCCGCAGGGGTCGAGGAATTTCTGGGTGCGCTCCCCGAAATGCTTGATTTTGAAAGAATTTATATCTATGAGACAATGATCGATGGTGTTGAGATGTACAGTGTGCTTTATGGGGATTTTTCCTCACGGCAGGAATCTAGAGAAATGCTTCGCCGTCTGCCAGCTGAGCTGCAGGAAAGCCAGCCTTTTTTAAGAAGGGTGAGTGCGTTGCGTAAGGACTTGGTACGAAATTAATGATGGTTGAGCGGGTTGGATAAAGGAAATTGGCTCAATGAGATATGTGGGTGATCAAATGATAATAATGATAAAAAATGCTTCAATGCTGTTTCTTCTGTTGATACTAACGGCCTGTGGAGCGAGTAATCCTCCGGTAATGTCTGAAGGGCATTTGAAAGGTGGAGATGAGGCTGTTGATGCCATACCGGCACCAGTCATTGATGTTCCTGTCCTGCCAGAGCCAGAGCCACGTCCAAATCTTGAGACATACACCGTGATTGTAAATCAGGTGCCAGTACGTGAACTGCTGTTCTCTATGGCCAGAGATGCCAAATTAAATCTTGATATCGATGGTGATATCAATGGCAAGGTAACGATGAATGCAATTGATCAGACCCTGCCGCAAATTCTTGAGCGCCTGGTCAGGCAGACAGATATTGATTACCGGCTTGAAGATGAAACGCTGTATGTGCGAGCTGATAAACCACGTCTGCAATTATACGATGTCAATTATCTGAATATGTCGCGCTTGAGTAAAGGCAGTGTTGACGTTGCAACCGAAATCAGTTCAACAGGCTCGGATGCAAAAGGTGGTGGCTCGGGTGGCGGCAACAACTCCAGCTCGACGGTTGAAAATGAGTCAAATAATGAATTTTGGAAAACATTAATAATAAATGTTGCTGGTGTACTTGGTGAAGAGGCTAAGATTAGTGATGACATTCAGCAGACCAGCTCTAATATTTTAGTTAACCGTGAAACCGGCGTCATAGGCGTGCGAGCAACATCAAGGCAGCATAAGCAGATACGTGAACTACTGGATAAAGTGGTGGGTAGTGCACAGCGCCAGGTGATGATTGAGGCGACAATTGCAGAGGTGAAGTTGAGCGATCACTACCAGGCAGGTATTGATTGGTCAATGATGAGAGTTGACTCATTGGGAAACATTGATCAGATAAACCAGAATTTACTCGGCGGTAGTCTGGGAACAACGCCTTTCTTTCAATTATCTGCTCAAGGTACGACTGGTAATGGCGAGCAGCTAGGTGCGACATTAAAAGCACTGGAAACCTTTGGCGATGTCAAAGTTCTGTCCAGTCCTAAAGTGATGGCATTGAATAACCAGACAGCTGTACTCAAGGTTGTAGATAGCGAAGTATATTTTCTGATTGAAGTAGAGAAAGGAACAGTTATCGATGGCATCTTTACTGCTGGCACAATCACTACCGAAATCAATACTGTACCAGTTGGCTTTGTTATGTCAGTAATGCCATATGTAGATCAAAATGATGTGGTTACTTTGCATGTGCGCCCAACTATCTCACGCGTAATTGGTAGAGCAAAAGATCCCAATCCTGCTTTGGCAGACGCAGGCGTTGAGAACGAAGTGCCTATCATCCAGGTGCGAGAAATCGAATCGGTATTAAAGGTGAACAATGGTGATACAGCAGTTATTGGTGGTCTGATGCAGGATCAGATCAATAAACATCGAAGTGGCGTACCTATTTTGTCGAGTATTCCATTACTGGGTGCGTTGTTCTCCTATCAGGATGATGAGTATGTGAAGTCCGAGCTGGTGATTTTTATTCGCCCAGTTGTCGTACATGATGCCAGTCTAGATGGAGATCTAAAAGATTACAAAAAATACCTGATGGAAGATTTTGATGCCAGTGCTGGACAGAGCAAATAGCTGAGGTTGTTATGAGCCTGTTACTGGACGCATTAAAAAAGGCCGAGAAGGAGAAGCAGAGGGCGCGTGAAGCCGAGGCAGGGTTATCCGGTCAAAAAGAACAGACTGAAAAAAACAGGCAGGACGTATTGCCTGAAGAGTTGCCCGAGCCAGCGCCTGATGTAGAGGAGCCCTTAGCATCCGAAGAAAGTAGTGATGAACTTGAGCTGGTACTCGATGATGTGGAAGAAGTACCAGCAGAGATCACTTTGCCAGCTGAAGAACCAGAGACTGAGGCTGAGGTTAAGCAGGGTCCACTGACACTGTCGCCAGAATACGAAAAGAGTGCAGCGACAACCACGACAGTGTCAGACCAGGCGTTACAGCTACTGGTATATAAAACCAATAAAAGATACAGGCAAAAACACAAAATAGTATGGGGGAGTATGCTGTCAGTGGCAGCCATTATCCTGCTGACGGCTGGCGGCTATTATTATTTAGGTGTGATGGATGAGATGGATGCGCTTGAGCGTAAACACCGACTAGCGATGCGTGAGGTTCGTGCAGGCACTGAGAGGAAGACCTTAGTGCGGCCAGTACAGGATGATGTCAGTAAAGCAGCAACACAAGAACAGCAAGTAGTGAATACGGTAACGGAAGAAAAAATAGCTACAGCAAAAAAATCGAATAAATCAGTATCACAGGTAAGGCAGAAAGCTGATACTGAGCGTCAGATTTTAATAATGAAGACAGATGCATTAGATCACGTCAATGCATGGCTGAGAGATGCATGGATGGCCTATAACAGAGCAGATTATAGGGCTGCAAGTGAGGCATATGAAAAAGTCCTCAAGCGTGAGCCGAAGAACCGTGATGCACTGCTAGGTGTTGCCGCCATTGCCGTTAAAAAAGCAGACTATAAAAAAGCCAAAGAGAGTTACCAGTTATTGCTGAAATTAAATCCGCGCGATGAGGTGGCAATGTCAGCGATGAGCAACATTAAAAACTTCTCGATGAACTCGCTTGATGAAAGCAAGCTCAAATTTATGCTGCAGCAACAACCAGAGGCAAGCCATTTGAATTTTGCACTTGGAAATATATATGCGCGACAGGGAAGATGGCCAGAGGCGCAGTCGGAATATTTCAGGGCGTGGCAGGGTAATAAAGAAAATGCAGATTATGTATACAATCTTGCAGTGAGTCTCGATCAGCTAGGTAAAACCAAAGAAGCATTGGGCTTTTATAAAAGCTGTCTGTCACTGGCGCAGGGGCAGAATATTAGTTATTCGAAGGATACGGTAGAAAATCGTATTCAGGTGCTATCAGCAAAGTAGATATAGATGAGCTCGCAGGAAAAAAATCAAAGCGCAAAAAAAAGGCTGGGTGAACAGCTTATAGAAAAAGGTTTGGTTACTGCCGACCAGGTAGAGATTGCGTTAACGGAGCAAAAAAAGAATGGTCGCCTGATCGGCGAAATCCTAGTTTCACTCGGCTTTATTTCCGAATCCGTTATGCGAGACATGCTTGGCCAGGTGCTTGGTATAAGCAGCGTGGATTTGAGTACGGTTGTGCCTGATGCCCAGGCGCTGAAATTAATCCCAAAAGAAATTGCAGAAAGGTATGTGATCGTACCGATAGGTTACAAACCTGAAGATCAGCATCTGCGCCTGGCAATGAAAAACGCAACAGACTTACAGGTGCTTGACCGTGTGCATGCACTAGTTGGTCGGAAGATTGAAATTACACCTTATGTATCTGGTGAAGGTGAAATTAAAAAAGCCATTGACCAGTTCTATGGTTATGAGTTGTCAGTCGATGGCATTCTGCACGAGATAGAAACAGGCGAAATCGATTATAAGAGCCTGGATGCGGTAGAGGACGAATATAGTCAGCCATTAATCAGGTTGGTTGATGCCATACTTGCGGATGCAGTAAAACGAGATGCATCAGATATCCATTTTGAGCCGGAAGAGGGATTTCTGCGACTACGTTATCGTATCGATGGAGTGCTAAGGCAAATACGCAGTTTGCATAAAGACTACTGGTCAGCGATTGTTGTACGTCTGAAAGTAATGTCATCGATGAATATAGCTGAGACAAAAATATCTCAGGATGGCAGGCTGAGTTTACAGGTGCAGGGCCACCGTGTTGACTTTCGTGTTTCGGCGCAACCGACAACACACGGTGAAAACATTGTATTGCGTGTACTGGACAGGGCCAAGGGCATTGTGCCACTGGATAAACTGGGTCTGCATGAAGACACGCTAAATGCATTGAAAATGATGATGGCACGGCCAGAAGGGATCATCCTGGTAACGGGGCCTACTGGTAGTGGTAAGACAACAACACTCTATTCTCTGCTGAATTATGTGAAGTCTGAAGAAGTAAATATTATGACGCTGGAAGATCCTGTTGAGTATCCAGTGGACATGATACGGCAGACATCGATTAATGAAGTAGCAAGAATGACATTTGCTGATGGCATACGCTCTATGATGCGTCAGGATCCGGATATTATCCTCGTTGGTGAGATTCGTGATGAAGATACGGCTGAAATGGCATTTAGAGCCGCGATGACCGGGCACCAGGTGCTGACAACGCTGCATACAAATTCTGCGATCGGCGCAATTCCTCGCCTGCTTGATATTGGTGTTTTACCTGACATCATGACGGGCAATATTATTGGCATCATCAGTCAGCGCCTAATACGACTATTATGCCCGCGCTGTAAAAAAGCAGTTATGTCTGACGTGGTAGATAGTAAACTATTAAAAGTGAATGAACCGATCAGGATATATGAAGCAGCTGGCTGTGAGCATTGCGACAATACAGGATATAAGGGGCGTTTATCGGTTATAGAGGCACTGACCATTGGAGATGAACTGGATGAACTGATAGCCAAAAGGGCGACACTGGGTGAATTGAAAGAATGTGCGATAAAAACTGGCTATAAAACATTGGCAGACGATTCAATCAGGGTTGTCATGGATGGATTGACCTCGTTACAGGAAGTGTCTCGCGTAATTGATATGACTCAGCGATTAAAGTAAATCGAAGAAGACTATGCCAGACTACAAATTCAAAACAATTGATGAGGCAGGGAAAGTAAGAAGCGATACCATGATTGCCAGTAATCCAATGGAACTGGAGAAGCGACTGGGAAGTATGGGTTTTGATTTACTGAGCTACCAGGAACAGGCAAAGGCCTCAGGTTCGATTTTTGGCAGGAAATCGATCACGAGAAGGGAGCTGATTAATTTTACTTTCCATATTGAACAGCTAATGAAGGCGGGGGTGCCGCTGCTGGATTGTTTGCGCGATATTCGTGACAGCCTGGAATACAGTCACTTTACCGATATATTGCAAACGATTATCGATGATATTGAAGGCGGTAAAACGATGTCTCTGGCCCTGGCCGAGCATAAACATGTATTTGATGATGTCTATGTGACCCTGGTAAGAGTGGGTGAAGAAACCGGGCAGTTAACCAAGGTACTGAGAGAGATGGGTGAGACCTTGCGTTGGCAGGATGAGCTAGCATCACACAGTAGAAAAATCATGATATACCCAGCTATAGTAACCGCGGTAGTCTTAATTGTTGTCACATTTTTAATGACTTATTTGATGCCGCAGCTATTACCATTTATAAAAAATATAGGTACAGAAATACCCACCCATACAAAAGTTCTTATAGCTGTTTCATCGGCATTTGTGAATTATTGGTATCTAATATTTATGGCGCCGATATTGATCTATGCTGCCATCAAGGCAATCGTTAGAGTCAATCCAGCTGTCCAGTATACTGTCGACAGCATGAAATTAAAAATCTGGCTATTTGGGCCTTTGATGTTAAAAATAAAAATAGCACGCTTTGCCAATTATTTTGCAATGATGTATGGCTCAGGAATAACGGTATTGAATGCCCTGAAAATATCAGAGGGTATTATGAATAACGTAAAACTGGAGGATTCGATTAGAACGGCCAGGGAAAAAATTACTGAGGGCATGCAGATTAGTGAAAGTTTTGAGGCTACAGGCGTATTTCCTTCAATGGTAGTGCGCATGATAAAAGTAGGCGAAGACACAGGCGCAATGGATGATGCGCTGCTTAATGTTAGCTATTTTTATGACAGGGAAGTAAAAGAATCAATTGATAAGATTGAGCCAACAATGATGCCAGCATTAACAGTAATACTAGGACTTGTGATGATGTGGATTATGATGTCAGTGTTAGGTCCAGTGTATGATGCAGTCGCAAACATTAAGATTTAATTCAGAGATTATATAAAACAGTGAATAGAATCTTTTATTTTTCAGGGCACAGATTAACCGCCTTTCACTGGGACGGCAAAAAATTTCAGGGCGCCTGCTCATTTGAGCCAGACGCTGAAGGTCTGAACAAGTTTAGAGAGTATTTGCAAACCACTGTAAAATCACCAGCAAGACTCCTGGTCGATGTTATTGAAGAAGACTTTAGAATAGAAACAATACCACACGTTTTTGGCAAAGACAGGAAAGCCGT
>Ga0224501_10000361_pt1 | contig 38570 bp, 35 predicted proteins | sample SF_Oct11_sed_USG_4_FD_169105 | JGI IMG/M metagenome (GOLD analysis project Ga0224501, IMG submission 169105) | Sediment microbial communities from San Francisco Bay, California, United States - SF_Oct11_sed_USGS_8_1 | ecosystem: Environmental > Aquatic > Marine > Sediment | place: USA... | reverse complement strand
TCGAATTTCAGATTTTCAATAAACAAAATTTCGTACTACTGGAAAGCCTGAAGGGAAAGCGGAGGCCACTAAAGATTGTGCAGACCCGGCCCGCAGAGTTTGACATTTATCAGAGCGATCGACACAAAGTATCGGTTAATTTTTTGAGTCCCGATCTTCCACCCCGACCCAAATCAGTGGAACCTCTTGAAAAACCGTATATGGGGGTTACCTATTTAGGTGTGGGGTCGGGATTTTCGCATAATAGGCGAAACAGTTGTCTGATTGTCTGGTCTGAGGGCAAGGGGATTATGGTGGATGCCTTCAACGATAATATCGAATCCTCATTACGGTTCGGAATTACGGAGCGAGATGTTGCTTATATAATTCTCTCGCATGTTCACTCGGATCATGATTCCGGTTTAATAGAAATGATTTTGTCCGGTCAGCGGATCAAACTGATTACCACCCGAATTATTTTTGAGAGTTTTTTGCGAAAGGTGCAGGCCATCAGTCGGTTTCCCACTGGAATTATTGAAGAGTTTGTGGATTTAGTGGAGGTAGAGCCTGGCAGGAAACTCAAATTACCCGATTTTAAAAATACCTATTTGGAAGTGGATTATTCCCTGCATTCGATTCCTGCAATTCGGTTCAAGATTACTTACCGGATGTCCGGGGGAAGAACAAAGACTATCAGTCATTCAGGCGACACTAAATATGACGAAGACTTGACCTTCCGCTGGTGGGAAATGGGAGTTTTTTCCAGCAAGCGTCGAGACAGCATTTTAGGATTTATCTGGGATGCTGACCTGATTATCCAGGAAGTCGGAGGGGGTAACCTGCATACCGAGTTGGGGTCGCTCACCCATCTGGAACCGTCACTGGCCAAAAAGGTGATGCTCGTTCACCAGCATAAAGACCCTTTCGATCACCCATATTTCCGTTTTGCAGTTGAAGGCCAAACCGAAACGCTGATCAAGGCAAAAAAATCTAAAGGCAAAACGAAAATGGATTTGATCAAAGGTACGGTGATGTTTAAACATGTGAAGCCCGCCCAACTGAAAACCATTGTGCGCAATTCCAGGGTTCTTAAAGTGAAGTCCGGCGACACGGTATTTTCGAAAAATGATATAGGGGATGCGTTTTATGTGGTTTTAAGCGGGTTTGCTGAAATCTGGGTAAACAGTAATCAATCAGTCATATACGATAAAGGAATGTTTTTTGGAGAGCTGGCTATCGCGACGCCCAATCCGAGGCGACGTGCCACCGTTAAGGCGCTGTCGGATTTGAGGCTTCTGGAAATACCCAAAAACATGTACATCCAATCCAGCCTACCTCAGATAATTGATGAGTTTTACCATTTAGGCAATTATTTCAATGACATAATACGGCCCGGACTGATCGCCTCTTTAGGATTTGGCGATTTGCGCCACTGGAATAAACAGGATTTTATTTTCACCCCTGACATAAAGGAAGATCAGGTATTTATTCTTGTCTCAGGTGAGGTGAAAATTTGTTCGCCTGACACAAAAAACGTTGCTTTTCTGTCAAGTGGCGATATCATGGGGCAAATTCCAGATTGGAAGCATGTCCCATTGACGGTTAGGGCGGTCGCTCATAGCGATCAGGTGTTGGCGGTAGGTATAAACACCCGAGAGTTGGATCAACTTTTCCGGCTTTACCCATCTTTTTACGGTACCTTTTTCCGTAAGATGAAACGGCTTGAGTCTGTCCTTTGCCCATCTGCCGGGAAATAATCCAATCGCAGCCACCTTGTACCTGTCCCTGGCTAAAGATTTAGTTTAACTCCAGTTCTTTAAATTGGTATTATTGCGGTTTGCGAAGACCGAGGGTAATGTGAACCCCGTCACAACAGGGGAAAAGCATGAAATCGTACAAAGCTGATCAAATCAGGAACGTCTCATTTGCCGGACATGCCGGGGCTGGGAAAACTTCCCTGGTAGAAGGCCTGTTGTACTTGTCCGGAGTTTCCGACCGCTTGGGCAGGGTGGGTGACAGTTCTTCAATTATGGATTACGACCCGGACGAAGTCCGGCGGGGCCACTCCGTTAATGCCTCCTTTGCCGTCAGTGAATGGCAGAAACACAAACTGAACATTCTGGATACACCCGGTAACGGTAACTTTATCGCCGATACTCCCGGATGCATCCGGGTTTCGGATGGAGTGGTGGTCGTTATCGCGGCAGACTCTGGGATTCAGTTTTATACGGAAAAGGTCTGGCAATGGGCCAGTGAAAATTCCCTGAGGCGCATTGTTTATATCAATAAAATGGACAGCGAGCAGGCTTCCACTCAATCCATCCTCGAATCCCTGAAAAAGAAATTTAAAGCACAGCCGTTTCTGATGCATGTCCCCGTTGGCCAGGGCGAGAAGTTTTCCGGAATTGTGGATCTCATTGAAAACAAGTATTACGCCTATGAGAAAGACGGCAAAGGTTCCGGAACCATTTCGGATATTCCCGATGAAGTAAAAGACGAGGTGGAAAGCCGACGCGCCGAATTGGTGGAGGCGATTGCCGAAGCGGACGACGAATTGATCGAATCCTACCTGGAAAAGGGCGAGTTGAGCGATGAGGAGTTCAGCGCCGGACTGAAGAAAGGTATTGAAAGTGGTCTGCTGACTCCGGTTGTTCTGGGTTCTGCGCTTCACAACATCGGCACTGATCGTTTGGGCAAAGCTATTATTGAGTTTATACCTTCTCCCCAGGATGGACCCGCACCAATGGCGAAATCCTTGAGTGGGGAGGGTGCGGTGGAAGTGAAGTGCGATGACAATGGAATGTTTTCCAGTTTGGTCTTTAAGACTTTTGCGGATGCTTATGCTGGCAAACTAACTTTATTCCGTGTTTACTCAGGCGCTGTCAAGCCGGATATGTCGGTTTACAATGCCAACCATGAAACAGATGAACGCGTGGGGCAATTATTCGCCTTGCAGGGAAAAAAGCAGGTGCCGCTGAATGAAGTGGTAGCCGGGGATATGGGTACGGTAGCGAAGCTCAAAGTCACCACCACGGGTGACACCCTTACAGTAAAAGGCAAAGGCGTTCAGTTCGATCCGATTGTTTTTCCCAATCCGGTTCTGGCACGGGCCATGGTTCCCAAATCGAGAGCCGATGAAGAAAAAATCAGCAATTCCCTGGCCCGTCTCGCTGAAGAAGATCCTACTCTTAAAATTGAACGTGATGCTCAAACCCACGAATTGTTGGTTTCCGGTATGGGGGCGGAACATCTGGATGTCATCATTGAGCGCCTGAAGCGGCGGTTTGGAGTGGAGGTTGACGTAAAACCACCCAAGGTGCCCTATCGCGAAACGATACGAGGTAAAACCAAAGTCCAGGGTAAGCATAAAAAACAATCCGGGGGCCGCGGACAATTTGGGGATACTTGGCTGGAAATTTCACCCCTTCCACGGGGCGGAGGCTTTGAGTTTGAAAACCGAATTGTAGGTGGAGCTATTCCGAAGACTTACATTCCTGCGGTGGAAAAGGGTGTACAGGAAGCCATGGGACATGGGGTATTGGCAAATTACCCCATAGTGGATGTGAAGGTGGCTTTGTACGATGGATCGTATCATGACGTGGATTCCTCGGAAATGGCTTTTAAAATTGCCGGATCGGTTGGATTTAAAAAAGGCGTGCTGGATTGCAAACCGATTCTTCTGGAACCCATCATGACCATGGAAGTGATTGTCCCCAGTGAGTTTGTCGGGGATGTGATCGGCGATCTGAATTCCAAGCGCGGGAAAATTCTGGGAGTCGACGCAAGCGATGACAATCAGAATGTACGCGCACATGTACCGATGGCATCCATTTTGAATTACGCTCCTGAACTTCGTGCTTTAACCAGCGGCCGGGGAATTTTTGTTATGGAGTTTGACCATTATGATGCTGTTCCGGAACATCTGACTGGTAAAATCATAGAAGAAGCAAAAAAAGACGGGAAAGAAGAGGAATAACTTTTTCAATCGAGGTGCTTATGACACAAGGATCAGAATTAGGTACCATCGTCAAATCGGATATTGTCGACCGGGTTTATGAACGCGTTGGTTTTACTCGGCAAGAAGCCGCGGCGGCGGTGGATGTTGTACTGGACGAAATCAAGGCCGTACTCAGCAAGGGAGAAAGTGTCCGTATTGTGGGATTTGCCAGTTTCAATTTGAGGGATAAAAGAGCAAGGAATGCCCGGAATCCCAGAACCGGTGAGCCCATCATCATCAAACCCAGGCGGGTCCTCACGTTTAAACCCAGCAGGCATTTGCTTGACTCAACTAACAGTATAGATCATGAAACCAATCATTCCGGATAAGCTGTTTTTTAAAATTGGCGAGGTGGCGGAAATCGTAGGTGTCGAACAGCATGTTCTCCGTTATTGGGAGGATGAGTTTGATATCCTCAAGCCCAATAAAAACAGGTCTGGCCAGCGGTTGTATCAGAAAAAAGATATCGAGCAGGTGTTGGAAATCAAACAACTGCTATACGCTGACAAATTTACCATCGCAGGCGCCAAAAATAAATTGAAACACAAACGGTCCAATCATGAAGGCGTTCAGTTGGACTTCGGCTTTGACCGTGAAGCGCTGGCGGACTGGAAAAAAAAGGCCACTCAAGATTTGCAATCCATTTTGAATATTCTTGACAAAAACTCCAAGTAGTTTTGCGCATACATTAATTTTCCGGTTTACTTCAGTTGCGGCTCCGCAATTTCGTCTTTTTGTTTATGAGCCGCAAAAACTAGTGATTCCCGAAATTCACAAAAGATCCTTCCTTCGAATCAAATTCCTCTGAAAGACTCCAGGAATCTCAATTCAAAGTTTTGAGAATTATAAAAACCCCATGGATTTTCAAGGATATTCCCGGTCCCATTTATCTTTATACACCTCTGGGTAAATAAAATTCTTTTTATTTTGTCTGTTATTCACACCCTGGATTTGCTAGTTTGGAAGAGATGGATATCACTGGCATGGATAAGGAGTTGTTATGAAAAGTAATGGCGTTGCCGTGTTATTTGCTTTACTGATGGTGGAGTTTTTTTTGCCTTTGCAGTGGGTCCATGCCAGTCATATGGGCGCACCGGGGGAGGATGGTCATAGAAAGGATCGCCCTCTATTCGTTTATCCTGGAAATTACCGTGACGAAGTCAACCGCCTGAAGGATAAGTTCAGGCAAAGTTTCGGTTATGATTTGAAAGATCTGGATGAAGGCTGGCGTCCGGAGGAAATCGAGAAATTGCACGATGCCTTTTCCCGTCTGCCGGAAAATTTTTACCACATCAAAGGGGTGCAAGGGTTTTATCGCACAGGAACATTGCAGGTTAAAAATGATCCGTCAGGGGAACTGAATGCACCCGACCCATCAGGAATCCCTGCCGCCACCTTTCCCCGGTACACTACAGTTTACCGGCAAGCCCATCAAAAGTATCAGGTTGTGCTGGCGGATGAGCCGTTACGCATCGAATTTTATAGCGCTCTATTTTATGAAAGCGCGGAAGATTTTGAAAACATCGTGTACCATGAAATGGGGCATGTGTTTGACCTGAGCCACGGATTTTTGACTTTCAAGAAAGAATGGCTGGATATTTCCAGGTTTCATATCCTGCACTTGCCGGCGCTCGACGGGAAGGCGGACAGTGATTTTTTATACACTCTGGTCAGTGATCCTGATGTTCGCAATTACGGTCCCGTTTCCTCCCGGCATCTGCCCACCTATTCCCGCGAGAACCCGCAGGAGGATTTTGCCAACTCGGTTGCCGCCTACATTCATTATCCTTATTTTAAATTGACCCACCCTGAGCGCTACCGTTTTTTGAAACAGCATGTGTTCGGGGCAAAGGAATATTTCATGAGTGGCGCGGGGGACTATGCGGCATTGATAGGAAAACAATTTAAGGAGGCGATAGTCAAAAAGGATTGGAGGCAGGTTAACCGTTTGGCCCAGGAGGCAAGCCGCTTTCTGGATTCCTCTATAGAAAATATGATGATGCTGGATTTGCGTTATGCCGTGGATCAAAGGATTTCCGCTGAAGCGGATTTGGAATTGGCCATTGCCAGTTGTTATCTGGTTCACCCGGAAGCCCTGGAATTAAGGCAGGATTTACTGATTAAAAGACGCGTCCAGGAGGCTAAAGTTTTAAGGGAAACCCGTTGCCGCCGCATGGGGGCGCAAGTGTTTGAAGGTGACCAGGTAAATTGGCCGGTGACCCACCTGCAGTTTTATCGGGAGAAGGGGAGGGCGATGGTACAGTTTATGGATCCTGTAGCACTGACCGCTTATGCCCGGAGATTAGAGACGCGTTACCGGTGGCAACTGTCGGTCACCTCTCCCCGCACCAAAATTATTTCACAGGGCGAAGCCGCCGGTCCAAAGGAACCCAGTGGGGCTTTTAAGATTGATCTCGAACAAACCGCTCAGGGCCGTTATGTCCTGCCTGAGAACCGAGTGCTGATTCTTGAAGTGAGCGCGGTGAGGACGCATGCACAGAAGCCTAAACCCTTCGAGTCGTCCCGGACGCCTATACGGTTTGTCGTGCAACCCGGTTTTGAATACCTGGGACCGGAGAATGCGGACTTCCAAATTATATATCCCGACTCCTGGGGATCTCAGCAGTGATTCGGGATTAGAGATTGCGGACCAGGCGAACCGCCATGTTCAGGTTGGCATATTGTGAGGGCCAGACTTTGATTCCGTCCTCGTATTGAATAACGAGTGCCGACGAGTCCTTGGTATCTTCTGTCCAGGTGACTCCGGCGCTTCCGGATTCGAAAATGGGGTCGAGGTAAATGTCGTCCCCATATTTGTCCTGATTGGTTTGGTCCAGATCGAGCAGGCTATAGGCTTCGTCTTCAAAGGGAAAACGCCAGTCCTCAAACCCCCCGAATCGTTCCAGGTTCACAATCTGCATGTATTCGTGACCGGTAAACCAGTTTTTCCATTTTTTGGTATCCTGGAACGAGTCGGTTTTTTTCCACATTAAATTGGTTTTGGAATCGGTAATGGTCCCGTTTCCATTGTCGGTAAAACGTGTTTGATCGGTCATGTCAGTTTGTCGCTTGTTGAGGGTTAGTCCAGATAGTGATTCATGACCAGAAGTTTGATTTCCGTCATTTCCTCAATGCTGTATTTAATTCCTTCACGGCCGAAGCCGGAATCTTTGAGTCCGCCGTAGGGCATATTGTCGACGCGGAAGGTGGGTACGTCGTTGAGCACCACCCCGCCCACCTCCAGTTGATTAAAGGCGCGCATGGCTTTATCCAGTTGATTGGTGAACACCCCTGCCTGCAGGCCGAAGTCAGAGTTGTTGATTGTTTCGATCGCCTGGTAGAAATCTTTATAGGGTTCCACCACCAATACAGGGCCGAATGCTTCCTCGCAGACGATTTTCTTGTCGGAACCGACGCGCGTCAGTACCGTCGGTTCAAAAAAGGCGCCGTTGCGTTTGCCGCCAGTGATCAATTGCGCTCCACCGTCAACCGCTTCCTGTATCCAGGATTCGATACGCTCCGCGTTTCCGGTATCGATCATCGGACCGAAGGTGACTGTTTCGTCCAGGGGATCGCCGGATTTTAACTGATCTACTTCCTTTTTCAATCGATTCATAAACGCGTCGAAACAGGACTCGTGAACATAGGTCCGTTGCACTGAGATACAGACCTGACCGGAAAAGGCGAACGCTCCGAAGCAGACTTTTTTTGCGGCGAAATCGAGATCGGCGTCTGGCTCTATGACTACCCCGGCGTTACCGCCCAATTCCAAGGTGACCTTCTTTTTTCCGGCCCGGCGCTTGATGTCCCAGCCGATGGGGGGACTTCCGGTAAACGTGACCATCTGCAAACGGTCATCCTCTACCAGGGCCGTGGCATGCGAACTCTTGCACGGCAGAACGCTGAAGCTTCCTTCCACAGCATCGGTTTCGCTGATTACTTTTCCCAACAGAAGGGCGGTCAGTGGGGTATAGGAAGCCGGTTTTAAAACGATGGGATTGCCGCAGGCCATGGCCGGTGCGACTTTGTGAGCCACCAGGTTCAACGGAAAGTTAAAGGGTGAAATGCCTGAGACGGGTCCGATGGGAAAACGGCGCACGAGCCCCGTTTTGCCCTTGGCGGATTCCGTAATGTCGAGATGCAGGACTTCCCCGTGGATCCTGGAGGCCTCCTCGGCGGCTATTTTAAATGTGGATATAGAGCGGTCCACTTCCGTCCGGGAATAGATCAGCGGCTTTCCCGCTTCCCTGGCGATGGTCTCGGCAAACTCCTCCCGCCGATCTTCGATACCCTGGGCGATTTGCGAACAGATGCGGCTTCGGAGATAGGTGGGAAGGGTCCGCGTTTTCTCGAAGGCCTTGACGGCGAGGGCGATGGCCATGTCAATTTCTGCCGCACCGGCCAGGCTGACTTCGGCAAAGGTTTCCTGATTATAGGGATTAATGACAGGAAGGGTTTGTTCGGTTTCCCGCCACTCGCTTCCAATCATAAAAGGATGCTTAAGAGTCATACTTTTCAAGCCTCGAAGAATTCAGAAACTAAAAGGTTAAATAAGAGTCTGACTTTGAATCAAGTGGCTATTATACGGATTTTGAGGTCAATAGATAAGAGGGGAGTGCTAAAAATTTTAGAAATTAACCGGGGCTCCATATGGTTGCCGAGTCTTTGAAAGGGCCGACGTGGGTGGTTGTCGATGGGTCTGGAAATTCAAGGGTAAAGGTGGTGCCTCTAGGCTCGTTGGATCGAACCTGGATGGTACCATTGTGATCGTTGATGATTCGGGTCACAATCGCCAGACCCAGGCCGGTGCCTCGCTTTTTGGTCGTAAAATGGGGAAGAAAAAGTTTTTCACGATCAGTTGGATTGATGCCCACTCCATTATCCGAAAAATCGATTTTAACGCGTTTCGCCTCGTGATCCCAGTGAGTTGAAATCTCTATTATTCCATCTTCCTCAAGAGCATCCAAGGCATTATCAAATAAGTTGATGAAGACGCGTCTTATCTGCTCGGGATCGATGTATAGCAGATTGACGCTGGGATCCAGGAATTTATTGATGGTTACGCCTTTTTCATGGTTGATGTACAGGCGGGTGACATCGTCGATGATCGTGTGGACAGAATATAATTTGGGATGAGGTGTGGGCATCCTTGAAAAGCGGAGAAATTCGTTTAATAGATCCTTCATACCTTCCACTTCCTGGGTGATGATTCGGATGCTTTCATCGAAAACCTTGGCGAATGATTTCTTGTCCTCATAATACTTTTTGCGAAGACGTTGCGTATTGAGCTGGATCGGGGTCAGGGGATTTTTAATTTCATGGGCGATACCCTGAGCGACCTCCTGCCACGCGGAGATTTTCTGTGCCTTGATGAGCTGGGTGACATCCTCAAACACCATCAAAAGTCCCAGGTATTTATTGTGATCATCGCGCATGATTTTAATATTCGCCAACAGAGTCAGATTGTTTTCACCGACGCTTAACTCCACTTGTTCTTCATAGGACTCTTTTCGTTCCTCATTCATTTTTTTGATCATTTTACGAATGGGTTCGTGAAACGAGGGATCGAAAACATCCTTGTAATTATGGCCGATAATTTCCTTGTCCTCCGCATTCAGCAGGCGTTTGGCACCCTTGTTGAGGGTTGTGATCCATCCTTTTTTGTCGACATAAATTACACCGGCACCGATATTTTCCAGTATGGTCTCGGTATAATTGCGGCGCTGATCCAGCTCAAGGTTGGTAATCTGAAGATTTTCGTGAGCCTCCTCGAGAGTTTTGCGGCTGGTTTTCAACTGTTCGGTCATGGTGTTGAACGAGTCCACCAGTAGTCCTATTTCATCGCTGGCTTTCAAGTTGACTTTGACGTTGAGGTCGCCCTCGGCCACACGCCGGGTCCCAGCAGCCAGCTGTTGAATGGGGATGGTAATTCCACGCGCCATGTAGAATCCAAGCCAGATGGCCGAGAACAATATCAGGAGGGTTACTAAAATAAAGGTAATGTAATAGTTGGCACTGACCGGGAGTTTAAGGAAACTTTGCTTTTTATAATCTTCAAACGTGTTGCGGATGCCCTCAATTTTAATGATAGTGCTTTTGGGGATCTTGGACAGGGTCAGGATATATCCCCATACGGCGGGTTTGCCTTCCACCATCTGCTTGAGGGGAAGAACCACCACGAGATAATTGCCCTTGGTTTGTGACCGCATTTCGGTGGTCGCTTCATTCTCCATGCTTTCTCGGATCAGGTCTGCATAGTCGAGATTGGTGTAATTCTGTGGCATTGATGGATTGGCATAAGACACCACCACTTGACCCTGTTGATCGTATACGATGACACCGCCCAATTCATATTCTTCGGTTTTAGCCTCCACAAGCCGTTGCAAAGTGTCCCGACGCTCCTGGAGGTACAACTGATTTTTCGTAATCAGTTCTTCAAGCTTTCTGGCATGAAACTGGCTTTTCTGCTCGACATGCGCGTAGTATTCGCGTGCCACCTCCATGGATTGCTGGAGGGAACGCTCAACCTGGATACTGAACCAGTTTCCGATACTGTAGCTGAACAGTTTGCTGGCGACAAAAAACAGAAGTGTGGCAGGAACAAGCGCCAGAATGAAGAAAGCGAAAATCAGTTTGGTCTGAAACTTGGCGCCGATGATCCGGCTTTTCCGTTCGTTGTACAACTTGACCAGGTTGCGGGTGATCATGACGATCAACAACACCAGAAGGATAATGATGATGTTGAACAGGAACAGGATGTTGATATTTTCCGCGATGCTGGCTTTGGCCTGCTTCAGGAAAAATACTTCCAGCGCCGTCAGGCCGATCAGGCTGGCGATCAACCACACCAGGGTGCGCCGGGCACGTCTTTTCTTCTGGTGAATTTGCTCTTCGGTGAGCTTATGGTATTGAGGATTATTGATTAAAGGATCGGATGCCATCTGCTACCCCCTTCGCAGGGATTGCCGCTTTGGATTTATTCTGGGAGGCTTCCACTCCAAAGGCCGGATCCATCTGAATGGTCAGGGGTGTGGATTGGGTCCACGGCGTTTCAAAATTGTTGAAGGGTACAAAAAACAGGAGATAATTGAAAGGGAACCACAACCCATCCGCTTCCATTTCGGCCTTCACCCGGACATAATATTTTTCCTCCGGATCCAGTTTGAAGACGTGGGCAATGGGGATATCTTTTAGTGTCAACATCAGTTCCTGATAACGCTCGATGCTTTTGGTGGACACCTGTCGATTGACATTTTTCCCCTGCGAGGAAAACTGGTAGACCTTTTTCAGGGTGTCGAACTGAACGGTCTGGGTCACTTTGTTTTGTGATACGACTTCGTCTCCAAAAACAGAAGATTGTTTGCGTAATTCGATTTCGTAGGTGAACGTCATCGGAACGCCGCTTTCAATGGCTTCCTTGATTTTTTCACTGAAGGCATCAATCAATTCGGCATCGAGCGTAATCAAGTCTTTTTGCGTGTTGAGGCTGACTTTGGTGATGGCTGGTTTCGCCATACCGGTGGCGACGAGTAGACCCCAGAACATTGCAACAAAAGTAACCGCTCGGAAGGTTTTGAGGAAAGTTGTCATTAGGTATCTTAATTACTTTTGAGTGACGATGAACGTAAGCTAAAACAAAGACTTCACTTCTGCCGCAAATAACTCGACCTGTACATAACCATCATAGAATATTTTACATTAGGAGTAAATACCCATATTTATTGAAGTTGGCTGAATCACGTCTGCTTTTTGTGACCCCATTGGTGGGAGGGGCAGGAGCATTGTTTTAGGTAACTTGCTAAAAATCATCATGTTTCCTATCTCAAATCCATTTTCAAATACCTGAAAAATCAATAGTCCTTCAACATTTCACGGATTTCATACCATTTTTCCAGGGCTTGTCTTGGAGATAGCTCGTCAGGGCAGATTTCTTTTAGTTTCTGAACGAGGGGGGAGGGCATGGGGGCAAACAGACCCATCTGCTGGGGGCCGGAAGCGGGTTCAGAGTCCTCTGAATGCCCTATTTTAGGAGCGCCCAGCTCATCGTATTCGCTGTTTTCCAGGTTAAATAATACCTCGTGAGCTCTTTTAAGCACCTTTTCCGGCAAGCCCGCCAGTCGGGCGACCTGGATTCCGTAGCTTTTATCCGCTCCTCCCGGAACAATTTTTCGTAAAAAGATAATTTCGTCGTTCCACTCTTTGACCTGAACGTTGAAGTTCTTGACCCCGGGCAGGGTTTCTTCCAGTTCCGTCAATTCATGGTAATGCGTCGCAAATAGTGTTTTGGCGCCGATCCGCTCCGGACCGTGCAGATATTCGACCATCGACCACGCGATGCTGATGCCGTCGAATGTGCTGGTGCCCCGTCCGATTTCATCCAGAATGATCAGGCTTCTTTGCGTGGCGTTGTTAAGAATGTTGGCGGCTTCGTTCATCTCCACCATGAAAGTGGATTGTCCTTTCAGCAAATGGTCCTGCGCGCCTACCCGGGAAAAAATGCGGTCGACCATTCCCAGTTCCGCTTCTGCAGCCGGCACGTAACTGCCGATCTGAGCCATCAGAGTGATCAGCGCCACCTGCCTCAGGTAGGTGGATTTGCCGGCCATGTTGGGGCCGGTGATGACCATGATCTGGTTGCTGTCGCAGTCCAAGTGTGTGTCGTTGGGAATGAAGGGATTGGAGGGATCGATTTGTTCCACCAGAGGGTGGCGTCCGTTGACGAACTTCAGATCAGCCTCTTCCTTTAGAACCGGGCGGGTGTACTGATGACGGTGAGCCACTTCTGCCAGCGAAGCCATCGCATCCAGTTCGCTCAGCAGGAGCGCCATGGATTGAATGCGTTTACCCTCGGCCGCCACCGCCTGCCGGAGGTTCTGAAACAGTTCCTGCTCGAGTGCCTGAATTTTTTCCTCGGCGCCGGTGATTTCCGTTTCGTGTTGCTTCAGTTCCGGGGAAATGAACCGCTCGCAGTTGACCAGTGATTGCTTGCGGATGTAATCCTCAGGCACCCGGTCGAGATTCTTTTTGGTCACTTCAATGTAGTACCCGTAAATTTTATTGTAGCCCACCTTCAACTGGGGAATACCGGTGCGTTCGCGCTCGCGCGATTCCAAAGCGGCGATGGACTGGTTGCCGTTGCGGCTGATCGACTTCAACCGGTCCAGTTCGTCATGGCAACCGGGTTTGATCAGGTGGCCATCCTTCAGATTGTAGGGCGGATCGTCCACCAGTATCCGGTCGATGTGTTGATGCACCGATTCCAGATTGTCCCAGGATTCGATGAATCTCTGCAGGTCTTTAGAGTCACACCGTCGTAGAATTTCTTTGAGATCCGGGAGAACAGCAAGTGAACTTTTGAGCGCGGTTAAATCTCTGGGACTGCACGCGGACAGAGAGATGCGTCCCAGCAGGCGTTCCAGGTCATAAATATTGCCAAGTTGGGAGCGCAGATCGTTGCGGTCCATTAGGTTGTCGTGGAACACCGTTACTCCGTTCAGCCGGTCTTCGACCGCGTCCCGGTCAATCAGTGGTTTCAGAATCCACTCCTTGAGACGACGGGCGCCCATCGGTGTACAGGTTTCGTCCAGCAGGCCCAGCAGGGAATGCTTACGGTCGCCATCGCTCGACTTCACGAGTTCCAGGCTGTTGACGGTAGCCTGATCGAGCCACATGTAACTGTGAATGTTAAAGGTGGACAGAGTATTCACATGTTGCAGGGCCGACTTCTGGGTGTCGCGCAGGTAGCGGATCAGGGCTCCTGCCGCGCTGATGGCGTTATGAAGATTCTCGCACCCGAAGCCTTCCAGGGAATGAGTTTTGAAATGGTCCGTCAGTTGGCGATAGGCCTCACCGTGACTGTAGGTCCAGTCTTCACACGGGTTGAGGCAGGTTGAGGCGTTGAAGAATCCGGTGAGGATCTGGTTTTCGCCATTGAGTGTGGATTCGGGAGCGATCACTTCCCGTGGATCAAGTTTGTTCAATTCATCGGCCAGCAGATTGTGCGAGCCTGTATCCTGTATTTCCGTGACTCTGAATTCGCCGGTGGACAGATCCACCGCCGCCAGCCCGGTGCCGTCTTTACCGATGTAGATCGAAGCCAGGTAATGATGGCTTTTCGGGTCGAGTAGATGATCTTCCAGCACCGTCCCCGGAGTGATGACCCGTACCACCTCGCGCCTGACCAGTCCCTTGGCCAGTTTCGGATCCTCCACCTGTTCGCAGACGGCGATTTTTTTTCCCTGCTTCACCAGTTTCGAAATGTACAGATTGGAGGAGTGATGCGGGATGCCGCACATCGGGACCGGGTTGGCCTGGTTTTTGTTGCGCGAGGTGAGGGCGATCTCCAGAATTTTGGATGCGATTTTAGCATCCTCGTTGAACATTTCGTAGAAATCACCCATCCGGAAAAACAGGATCGCGTCCGGGTAATCCCGTTTGATGCTTTGGTACTGTTGCATCATGGGAGTTTCATCGGGAACGGATTTTTTGTTTTTAACGGTGTCCGTCATGTTAGAGCGTCAGGTTTTGAAACAACGGTTGCAGGCGGTTGTAAGTGCCTTCGATGTGTTCCGGGTGGACCTTGGTTTCGGCCAGCACCGGCATGAAATTGGTATCCCCCGCCCAGCGTGGCACGATGTGCGCATGAAGGTGCATATCAAATCCCGCGCCGCCGCTTTTGCCGATATTGTAGCCGACGTTGAAGCCGTCGGGGGTATAGGCCTGACGCAGGATGTCCATCGACTTCTGAAGCAGCTTGCCGCTTTCCAGTAGTTCAGCCTCGTTCAGCTTGGTCAGGCAGTCGAGGTGCCGGTACGGGGAAACCATCAGGTGTCCGTTGGAATAGGGGAAAATGTTAATCATTACAAAACAGGAGTGGCCCCGGTACAGGATTTTTTTGCCGGGATCGTCATTGGCCGGGGGGGCGGTGCAGAAGATGCACTCGGCGGTTTTGTCCGACACGATATATTCCATTCTCCAGGGGGCCCACAGGTTGTCCATAAATTCGGGTCTCCGGTGTGTTGTGGTCGTGGTCAAAAATTGCTGGTTCCCGAGGGTCGCCGGCCGGGAAACAGGCTTTCAAAAACTTCCTGGGTTTTATCCTGCATGATGCGGGCTTCCTGCGGGGACCGTTCGTGGTCGTAGCCCAGCAGGTGAAGTATGCCGTGAATGGCCAGAAGGATCAACTCCTCATTGAAGCTGAGATGATGATCTTCTGCCTGTTGGGCTGCCGTTTCCACTGAAATCGCCACGTCGCCCAGCAGGGTGTCCCCTGATTCATTGACAGCATCCTCATCCTGAGGGAAGGATAACACATCCGTGGCCTTATCGAGGTGGCGGTAGGTTTTATTCAGCTGACGAATTTCTGCGTCATCGGTCAGTAACAGGCTCAGCTCGCATTCGGTTTCCTCCAGTTTTTCAAGAATTTGACCGATCTGGGAAAGGAATTGGGCTTCGTCAACCGGATGCTGGTTTTGATTATTGCTGAGCAGGATTTCCATGGATTTTGAAAAAGGAAACTGGCCTCAAAATATTGAAGATAATAAGTTTCAGGCAGATTCAGGACCGGGATTTTCATTCGTGGTGTCGTTGCGTTCTTCCTCGTAGGCGTGAACAATCTTTTTGACCAGTTCATGCCGGACCACGTCTTTTTCATTGAAGCGGATGATGCTGATTCCCTCGATGTTCTTCAGAATAGTCTTGGCATTGATGAGACCGGATTTAGTCCCCGAAGGAAGGTCGACTTGGGTGATGTCGCCGGTGACCACCATCTTGGAGCGGAAACCCAGCCGCGTGAGGAACATCTTCATCTGTGGTACGGTCGAGTTTTGTGCCTCGTCGAGGATGACGAAGGCGTCGTTGAGGGTGCGCCCCCGCATATAGGCCAGAGGAGCGATTTCTATGTAGCCTTCCTGAATCATCTGCTGGACCTGGTTGAATTCAACCATGTCGTACAGCGCGTCGTACAACGGCATGAGATAGGGATGGATTTTCTCTGCGATGTCTCCCGGCAGGTAGCCCAATTTTTCCCCGGCTTCCACCGCCGGCCGGGTGAGAATGATGCGTTTGTACTGATGTTTGAGAAATCCTTCAACAGCCATGGCTACGGCGAGATAAGTTTTCCCGGTACCCGCCGGACCAATGGCCAGTACCACATCGTGCTCACGAATCGCCCGAATCATTTCCCGTTGGTTGGTTCCTTTCGGGGTGATGAATCCTTTTTTCGGAGAGACCGTGACCCGTTCACTGAACAGAGAGAGCAGGTTCACTTCGGGGTCCTCTGCCATCAGACGGATGGCGAATTTGATGTCGCCGTTCTGCAGGCGGTTGCCCTGTGTCATCATTTCTTCCAACTGCAGGAGCAGGCGCTCGACGGCTTCGATCTGCTTCGGTTCGCCGTTGATCTTGATATGGTTTTCGCGGGTGGTAATGCGGACGTTGAACTTCTTCTCGATCTGCTTGAGGTTCAGGTCCTGGGTGCCGAAGATGTCGGGTATATGCTTGCTGGTTTCTAGGAGTAAGTCCTTGGAAGTGGTGTCGTTCAAACGTTTAAATTCCCGGTGAATGAATAATAGCTCATTATGCGCTCCGTCACGAAAGTTGTCAATTGCCGTGGAGAGTTGGATAAGCCTTTGTTTTAATGAATTTATGGCATTTTTGCCGTTTTTAGCGGTGACGCCCCGCAAGCAGGCTCAGGAACTCACTGCGTGTGCTGGGATTGGACTTGAACGCCCCAAGCATTGAACTGGTAGTGGTGTATGAGTTCTGCTTTTCCACCCCGCGCATGGACATGCACAGATGGAGCGCATCGATCACTACGGCAACGCCTTTGGGTTTAAGAATGGTGTTCAGGCAATCGGCGACCTGTGAGGTCAGGCGTTCCTGCACCTGGAGACGGCGGCTGAAGGCGTCAACAATTCGCGGAATTTTGCTAAGGCCGATGATTTTACCGTCTGGGATGTACGCGACATGGCATTTTCCGAAAAACGGCAGGAGGTGATGCTCGCACAGGCTGAACAGATCAATGTCCTTTATGATTACCATTTCGTCGGTATTGGGATCTTCAAACAGGGCATCGTTGACCAACTCTTCAATGTCCACCCAATATCCGCCGGTCAGGAACCTCATGGATTGGTCGACACGCTCCGGTGTGTTTTGCAGACCTTCGCGGGAGGGATCCTCACCTAATTCGACCAGCATTTTTTCAATCAACTCTTTCACGTGAATTTCCTCTATAGATGACAAAATTGCGTTCGGATTCGTACAGTTTGATTTCGTACAGTTCACCCCCGGTCAGCTTGGGTTCCAGTACATTCCAGAATTGGATGGCCAGGTTTTCCGCGGTGGGGATGATCTCCTTGAGAAACGGAACGTCTACATTAAGATTTTTATGGTCTACTTTGAGAATGATTTCCTCATTGACCAGTTTTTTGAGAGCTTTCAAATCCAAAACCATCCCCGTTTCCGGATGCACGTCGCCCTTGACAGTCACTTCCATCACATAATTGTGACCGTGTCCATTAGGGTTATTGCACAGGCCGAAGGTTTCCTCGTTTTTTTGATCGGAAAATTCGGGATTGTACAGCCGGTGGCTGGCGCAGAATTCGAGCCTTCGGGTAATGAAAATCATTTTACTTTAGATATTTACGCTTGTTGTCAGTGACGTAAAACCCTTCTCCGTATAAATGAAAATTAGAGTTGGGGATCGTTTTCTGAAGTTTTCCCCCGCACTGTTCACAGGTCTCCAGAGGAGGATCGTCCGCTTTTTGCAGAGCTTCCGTGTGCTGTTTGCATTTTTCGCATTGATACTCATAAATCGGCATAAGACGGTCCTCCCAAAATCAGTAGTGCCCAATCAGTTTGTTTCTGATTATTATATCATCCGGATTCCAGTGGATTTCCTCTTTTTCCTCCCGCAACTGTTTGCGGAAAACTTCCAGAGTCTGAACCATATTATCCTTTAACTCTTCAATAACAAAGACCTTTGTAGGCAGGGTAAGCCCGAATTCCTGCTCGTAAATGCCCACCATGATGCCTACGCCATCGGATAAAATCTGGAGAATAATGAATTTTTCCAGATTGTGCTTCTTTTGCACTTCCAGCGGCATCATGTAGGTGAAATTTTCCTTTTTGACTCCAGAGCGCATGATCGCTTCCCCCGATTCGACTTTCTTGAAATTGAGGGATTGAATCGTTTCTTCCAATTCAGGAAAAATACTCTCCTTGGGAAAAATCACCAGACCAAAATTTTCCGGCTGAGTATAAAGCTGATAATAATATTTGGACCCAGCCTCGGCGCTGAATGGCAAAGCAAGAATCAGGACCCACGCAAACAGCGCCGACGCAATATTTTTTTGGACTCTCGGTATCATCATATCCCCTTTGTGGGAAGACTAGCGAATCACTCTTGAATCTCTGTCTGGCTGAAGAAATAAGCAATTTCAAACGCTGCGTTTTCGGCGGAGTCTGAGCCATGAGCCGAGTTTTTCTCGATATCGATGGCAAAATCCTTTCGTATGGTTCCCGCTTCGGCATCTTTAGGATTGGTGGCGCCCATCAATTTTCGCCATTCAGCGATGGCGCTATCGCGGGCCAGAACCAGAAGAACAACCGGGCCCGTGCACATGTAAGTGGTCAGGTCCTTGAAAAAGGGCCGCTCTTTGTGAACATAATAAAATCCTTCTGCGACTGGAAGGGTCAATTGGGTTCTTTTCATGGCCACAATGCGGAATCCATTGGATTCGATTCGTTCCAGAATTTTGCCTATAAGATTGCGTTCAACCGCATCGGGTTTAATGATCGCCAGCGTTTTTTCCATAATAAAAATTTTTCTCCTGTAAAAATGAATAGATTTTCGGGGTAAAAAAAAAGGTATTTGGGCGGGGCCCAAATACCTTTGATATTCTGATCAGGGTTGCTATCTCAGGACAACGCCAACGCGTTTGATCACGAACCGGTCTTCCAGGTTGTTGATCCATTTCATTTCGATCGCGTTGTTTTTAGCAACCTCATTACAAATATAAACACAGATTTCGCAGGATTTGCACCGGTCCACCGAGACATAAGCCGACTTGTCCTCTTCGCTGTAATTGATGCAATTGGCTTCTGGACAGTAGGTAGTACAGAGATGGCAATTGGTTTTAGAACAGATATCTTTATTTACATCAGCAACGTAGTACATGATTTCTCCAGTGAATATCTTTTAAACAGCTACGGCATCCGCATGGAAGCCCCATTTTTGGTCGATGGCGTATTGGTGCGCCGCTTTGATGGCGTCCATATTGGCCTCAAGCAGTTTCTGTTTTTTAGCGAACTTCTTTTCAATAACGCTGTCGAGAGCGGCGGTTCCGCCGGAAACAACAATGCCTTTGCCGATGAACCGGTCTTTGACAGAGCCTTCCAGGGCCACCAGGTCGGGCATTCCAAAGATAGCTGAAATGGCTCCACACATACACATATTGGTGGCCAGTTCGGTTTTGGCGACGTCATTAGCCATTTCCGTTGCCGGGAGGTAATAAATCTTGGCTCCCTTTTGCTCCATTTCACGGGCTTCATCCGGGACAAAATCAATCGGTTTGTTGCTGTTGATCAGAATGATTCCGTCCTGCTTCAACCCCGTGTAAAATGGCATGGTGTAGGATTTGCCCAGGGTGATGACCTGTTCGCTGAAAATCATTAAAACGTTAGGATAAACGATTTCTCCGATTTCATAGATTTCTTCGTTGGAAATACGCACATAACTTTCTACGGGTGCATTGCGCTTTTCCGAACCAAAGAAGGGCACCAGGGAACTGAATCCGTTGGAAAGCACCACCGCGTTGCTCAGAATATGGGACGCGGTAACTACCCCCTGGCCGCCGAGTCCGGCCATCCGCACATTGTAACGTTTAACTTCTGACATGGATTTAAAACCTCCTCGTTATTTTTTGGCTTTCGATTTGGCTAGCTCTTTCTGTTTCTTTTCAATTTCCGTGATATAGGCTTTGGCATCTTCCGTCATGATTTCCTCAAAGCCATACCGCTCTTTTTCTACATCGAAGGCATCCTGCATTACTTCAGGAGTAGGAATGGCATACTCAATATTACATGACGTATACGCCTGAATGTACGTGGGGCCGATTTCCCGCGCTATCAGGATAGCCCTTCGGACAGTGCGCAAGACACGGGCAGGGTTGGTCGGTGCGATACGGGCGATATAGGCGCATCCTGCTGTTTTAGCAAGACCCATTGCGTCAATTTTTTCTACCAGTTTGCCACGAGGGGCCATTTTCAAAACTCTCCCCTGCATGGTCATACCGCTTTCCTGACCGCCGGTATTTCCGTAGACTTCGTTGTCCAGCATGATGGTGGTGAATCTTTCTTTGCGGAACCATGAATGCATCAGTCCCTGAAAGCCGATGTCGATCAATCCTCCGTCACCAGCCATGACCACCACGTCTTTCACCTGATTTGGAAAGCGCAGTTCCAGGCCGCGTTTCAATCCGGAGGCCACGGAGTTAGTATCCCCGTAGTTTCCATAGATAAATGGGATATTGGCCTGGCTGATAGCAAGACGGCCACAGCCGGCAGTCCCGACATTGATGGTATGCTCCGGGTTAGGGAGAGCCATCATGGTCAGGCGGATGAACAGAGTCATGGCACAACCGGCGCACATGGGATGCTCTTCAACAAGCTCCTTGAATTTACCCATTTCACTGACTTTTACTTCGCGACCGTACTGACCGTGCTTGATCAGATCCCGGTACTCAATGGGAAGTATGTCTTCATAACCCGGAGAAGGTCTGACAGTTTCTAGTGACATGATTATTACCTTTCTATATGTATATTTCGTTAGGTTCTATTTAGAAGAATCAAAAGCCACTTTCATAGGAAATATTTGTTTCCAGAAGAGAAGCGTCTTTAATAACCCTCAAAAGGGCCTTAGTATAAACAAAAGGTTAGTATGATTCAACTTCCGTTAAGGTTACTTTCGCCCTTCTTCCAGCCATTCCAGAACCATTTCCGTCGGCATAGTCATACCGCCATAAACGCGGGGGCCTGGGACAATCTCAGCGCTGATCTGGCCGTACAGTGTGGAGCACAGCTCCTTGTGCAACCAGCCGGCCTGGTTGAATTCCGGAACCAGAATTCGTTTGGCATTCTTCAAGGCCGCAACGAGTTCCAGTTTCGGCCAGGGGCGGATGGTTTTTATTTTAATCAGTCCCACGTTTCGGCCTTTTTCGCCTTCCTGCCGAACGGCTTCACGAGCCTGAGACACACATGCGCCGGAGGAGACAATAAACTCTTCGGCATCGGGATTGACCACTTCGATCAGATCCCCAAGATACTTTCTCCAATATTTGGCTGACCGTTCAACTGCGGCAAAAACTTCCTGCTGCCAGCTGGCGTGCATATGGTAGCTGATGAAGTTACTTTTCTGAATAGGGGCGTCGCGGGAGATACGTGCCGGAGGATTTTCATTATCCATGGCCGGTACCGCAGATCGCCAGCCGTCACGTGGCGGCAGTTTATATTTTTCATCAAACATCGAAACCTGTCCGCGCGCGTGGGTCACGAAGAAACCGTCAACTGAAACTACTGCGGGAAGGGTCACGTCCACTTCCTCCGAGACCATGAAAGCCGCCAGTGAATAATCAAAGAAGTCCTGCTGGTTTTCTGCGTGTGCATGCAGGATGCCGGTATTGAGCAGAAACGAGATTTCAATGTTATCGGGCTGAATGGCCAAGGGGGTATTAATAACCCGGCACATGTTCATCAGCACCAGCGGGGTGCGTGCCCCCGGCCAGGAGGAAATCGCTTCCAAACCACGCATCAAACCTGGGCCTGAGGTCGCTGTCAAGGACCGTACTCCTGCGCGGGAAGAGCCGCCAATGGCTGACATAACGCCGATTTCTTCCTCACCCCGGTAATATTCCTTGATATACCCTTCGTCATAGAGATAACCCGCCTGTTGCATCGTCTCACTCTGTGGAGTGATCGGATAGGAAATAGCGATGTCGACATTTGCGCGACGAATCGCTTCGCGGGCCGCTTCACTACCCGTGATGAACTCGGTCTTCCGAGGGGCCTCGTGAAAAAGCCATTCGGGGTCTTTTACTTCCTGCAAATCTCCTTTGGGTACCCATTCTTCCTTGGTTTGGGTGCTCTCTGACATAACAACTCCTCTTTTTTCAAACTATTGGTGTGATTTATATATAACTGAATTGATCAATTTGAAAGTCTAGGGATATGGGCGTAAGTCTGAACCACGCAGTGCCCGCCTGTCTAAATAAGTGCTACAAACTATCATGATTACAAGGACAATACAATTTTAATAAGCATATTTTTTTGAATTTTGTGATTCCCTTTTGTACATGATCTGTCTTGTGGCATTAAGCTGCCTGCGGATTGCATCTCCAGTAAAATAATATTTTAAAAATCAATAAGTTATGATTATTTTAAAGGGGGTCGTGGCGAATTAAATCGTGTTTTTACGGTGGTTTTTCTACAACGAACCTTAGCACCCGGGGGTTGGTCTGAAAAGATGAGGCCAGTATGGATCATTTCTCCAGCATTTTTTCCAGATTTTGCAGTTCTGTAAAGTAATCGAATGCTTTTCTCAGGAATTCATTCAACGTTTTGTCGTTTCGGAATGTGAGAGTTTTGTTGGCCAGTTCCGTGGTATGGCAGATGTCATATTGCAGGGTTTGGTCCTCAAGATATTTTATGATATCGACTTTCCAGTGAATCTGAGAGACGTCCTCCTGCGGGCTGGTGACGGCGGCAACGCCGTAATCATTAACGCGGTACAGAAATTGGGTGCCACCAAGACCATTGGGTTCGATGCGGGTGAGAACCTGGTTTTCCTGGGTTAACATGATTTACTCCTGTTCATGATATGTTATCCGAAATCCCATTGTGGAATTCGGGAGATTTGTTATAAACTTCACAGCGTATTTGATGTGGGGGACAGCTTACCAGACAGGCTTATAGGAATCAAAACCTTTGAATTCACTAATCTGAAATTAATTAAACTCAAATGAAACCAATCGAATTAAATGATCCCGCGGAAATAGAAGATTTCCTCAGTAAAATCAGTTTTAGGGGTAAGGGGTTTACCACCGATGCTCTGTTGCTCGAGGTATATGAGGCCGGCCTGGATTACCCGGATTTTTTAAAGGCGGAAGGGGAGGACCCCGAGGCCTGTTACGATGGCAAATCCCCAGCCTGGGCCAAGTATCATATTCGGCAGGGTAAAAGGGTATTTATGGTTTATGGGGGGGGCTCCAGCGGTCGCAGAACACATTTTTCTGAGACCCCTTGAGTTTTTTTTCATCTAAAGTTTACAGCCTAAGCTGATTCCTAAAACCCGGGTGATCCGGGTTTCTTGTTTTTTAATATATAGATGGAGTGAATGAATTATGCAGTTTGATAAAGAAACTCAGACCCGGATCCTCCGGGTTGCCGGTGAACGGGTGGGCGGAGACGATATCGCCGAAGTCGACAAGAGAATCGCCCAGATAATGGACATGCATCCCGAATTCGACGCTACTTGGGAAATGGGTGATATGGCTTTATACCCTCAGGAAATTGAAGGCAAAGTGATGAATCCGTTTGTGCATACGGTCTGGCATGTCATGGTGGACAAGCAGATTCAGGATGAAGCGCCGGAATTTGTCGCCCAGACCTATAACCGCCTGATCGATGGGGGATTGGACAAGCATGAGGCCCTTCATGCCATCATGGGTGTTTACGCCGATTTGTATTACGGTAATTTCCGCAAGGGGGATTCGTTCAGCAATCTGGATTACGAGTCCAAACTGGAGCAATTGTCAGTTAGCCAGGAGTCCGCGTCCGAATGATCATTCCGACTGGCCGGGCTTGAGAGGCTCGTGGCACGCTTCGCAGTGGTCTAGGTTATAGTCATTGGAATGAAAGCAGTTGGGACACCGCAGTGTTTTTTCCTCGCGGTAGGATTGAAACGGAGTGAGGCACTTCTCGCACCACGCCGATTGTGTGACATTTTCCGCGCCGCAGTTTTTACAGACAGGACTTCTGCTCATGGTTTTCAGATGTTAAAACGCAGGAGCGGGATTTTTATTTTTTGGGATTGTTCGGGTTTGCTTAAAGACAACGGGCGATGGTCTTGCCGAGGTCGGCCGGGCTTTTAACCACTTTGATGCCGCACTTCTTCATCACCTTCATTTTGCCTTCCGCCGTACCCTGTCCACCGGAGATGATGGCGCCGGCATGTCCCATGCGCCGTCCCGGAGGTGCGGTCTGTCCCGCGATGAATCCCACTACCGGCTTGGTAATGTTCTTCTTGATGAAGTACGCCGCCTCATCCTCCGCGGTTCCGCCGATTTCTCCGATCAGACAAATGGCCTTGGTGGCCCGGTCTTTCTGAAACAGTTTCAGTGTGTCGATGTAGCGGGTGCCGATGATGGGGTCGCCGCCGATGCCGACGCAGGTTGACTGACCAATTCCCAGAGCGGTCAACTGTCCCACCGCTTCGTAGGTCAGGGTTCCACTTCGGGAAATGATGCCGACGTTGCCTTTTTTATGAATGTGCGCCGGCATGATGCCGATCTTGCATTTGCCCGGTGAGATGATGCCGGGACAATTGGGGCCGATCAATCGTGAATCGGAGTCCTGCAGGTAGCGGTAGACTTCCACCATGTCGTAGACGGGGATTCCTTCGCTGATGCAGATAATGAGTTCCACCCCTGCATCCGCCGCTTCCAGAATCGCATCCGCCGCAAACGCAGGAGGCACGAAAATCATGGTGGCATTGGCCTTGGTTTTGGCCACTGCCTGTTTGACGGTATTGAATACCGGAATATCTCCCATCACCGTTTGCCCGCCCTTGCCGGGGGTGACGCCGGCCACAACATTAGTGCCATAGTTTCGGCACTGCTCGGCGTGAAACTGGCCTTCGCGGCCAGTGATTCCCTGAACCAACAGTCTTGTGTTTTCGTCTACTAGAATGCTCATTGGATTGCCTTCACCGCTTTCTGGGCGCCATCTTTCATGCCATTGCCAATTATAAAGTTCAGCCCGGACTGCTGGAGGATCTTATGGCCTTCCTCCATGTTGGTGCCTTCCATCCGGACCACAACAGGAATTTTTACGCCTATTTTTTTTGAGGCGGCTACCACGCCCGCCGCGAGAATATCGCACCGTAAAATGCCGCCAAATATGTTGATGAAAATCGCTTTGACTTTTTTGTCGGAGACCAGGATGCGGAAAGCATTTTCAATTTGCTCTTCGTTAGCGCCGCCGCCTACGTCCAGAAAGTTCGCAGGCTCTCCACCGGAATGTTTGATGATGTCCATCGTCGCCATCGCCAAGCCCGCTCCGTTAACCATACATCCGATGTTGCCGTCGAGTTGAATGTAATTGAGGTGATATTTGCTGGCTTCGATTTCGTTGGGATCTTCCTCTCCCAGGTCACGGAATTCCAAGGTGTCCTTGTGGCGACCCAGCGCGTTGTCGTCGATATCTATTTTGGCGTCGAGAGCCAGGATGCGATCATCTCCGGTAATTACCAGGGGATTGATTTCCAGCATCGACAAGTCTTCTTTCACGAAACATTCATACAAGTTTATGATGAAGGGAATTGCTTTTTTAAGGGGTTCGCCCGTGAGGTTTAACGCAAACGCAATTTTGCGAGCCAGGTACGGTTTCACGCCGACAATCGGATCCACAATTTCAGTGATGATTTTTTCCGGCTCTTCGGCGGCGACTTCCTCGATTTCCATGCCGCCCGCTTCGCTGGCCATGATCATTACCCGGCTGGTTTCCCGGTCAACCAGAAGGCTGATGTACAGTTCCTTGACGATGTCCATGCCCTCTTCGATCAGCACTTTTTTAACCAGGCGGCCTTCCGGTCCGGTCTGGTGGGTGACCAAGGTCATACCCAATATATCCCCGGCATGTTTTTCGGCTTCCTGCGGACTCTTGGCCAGTTTGACCCCGCCGCCTTTGCCGCGTCCACCCGCATGAATCTGAGCCTTGACCACTACCACGGGGGTGCCGATTTCTCCGGCGGCCTGGACTGCTTCAGATTTGTCGTTGATCAGTATTCCGTTGGGAACGGGAACGTTATATTTGCGAAACAGTTCCTTGCCTTGATATTCATGGATTTTCATAAATTCGTCTTCTTTGAGTTTTACTCATTGATTTACTTGATGGGAGGCAGATTTTTATCACAACTGTAATTCATTGTCAAAAAAAAGCTGACTGCTCGGCGCAGGGCCAGTTTGCTGGTCCGTTATTGCCTATTGGAATATTCCTTTCGCCAGTCACGGTTTTAAGTTTACTAGCTGAGGTACTCCGAATAGCGCATGGGAATTACCATTTTCCATTATCGGCTAGCAAAATTTCGGTCCGTCGTTAGACGGATCAGCATTTGGCGGCGAAGCGCTCTGTGGGAGGGGAAGACTCGGGAATGGTTTGGGTTTCGCTGGAGGTTTCTGTGATACGGCTCCAGGCCTCGCGCAGGGGTGACAGGACTTTGATCACCGATTCCAGGTACATTTTGTCCGAGGTGATATTGGCCTGGATCAATTGGTTCAGGACGAATTGGTACAACTGCTGAAGAGTTTTGGAGACTTCGCCGCCCCGTTCCATATCCAGTGCCAGGGAAAGTTCGTTGACGATGTCCTGGGTTTTCAGAATATGCCGGCTTTGCCCGGCAATATCCTTTTGAGCCATGCATTGTATGGACTGATTCACTGCTTTCAGGGCACCGTCGTACATCATGAGAATCAACTGACCCTGACTGGCGGTGGAGATGTCGTTGGCCTGATAACGGTGTAGTGCGGTTTGAGGTGCCATAATTAGATTTCGTCAGATTCAGTGTGGAGACAGTTTCAGCTTTATTCGCCGAAGGCGGTCCCCAGGTTTTGAAGAGCCTGCTTAAACGCGGTTCTCTGCGCGTCCAATTTGCCCAGAATGATTTCCAGATTGACAAACTGCTGGCGAATATTTTTTTCAAACAATTCCAGACGGTCATCCATTCTCAGCAGGGTATCGTTCAAGTCGTCGATGCTTTCCGTCAGGGAATCCAGTTCTGAGGTCAGCGGTCCCTTTTGCGACGAGTCGAGCAGAAGGGAGACTTGATTGTCCAATTGCGGGATCACCCCATTATTAGAAGCAAACAGGGAGACAACGCTGTTGAGATCCGTGGTCAGCGCCTCATCCAGCTTCACTTCATCAAGAAATAACTGCCCGTCGTCCTGGGTGGTGATGCCGACCTGCGATAGAAACTCGAATGTGCCGTTTCCTGCGACCTGCCCGGTGGCGATTCTCCGTAAGGACGTTTCCAGACTTTGAACCGAACTGTTGCCGAATAAAACTCCGGTTTCAAACGTCTCCGGATTGAAAGTTGTCTGCTTGTCGATAAACGCGACGAGTTCGTTGAAAGCATCAACGAAATCCTGGACGTTGCCGGCGATGGCCGTATTGTCGGTGGAGATGGTCAGAGTGCCGGACCCCAGCGATTCGAGGTTGAGGGTCACTCCGGGTATAACATCGCTGATAGTATTGCTGGTCCGGGCGAAGGTGATGCCATCGACCGTTACCGAAGCGTCCTGCGCCGCCTGCGTTGCACTGAAGGTTACCTCGGTGACTTGTGCACCTCCACCGCCCGGGTTGCGGTAGGTAAAGGCGCTGACTGCATTGGCGGCACCGGCCTGGTTGCCCTGGATCACGATTTTTATGGGATTCACGGCGGAACCGTCATCGATCGCCGAAGCGGTGACATCCGCTCCGGAGGCGTTGATGGCGTCAACCACGTCCTGAACCGTGTCCGTGGGGTTCAGGTTGACTACTGTGAGGGCGCCCCCCACATTGATTTCGACATGATAGGTTGTACCCGGACCTCCCGCACCAGACGGCACCACATCGTTGACAGAGGCATAACCGGTATCCGAAAGCAGGGTGGTTTCCTGTGCCAGGGCATTGACCGTAATATCATGGGAGCCAATGCTGGCGGAACTGGATGCCGAAACATTGAGCACGTTGCCTGTGCCGGCGGTTACCGTGAATTTGGAGGTGGTTTCGTTGAAGCGGTCGACCGAGCCCATGCGGGTGAGCACCGATTGAAACGTCTGGAGATGGGTGCGCAGATTTTGAAACGCTTCCAGTTCGGTTTCCTTGGCCTGCAATTGCGCCAGCTTGAGATCCATCGGGCGCGCCTCCAGGGCAATCAGTTTTTGCACCAGGCTGGCGGAATCGAAACCGGATTGGATGCCAAAAATGGAAGTGAAAGCCACGGTAAAATCCTTTTCAAAATCTTAAATCGGTGATAGTCTCACCGCTAATCAGTCTAAGGTATTTAACGGCCCCGGATTCATCGAACTTTAGGGGAATAAAGGATTTCCCAGCCGTTCGAGGAGGGTAGAACCAGCCTGATCCGGGCCTAATTGCTTGAATTTTGAGCCTCTAAAATGATATAAATTCTCATGGCCGAACAGTTCGATTTATTTGCAGAAAACCCTCCGGAACCGGCTCCCGAGCCTCCCAAACCAAAAACTTCGGGTCCCCGAATCCAGTATTTTGACCTGGAAACCCAAAAAAGCGCCGATGACGTCGGTGGCTGGGGCAATATCCACAAGATGGGACTCGCCGTCGGGGTGGTGTGGGACAGCGTGGACGAGGACTACTTCACCTACCTGGAAGCGGATGCGCTGAAGCTGGTTGACAAGCTCAAGACCGCCGATCTGGTGGTGGGCTTCAATGTCATCGGATTCGATTACACCGTCCTGCAACCTTACGCCAACGAGAAGCACATCGACCTGCAGGAAATTCCTACCTTCGACATGCTGACCGATGTGCACAAGAAACTGAATCACCGCCTCAGCCTCAACAACCTCGCCGAGTGCTCGCTGGGCGCGCAGAAAACTGCCGACGGGCTGGAGTCGCTTCGCTGGTGGAAGGAATACCTCGCGGGGGACAAGGCGAAGCTCGACCAGATCATCGAGTACTGCAAGATGGACGTCAAGATCACCCGCGACCTGTTCCTGTTCGGCGCCGACAACGGTTACGTCGAATACACCAGCCGCAGTAAAAACGGCAAACTCCGCCTCAACGTCGACTGGAAGGTCGACCGCCTGGTCAAAAGCACATCATAAGCCCCTCCAAAACTATTGCCTGAAAAGCGCATAAAATCCCTCTATACTGGTGTTGTGTTTTAGCTGAAACGTCCAGAGGGAAAAGCATGTCCCATTCTAATGAAGAAGATTCAAAAGAAGGAAATGTCGAGTCTAACTCTGACTCGGACCGAGGGGATATTAAATCTGTTTTACCCTATGCGCTTCGCTCTTTTGGAATTGCTCTATTGTTGTTGGGTGTGGTTTTTTCCGCTATGCATTTCTTCAATGAATTTAATTCCTCCGCAGGCTTGATGGTCCTTGTTGCCGAATCCCTTAAAAAATCTTTAGAACTAATTTTTCTGTCGTTGGTGGGGGCCATAGTAGGACCATTTTTGGCAGTAACTTATAATTCCGGCTATATTCTTTGGTATTTCTTAGTGGTATTCGCTCTTGCAATTGTTTTGTTTGGTGTGGGCTGTCAATTCTGGAAACGTTGGTGGGGTCAATCTTTGGGAATTTTTATGGCTGCTTGCAGGTTTCATGTCTCTAGGTCAGCATGCTTAGGGTTTGTGGTTGCTTTCATTGCAGGAATACTTTTGGTGCAACCAGTTTGGGCGGGCGAGAAGGCCAGCACCTGTTACGGCACTCCGGCGAACGGGACTTTAAAAAACGGCAAAGCTCTGCCTGTGAAAGGCAAAAACTTTGAGCCGTACAGTCGGTTGGGTGTGACGCTGGGACGCCACTACGTTCACAGTACCGTTAGGGATATTGTGATGGAGACCTATCAGAAGCTGGCGAAACAGTTTCCAGAAACAAAGTTCATGTATGGTGAAACCGGATGGGAAGAGGGCGGCGAGTTCTCCCCGCACAAGACGCACCGCAACGGTACGTCGGTTGACTTTATGGTGCCGGTGCTTGACAAGAAGAGTAAGTCGGTCGCGCTTCCCACCAGTGCGTTCAACAAGTTCGGTTACGGCATTGAGTTCGATAAGAAGGGGAAATATGAAGAGTTGACCATCGACTTCGAAGCCCTGGCCGCCCACATTTATTTTTTAGACGAAACTGCCCACCAGAACAAGGTGGGCATCAAACGCGTGATTTTCGATCCCCGGTTGCAACCCCTGTTGTTCAAGACGAAATACGGCAGGAAATTGAAAGGGAAGTTGAAATTCAATACCAAACAGGCCTGGGTCCGCCACGACGAGCACATCCACGTCGATTTCGTCATCCCGTGTGAAAAGAAGAAATCCTGAGAGACTGTGCCCTAGCTCGGAGGTCAGCCCAAGACCCAAATGAAGATCAGGGCGGCCAGGCCCAAAGTATTGATCATCATGCCGTTCAGCCGGTGGTAGCCGGATAATTTCAGCGATAGAAGGAATCCCACTAGAAAACAAGTGGGGGGAACAGCAAAAGCGATAAGTCCTGTAAAAAGAATAACCGGATCCTCATGGCCAACGGGTTTATAGAAAATATCCAAAAGTAGAAAGAAAAACCAGGGGACAATTCCTGCGGAGAAAAACACATAGGGCAGGGGGATTTTTGCGTTACTGATGGGCATGGCCCTTGTCCTTGCGGGAGAGTTGCTTTATCCGGCTTTCACTGAACTCAGCAGTTTGTCGATGATGTCGGTGGGTTTGATGTTTTCGGCTTCGGCTTTGAAGTTGAGGATGATGCGGTGCTCCAGCACCTGCCGGGCGACACTGCGGATGTCTTCGACGGTGGCGGCGACACGGTTGTCCATCAGCGCCCGCGCCTTGGCGGCCAGCACCAGATATTGTGACGCCCGGGGTCCGGCGCCCCAGTTGACCCATTCGTTGACGAAGGTCGGCGTCGCGCCGTTGCCGGGTCGACTGCTCTGTACCAGGTCGACCGCGTAGTGCGCGACATGTTCGGCCACCGGCACGCGCGGCACGAGGTTCTGCAGTTCCAGAATACGATCGGCGGTCAGCACCACTTCCAGCTCCGGTTTGTATCCGGAGGTGGTGGAAAGGGCGATCTGCACTTCCTCTTCTTTCGTCGGGTAATCGACGTTGACGATGAACATGAACCGGTCCAACTGTGCTTCGGGAAGCGGGTAGGTGCCTTCGTGTTCGATCGGATTCTGCGTGGCGAATACCAGAAACGGCTGGTCCAGTGTGTGGGTTTGCGCGCCGACGGTGACTTGCTGTTCCTGCATGGCCTGAAGCAGGGCCGCCTGTGTCTTGGGCGGCGTGCGGTTGATCTCGTCCGCCAGGATGATGTTGGAAAAGATCGGACCCTTGATGAAGCGGAACTCACGGTGCTTGGTCGCCTGGTCTTCGTACAGGATTTCCGTTCCGGTGATGTCCGACGGCATCAGGTCAGGCGTGAACTGGATTCGGCTGAACTTGAGGTTGAGGATTTTCGCCAGCGAGCTGACCAGCAGAGTTTTCGCCAGGCCGGGAACGCCGACGAACAGGCAATGCCCGCGCGAGAACAGGGCGACCAGTAAATCCTCGATCACGGCGTCCTGCCCGACGATCACCTTATGAATTTCGGAGGTGACTTTTTTCCTGGCTTCCAGCAGTTCCCTGGCCAGTTCCAGATCCTGTGCCGATGTTTCGGTGGTCATGAATATTCCTTTAAAAAGGGAGATCCATAAAAAAGAATCTCCTGCGGCATGAGGTATTTCCCCTCCTTACTAAGGAGGGGATGCAGGGGAGGTTGTGGTGCCACCTTCCTTGAATTGTTAGGGGTTTATAACCTCTAAAAACCCCACCCCACCTGTATCCTCCCCTCAGTAAAGGGAGGATTTCTGTATAAAAGGGTTTCGCGATTCAGTTTAATCTATTTTATATAGCTATACAACAAGCCCTGCTGTTCCATCTTTTCCGCCTGGTCCAGCGCCGCATAGATATTGATGAGTCGAGCGTGCACCAGGGGATTGAACGGGTTGATGCGCACCGCTTTCTGAAAAAAATCCTCAGCCATCGCGTAATCTTTTTTCATATAAAACAGTTCGCCGAGGTGCGTCAGCGTGGTGGCAAACTGTGGATAAAAGTTGAGACTGGTCCTCAGAAGGTCTTCCGCCTGGTTGAAATCCTTTTGCAGGAGATAGGTGCCGGCCAGTTTGTTGTAAAGTATGGGAGACAGCATTTTCGATTCTTCGATGGCCTTCTGATATTCGATGATCGCCGCCTTGATGTGCTGCCGGGCCTTCAAAATGTCGCCCAGCAGGGTGAGATCATGCGCCCGTTGATTGCCCGCCTCCTCCAGCGCGGCTTCCTTGGCCATTTCTTTTTCGTCCTTCGAGCGGTTATTTTTGAATTGGAATTTCAACACCGTCAGTCCGGGAATTTTTCTAAGTTTGCGGCCACCCATGTGGTTTTTCCATGCGGTTTGGAAATCGGTCAGGTTCTGGCCGATGGCGGATTCCAGTGCATTTTCAAACGGCGTTCCCAAAGCGAGGTCCGTAGCCAGTTGTTCCAGGACGGACTCGCCCTTTACCTGCACCATGTAATCGACCATCGTGGCGACCTCGGCGTAGGCGAGTTGAACGTCTTCGGCGCTTTTGAGTTTGGCCAGCGACGGCATCATGTCTTCCAGCGCAACCATATAGTCGTTGGCCAGTCCGTTGGCCAGGATGGTCTCCATGATGGGTGTCATGTACTGGGGGTCATCCCGCCAGCGTGTTTCCAGGTATTTGGCGTAGCCTTCGTGGAGCCATAGTGGCGCGTTGTTGTAGCTTTTACTGCTGAGCAGAAAATGCGTGTACTCGTGGCTCAGCGTATCCATCCAGTCGTAGCCGCGGACCAGCGAGCCGGGGGAGATCATCATCAGCCGGTTATACTTGCAGAGCGCCACCGTTCCCGAGGTGACGATATCTTTCAGCGTCAGGGGAGAGATGCGCGCAAAGGGGATGCGGTCGGGATAAATCTCAACCAGCACTTTTTTCTTCGGGAAATAACCGAGAATCTTTCCCAACACTTCATAGGATCTCTCCAGTACCTCTTTCGCGTAAGGGATGAGAACCTGATCGGGCCCGTCGACGTAGCGGAATATAAAATGTTCCGATTCCTGCGAGACAAACACCGAGGTCGCCTCGCGGGTGTTTTTGACGAGAGTTTTAAATTCCTTTACCGTGTGGTACTTGTCGTCGACGGTTTCCAGAATTTTCCAGGCCTTCTCGTAGTTGCCCTTGTAGAATTCAACCCTCGCGTAAAGAAAATGGACGTCGCCCGAGTTCGGGTATTTCTCCAGAAGTTTTTGCGTTTGCGCTTCCGCTTCTTCGAACCTCCACTGGTCGATCAATACATATCCTTCGGTAACCTCGCTCTGCAGATCGGCATGCGCCAGATTCTGGAACGCGGACAGCAGGGCCAGCGTTCCGGCTATCATGGTGATTTGTTTCAACCAACGCTTCATTTCACCAGTTCCTTGTAGTATTCCCCGATCATTCGTTCGTACTGTTTGGGATATTTGTTTTTCATGGCTTTCAAGATTTCCTCCCGGAACTGACCGGGCACCTTGTACTGATCCTCGCCGGGCAGAGTGACCTTTTCCTGCTGCATACGAGTGGAACTGCCGCCACGCTGGCCGTCGGGCGCCTGCCCCTGCCCGAGCCGCATCGTGCGTTGACTCCGGGATCGGCTGGGCCGTTGACTGGCTTCTTTCAACTGATCCAGCATTTCGCGTGTTTCAGAAAGCTGACGCAGAGCCTGGTTTTCCGATTCGATGCTTTCCGGAACCTGTCCCTTCTGCAGTCTGTTTTCAGCTGATTTCATATGCCGTCCGCTGGAACTCATTTTGTTAGACAGCATGGGACTGATCATGGGATTGTCACGGTTCATTTGCTGAAACATTTGGGACAACTCGTCTGATTTCTGCCTCAGGCTTTTTTGTTCGCCGGACATCTTCTGCATGTCCTGCTGATCCTTTTGAGAGATCAAATTTTGATAATTCTGCTTGAGATCTTGCATCATTGTTCCCAGCTTCTTGGATATCTCGCTGTTGATTTGCGCGACGGTCATCAGGTCGACCTTCATTTGATCCAGCAATTCCGGGTTCAGCTTGCGGGCGGTTCGGAAATGGTTTTGCCAGCGGAACACCTCGGGATAGGTGTTTTTGAAGAGTGCGCTGAACTCGAACAGGTCCATTAATTCGGTGAATTCTTCCAGCTTGTTATATTTTTCCAGTAATTCCGGCAGATAATTTTTGTAGCCGTAAAACATTTTCATCTGAAGCGTCTGTTGCTCTTCGATATTGGCGGTCAATTCCTCGCGAGCCTTGTTGAGTTTTGTGAAATTGTTCCGGAGTTTGGGTTTGCCGACGGAGTCCAGCGCTTCCTGGTTCAATTGCTGGATCCGCTCACTGATTTTCGCTTCCTGGTCCATCAGGACGAGGAGCTGTTTCATGTCCGGGTGGGTGTCGAGAATGCGCTCATCTTTATGGAGGATTGCCAGAATGGCCTGCACATCCTTCCGTAGATCGGCAAAGAAACTTTCCAGACGGTTTTCAAATTTTTCCGATTGTTTGGAGCGCAGGGATTTATTCAGTTGCGTGGTCTGGTCGAGCAGGCTTTTCTGGCCGTCTTCCAGTTTTCCGATTTTTTCGAGTGCTTCATCCAGTTTTTGCATGATCTGCATGTCCACCAGATTTTCCTGATTGGCGTCCATGTCGTTCAATTGCTCGGAAAAAGCCCGCAAGTCATCCGCCAGTTTCTCCAATTCCTCCATGGCCTCATCTGTTTTTCCCTTGTTGACCAGATCCATTAATTTTTCCAGCGAGGCGGAAAAGGATTCCATGTTGAGATTTTCAAAGGCATTGGGATTGAGGAATTCATCCGCCATTCCCTGATTCTGTCGAGCCAGTTGTTCCATGATTTGCTGAAGGGTTTCCTTGATTTTTTCAAGCGCCCGCTTGAATTGCGGAGCATTGGCCTTGCCCTTCTTGTCTTTCACTTTCTGGAATTCCTCCCGCAGGGATTCTGTCAATTCGGTCAGAGTCTGTTCCAGGTTCATCGCCTGTTCCATCCGCTCCCGGTTCAGAATTTTAATAAGGAATATAATATCCCTCTCCAGATGCGTGATGAGCCGCTCCTGCACACTTTCCAGGGGAGGAAAATTCAAGCCGATGGGAGTGGCCTTGATCATGGCGTTGGTGATCCGGTTCATGGCATCAATCTGGTCTTGCCGGATTTCATTGAATCCGGAAATGATCGTGCTGAGGAGAGTTAAATAGGGTTGGGGAAAGGATTCGATTTCCCTGGCCTGAACCTCGATCGATTGTGCCAGTCCAATGATATCGATTAACTGGTTTGTACTGCTGGCCAGTACCAGTTTGAGTTTCCCCAGGCCCTCGGGTGAGTTTTTCAATTCGGTGATGTCGGTTACCAGGCTTACCGCAAGCAGAGCGACCATTTTGTCGACCAACTCTTCCTGGAGGGCCAGCAAGTCTACTCTTTTTTTCTGCTCGTCGAATACATCAAAGGTAAAAGCCTCGGATTGGCCGGTGTTGGGACCGAAAACATTATCGTTGTCTTCGATTTCAAGATAGTAGTGAACGCGGTCGCCGGGTTGCAGATTCATCGTGCTGAGTTCCCAGGTGAATCCGTCTTTGATTTCTTTTTGAGTTCCCTTGATCCGCTTGATGGTTTTTCTCTGAATACGGCCCTCGATATCGATAACCAGATCAATTTTATGAATGCCGAAATCATCACTTCCTTCGTAGAAAAACTGGACCTTGTTGTTCAGATAGTAGACGGGTTTGGGATTGGCCAGAAAAATGATGATCCTGGGCGCACGATCTTTAAGCAGGGAAATGGGATATTTCTCGTCAACCAGGGTTTTCTTTCCTTCAGATGATTTGAGTCGAAACTGGTAAAAGCCCGGTTCTTTAACCATGAAACGCCCTTCAATCCCTGTGGAATTGTTAACGGTCATGGACAGGTTGTCTTTGCCGTTCAACACCAGGGATGCTCCATCTACAGGATGGTTTGTCTTGGCTTGCAGAAGAACTTCAGTTCCGGGAAGGACTTCGATTTTTCCATCGGACGGGTTATGGGTAACCGGTTTTTTTCTGGTGTATGCCGGATAGTTGAACGTCAGGCTCAGATCCTTTATGGCGTACTGAATCTCCTTTGCCGGAGGGGGAGGGACCGGGCCGGATGAGTCGGAGGCGACGGCGGCCTTTGCCAGCGCCGGGGGTTGAATCCAATTCTGGTAACCTCGAGACAAAAAATCCGGCAGGAGAAGGGATGTTGCCAGCGCAATCATAAATATCCCGGCGGTCCATTGACCCCTCCGAACCAGAGAACCTCGGGGAACGATCTCACTCACATTCAGGGTTTGGATGCGCTGACCGGTCCTCCGGATCAATTCGCGGATCATGTCCTGCGACAGGCCGGAGGGGGAGGGGTTGCTTAATTGCGGTTCCAGTTGTACCGCACTGATCAGTGAGTTGTTGAGATCCGCAACCTGATGTTCCACCCACAGGGCGGTTTGCTGAGGCAGAGTTTTTAAAAACAGCCTTTTAAACAGTAACAGAATCACCCCGATTGCCAAAAAGGTGGTCCATATTATGAGGATAGGAGCCAAAACGGGGCGGGGGTTGTCGGAAAAGTAAGCGAACAGGTTTGCCATCAACCCGCCGGCTACCGCCAGGGCGAGATAAAGCAGTATCCCTCGGACGAAATGAACATTTTTTCGCCTTTTATGGACGCGGTCGAGAAAACTTTTAATTGTAGAGGATGAATCCATTAAAACCCCGAAAACTCTAGGAGACTTAAGGCCATTTTATTACATCCGTGGGTGCTTTTCCCCTCAAAAGGGAGGATAAAACGAAGACGGTCGGGAAAGCGGGCTTTTGCCCGGCGAAGAAGGTAATTATACTCAACCCGAATTATTTCAATGAGTTATTCGATTAACGGCAACGCAAGTTGCTAGGCGGATCCAGGGTTATTATTGTTGCCCTTGGAATCATTTCCTTTCAAAAAAGGACCGAATAATTCAATAGGAAGCGGAAAAAATGTGGTCGTGGTTTTGTCCACCGATATATCCAGCATGGTCTGCAGAAACCGCAATTGCAGAGCTGGCGGGTGTTGGTTGATGATATCCGCCGCGTCGCCGATTTTTGCCGCGGCTTCGAATTCGCCGAGGGAATGAATGACCTTGGCGCGCCGTTCGCGTTCCGCCTCCGCCTGCTTGGCAAGCGCCCTCTGCATTTCCTGCGGCAGGTCGACGTTTTTCACCTCCACGTTGGCAACCTTGATCCCCCAGGGTTCGGTCTGATCGTCGATCACTTTTTGCAGGTGATTGTTGATTTCCTCGCGGTTGGACAGCAGGTCGTCGAGCTGGCTTTGCCCCAGAATACTGCGCAGGGTGGTCTGGCAGATTTGGGATGTGGCGTAAAGGAAATCTTCCACCTCAATAATGGCTTTTCGGGGATCGATCACCCGGAAATACACCACCGCGTTGACTTTCACCGTAACGTTGTCCTTGGTGATGATGTCCTGCGGCGGCACATCCATCACCACGGTACGCAGGCTGACCTTGACCATTTTTTGCACACCGGGGATGACGATAATGATGCCGGGTCCTTTGACTTTATAAAATTTTCCTAAAAGGAATATAACTCCGCGTTCGTACTCGCGAAGGATTTTGATCGCGCTGAACACGATCATGAGGAGCAGAATTAAAGCAAAGTAGACTGGTTGCATGACGGTCACCCCCTGGAAACGGTTAAAATTCCATTACCCGTATGATACCAGTATTTTGATGGGTACCCCGAAAAAAGATGGATGGTGATTGAATATTCGGGCAATTACAGAGCTGTGGTAAACTTTTAAAATGAGTATCCATCCTTCCCGCAAAGCCTTTAAGCCTATTCAAATCCCCGGCATTGGGATTTGGGTGCTACTGATATTCCTTTGGCCGGTTCCGGGAATTTCTGCAAGTGAAATCCCACTGGAAGTTTCTACCCGGTCCCAGGTTTCCCCGGAGGGTAAAGTTACGATTGCTCTCACGTTGAAAAATTCCGGCCGCGAGTCTTTATATCATCTTCATCCGATGTTCCATTTTCACCACACGATGTCCCGCATGCCGGTGATTCACAGGTTGAATCCCGGCCAAAGTGTAACGCTGGAGAATACCCAGCATCCTCCGGTGAGAATTGTCGGAAGTTATCCGGTCGTGGCCATGGTTCGTTATCAGGAAACAGAAAAAGATTCAGAATCCCACACGAGTGTCCATACCGATTCCTTTTATTTTGAAGAGCGGATGCCTTCACTGGTCAAAGGTGAAATTGGTTCCGATGTAAATGAGGATACCTCTCAGGTTAAAATTCTGCTGAGGAATCCGTCATCATCGTTTAAAAATGTTCGGTTGATGTTGCTCTTGCCGCCGGAACTGGTCGCCGAGCAACATAAGGGGATACTGGGGTTTACCCTTCGTGGCGGAGAGGAGAAGTATTTCGAGGTGCCGGTGCGCAAGGTTTCCGGCCTCCAGGGCGGTGTTTACCCCGTTCACCTGCTGGTGGAATACGGAGAATTGATGAAACACTATTCC